>Ga0256832_1000801_pt1 | contig 20746 bp, 19 predicted proteins | sample 134614metaG_FD_190534 | JGI IMG/M metagenome (GOLD analysis project Ga0256832, IMG submission 190534) | Hydrothermal vent microbial communities from Lau Basin, Pacific Ocean - 134-614 | ecosystem: Environmental > Aquatic > Marine > Hydrothermal vents | place: Pacific Ocean: Lau Basin | collected... | reverse complement strand
TATTACCGAAGATCAGGGGTTAAGGAGAGAAATTGCAGATTATAGATAAAGCTTTTGAAAATAAAAAGCCTCTTATATGCTACTTTATGGCAGGTTATCCATCTTTAGAAAAAAGTTATGAAACAGCAGAGACTTTGATTGATGCAGGGGCAGACATATTAGAAGTCGGAGTTCCCTTTTCAGACCCTGTTGCAGATGGTACAACCATTCAAATAGCCCACGAAAAAGCTGTAAAAGACGGCATCACACCATATAATGTTTTTCAGCTGACAAAAAGGCTGAAAGATGAGTTCCCCCACATTCCACTTATACTGATGACATATTATAACCCTGTGTTTGTTGCAGGAGAGGAAAGATTTTGCTCAAACGCAAAAGAAAACGGAGCTGATGGTTTTATAATTCCTGATCTTCCCCCTGAAGAGGCTAAAAGTTTTAAGGAGATTGCAAATAAAAATGATCTTGCCACCATATTCCTTCTTGCTCCAACATCAGATGAGAAGAGGATAGACCTTGTAGGAAGGATGAGTGATAGGTTCATATACTATGTATCTCTTACTGGTATAACAGGTGAAAGAGAAACACTTCCCTGGAAAGAGCTTGAGAAAAAGGTAAAACAGATAAAATCAATAACAGGAAAAAAGGTTGCCGTTGGTTTTGGAGTTTCCAAAAAGGAACATACGCAAAAAATTTCTGAATTTGCGGACGGCATAATAGTTGGAAGTGCTATTGTTAAACTTCAGGGAAAGTCAGACATACAGGGAATAAAAAATCTTGTAAGACAACTGAAAGAGGGTATCTCATGATAACCGTTGTAGATTACGGTATGGGAAACCTCAGAAGTGTTTCAAAGGCTCTGGAAAAAGTAGGTCTTGAGGTAAAAGTGTCATCTGATCCAAAGGATGTAGATAATGCAAAAGGGATCGTTGTTCCCGGTGTTGGTGCTTTTGGAGATGCAATGCACAACCTTGAAAGGCTTGGTCTTCTTCAACCTGTCTTAAGATCCATACAAAAAGGAAAGCCTTATCTTGGTATATGTCTGGGTCTTCAAATACTATTTGAGTACGGGTACGAGTTTGGAGAGCATAAAGGTCTTGGTGTGTTAAAGGGTAAGGTTATCAGGTTCGAAAATAAAGAAAGCTTTAAAGTGCCTCATATGGGATGGAATCAGATATGGATAAAACAGAAAGAAGGACTTTTTACTAATATAAGAGATGGAGAGTATTTCTATTTTGTCCATTCATTTTATGCAGTTCCATCAGAAAACATGGATATAGCTTCATCAACAGATTATATCGTTGATTTTTGCTCTGCAGTGCAAAAAGAAAATGTGTGGGCTGTTCAGTTTCATCCTGAAAAAAGCCAAAAAGCAGGATTAAAACTCCTTGAAAATTTTAAATATTTTGTGAAGAAAAACCATTAATATGTTTAAACTTATCTGAATAAATATCTACAATCAGTTCTTCTACCGTTTTTGGTTTTGATATGTAAAAACCTTGCCCATAATGGATGCCTATTTTCCTCAATGTTTCTAAACATACCTCTTTTTCAATTGATTCTGCAACGGCTTTTAGATTAAGGCTTTCTGATAAGATAGATATAATATAAATTATTTTTTTCACATTCTCATTTTTGTAAAGAGCTTTTATTAAAGTTCCGTCTATTTTTAAAATTCCTATTATATCTTTCTGTGAAAGGTCAGCCACAGTTTTAAGCGAAGAATAACCAGCTCCAAAATCATCAACAGCAAACTTAAGACCTATTTCATTTCTCAACTTTTCAATTATTGTTATATTTTCAACTAATTGCTGTTCTGTAAGTTCAAATGTAAGGTTTAAGCTATTTAGACCTTTTACAGTTTCTTCCAATTTTTTAATAAATTTGTGTGAAATAAGGGACTTATAACTAACATTTACAAGAATGTTAGGTGTTATTTTTTTAATCAAATTCTGTTTTTCTACTAATAAGTCAAGGACAATGCTGTCCAGCTCTGATATTAAACCAAGTTCGTAAACCAGATCAATAAAAATTCCTGCAGAAATTAACTTTCCATCATCATTTACTATTCTAACAAGAGTTTCTACAAATTCTACTTTTCCGGTTTTCAGGTCAATAACAGGCTGAAATACTACATCTATATTCCTGTTTAAAATACTGCTTTTTATAAAGTTAACATTCTGGTATCTCTGATTGATCCATTTAAGTATTTCTGTTTTTTCTTCTTTGTCAAGAACAAGGAGCATTTTTTTCTCTTTTTTCTTGGCTTCCTCTTTGAGATGGGATAAAATCATTCTAACTTCTTCACCTGTAATTTCAGAGAAAGGTTCTATTTCCAGAGTGCCGATAATTGTTCTCAGTTCTATTTCTTTGTCATCTATTATTAATTTTTTGTTGACAACTTTAGAAATTTGATTAACAAAATTCTTTATATCATTATCTGTGCAACTTGTGTTAAACATATAAAAGTTTGCTGTAGTTCCTCTTATAAAAAGTGTTCTGTTTTGTTTGTTTTTTAGAATCTCTTTTATCTGATTTTCTATCTCTGATATGGCTTGGTTAATCGCCTCTTCACCATAAATCTTATTCAATGTTCTCAAATTCTGAATATCTATTATTGATACAAACTGTCTTTTATTAGAGCTTGCCAGATAACTGATAAGATTAAAAAAGTTTGTCTCAAGATCTGCAAAAGTTATAAAATAAAGCTCTGCGATAGTTTTCATAAGTTTAAATGCCTGTTCTATAAAATCCTTCTCAATTAGATAACTTTCTGTATAGTTTCCTTTGGTATAAAACAGATAAAAAGAGTAGGCAGTTTTGAAAATAAGGGTGTGAAGCTCCTCAAGATAAGAACATAAATTGGCATCCATACATACCATGACAGATTCAGGGTATTCCAGATATTTTATGAACTCGCTATCTTTGGCAGGGACAAGGGGAAAGTTAGACATATCGTCCTTTTCTATAGCTTTAACTATCTGGTTTATCCAGTCTAAATTTGATTTATATAAGACATAGTTCACAAAAGGAGAGTTTTCAAGTCCTTTAAGGATTTGTATATCCTTTTTAATATAAACTTTTGCGATTGCATTTGACAGCTTGTCTATATAATTTTTTACATTAAATATTAGTTCCTCATTTGTGCCTTCTAACATCAATTTTTGAATAATCTTTTTCTTAAGCTTGTCAAAGTTACTCCTTACTATTACATAAGGCAGGTCTATCTCTTTATAAAACTCTTCGCATTGCTGGAGAACATCTTCTCCCTCAAACTCAAGTAGATACTTTCTGACCAGATCTTCCTGTTTCTGTATAATTTTATTTATGTCCTCTTCTGTTCCAAGAAATTTAAGGCTATCTTTTTCCTTTAAAATATCATGATTTAGTTCTTCTAAAATTTCAGGTAAGTATCTCTGTAAAATGTTCAGGTATCCCATTTTTCAATCCTCATCCATTTATCTTATTAAAATATTCTCATAATATTATAATTAACTTCTATGATAAATATCTGCAAAATAAGGTATATTTTTAAAATGAGTTTCTTTCTTCAGTATGCTAAAGTTAATTTTTGCAGTTTGAGAGATTGATAATTTATGGATATAAGATGAATTTTAATAAATTTTTGAAAAAAAAGCTCGAAGATATTAGAAAAAGCAATTTATACAGAACAAGGCTGATTTTACCAGATGGTATTACTGATTTTTCGTCTAATGACTATCTTGCCCTGAAGGACAACCCTGAAACAAAGAAACAGCTTTGCCTAAACATAAAAAAAATTTCACTGGGCAGTGGTGCGTCCCCTCTTATTTCAGGTTATACAGATATTCAAAAACAGTTAGAGGAGGAGTTATCCCAATTTAAAGAAAGTGAGAAATGTCTTGTTGTAGGAAGTGGTTATCTTGCAAATACAGGTCTGATACAAGCTATAACCTCACCGGAGGATATTATTTTTTCTGATCAGTTAAATCATGCATCTATAATTGATGGAATTAGGCTATCCAGAGCAAAAAAGGTTATATACAGACATAACGATCTTAATGATTTGGAAAACAAACTTAAAAAAGAACATACAACAGGATTTAGGTTTATCATTACAGATGGGGTTTTCAGTATGGAAGGTGATATTGTTTCTTTTGATAAGTTAAAAACAATTGCGGACAGATACAGGGCAGTAATCATTATTGATGATGCCCATGCCACAGGCATATTAGGAGAGGGAAAAGGAACGATTTTCCATTTTGGGTTTAAACCTGATGAAAATATTATCCAGATAGGAACTTTATCTAAAGCTGTGGGAAGTTATGGAGCTTTTATATGCGGAAGTAGAGTTTTAATAGACTATCTAATAAACAGGATGAGGACACAGATATTTTCAACAGCCCTTTCACCTGTTCAGAATTTTATTTCTCTTTTAAATCTTAAAACATTACAAAGAGAACCTTTCAGAAGAACAAAGGTATTGAAATTATCTGAATATCTGTATAAGCAGGCAAAGAAAGAAAAAATATACCTTAACTTTTATGGAACTCCAATTCTGACCCTTATTGTGGGAGAGGAGAAGAAAGCTTTGTACATTAGAGATCAATTGCTAAAGAAGAAATTATTTGTTCAGGCTATTAGACCCCCAACAGTTCCCGAAGGGAAATCAAGATTAAGGATAACAATTTCATACAAACATTCCGAAAATGATATAAATTTACTGGTAAAATCTTTAAAAGAAATTCTGGAGAACTATCATGGGTAGAGAAATTATTGAAGAGTTTGAAAGTAAAAAGGGTATAAAGGTTATTTTAGAATACGATAACGAGAAAGAAATATACATAATGACAATACATAAAAACACAGGGAAAATAGTGTTTCAGGGATCAATGAAGGAGATACAACAGCAGGCAGAAAAGTATTTCGTTAGATCTTTGAAAGATATAAAAAACAAAATGGAGATAGCACTTCTGGAAGATCTGTATAACAGGTAAAGGAGAAGGTTATGAAGGTGGTTATTCTGGATGCTAAAACATTAGGGGACGATATTGAACTTGGTATTTTTCAGCAGTTTGGAGATCTTGAGGTCTATCCGACTACCGATCCCTCTCAGCTTTTTGAAAGAATACAGGATGCAGACATAATAATAACAAACAAAGTTGTCATAGACAGAGAGGCTATAAATGCAACAAGAAATTTAAAACTTATATGCGTCGCTGCAACCGGTTATAACAATGTTGATGTCCTGTATGCAAAAGAAAAAGGGATAGCCGTTACAAATGTTGCAGGATACTCAACAGAAAGCGTAGTTCAGACTACCTTTGGAATGCTTTTTTACCTGCTTATGCACCTCAGGTATTACGACGATTACGTCAAATCAGGTAAGTATGCCATGAGCGATATTTTCACACATCTTGGAAAGCCGTTCTGGGAAATTAATGGAAAGAGATGGGGAATAATAGGTCTGGGGACAATAGGAAGAAGGGTTGCACAGGTTGCAGAGAGCTTCGGCTGTGATGTTATATATTACTCAACTTCAGGGATTGAAAGGGAAGAAAAATACCCAAAGTATCCCCTTGATGAGCTTTTGAAAACTTCAGACATCATATCTATACATGCTCCTTTAAATGAAAAAACAAAAAATTTAATAACAATCAAAGAACTTGGCATGATGAAGAATCATGCCTTACTTCTTAATCTTGGAAGAGGTGGAATAGTCAGTGAAAGGGACCTTGCAGTGGCGTTGGATTCTGATCTTATAGGAGGTGCTGGTCTTGATGTTTTAGAAAAAGAGCCTATTGATCCGAACAACCCCTTGCTGAAAATAAAAAATAAAGAAAAACTCCTCATAACCCCCCATATTGCATGGACAAGTATTGAGGCAAGGAAAAAGCTGGTTAATGAGATCGTTGAAAATATAAAGGCATTTTTGAACGGAGCTATTAGAAATCGGGTAGATATTACCATCTAACAGGTTTTAACTAAAATTACAGAGTAATTGTCAGATTTTACCTTATCAAGTTCATCTATTAATTTTTTGAAGTTTTTTAAAGGATCAGGAGATAGAAGGTAATGAATTTGTTGGTCTGGTATATAGTCAGAAAGACCGTCTGTACATATGAGGTATAGTTCTTCTTCATTAAGTCTGTCTTCAATTATAAAGGGCTTTTTTCCTTCATTCCAGTCAGGTGAAAAAACATCACCTATTCCAAATTCAACTATGTATCTTTCAGGATGGAAAAAAGATTCCTGATAAGAAATAATTCCCCTGTCAACAAGAGACTGGACATAGCTATGATCATGGGAGAGGTAAATAAGTTTTTCTGGAGTGTATTTATAAACTCTGCTATCACCAGCGTTAAATATTAAACTGTTTGTTCCGTCCATATATACACCGGCAATCGTTGTGCCACTCCAAATAAATCCTGAAGACTCAAACTTTTTTTGGATTTTAAAAAGCATCCTGTAAATACCGTCTTTGGAAAAGGGAACATCGCAACTTTTTAGCGTGCGGCAAACAAACTCCGATGCTTTCTCGCCCTCTGAAAGCCCACCCATACCATCACAAACAGCAAAAATAGCTGAACTTTTACCGATCTTTCTAACTTGGGGACATTTCATATTCTCCTTCTGAAAAATTTCCCCATCTATATAAATACAATCTTGCTGGTAATCTCTAAGACCTTTATCCATACAAAAATAAACTTTATACATATTAAAACCTTGAAAAAGTTATTAATATAATTTAAATTTAAATTGGAGGTGATAAAAATGAAAGTGGAAGAGACAGGTGGTATGTCTATTTATAAGAATACCCTTGAACTTCAAAAAAAGCTTGTTGAAATGATGATTCAGGGGAATTTAAAAACAGATCAATCTCAAAATGTTTCTGAAAATAATCAACAAAAAACCGAAAATGTGATACAAGGAAACAAAGTTTCAATATATGTTTGAAAAATCATTCTCCAGCAGTTCCTCTATATCTTCTGAAGGAATAGGTTTACTAAAGTAAAACCCTTGAATATAATCACAGCCTATTTCCTGAAGAAATAGTACTTGAGATTTTTTTTCTACCCCTTCAGCAATTGTTTTATAACCAAGTGATTTTGAAAGATTAACGATACTGGTTGCCAAAATACTATCGCTTTTGCTAAGGGGGATATTTCTTATAAAAGACCGGTCTATTTTTATATAAGAAACTGGCATCATTTTAAGATAGCTTAAAGAAGAATAACCTGTTCCAAAATCATCTATCGCTATCTCAATCCCCATATTATGCAGATCCTTTAAAACTCTTATAACAGTTTCAGGAAATTTCATAGCTTCACTTTCTGTTAGTTCAAGCTTTATCTTATGTGGTTTAACATTATTTTCCAGAAGAATATCTGCAACTTTTTTTACAAACTCTTTATCAAGTATTTGCTGGATATCTATATTGATTGAGACAGAAATCTGATTGATCCCTTTCTTCTCCCATAATTTTATCTGCTTACATACCTGAGATATTACCCAGAAACCAACTTCTCTTATCATTCCTGTTTCCTCAAGAATGGGTACAAACTCAGAGGGGGAAACTTCTCCGACCTCCTCATTTTTCATCCGAAGAAGAGCTTCAACAGAACTTACTTTATTCGTTCTAAGATTTATAACTGGTTGATATACAAGATAAAAATCATTATTATTTATTGATTTTTTTAGTATATCTGTTAGAAGTATTCTCCTTTCTTCTTTAGTTCTAAGCTGATCATCAAAAATTACAAACAGCTTTTTGCCTTTCTTCTTGCCATAATATAGAGCAATATCACTCTCTTTAAAAAGGTCATAAAAGTCTGTCTGGCTGGTTTTTTTTATAGAAATACCTGCTGTAAGTGTTATGTATATTAATTGATCACCAATCTGTATATCGCCTGATAACTGCTCCATCCATAATTCCATCATTTTTTCAACTTTAGGTTTTTTAAGACTTTGGAAAAAGATAATAAACTCATCTCCTCCCAACCTTCCGATAAGTTTACCGTCAGCTAAAAGTTTTAGTCTTTTTGCGAACTTTTGAAGAAGAATATCACCAGTATCATGGCCAAATGTATCATTAACCTCTTTGAAATTATCAAGATCAATAAAAATAAATACACTCCAGGAATTTTTATTTTGCTTAATCAGCTTTTCTATCTCTTTTTCAAGTCCAAATCTATTGAGGAGTCCTGTTAAATAATCATATTTTATATATCTGTTAAGTCTATTAACCAGATTATTTATTACAGAGGCTATAAGAGAGAATTCATCTCTTCCATTTAAATCTATTTTAACATCAAGTTCCCCTTTTGAAATCCTGTTAACAGCCTTGATAATTGTATCTATTCTTTCTCCTACCATTTTATTAAAGCCTGTGTAGATAATTATAAATATGGAGAATAGCAAGCCAAACTGTGCAACAAGCTTTATAAGTATCTCTTTTTTATACCTGTTTAAAATATCATCAAGTTTGTAGGAAACAAAGAGAAAACCTATATCTGAAGGTCTTAGATTTCTTCTATTTTTGTTTGAAAAAAGAATCGGAGATACAGCTATTATCTTTTTTTCATCAATTACCTGGCAAAAAATTCCTGTCTTTTTGCCAAACCCTTTTATAACCTCTGTTATATAACTGTACGAATTTGGAGTTATTTTTTTTACAAGACTTATAGATTTTTCACCTATGTACTTTCTTTTTGAAGAAAGTATCACCTTTCCTGTTGGTGAAGAAATAAATATTATGTCAATATTAGGATCCGATGATATATTGATCAACTTCCTTTCTAAAAATTCCAGATTTTTCTTATCTTTAAGATACTCAACCTCTTCATGAAATGAGGCTGTTAAGCGACATACCTCCCTTAGTTTTTCCCTTTTAATTTTTTTATTGCTTTCAGATACTTCATAATAACCAAAAAAGATTCCTGCAAGAATAAAAACAACTACAACAAAGACGGGGAATATCACCCTTATAGGAAAAAACAAAAGCAATTTGTCTAAAAACATGCTCTCATCTGCCTAATATAAGTCTATTGTAAAACAGACTGTCTATATCTATCTTTTTAGAAGATAAAATCTTTTTCTCCTGCATTATATTCAGAAGTTTTATAGCAACTTCCCTTAATTTTGGATTGGGCTTATATAATTGTTTGGCGTTCAATTTTTTATCAGGAATTATCAGACCGTTGTAAGCTTCCTCAATCTCTTTTATGCTAATATGCTCCCTCTTTGTTATGATCTTATATGATTTCTTTTTGTGTTTCTTCATGTACTCAACAGCCCTGAACCAATTTGATATAAGATTTTTGACAACATCTGGGTTTTTTTTAAGATAACTTCTCTCAACAACAAGAACATCAACTATCTCTCCCGGTATCTGGGAACTGTCAAATATCACTTTCCCTCCTATAGCTAACAGTTTACTCTTTACAGGTTCAAATGTAACCACAGCATCAATCTTTCCATTTTTGAACCATTTATAATGTTCATCCACTTCTAAAGGTACTATCTCCACATCAGATATAGAGAGACCAGCTTTTTCAAAAGCTCTTGTCAAAACGTAAGCTCCAAGGGCTGTATTCTCAACACCTACTTTTTTTCCTCTAAGGTCACTAACTGAGTTTATACCTTTTCTTGCGATTATAGCATCGCCTCCGTTTGATATATCCATAACCAGAACTATAACTGGATCAAAACCGTAATCCTTCAAAAGAAGGGTTTCATCAAGGGTAAGGGCAGCCCCGTTTATCATTCTATTTCTGTAAGCTCTTAAAACCTGAGATGCAGATGAGTATTCAACAAGATGTACAGGAACATTTTTGAAGTATCCTAACTCTCTCGCAAGATAAAGGGGTTCGTATCCCGGCCATACATTTGTTCCGATTTTCAGGTAATCTTTATCCTCAAACAAACAGGAGGCTAAAATAATAAACAGAACGAATAATAAAACCTTTCTCATCTTTTTACGGCTTTTAAGATTATCTCAAGTCTGTTCCTCATCTTGTCCTGTTCCTTTTCCTCTTTGAAAAAGTCCAGTACCTCCTGAGGATCTATTTTTATGCTGCTGACATTCTGATTTTTCAGTTTTTCAGCCACCAGATCTGCTATCGCTATTAGTTTTTTGCACCTTTTTGATGAGGAAAATTTTGCATCTGATATTTTGCCGTTGTTTTTCCTGATATAAAACTCAACTCTGTGAACCCCTTCCTTTGCAGACCCTAAAAGTTCATACCCTTCAGGTTTTTGCTCAGCATAATTTTTTAGACCTTTTTTGTGATACTCAGAAACCTTCATTCTACTCTCCTTAATGTTAAATCTCCTGAGTAGTAATTTTTTATCTTATTATCGGTAAGAATTTTAATTCCACCAAGCTCATTTATACCGATCAAAATTCCCTCTATTTTTTCGTCTATTAGTAAAACTTTTTTTCCTTTCCACAATAAACTTTTATCCACTTCTTCTAATACCTTTTTCCTATCAAAATTATCTAACTTTTTTTCTATCTCATAAAGGATCTGGGAAAAAATCTCCTTTCTGTTTACCTCTTTACCCAGTTCCCGTTTTACTGAACTGGCTATATCTTTTAAATTACCGAAATCTTTTTCTGTTTGGTTTAGGTTTATTCCTATACCAGCTATAAGTTTTGTTGTGCTGTTTCCTTCTATTTCTGTTTCGATTAAAAAACCTGATATTTTTTTGTTGTTAATGTATAAGTCATTAGGCCATTTTATCTTTACTGGTAAGCCAGTTTTGTCCTGTAGAACTTCTTTAACGGCAAGTGGAAAAACAAGTGAGTATATAAGAAGATCTGAAGGAGGTATACTCTTATTTAAAACGATTGAAAAATACAGTCCTTTTCCTTTTGTTGAGATCCATTTTCTACCTTTTCTACCCCTTCCAGCCGTTTGAGTTTCTGCATAGACAACTGTACCATCTGGCAGGCTTTCACCTTTAGCATAGGCATTTGTTGAATTTATAGATTTAAAGAATATGTAGTTTTTTCCAATCCATTTGGTTCTTAAATTTAGTTCATAAGGTAAAAGATAAGGTGATCTGCTTTCTAAGAGATAACCTTTTTTTGTGTGTGATATTTTGTACCCTAAATCTTCAAGTTTTTTTATCCTTTTCCATACGGCTGTTCTTGAAATTCCAAGTAATTTAGATAATTCTTCACCAGATACCCTTCTTTTCAAAATCTGATCAAGAATAAAAAAGTCTGATCCATCCATATATAAATTTTATCCTCAATTTTTTAGTTAGTCATTGCCAACCTGAAAACAAGTTTTTAGATATATTAATATGTGGCGTAAAAAATTATTAAAATTATAAAACATATATTAATCTTAATAAGATTTAGACGGAGGATCAAGATGGAAGAAAAACTTGTAATAGTTTTAGGAACAGGAACTGTTGAAAAGCTCCAGATGGCTGCAATGCTCACGTCTGTTGTTGCCACTTTTGGAACACCTGTCAGGATATTTGTAACCATGGGTGCTATTCCAGCATTCAAAAAAGGTCTATTAAAGGAAGAAAGGGCTAAATATGAGAGTATTGTTGGACAGGCGATTTTAGAGAAAAATGTCCCTTATTTTATTGATGTTTTGAAACAGGCAAAAAACTTAGGAGATGTGAAACTTTACGCTTGCGGTCTGGCTATGGATGTATTGAACTGGGAAGTTGATGATCTTGAGGAGGGTCTTTTCGATGAAATGGTTGGTATAACTGAATTTTTAGGCATTGCAGAAGGTGGAAAAATAATGGTCATGTAAAAAATTTGGAGGTAAAAAAATGTCGGAGAATAATGTTGTTATCGTTGATGCGAGAGGGTCTTTTTGTCCGGGACCTTTAATGGAACTTATATCCAAAATCAAGTCTGTTCCGGTTGGAACAGAGATCCATGTTTTATCAACTGATAAAGGTTCAGCAAAAGACATACCCGCATGGATAAAAAAGGTAGGACATGAATATCTTGGAACAGAGGAAAAAGAAGGATATTGGGTAGTAAAAGTAAGAAAAACCAAATAATTTAAGTAGGAGGTTTTAAGATGGCGACCCATATAGTAATAGCAGGAGGAGGAACGGCAGGTTCAATAATTGCCAATCTTCTGGCGAGAGGTCTCCATGAAGAGATCAATAAAGGAGAAGTAATTGTCAAGGTTATTGACAAAGAGGAAAAGCACATGTACCAGCCTGCCTTACTTTATGTTGTTTTTGATAGGTTTAGGGAAAATGAAATGTTCAGGGAGATGAGGGACCTCCTTAATCCTTCGGTTATATTTATCCATGATGAAATTGAGGAGTTTGATTTTGATGGAAATACTGTAAGGACAAAATCAGGTAAAAAGGTTAATTATGACTATCTTGTGATAGCAACAGGATCAAAACCAAGACCTGATCTTGTTGATGGCCTGGAAGAGAATGGAGATATTTTTTACACACTTGAAGGGGCTAAAAAACTGAGGGATAAATTAAGAAAGTTTGATGGCGGAAAAGTCCTCGTTTCTGTTGCTGCTCCACACAAATGTCCAGTTGCTCCATTAGAGATAATCTTTATGCTTGATGAGTATTTCAGGCAAAAAGGAATAAGGGATAAGATAGATTTAAGCTACACATATCCAATCGGAAGAGTTCATGCCCTTGAACCTGTAGCAAACTGGGCTGTCCCTGAGTTTGAAAAAAGGGGAATAAATTATGAAACCCTTTTTAACATGGAGAAAGTAGAACAAGGAGTAGTTCATAGTATGGAAGGTTTTGAAAAAGAGTTTGATCTGTTAATTGCTATTCCCCCTCATAAAGGAAGTGAATCCCTTATAAATTCAGGTATTCAGGACGGTTGGGTTCCGACAGACAGGCATCTTCTAAAAGCTGAAGGATATGACAATGTTTATGTCTGTGGCGATACAACAAATCTTCCAATATCAAAAGCAGGATCAACAGCACATTTTGAGGCTGATGTTGTTGCTGAAAACCTAATAGCCGAAATAAAAGAAGGTCATCCGGCAAGAGATTATGACGGTAAGGTCATGTGTTTCATAGAAACAGGTTTCAGCTCTGCAACTTACGTTTGGTTTAACTATACCACACCTCCAGATCCTGTTCCTCCTTCAAAAATGATCCACTGGCTTAAGCTTGGATACAACAGGGTTTACTGGCTAACAGCCCGCGGAATACTGTAAAGGAGGTTCAAAATGGCGGAGAATAAAGATTTAAATACAGCTCTCGATGTTATGACAAATGCTCTAACAGATGAGATGGTAGAAAGAACAGCATCAAATTTTGAGAAAGTTGTTGAGCTAATAGACAAACTGAACGATCCCAATATGGCTGAAGCCATTGACAAACTGATAAAAAATGCTGAAACCCTCAATAAATCGCTGGAAAATCTAATAGATGCAACAACAGCCCTTTCAACGATGCTGAATGCTTTTACAGACTCAATGGTTGAAAAAATGGCAGGGACTGCTGGAGAAATGGGAGAACTTATGGATGAGGTAAACAGGGCTAATATAAAAGACATTGTCCCGTATGTTGGTAAAATGAATGCAGGAAACAATATGGAAGCTCTTATTGATCTTGTTAATGCTGTAGGTGTAATGAGGAATGCTCTAACAGACTCAATGGTTGAAAGACTTGTTGCTTTAATTACAGACATAACCGTTAATCTTGCAAGGTTCAGGGTTGAGGAGATTGGGACTGCAGCTTTTTCAAGTATTGAAAAAGCATCAAAAGAAATAGAAGAGCACCCCCCAAAACTTGGAATATCAGGTCTTCTTAAAGTAATGAAAGATCCTGAGGTTCAGAAAGGTTTAATATTTGCACTTTATCTTATAAAAGATTTATCAAAAGCTTTAGCAAAAAAATAGGGGAGACCCCCCTTTTTTTATTTATTCTTCCGGATTTTTTTTGAATGCTTCAATTTCATAATGTTTTTTTACAATTTCAAATATTCCATGGGCAAGGAAATCAAATGTATACTCCCAAGCCTGGACAGTGTCCTTAGGGAGATCAAATATTTTTTTAAACGCCTGTGTAAAGGATTTGGTGATTTTTATCTGGTGTTCTGGTTGCACTTTTAGTTTAATGTAAATACTGGCTATACTTTCATTAAGAACAGCTGCCTTTTCCCAATCTGTTGGTCTGTTTATAAATGTTTCCATCAACTCTTTCATTTTATAAGTAAGCTCTTTAAGAAAATCTCCTTTTATTCTTTCCACTCCTTCAGCAGATAAAGATGAAAAGCTAATCTCGATTACATCATCTAAAAATTTTTCAACATCAGTATATGAGGATTTTACCTTTTGATATACATCATTTGAAAGTCTGTATATTCTTCTTTTCTTTGCTTTTATATACAAAGAAGAAAATTTAAGTTCAGGCTCTTTGGATATTGGGTCAATAGCATCACTTACAAGAATATTTGTGGGAAAGTGGTATATTTTACCATAACCGAAAGGAGCAAATGCAATACCTTTCTTAATCTTTCCTATTTTTGCTTTTATATATATCTGACCTCTTACAGACTTTAGATTTATGTAATCGTTATCAAGTATGCCAAGATCAAGTGCGTCTTCCTCATTCAACATAATAAAAGGTTCTGATTCACCTCTGAGCAGTTCCAGAGCTTTGCCTGTTCTTGTCATTGTGTGCCACTGTTTTTTTGTTCTGCCTGTAGTAAGAACAATTGAGTACGGGTATTCTATTTTATCTGATGGAGGGGAAAAAACGGCAGGGTTGAATTTTGCCTTTCCTGAAGGTGTTGGAAATCTTTTTTCCTGATAGAGCCACCTGCCGCCCCACTGCTTCGGCAGGTCTTCATAATCCCAGTTAGAGATATTACACAGTCTTCCTTCTGTTGTTTTTTTATACTCATTGAATATCTCCTGTGAATTTTTATAGTTAAACGCCTCCCCCCAACCTAATTTTCTGGCAACATCGCAGAATATTTCCCAGTCGTGTTTACACTGGGGAGGCGGATCAGCAAAAGGTCTGTTGTAAGTTACCGTTCTGTCAGAACCTGTCATAACACCTTCTTTCTCTCCCCACTGGGTAGCCGGCAGAACAAGGTTGGCGTAGTCCACAGAGTCTGTCAGATACGCATCTTGAACTATAACAAAGGTATTTCTTAAAGCTCTCCAGAATTTGTTTAGGTTCGGCATTGTAACGGCAGGGTTTGTACACACTATCCACAAAAGATTTATATCACCATTTATCATGCTGTCAACAGCTTCAACTATAGTCAGTCCTGGACTCTCTTTTATACTTCCTTCAGGTATTTTCCAGAACTGCTCCATAAATGCCCTGTCTTCTTTATTCCTGACGTCCCTGTAGCCGGGAAGACCGTTAACAAGGTATCCTACTTCCCTTCCTCCCATAGCGTTAGGCTGTCCGGTTAAAGAAAATGGACAGCCCTTTTCATTTATCCTTCCTGTTGATAGATGAACATTGATCAGAGAGATATTTTTCATTGTGCCGTTAGATGACTGGTTAAAGCCCATCGTCCAGAATGAGATAACTTTACTGCTAAATGCGTAAATTTCAGTCAGTTTGTATATGAAGCTCTCTTTTATACCGCATATTTTTGACGCCAGCTCAGGAGGATATTTTTCTGCCTCTTTTACGGCATCTTCAAAACCCTCAGTATGTTTGCTTATAAAAGAGTAATCTATCCAGCCCTTTTTGCTTAAAAGGTATAAAATACTGTTAAAAAGAACAGTATCTGTTCCCGGATTTATATCTATCCAAAGATCTGCTTTTTGTGCAGTTTCTGTAAAAACAGGATCTATAACGATTATTCTGGTCTCAGGATTTTCTTTTTTCCTTTTTAACACCCTTTTAAACAGGACAGGGTGAGTCCACGCAGCATTTGATCCTGCAAAGATAAAAGCGTCAGCATCATCTATGTCCTCATAACTTCCAGGAGGACCGTCAGAACCGAACGCCATCTTATAGCCCATAACAGCCGATGCCATACACAGCCTTGAGTTTGCATCTATGTTGTTGGTTCTGACAAACCCTTTTACAAATTTGTTTATAACATAGCTGTCTTCGGTAGTCAGCTGTCCTGAGATATAAAAATAGTTCTGATCAGGTTTGTTCTGTCTCAGTTTTGATGCTATTATCTCAAAAGCCTCTTCCCAGCTTATTTTTCTGAACTGTTCCTTTTTGCTTTCCCTGTAAAGTGGAGATGGAACTCTACCGATATTCATTACCTTTGGGTATGGTATCGGCTTAAGACACAGATCTCCCTTTGTTGCAAAATGTTTTTTGTCTCCTCTTACTTTTATCCTTCCTTTCTTATCCTTAAAAATCTCAAGACCACAACCTACACCACAGTAAGGACACTGTGCTGTGGCCAGTATTTCCTCCATCTTTTTACTCCTCAATTGGCTTGTTTATCTCTTTACCGTATGCCTTCCATAAAACAGCCGATATAAGTATCGCAACAGTAGACAGCATCACATATACTACAAAACCTTTGGAGTAACCCAGTATCCCGTGTGCTTCAACAAACAGTCCCAAAATTGGAGGAACGACAAAACCGCCGAAAGCACCTAAACCTCCTACCCAGCCGGCAGCTCCGCCTGTAGCATGGGGAACATACTTGGGAACAAGCTTAAAAACAGCTCCGTTAGCTATCCCCATCCCTGCTCCCATAAGTATCTCCCCTGCAAGGGATATGCTGAAATTAGTATTCCCTCCTAACATTATCACGACGGCACCAACAAGAACCATACAGAATGCTATTATTGATACAAGCTCTCCTCCTATTTTGTCAGAAATCCAGCCTCCAAATATCCTTATTACAGAGGCAAGAAGGGAAAACCCGAAAGCCATCAATAAACCTGCGTGTCTTACTTCCATGTCGTAAGACTGAACCCAGAACACTATAAACCAGCCTGTAAGTGCCAAAAAACCTCCAAAAGATACAAAATAAAGGGCGACCAGTGCCCAAGTTTCTATATGCCTTGCTGAGTTTTTTAGAGATTCTATTAAACTACCTGTAGGAATAAGCTCCTGTCCAAGCTCTTTTGCTTTTTTTATAGCCTCCTCTCTTGGAACTCCGGCTTTTATGAGCTGGAAGTAAGGGGCATCTTTAGCAAAAATTACATAAATAACTGTTCCGACCAAAAGAAACCCAAACCACAGAATATATGATGTTGTAAGACCTATCCCTTTAAGTGCAAACGGAAGTATCATTCCGAATATTCCCGGTGCAAGATTACCAACTCCGGCATAAACACCAAGGGCAAATCCCTGTTTGCTTTCAGGAAACCAGTAAGCTGTCTGGGCTATGCCTACAGAAAATGTTGCTATACCGCAACCGCTCAAGAAACCGAAAAACAGGATAAGCCAGTACATCCATGGTTCAAGGTTGGGATAATACAGATATAAAAGTGCTGATAAACCTCCCATACCTATAACAGATAACATTAAAAGTGTGGCAAGAGGTATTTTTCCTCCTACTTTATCAACCCATGCTGCAAAGGGTATTCTAAGCAGGGAACCGGTCAGGTTAGGTGCTGCAATTAAAAGACCAAGTAAAAAACCTGACAGTCCAAGTATCTCTTTAAGGTTCTTTGCAACAGGTCCATAAAGGGAGACAGCTGCAAATCCTATAAAAAAACCAAAGGTTGCCATTATCAGTCCGATCTGCGGACTTCCTTTAACCTGAAAACTTTTCATTCCACCTGCACCTCTACAAATTCTTTAGATCCTGATCTATTTCTGTAAAAACTTTGTATCTTTTCTTAGGATCTTTTGAGATCATTTTCATGATTATGTTCTCTAAAGATTTTGGTATATCAGAAAAGTTTGACGGTTTCTCCGGCTGGGGCTGATCGTAGATCTCCAGAATATTTGGTCTTGTGTAAGGATTTTTTCCTGTTATCTGTCTGTAAAGCTGAAATCCGTATCCGAATATCTCTTCCTCTTCAGAATACCTTCCAAGGACAAGATCGTTTATCTCAACCCTGTAGCTTAACCCTTTTTCTTTCATCAGATTATTAAAAACCATAAGAAACCTGACTGATTCTTTGGAAAGTCTTTTTAAAACCCTTCTGTAGAAATCCTCAAAAGTCTCTTTCTTTTTTTTCAGTCTTGAGTACTCATCTATAAGCTCATCTACATAATATTTGATATTTTCAAGGGGAAGGTTTTTTATAAGAAGTTTTCCTTCCTCACTCTCCCCTGTTATTGTTCCCCCTATGTGCATATCTACTCCTAAGACAGGCTGTCCATCTTTTCTAAACTTAACTCCTACAAAACCAATATCCCCAAGACCGTGGATACCACAGCCTTTCTGACATGCAGACCAGTACATTCTTAATTTTCCGTCAAGATCAGGAAATTTTTCTGTCAGGTATCTTGCTGTTTCTATCGCATCAGGTTTGTTGGAAATAACACCAAAAGGACAGTGTTCTGTTCCTGCACAGGCTATCAGATCTGAGAAAAAGATAGAGTCTTTATTTTTGTATTTTTTGAAAATAGGTTGAGATAGGGCTTTTTGTAAATTTTCCTCCGGAATACCTATTATATACAGGTTTTGTTCAACTGTAAGCCTCAGTTCCCCGCTGCCGTACTCTTTTGAGATCTCGGCAGCCTCTATCATTGCCGAACCTGAAAAGATACCGGACGGAACTACCATGTGAAGGGCAAAAGTCCCGTCCTTTAACTGAACTTTCTCTGTTTTGTCTCCCCCTATCACAGGAGTTTGTGTTATTCCTGCTCTCTCAAACCCCCTTCCTCCCTCTATCTCAACAGCTTTTATAAGCTCTTCCATACCTACAGCATCTATAAGATATTTCAGTCTGTTTTTATTCCTGCTGTCTTTGAAGCCGTATTTTTTAAAAACCTTTCCAAGAGATTCAAAAAAGGGGGGGACTTCGTCCCCCATCAAAAACACATCGGCAGGTCTAGCAATAGCTCCAACCTTCCCTCCCAGGAAAACGTTGAAGCCGAAAATTCCATCTTTTTCAGCAAGAACAAAACATGCATCATGACCGTAAACATTACACCTGTTTGAGAAACTACCTGATATGGAGATGTTAAACTTCCTTGGAAGTTTGCACACCCATTCTTCTTTTTTCAGGAAGATCTCCTGCATCTTCAGAAGTATTTCCCATGTCTGTATCACATTATCAAAAGCGACGCCGTCTAACGGATCCTGAACTATATTCCTGAAGTTATCCACACCTGTCTGAAATGTGGTTATTCCTACACTCTCAAGCTCTTTTAAAATATGTGGTATGTCCTCTATTCTTATATACCTGAGTTCAATCTGCATTCTTGTTGTTAGGTCTATGTAATCATTACCGTACTGCTTAGCCACCTGTCCTATTTTCAAAGCCTGTTCATAGGACAATCTTCCCCCGGGTATTCTTACCCTTATCATGAACCTCTCAGGTGTAGCAGGTCTGTAGAAAATCCCGAAGCATTTAAAAAAGTAATTAAGATCATGTTCAGGTATTGATGAAAAACCCTTTTCTGCATAATACTCAAGTCTCTCCCACGCCTCCTGTGGGGAGTGATCCTGTTTTAAAAGCTCTATCTTATTTATCCTTTTGTTCCTTTCCTGACTAATCTTTTTCAGCTTTTCCATTCTTTACCTTTTTGCTTTTTTGAAAGTAGTTATCAATTACCATGCCAAAAGTTGAGCGGAAGCTATAAAACAGTGAAAATAAAGCTTTTGGTGGAATTTTGTAGTAAAATCAAGAATGAAAAAAAAGAAAATTTTACACAAATTTTGTGCAGTAAGGAGATAAAATGATTGAATTTTTAAAGAAGGTTGGAGCCGGAAAAAAGAGATTTAAGGATCTTGCCAGAGAAGAGGCTTACAGTGCCGAAAAGATGATAATAGAAGGAAAAGCAACAGATTTACAGACAGGGGCTTTCTGGTCTGCACAGAGGATAAAGTACGCCTCTGTAGAGGAACTGAAAGGTTTTCTTGACCTCCACAGGAAACATGCAACATTTATAGATACAGAAATTAAACCACTTGACATAGCAATAAACTACGACGGCAAAGACAGATCGGTTCATATACTTCCTGCATCAATTTTTATATCTGCAGGTGCAGGAGTTTTTCTGTCTGGACATGGGGCTGAAAATGTTCCCTCAAAATACGGAATAACATACCATCAGATACTTGAGAAAATGGGGGCAAAAACCCCAAAAAAAATAGACACAGTTAAGAAACTCCTTGAAAAAACAGGTTTTGGTTTTGCACACCAGAGGTTATTTGCACAAAAATTGTTCAACATCTTGCCAAAGAGAAGGGAGTTTGGTCTTAGAACATACCACAACACTATGGAAAGAATGTTAAACCCATTTAAAACAGACAGGATCATAACAGGGGTGTCCCACCCTCCGTACATACAGAAATACACAGAGCTTGCAAAACACGTAGGCATTGAAAGAATAACAGTTTTTAAATCACTTGAAGGGGGTGTTGAACCATTTCCAAATCATGAAACTGTTATCAACCTCGGCGGTAAAAGGATAACGGTTTATCCTGAAGGAATAAAAAAAGAGTTCATACTGAGGAAGGTTTCTCCTGAAGAAAACGGGAAAATATGTCTGTCTGTTTTAAAAAATGAGGACAAAGATCACACACCATTTGCACTTTTAACAGCTTCTATTTTGATAATGGGGTACGGTCTGACAGACAATATAGATGAAGCCAGACAGATGGCGCAGGATAGCCTGAGGTCAGGAAAGGCTTACGAAAGGTTTAAAAGATACTGTGAGATATCTATGGAGG
>Ga0256832_1000800_pt1 | contig 20763 bp, 16 predicted proteins | sample 134614metaG_FD_190534 | JGI IMG/M metagenome (GOLD analysis project Ga0256832, IMG submission 190534) | Hydrothermal vent microbial communities from Lau Basin, Pacific Ocean - 134-614 | ecosystem: Environmental > Aquatic > Marine > Hydrothermal vents | place: Pacific Ocean: Lau Basin | collected... | reverse complement strand
TCGCGCAGAAATCGCCAGAACAACAGCGCCATGATCCCGGCATCTTCTCACGGCCCGCCCGGGACCAGGTCAAAGACGAAGGTTCCCACCCGGTTCGAGTCCTCCGCCTCCAGGCCCGCGGACACCAGCCCATCGAAGCCGGGCGTCTCCGCCGCCACGCCCAGGAAGTCATCGCTCTGGCTGGCCCGGATGGCCTCGTAAGGATCGACGACGTAGTGCAGGGTCAGATGGATGCGGCCCGTGTCGGGCGCGGCCAGCAGCAATTGGGCGAAGGCCGGGCCGTCGTCGGGCGTGAGAGGACGCAATGTGATTGGATGTGCCATGATCTTGTTGGGAGAAGGGTGATAGGACGCGGACGAACGCGGATGAACGCGGATAGTTCATAAAAATCTGTGACCGAAGGTCGTGTGAATCCGTATCCTCATTTTCATTCCTTACCGGCGTGCAGCCGCTTATGACGCCTGCCCGCCATCTCCGGGCATCCAGAGATAATTCTCGATGCGACAATACTCGCGAAAGCCCAGGCGTTGGTAAACGGGAAAGCCCATCTTGGTGGCGTGGAGGACGCCGACGCGGTAGCCCTCGGCCCGGGCTTCCAGCAGGGGCGCCAGGGTGATAGCCGAACCGATGCCTTGTCCCCGCGCCCGCGGAAGCGTCGCCACGCTGTAGATGCCCGCCACGCCCGCGCCCAGAAACAGGGTGGCCGTGGCCACTGGCTCGCCCGCCAGCAATCCCAGATAATTTCGCCAGGGGCGATGGGGCGTTGCGTTCATGCTGCGGGCCAAATCGACAAACGCTTCGATCATGAATTCGGGCATGTCGAACACCTTCGTCACGATGACGGCGTGGGTTCGTATGGACGTTTCATCCTCCACGGGCTGGATGTGCAGTTCCGGTGGGCCGGGCAGGCTCTCATTAAGCGCTTGCAGGTCGGCCGCCATGCCCGCAGGACCGCCAATGTGTTTGAAACCAACCGCAATCAAACGCCCGCCCAGGTCCCGGGGACGGTCATTCGGGCCCACGCCCCACATCAGGGGCAGATGCCGGGCCTGGCATTGCCGGATAACGGTGGCGATGGCTGTGTCGGCGTTTTCGGGCGTGAGGCGGGCGCGTAGCGCCATATTCAGCAGGGGATAAGGGACATCGGTCACGCCCCAGAGCAATTCCGGTGCGTCATGGACCTCGGCCCGTGGCCAATGCCGCAAATGCGCGTAATACGCGTGCAAGTTGCCCTCGATGGCCTGCACGAGGGCTGCTTTCGAGAGATCGTTCAGCATGATGGGCATCATCTCACCTTGTTGCAATCAGATCAGGCGGCGATAGACGTCTCCTGAGGGGAAGAGGGGAGGTCAGGCTCAGCGCATTGCCAGGGGACTTCCGCCGGGCGAACGGGTTCGGCATCAGCGCCCACCGCCCGTTGCAACGCCCGGAAATCCGCATGGAAGCCGGTGATGATGTCTTCGGGATGGGGGATGACCGCGGCCGCGGTGTTCAGGGTGACGCTGATCTCGCCCGCATAGCTGAAGATGCTCATGCCGATGGCCAGATCGCCGGGGTGGGGCACCGCGAACAGCGCCCGCCGGATGCGACGGCCCGCCAGATAGCGAGGCTGCGCCGGACCGCGCACATTGGTCATGGTGGCCGTGCCTTTGGCGCCGAAGAAGCGGACGCCCGCCCGCTCCAGGCGACCGGGAACCAGCCCCAGACCCTGCAAAATCCCCAGCGACACCCAGGCTTCGGGCGTGCGCTTGATCGCGGTCATGGCGTCGTGCAGGGTTTGCAGACGCTCGACCGGGTCCTCGACGCCCACGGGCAGGGTCAGGAAGACCAGGCCGAACCAGTTGCCCAGGCCCGAGGCGTCCCCCTGCCCGCGCATGTCCACGGGCGTGACGCTGCGCAGGGCCAGCCCCGCGGGATCGGCCCCGCGGGCCAGGAGGTAGCGCCGGAAGCCGCCGCTCATGGCGCTGAGCATGATGTCGTTGACCGTCGCGCCCAGGGCCTTGCCCACAGCCTTGACGTCGGCCAGGGGGACGGGATCGGACCAGGCGACGCGGTTGGCCCCATCGAAGCGCCCGCGCAGGATGGTTTGCGGGTCGGGTGGGGCAAACAGCAGCTTGCCCAACGCCCGCGCGGCCCTGGCGCTCCAGCCCGCGGCGTAGAGGGGATGGCGCACCCAGCCGAGTCCGCGGCGGGCCAGCGCGGGCGTCTGCGTAGCCAGGGCGTAAGCGCCCAGGGTCGCGGCCAGCAACGGGCTTTGCAATGGTTCGGGCGCGGGCTCCCACCACACCGCATCGGGCGCGGCGTCGGTGAGCGCGGCGATGACCGCCATCATGGCCCGGCCATCGGCCAACGCGTGTTCGAAGCGCAGGACCAACGCCCGACCGCTTTCACCATCCCCCAGCAGATGCAGCGACCACAGGGGGCGGTCTTCGGGCAGGGGCTCGCTCATCAACTCCTGGAAGGCCGGACGCAGGGCCTCGTCGCCATCGCCATCGGGCAGAGCCAGGGCGTGGATGTGGCGTTCCAGTGCGAAGGCGGGGTCTTCCTCCCACAGCGGCCAGGCGGGCCAGGGCAGGGGGCGGCGCGGGCGCTGCCGGAAGCGGGGAAAGCGCAGCAGCCGGGCCCGCACCAGCCTCTTCATCTCATCCAGGCTGATGGGCTCCTCCAGCAGGGCCAGCCCGCCGATCATCGTGTTGCCGGGCATGAAGCCCATGTTCAGCCAGGTGATGTCGATGGGTGCGCGGGGCTGTTTTTTCGGGGGGTGGTTGAGTGATGGTCATAGTGGGGACTCCTTTTTGGTTGGATCGGTTGTTTGGGTTGTAAAACCCACTTGCCAGGGAAATGTGGAGTGTGGAGTGCGTAGCCCGGTAGACCGGTAGACCAGGAAACCCGAGAAACCGGGCCGCGTCGCCACCCTCCCGGTCTACTGGTCTACCGGTTTCCTGGTTTACCAAATCCATTTTCAAACCAGCGTGGCGCGCCGGGATGGGTCAGCGGTCATCATCCGCTGGGCGGTTTGAGGGGTTCGGGAACGAGAGGCGACGCGTCCCAGACTTCCGCGGTGATGTTGGTGCAACCCACCGCCCGCATATCGGCCACGATGCCGGCATACGCCTCCGACTGTATGAAGGCCAGCCACGAGGCCAAGCTGTCGAATTCGGTGTGGGTGATGACCTGGGGCGTCACCATTTGGGGATTGCGATAGGCGCGAAATTCTTTCACGCCCGGCTGCTTCAGCACCGCAGCGATCCACTTTTTCGTGGCTTCCATATAGGCTTCCATGTTTTCGGCCGGGGGCAGGTCCCAGGCCAGGATTCCGAGGGCCATGTTTGCCTCCTGTTTTTGTTATGAGGCGCGCCACGCGTCTTTCCCAACGCTTGCTCCTGTGTGATTCAGTTCTATCCTACACCCCGACTGTCAAAAAATCGTCAAAAATGACCCCATCTGACGCCCATCACGTCTCAAAGAACGGATTGCGCACCTGAATCTGATGATAGATTTGCAAATGGTTCAAATCCTCTGACCACAGGACTGAACAATCGAGGGCCAGCGCGCTCTGAATGATTATGGCATCCCAAAAAGACAACGCATACCGTTGTTGTAGATCAATGGCGTTCAGAATGTCGGCCACATGGGGCTGGTGCACGCGCCAAAGTCCCAAATCCGCAATGATCTGGGATGCGGTAACTGCTAAGGTATCGCCACCACTTTTTGCCACGAAGACACGAAGAAAAGCCAAGGCACGACGTATTTTCCTTGATTTTCCCTTCGTGTCTTCGAAAAACTTCGAGCCTTCGTGGCTTTTGGCGGCCTTAAGTCAAGTACGTTAGCAGTTACAAGTCAACGAGATTTTTCACACCCCAAACCCGACCTCGCCCACCGCGCCCGCGGCCTCCAGCCGCGCCCGGCCCTGCGCCCGCAGCGAAGCTGCATCTAGTCGGATTCCCATCTCCAGCGCGGTCACGGCCCAATCCAGGCGATGGTCCAGCGCCTCGGCCCGGGCCAGACTCTTCTCCCACCATGCGCGGGCCGCGTCGGGCCGCCCCCGCAGCCATTCATAGCGCCCGCACAAGCGCCACACCTCGGGCTGGGCGGGGCGGAAGGCTTGGGCCTGTTTGCGGGCCTCGGTCATGGCCGCTTCGGCCTGGATCAGCCAGTCGGCTCGGGCCTGGGGGATATGCTCGGCCGCCCACAACGCCGCCTCCAGCGCGGCCACACTGAACTTGCCCGCCGCATCGCCCTTGACGTCATGGGCGAGCATGGTCTCCCGCGCCTGCGCCAACGTCTTCTGAGCCTCCTCCCATCGCTCCAATCGCACCAGGCAGCGCGCCAGGCCCGCCAGATTCTCCACCTGACTCATATAATCTGGGATGGACGCAGCCAGCTCCGCGGCCCGGCGATAGTGCACGGCGGCTTCCTCCCATCGCCCCTGCCAGCGCCCCACCAGCCCCGCCAGGCACTCTCCCGCACATTCGGCGGTGGCATCCTGCAATTCCCGGCCCGTGGTCGACAACTCCTCACCCATCCGGCTGACTTCATCCAGCCGTCCGCGATACCCCAGCACATACGCCTGCAACAGGCGGGACAGGGTCCAGCGGTGAGCGTCTCCCACCCGCCGGAAGTTGTCCGCGGCCAGCCGCGCCTGCGCCAGCATCCTGTTCTCATCAGCCAGAAGGTAGGCGTGATACGCCTGCCCGAAAGCCACAAATCCGGCATCCGCGGGCTGCTCCACCTGCGCCGCGACCGCCTGCGCCCGTTGATGAAAATGCTCGGCCAGTCCGAACCGGGCCATGAAATCCGCGGCAAATCCCAGCGCGGTCGCGGCCACAGCGACGCCTCGGGCATAGCCGGCGTCCTCAGATCGATTCAGCGCCCGCAGGGAGACCAGCAGATACTCCTCGTAGCGGGATTGCAGCGTGTAAATCCATCCCAGCGTCGTATAGCAGGCCACCTCTTCCCCCAGATCGGGCGTGACCGCCCTGCGTTCCCAACGCCCGGCGCCCGGCAGAAGCCGATGCAGGGTTTGGTGCGCCAAGGCTTCGCTCACCGCGCGATGAAGGGGAAGTCCTGCTGCGGGAAAGGGCTTACCCAGCAGGATTAGCGCTTGTAGCAGATGCGTTTCAGCCTGCTCGTATTCGCCCCGACGGAAGTGCGTCCCCCCGATCTTGCGCGCCAACACCGCCCGTTCGAATCGGCGGCTCTCATCCCTGGACAGGCTGGCCAGCGCCCGCTTGTAGAACCTCAGCGCCTCCAGGGTCGCGGCCGCGGCCACGGCCTGATCGCCCGCCCTCAGCAGCCAGGGGAGGGCTTGTTGCGGCGCATCCCCGCGCAGATAGTGCAGCGCGATGGCGGCGCCCGCCCCCGGCTCCTCCCCGCGCAAGGTTTGCAGCACGCGCGCGGCGGCCAGATGCAAGGCCTTGCGTCGCGGCCGCGGCAGCGCAGCGTACGCCGTTTCTCGCACCAGATGATGCTCGAATTCATAATCGCGAACGAACGGGCTTTTCCCCTCGCAAATGAAGCGGTGACGCAGCAGTTCGTCCAACACCTCCAGAGCCTTCGCCTCCTCCCGCCCCCAGACGCGCATCCACACATCGAAATCAAACGCGTGACCAAGAACCGCGGCCGCGCCCAGGCCCTGGCGCGCGGCGGGCGTGAGCCTGGATAGGCGGTTCTCGATGGCCTGGCGCACGGACGCGGGCAGAGGCAGCGCAATATCTTCCTCCATCTCCTGAAAAACGCCGTTTTCCCTGTGCAAGCGACCCTGTTCCACCAGCGAGCGCATCGTTTCCAACACGAAAAAGGGGTTGCCTTCGGTGTGATGGTGGATTTGAGCAATGGTTTTGGGAGGCAGCCCTTGCAGCCAATCCGCCACATCTTGCTGCGACAGGCGGGGTAGGAGGATGCGTTGGGCCCGGCCTTCGGTTTCGAGCTGGAGCGTAAGTCGGGCCAACATGCCGCCCGGAACCGCTTCTTCCACGCGGTAAGCCCCTATGACCAGTAGCGGCTCCCTGGCGATGCCCCGGGCCAGGAGGGACAACCAGGACAGAACGGCCTCATGCGCCCAATGCAAGTCGTCCAGCAGCACCAGCGTGGGCCTTTTGCGGGCCAGACCGAGGAGGAAATGGGTGAGCGCCGTGAGCAGATGCTTTTGCGGCGCTTCGGCGGCGACCATGCGGCGCGCGTCCGAGGGGAGCCCCTCGCGCAGCTCCGGCGCAAGGCGAGCCAGCGCGGCCAGTTGCCACGATGACAGGCTCCGGATCAGACTTTCATCTGCGACGGCCATCGCGCCCCGCAACACATCCACCAGGGGCCCGTAGGGCTGTCCCTGTTCGAATTCGTAACAGGAAGCCCCTATCGCGTATCCGTCCTCCCTGTGGACCTGTTCGGCGAAATGCATCAACAGCCGCGTCTTGCCCACGCCCGCCTCCCCGCCGAGGAAGACCACGCCCCCGCGTCCATCCACGGCCTGCCGCCACCGCGTCATCAGCCGCGCCATGACATCCTCTCGGCCCACGAAGGGCGCGTCGGGCGCCGTCGCAGCCCGTCTCAGCGCCAGAAAGGCGCGTGGGAGGGAGGCGCGCATCCCTCCCGCCCCTTCCATCGGGAGCGTTTCGCTGCCCTCCTTCAGGCGTTGATACAACGCCACGGTCTCCGCCGAAGGCCCGGCCCCCAGCTCCTTGGCCAGCGCCTGCTCGCATCGTCGATATTGCGCCAGGGCCGCGGCCCGGTCGCCCATGCGCCAATAGGCCCGCATGGCCGCGCGGTGCGCCCCTTCATTACAGGCGCCCATCTCCAGCAACTGAAGCGCGGCCGCCAGGGCCGAAGCGTCATCCCCTCGCGCCTCATACCCTCCGATGAGCTTCGACAAAGCCTGCTGACGCACCGCCTGCGCATGGCCGCGTTGGCGGATCACCCAGTCGTCGTAGCATCCCGGCAGAAAATCGCCTCCGTATGCTGAAAGCGCCTGTTCCAAAGCCTGAAGCGTGGCCGCTGCTTTGACCGCGGCCTCGAAGGCTTCCACATCCACCCACACCTCGCCGGGAAAAGCCATTTGCACGGACTGGCGGTCGTACAGCAAGGGGTCCAGGGGAGCGAAGCTGCGGCGGATGCGCCAGAGCGCGGTGGAGAGAGAACGGCGGGCGCGCGCATGCGGGCGTCCGGGCCAAAACATTTCGGCCAACGCCTCGCGCGGCAAGGAGCTATCCCGATGCAGGAGCAGATAAGCCAGCAGGGATTGAGACCGGGCGGTGGCTGGCAGATCGATGTGTCGTCGTAACCCCCGTCCCTCATCTTCCTCCCAGATGTCGAATCGCCCCAGCATGTGGACGTGCAGGCGCGACATGATCCGGGGACATGCCAGCAAATTGTAAGATTACTTCAATTCCAGTATACACCTCCCAAATGGCCCTGTCAATGCGGTCTCAAGGCGGGGGTGCGTCCCAAATTATTGGCGCGTTGCGCCGGGCGCCCCGGAGGTTCACCTGCGGGCGGCGGCACGGCCAGAGAATCGCCTTTCATTGATGATCCAATGCGAACCAAAAGCCTTGGTTTCATTTTGCTTTCAGTTTAGGGATTACGTGGACGCAGTTGATTCACCCATACGTCCAGAACTCGATCAGCGCCACCTTGCCCCGCAGGTCGGCCAGGCGCAGGGGCGTGTCGGTGTTCAGCCAGACCTCGGTGTCGATCTCGGGCGCGGGCCCGTAGTTCGTGGTCGGTGCGGGCGGCGCGACAGTGGGCGTAGGCAGGATGTCCGTTGGGGTGCGATTCATCATGACTCCTTTTGAGAATCCGGTGGGGGCGCGAAAGTGCTGGCGGTGAGAGAAACCCGCCGCTTTCGCAGTCCGGCGCGTGGTCTTCACGGACATAAACGCGGTCGGACAAAGAAAGGGTTATCTCCCCTCCATCTTACGACGCGTCTGATAAAAGATGCGTAACCGCGTTTCCAATTTCATTCACCCGTAAGGAATGTGTAATAATTGGTAACTACTAAGGTCGCGCCGCCGCTTTTTGCCACGAAGACACGAAGAAAAGCGAAGGCACGACGTATTTTTCTTTATTTTTCCTTCGTGTCATCGAAAAACTTCGAGCCTTCGTGGCTTTTGGCGGCCTAAAGTCAAGTACGTTAGCAGTTACAATAATTGGTGCAAAGCTGCTCCGAAAATAGCGTTGTTTCATCAGCAAAATCACTGGAAGCCCGCGTTGCGCGAAGCGCAAACGGGCGTGAAACGTGATGCGTGAAACGTGAGGACTTACGCATCACGCATTACGCATTACGTGACTGGCTTCCCGCGCCAACCTGGCAGTGAGACACTTTCAGCCTTCCTGACGACCCTTTAGTCGAGCCAAAACACCACCGCCGGAGGTCTCCCATGTCCCTGCATCCCCTCGCGGGCAAACCCGCGCCCAAAGCATTGCTTCCCAACATTCCGCGGCTGGTGGCCGCGTACTACGCGCTGCATCCCGATCCCGAGAATTCCACACAACAGGTAAGCTTCGGCACGTCCGGGCATCGCGGCTCCTCCCTCAAACACAGCTTCAACGAAGATCACATCCTGGCCATCAGCCAGGCCATCGCGGAACACCGCCAGGCCCGGGGCATCCGCGGGCCCCTCTTCCTGGGCATGGACACCCACGCGCTCTCTGAGCCCGCCTTCATCACCGCGGTGGAGGTGCTGGCCGCGAACGGCGTCGCATTGCGCATCCAGGCCGGACGGGGCTACACCCCCACGCCCGTCATCTCCCACGCCATCCTCGCGTGGAACCGGGACCACGCCGGGGTCCAGGCCGACGGCATCGTCATCACCCCCTCCCACAACCCGCCCGAGGACGGCGGCTTCAAGTACAACCCGCCCAGCGGCGGCCCCGCGGATACCGCCACCACCGCCGCCATCCAGGACCGGGCCAACGCCATCCTGCGCGGGGGCCTGAAGGAGGTCAAACGCATTCCCTTCGAGCAGGCCCTGCGGGCCGAGACCACCGTCGAGCATGATTTCATCGCGCCCTACGTGCGGGATTTGAAAAACGTCGTGGACATGGAAGCCATCGCCCGGGCGAAGCTGAAGCTGGGCGCAGACCCCATGGGCGGGTCAGGCGTGGCCTATTGGGCGCCCATCGCCGAAACCTACGGCCTGGACATCGAGGTCACCAACCCCTGGGTGGACCCCACCTTCGGCTTCATGACCGTGGACAAGGATGGCAAGATCCGCATGGATTGCTCCTCGCCCTGGGCCATGGCCCGCCTCATCGAACTGAAAGACCGCTTCGATCTCGCCTTCGGCAACGACCCCGACTACGACCGCCACGGCATCGTCACCCGCAGCGCCGGGCTGATGAACCCCAACCACTATCTGGCCGTGGCCGTGCATTATCTCTTCCAGCACCGGCCCGGCTGGCGGCCCGACGCGGCCGTGGGCAAGACCCTGGTCTCCAGCGCCATGATCGACCGGGTGGCCGAGGCTTTGGGCCGCCGCCTGGCCGAAGTGCCCGTGGGATTCAAGTGGTTCGTGGACGGTCTGCTGGATGGATCCTACGGCTTCGGGGGCGAGGAGAGCGCGGGCGCGTCCTTTCTGCGCATGGATGGCGCCGTCTGGACCACGGACAAGGACGGGTTCATCATGGACCTGCTGGCCGCGGAGATTTTGGCCCGCACGGGCCAGGACCCGACCCAACACTACCGCGGCCTCACCCAACGCTTCGGCGATCCCGTCTATCGCCGCATCGACGCGCCCGCCACGCCCGGGCAAAAAGCCATCCTCAAAAACCTCTCCCCCGACATGGTGACCGCGGACGCGCTGGCGGGCGAGCCCATCCTGGCCAAGCTCACCCGCGCGCCCGGCAACAACGCGCCCATCGGCGGGCTGAAGGTGGTGGCCCAAAATGGCTGGTTCGCGGCCCGCCCCTCGGGCACGGAAGATATCTACAAAATCTACGCCGAGAGCTTTCTGGGCGAAGACCATCTGGAACGGATTTTGCAGGAAGCTCAGGCCATCGTCGACGCCGCCCTTCGCGCCGCCTGATCAAAAAAACGGCAAGTAACTGCTAACGTACCCCGGTTAACAAACCACAAAGGGCACAAAGGCACTAAGAACACGAAGAAAAAATGTATAAATTCCCCTTTGTGCCTTTGTGTCTTCGTGTTCTTAGTGGTTTTCGGGTGACGACCTTAAACTAAACGCATTTTGAAATCAGGTGTTTTCGGCCTCGGCCACCCGGAGCTGAAGCTCCGGGCTACGAAACGACGCCGGGTGAACCCGGCTTCCCGCGGCGCGCAGCATGCGCCGTAGCCCCATTTATGGGGCGTCGCTTTTAGCCCGCAGGTTCACCTGCGGGCGGCGGCGCGGCCAGAGAATCGCCTTTCATGGATGATCCAATGCGAACCAAAAAGCCTTGGTTTCAATTTGCTTTTAGTTTAGTAGTTACAACGGCAAAGCAACAACCCGCCCCTTCGCATGTTCGACTCCTTCCGCTCCCTCCCTTATAGCATCCGCACGAAACTACTCGTGGCCGTGATGCTGGTGGCGCTGGCCCCTCTGCTGGGCACGGCCTTCTATGGCAACTGGTTCACCGGCGGCATCCTCAAGGCCCAGGCCATCGAATCGGCCCACAATGAACTGACGCGGCGCGTGCAGCAGATCGAAACCTATCTGGACGGCAACAAAAGTGACACTCGCTATCTGGCGCATATCTCCAGCCTCCACCAGTATCTGGATGCAAAAACCGCGGGCGATACCCAGGCGGAATCCTACTGGCAGCGCCAGCTCGAACAAGACCTGCTGATCTTCTCCTCCGCCCATTCCGACTACTACCAGGTGCGTTATCTGAATGAGGATGGGCTGGAGATCGCCCGCGTGGACACCATCGACGGGCGCACGCAAATCGTCCCTCGGGAGCGACTGCAAGACAAATCCCAGCGTTATTACTTTATCGAAGGCGCGAAGCTGGCGCCGGGCGATATTTACATCTCGCCCCTGGACCTCAACCGGGAGTTTGGGGAGTTGGAGCACCCCCTCCATCCCGTCATCCGTTATGTCACCCCTGTCACGCGCAACGATCGATTTCGCGGGGTGATCGTCATCAATGTGGAAGGGAACGCCATTCTGCGTTTCGTGCAGCCTGTCGATGGCGCCGACATGCAGTTGATGATGGCGGATCAGGATGGCTACTACCTCATGCATCCCGATGAAGCCATGCGCTGGGGAGGCCCCACCGACCTGAATACGGGGCAATCGGTGCGGATGGAATTTCCCAATAGCGCCGATAAAATCCTTTCGGGCGGCGCCGGGCATGTGGTGGAAGATGGCAATGTGGTGATTTACACCCCTGTGCATTACTGGCTCACCCCGCCAGAACGGTTCTGGGTGTTGATGCAGGTGGAACCCGAGAACAAACTCCTGGCGCCCCTCATCGACTTCCGCATCACCGCGGGCCTTATCCTGGTGGCGGCCATCCTCCTGGCCTTCCTCATGACTTACGCCCTGGCGCAGAACTTCACCCGACCTGTGCTGGCTTTGCAGCGAGGCGTCCAGCGTCTGGCTCAGGGCAATTTCGCTGAACAACTGCCCGTCACCTCCCAGGATGAGATCGGCCAGCTGACGGTTTATTTCAATGAGATGGCACAGATGATCCGGGGATATCTGGATCAGATGGATCAATTGCAGCAATTGGGCCTGAAGATCAGCGCCCATGTGGAGCGAGACGAAATCCTGACCCTGGTCATCGAAACCATTCGGGAACTGTTACCAGTGGAGAATGTGACCATCTACTGCCTGGAGATGAAGGAAAACGGGGTGCATTATCAGACGGTGGCCAGCGCCCAGTCAGACCTGTCGCCCGAACACCGTTCCCCCAACGAAGACCTGCTGCTCGAAGCCAGCCAGCTTCAAATCGGCGAGATATTGCCTCTGGAAAGAAGCAACCGGGCCGTTTGCTATGCGCCTCTGCGCATCAGCGCCAGCCGCCGGGCCGTGGTCGAGCTCATCGGCGTCTCCCGCAACGTGCTGGACCCCTGGCATTGCAAGCTGTTCTCCACCCTCATGGCTCAGGGCTCCATCGCCCTGGAGAATGCCGACCTGTATCAGCGCCTGGCCCGTCACCGCGAGCAATTGCAGCAACTGGTCAATGCCCTGATCACCGCGCAGGAGGAGGAGCGACGCATGGTCGCCTATGACATCCACGACGGGTTATTGCAATATCTGGTGGCGGCCCGGCTGCTTCTGCACAACTACGCTTCGATGGCGGAGAAAAGCCCAGAATCCGCCCGCGGGCTGCTGGAGGCGGGCATGGATCAGGTGGCCACCGCCATCAGTGAAGGGCGGCGCATCATCGAGGGCATGCGTCCGACCTTGTTGGATGATTTGGGGCTGGAGGCCGCGGTGCGGGAGATCGCCACCAGCATGGCGGAGCGGGCGGATTGGGACCTGTCTTTGGACATGGCATTGGGTGACGCCGCTCTGCCGCCCGAAACCGAGATCGCGGCCTTTCGCATCGTGCAGGAGGCCCTGACCAACGCCTACAAGTACGCGCGGGGCAAATCGGTTTCCGTGCGCCTGGTCATCGAGGAGGGGGCGCTGACGATGGTCATTCAGGATCAAGGCGAGGGTTTCGAACTGGAGAAGGTGGATTCGGAGTATGGTCATGTGGGTCTGGTGGCAATGCAGGAACGCGCTCGTCTGGTGGGCGGCTTCTGCACCATCACCAGCCAACCGGGCAAGGGCGTGCGCGTGTTCGCCCGCCTGCCCCTCAATCTCGAAACCGGAGGTCTCATAGAAAATGCCGAAGAAGATACGCGTGATCATTGCTGACGATCACGGCGTGGTGCGGGCCGGGTTGCGCGGCCTGCTCACCACCGCGGATCTGGAAGTCGTGGGCGAAGCCGCCACCGGGCGCGAGGCCCTGGAACTGGCCCGCGAGCTTCATCCCGACGTGTTGCTGCTGGACGTGCGCATGCCCGAGATGGACGGTCTGCAGGCCCTGGCCGCCATCAAATCGGAGATGCCCGAGATCAGCGTGGTCATGCTCACGGTGTATGCCAATAGCGAATATCTCTCCCGGGCCATTGCCGCGGGCGCGGCCGGTTATCTGCTGAAGGACGCCGAGCCCGAGGAGATCCCGCGGATGGTGCGGGCTGCGGCCGAGGGTGAGATGGTCATCGACCCCGACCTCCTGCAATCCATCCTCGCCCACACACCCGTGGAGGCGCATTTCTCCCCGGCCCAGGTGGGGCTCACCCAACAGGAAACCCGGGTGCTCAAGCTCATCGCCCTGGGATTCAACAACGACGCCATCGCCGAGACGCTGGTGGTCAGCCGCAACACGGTCAAGACCCACGTGCGCCACATTTTCGAGAAATTGGGCGTCTCCGACCGCACCCAGGCCGCGGTTTGGGCCATGCGTCACGGGTTGGTGGAGTGAGAGGGGCAAATGGAAGGCTTGCTACAAATCGCCCCTTCGGCGATAATAGGCCGATCTGTTCCGAAAATAGCTTTGCGTTGGTTTGCAAAAGCTACTCGAAGCCTGCGTTGAGCGAGTCTGCAACCGGCGTGATGCGTGAAACCGTGAAACGTGAGGCTCTTACGCATCACGCATTACGCATTACGTGCCTGGCTTCCCGCACCGCCCTGGCCGTCAGCATATTCATCCATCAAATCGATCCCGCAGGAGTTTGCCATGAGCCATCATGACCCCCTGACCAATGGCGTCCCGGCTGAACAGGTCACTCTCAGCCGCAGCCTTTCCCTATTCACCATCACGATGATCGGCGTCGGCGCCATGATCGGCGCCGGGATCTTCGTGCTGACGGGCATTGCCGCGGGCGTGGCCGGGCCCGCGCTGGTTTTAGCCTTCGCATTGAACGGCCTCGTGGCCCTGCTCACCGCCTCCGCGTACGCGGAGCTGGGCTCCGCCTTTCCCGAAGCGGGCGGCGGCTATCTGTGGGTGAAGGAGGGTCTGGGCGGAGGCAACGGCTTTCTGGCGGGATGGATGAGCTGGTTCGCCCACGCGGTGGCGGGCAGCCTCTACGCCCTGGCCTTCGGACGGTTCACCGTCGAGCTGATGGATATGGCGGGCCTGCCTGACTTCGGCCTCTCCATCCACATGCGCACTCTGTTGTTGATGACCCTGATCATCTTCATCTTCACCTATATCAACTACCGAGGCGCGTCCGAGACGGGCGCGGTGGGGAATATCATCACCATTACGAAGATCGTGATCCTGGGGCTGTTCATCCTCTTCGGCATTCTGGCCATGCTCCGCACCGAAGCCTGGCACGAGCGATTCACCAAAGAATTTCTGCCCAACGGCTTTCTGGGGGTGCTCATGGCCATGGGCCTCACCTTCATCGCTTTCGAGGGCTATGAGATCATCGCCCAATCGGGCGAGGAGGTGATCGATCCCCAACGCAATGTGCCCAAAGCCATTTTCTATTCCATCCTGGTGGCGGTGACCATTTACATCCTGGTCAGCATCACGGCCATTGGAGCCACCACGCCGCCGCCGGGCATGAAGGTGTGGGACTATCTGGCGGAGAAGAAGGAGATCGCGGTGGTGGAGGTGGCGCAACAGACTTTCCCCTGGGGCATTGGCGGCATCATCCTGCTGTTCAGCGGTCTGGTCTCCACCATGTCCGCGCTCAACGCCACGACGTACTCATCCTCCCGGGTCTCTTTCGCCATGGGACGGGTGCGCAATCTCCCCCATTTCTTCTCCAAAATCCATCCCAAACGCCACACGCCCTACATTGCCGTCCTCATTTCGGGCGGGTTGATGCTGCTCATGGCCTGGTCGCTGCCCATCGAGGAGGTGGCCGCGGCCGCGGACGTCATGTTCCTGCTGCTCTTCTTGCAGGTGAACGTGGCCGTGATGACCTTGCGCCACAAGATGCCCGAGCTGGAGCGGGGCTGGCTCATCCCCTGGTTTCCGCTCATCCCCATCCTCGCCATCCTGGCCAACGCGGGACTGGCCATTTTCCTCTTCTTCTACAGTCCCCGGGCCTGGATCACCGCCATCGGCTGGATTGTCATCGGGATGCTGGCGTATTACATTTATTTCCGCAACGTCGAAGAAAAGGAGCGCCCCAAGGAAATCCTGCTGGAGGAGGTGGTCGTGGTGAGCGCCGAGTATTCGGTGCTGGTGCCCGTGGCGACGGTGGAGCAGGCCCACAAGCTGGGACGCATCGGCGCCATGCTGGCCGCGGCCAATCGGGGCGAAGTGCTGGCCCTGCATGTCGTCCACGTCCCGCCCCAATTGACGCTGGGCGAGGGACGCGTGCTGCTGAAGGAAGGCCGCCAGTATCTCGACGCGGTCATCGAGGAGGCGAAGAAGTTCGACGTGCCCGTGCACACCCTCATCCGCATCGGGCGCAAGGTGCACGACGCCATCCGGCAGACCGTGGATGAAAACGCGTCGGATATCATCGTGCTGGGTTGGCCCGGCTACACGAACACCGCGGGCAAAATCTTCGGTTCTGTCATCGACCCCCTGGTGGACAATCCCCCCACCGACGTGGCCATCGTACGCTACCGCCGCGACACCGAGGATCGCCCCATTCGCGCCATCTTCGTGCCCGTGGCGGGCGGCCCCAACAGCCGTCGGGCCGTGCGCCTGGCTGTGCAATTGGCGCAGGTCTCGCCCGACGGGCCCACGCGAGTGACTCTGGCCCATGTGGTCCCCCCCAACGCCACGGAGGCCCATCGCGTCAGCGCCCAAAAGATCTTCAACTACACCCTGGAGGGACTGGATTACCCCCACGTGGAAACGACCCTGATCGAGGGCGAAAAAGTGGCCGAGACCATCGTCAAACACGCCGAGGGCTACGATCTCGTGGTCATCGGAGCCACCGAAGAGCCGTTATTCAAAAACCTGCTGGTGGGGAATATCGCCGAGACCGTGGCCAACGAGGCGGGCGTCACCACCATCATGGTCAAACGCCGCAGCAGCCGCCTCCACTCCGTCCTCCGTCAGACGGTGCTCAGGCCCACTACGGGCGAGGAGATCAACGTCAACCGCGGCGGGTCCTGAACCGCTTGCGCCCTTACCCGCGAACCTCTATAATGGAATCACTCTGGCGGGCGATCTGCGCCAATACCGATGAAAATGCCTCGCGGCCACGTTGGCGCGGGAAGCCAACCCGTGATGCGTAAAACATGCTGCGTGACGACCTCACGGATGACGCGTCACGTATCACGACGGTTGACGCCTCGGCCAACGTGGCTTTGCCATCCTTTCGCAACCGAGGCCAACACACTATTTTCAACGCAGTCAATCAACCCATACGCTTCCTCCCAAGGGCCTGTTATGAATCCGAAAATCACCCACCTCACCACGATGGAGCTGTTTCAGGGGCTCTCCGAACAGGATCAGCAGGAACTAGACCGGATGACCACGATGACCACGGTGCGCAAGGGCAAGATATTCTACCGGCCTGAAGACCGCGGCGAGGTCATCTTCATCCTCAAAAAAGGAACTGTGCAACTGTATCGCATCTCGCCCGAGGGCAAAAAGCTGGTCATCTACACGCTGAATGATGGCTCCATGTTCGGGGAGATGAGCCTGTTGGGGCAGCGCATGCACAACACCTTCGCCGAGGCCATCACCGATTGCACCATCTGCGTCATGAGCCGCAACGACCTGGAGCGACTCATTCTCACCCGGCCCCAAATCGCGCTTCGCATCCTCGAGATCACGGGCAACCGCCTGCGCGAAACCGAGGAGCAACTCGAAGCCCTGGCCTTCAAGAGCATCCCCGCCCGGCTGGCCTCCCTGCTTCTGCGCCTGGCCCGGGACGGCGATGAGGTCGTGGGATTGACGCATCAGGACCTGGCGGAGATGATTGGAACCTACCGCGAGACCACCACCCAGACCCTGAACGACATGAAGGCCGAGGGCGTCGTGGCCATCGGACGGCGGCGCATCACCATTTTGGACAAAGAAAAGCTGGCTGAGATCGCGAACCGCTGATCGGATGAACTGGCGAGATGCGGCGCTGCGTGTCCTCACCCTGTGGTGGCGGCTGACCCGCCCCTGCACCGTGGGCGTGCGGGGCATCGTGCTGAACGACGCGGGGGCGTTGTTGCTGGTGAGGCACAGCTACGGCGGCCGCAAGTGGTTTCTGCCCGGCGGCGGGCATCACGGCGGCGAGAGCCCAGCTGAAACCCTGGTGCGGGAGATGCGGGAGGAGACGGGTCTGGAGATCCAGGTCACCCGGCTGACGGGCGTGTACTTCTACACGGGCGAATACAAGCGCGATCATGTCTACATTTTCGAATGCCAGGTCGTCGGGGGCGAGGTGAGGCAGGTGGGGGGCGAGATCGAGGCCATCGACTGGTTCCCGCCCGACGCCTTGCCCGACAATCTCATGATCGGCATGGAGCGCATCCTCGACGACTGGCGCCGCGGCGTCGCCGGCTTCGGCGCGCTGGCTTGAGGATTAAACGGAAGTCATTTTCAAACAGGCGCCACGAGCGACCGCGCGCCGATACCGATGAAAACGCCTCGCGGCCAGGGCGGCGCGGGAAGCCAGGCACGTAATGCGTAATGCGTGATGCGTAAGGTCGTCACGGATTACGCATTACGCATCACGTCTGTGGTAGCCTCGCCCAACGTCGGCCTGGCGATCCTTCCGCAACCGACGATCATTCCTATTTTCAAAGCAGGCGTCCCGAGCGACGGCTCGCCGATACGGATGAAAATGCGGACACGGATTCACACGGCCTTCGATCACAGATTTTTTGAATTATCCGTGTTTTTCTGTGTTCATCCGTGTGCTTATTTTCAAAGCAGTCCGACGGCGGGCGCGACCGCGCCGATACCGATGAAAACGCCCCGCGGCCAGGTTGGCGCGGGAAGCCAGGCACGTAATGCGTAATGCGTGATGCGTAACGATCTCACGTTTCACGTTTTCACGCATCACGCCCGTTGCAGACTCGCCCAACGTCGGCCTGACGATCTCAATCCTGATCCTGATCCGAATCCTATTTACATAGCAGCATCTGTTGGCGCCCGCTCCCCATAGCCCGTCGCCCGTTCGAACGCGGAGGCGATGCGGTAGAGTGTGGCTTCATCCAGGGGCCGACCGATGAACTGAATCCCCACCGGAAGCTGTTCCCCGTCTTCCTCCACAAAACCCGCGGGCACGCTGATCCCAGGCGCTCCCGCCAGGGCCGAGGGCAGGGTGAGCACGTCTAGCAGGTAAAGGGCCACGGGGTCGGTGGGGGCCTCGCCGATGCGGAAGGGAGGGATGGGCGCGACAGGCGCGACGAGCGCGTCGAAGCGCTGGAATGCGGCGTCGAAGTCGGCCCGAATCAGGGTGCGCACCTTTTGGGCCTTGAGGTAATAGGCGTCGTAGTAGCCCGCGGAGAGTGCGTACGCGCCCAGGAGGATGCGGCGCTTCACCTCGGGCCCGAAGCCGCGGCCCCGGGTGAGCTTGTAGTTCTCTTGCAAGTCGGCCGCGCCCGCGCTGTAACCGTAGCGCACGCCATCGTAGCGTGCCAGGTTGGCGCTGGCCTCGGCCGTGGCGATGAGATAATAAACGGGCATGCCGTAGTCGGTGTAGGGCAGGGAGGCCTCCTCCACGACCGCGCCCAGATCGCGCAATACGCGCACCGCCTCTTGCGTGGCCTCGCGCACGCCTGGATGCATATCCTCGGTGAGATATTCCCTGGGCAACCCCAGACGCAGTCCCTTCACCCCCCCTTCCAGCATCTGGCTGTAGGGAGGAACCGGGTCTGGAAAGGTGGTGCTGTCGTGGGGGTCATGCCCGGCGATGGCCTCCAGCAGGATGGCGTTGTCTCGCACGTCGCGGGTGATGGGGCCGACCTGGTCCAGGGAGGAGGCGAAGGCGATGACGCCGTAGCGGGAGACGCGACCGTAGGTGGGACGCATGCCCACGGTGTTCGTCCAGGAAGCGGGTTGACGCACGCTGCCGCCGGTGTCCGTGCCCAGCGCGGCCGGCGCTTCTCCCGCGGCGACCGCGGCCGCGGGCCCGCCGCTGCTGCCCCCAGGCGTCCGATCCAACGCCCAGGGGTTGTGGGTGGCGCCATACGCCGAGTTCTCCGTGCTCCATCCCATGGCGAATTCATCGGTGTTGGCTTTGCCCAGAAACACCGCGCCCTGCTCTCGCAGCTTGTGCGCGACCGTGGCCTCGTAGGGCGGCATGAAGCCTTCGAGGATGCGGGAGGCCGCGGTGGCGGGCATCCCCAACACGTTGATTACGTCCTTGATGGCCAGGGGGACGCCCAACAGGGGCGTGTCTTCGCCCGCGGCGCGGCGTTCATCGGCCAGTCGGGCCTGAGCCAGGGCCGCGTCCGCGGCCACATGCAGATAAGCGTGCACCTGCGGCTCCACCTGTTGAATGCGCTCCAGATAAGCTTCGGTGAGCTCGACCGAGGTGATCTGGCCCGAGCGCAGCCACTGCCGGGTCTCGTGGATGGTGCGAGGGAGGTCGCTCATTGGCTGCACTCCAGCACGGCGTGGACTTTGAAGTAGCCATCCTGGCGCTCGGGCGCGTTGGCCAGTGCGTCCTCGGGGGCCAGGCCCGGACGGGGCTCATCCGGGCGCATGACGTTGCGCAGAGGCAGCACCGACGCGGTGGGGTGAATGTGTTCGGTGTTCACCTGCTGCAATTGTCGGGCGTAGTCGAGGATGGCGGAGAGATCGGAGGCGTACTGCTCGATCTCCTCGTCGGTGAGGGCCAGTTTGGCCAGTTCGGCAATGTGTCGGACTTCGTCGGGCGTGAGTTTGGGCATGGTGGGGGGGTGATGGGGGTCGGGGATGAAAAGATGGGTTGCACGCCAGGTTGGCGCGGGTCATCACTACCCGTGAAACGTGATGCGTAATGCGTAAGTTCCTCACGTTTCACGTTTCACGCATCACGGGGATAGTCGCCTCGCTCCATGTTAGCCTGGCGATCCTTTTGCAAGCAGCGCCAATGCGATTTCAAAGTAACTGCTAAGGTAGCCTGGTTCGGCATCGAAAATGCCCTGCCACGAAGGCTCAAAGGGACGAAGACGATGCAGGTTGGGTGCGTCCCAAATTATTGGCGCGTTGCGCCTGGCGCCCCGGAGGTGAACCTCCGGGCTAGAAACGACGCCCCTCAAGGGGGCTTTCCGAGCCAGACCGCGCCCAAAGCCGGGTTCACCCGGCGTGGTTGCGTAGCCCGGCGCTTCAGCGCCGGGTGGAGCCCGCATGACCGAATTCCTGATGACAACGCGATTTGCCAAAATTTTAGGACGCGCCCATGCAGGTTTGCAAGTTTGCAGGTCGCAAGTGGCAAGCCTTTGTGGCTGCAAGGTTTTTCACCTGCCACCTTGCTACCTGCCACCTGCCACTTTTACCCTTCGCGCCTTCGTGTCGTCATGTCTTCGTGGTTTTTGACCTTGCTACGTTAAACTGAAAACAAATTGAAACCAAGGCTTTTGGTTCGCGTTGGATCATCAATGAAAGGCGATTCGCTGGCCGCGCCGCCGCCCGCAGGTGAACCTGCGGGCTAACTACTAAGGTGTCGCCACCACTTTTTGCCACGAAGACACGAAGAAAAGCGAAGGCACGACGTATTTTTCTTCATTTTTCCTTCGTGTCTTCGAAAAACTTCGAGCCTTCGTGGCTTTTGGCGGCCTTAAGTCAAGTACGTTAGCAGTTACCCTGCGGGCTAAAAACGACGCCCCATAAATGGGGCTACGGCGCATGTCGCGTGTCGCGGGAAGCCGGGTTCACCCGGCGTTGTTTCGTAGCCCGGAGCTTCAGCTCCGGGTGGCCGAGGCCGAAAAC
>Ga0256832_1000799_pt1 | contig 20767 bp, 17 predicted proteins | sample 134614metaG_FD_190534 | JGI IMG/M metagenome (GOLD analysis project Ga0256832, IMG submission 190534) | Hydrothermal vent microbial communities from Lau Basin, Pacific Ocean - 134-614 | ecosystem: Environmental > Aquatic > Marine > Hydrothermal vents | place: Pacific Ocean: Lau Basin | collected... | reverse complement strand
GCACAAGCTATTCTCCTTTGGCTATGTATTTACTATATTACTTGATATATTTCAAAGGAGAAGAGCCTGTGCCGCTTTAGCGGTAGAGCCTGTGCCGCCCTAGGCGGTATTAGGGGATGAGGTTGTTTAGACGGAATTCGGGATTAAGAGGGTGTACACTATCTTCCTGTACCGCTATGGCGGCACAGGCTATGCTTCTTAGAACCTGGGCACCAAGGCGTACAAGGTGTTTTTGTGCAATTTGCAATACACACGGGTTTTTCATAACGCCCATACATAGACATTCGAATCAATCATCTAATGACACTTAAAATAATCAAAGGGCTGCAGGCATTCGAGACAACGATAAAGGGACTTGCAGGCAGTGGTGCCAAAGGAACTCAACAGCTCCGTCTTATTACTGTCACAGTAAGGGCAAGGTACGGTCTTGCCGGGAGATAGGAGAAGTCGCTTATCAGAAGTCGTTTCTACAGGAGGGGTTATCCCGGAGGCCTTGAGTTTGGCGCGGGTTTCAGGGGTGAAGACATCCGTCGTCCAGGGGGGCGAAAGGACGTCCCGGATTTCGATATTTTTATAGCCCGCTTCCTGCAAAGCCGCCATGATGTCCACCTTTATTAGATCGGTGGCAGGGCAACCCGAATAGGTAGGGGTGAAATGGATGATTATCTTGCCGTCTTCGTCCATCTCGATATCCCGCAACATGCCCATCTCCCGGACCGTCAGGGCGGGAATCTCCGGATCCCGGACGGATTCCAATACCTCGAATATCTTTTTTTTTGTCGGTAAGGACATCACCATTGAAGATTGGGGTACGCTCGTTGAAGGAATTGCATTTCCGCCAAAATATATCCCAAATGTTCTGTGTGGATTCCCTCAGACTTCGCTTTTCGATCGACAAACCCAGGTTTTGGAATTTGCAAAGAAGCTAGGCGGAAGACCTGTTGCAACGTGGCTTCCCATTTGGATTTGACTTGCTCGAGATCCGGGCCGATACCTGCTTCTTTTGCCCAATGGTCGACCGGACCCGGCGTCAAAGCTTCAAAGGCATAATCCCAGATATCATTCAGCGCTTTTTGGGCTTTTTGGTGGCTTTCCTCCGTACCTCCCCCCAGTCTTAAGGTCCAGTTTTTGCTATAGCGCGCATGATAACTGATCTCCTTGACTGCGCGGGCGGCGATGGCTCCAATGCGTTGGTCACTGCTTTGGGTTAAGGCTTCATGTAGTAATAGATTGAAGGTGTCAAAGATGACCGCTCGAAGGATGGTGTCAGCGAAATTGCCGTTGGGTAGCTCGACCAGTTGAACATTGCGATATTCGTGCGCATCTCTCAGAAAAGCGATCGTGTCCGGTGTGGCATCGCCCCCCTTTAACTCCGCGGCATATTCGTACCATTGGTTGGCTTGTCCCAGAAGGTCAAGGCCGATGTTGGATAGTGCAAGGTCGATTTCAAGCTCCGGCGCCACTCCGGTCCATTCGCATAAGCGCTGTCCGAGGATGAGAGCATTGTCCCCGAGCTGGAGTAAATATTGGTATAAGTTGTTATTCATAATAATCAGAGTTACATATTGTTAACTTCGTCCGGCAATTGATAAAAGGTGGGATGCCGGTAAATCTTGGACTTGGCGGCTTCGAAAAGCATATCTCCATCTTCCGGGTCAGAGGCGACGATATCGGTGGATTTGACCACCCAGATACTGTTTCCCTCATTTCGCCGGGTATACACATCCCTTGCATTTTCGATTGCCATTTGGGCATCTGCAGCGTGCAGGCTGCCCGCGTGTTTGTGGTGAAGGCCGTTTTTACTTCTGATAAAAACTTCCCATAAAGGCCAGTCTTTCATCTGTTTATTTTTTTATTTATTAATGTCAGATGGAATCTTTGATAAAAAATAATCATGCCGATTGGTAAAAAATCTCGTCAGATTATTTTTTATGTCGATTTCATGGTGTCTTAATTTTTTGGTATGAAATGGTTGATTAGTTGTTTTTTTGTGCATAAGCGTTGGCGGCCTCTCTCACCCAGGCGCCGTCATCATGGGCTTTATTGCGTACGGCAAGCCGTCTTTTGTTGCAGGGGCCGACCCCTTTTACGACGTTCCAGAACTCGTCCCAGTCAATTTCTCCAAAGTCATAGTGCCCCCGTTCCTCATTCCACTTCAATTGGGGGTCGGGAGCAGTCATTTTGAGGAACTCGAGCTGGGGAACCGTCTGATCTACAAATTTTTGGCGCAGACCGTCGTTGGATACGCGTTTGATTTTCCACTTCATGCTTTGGGCAGAGTGGGCGGACGCACTATCGTGCGGACCAAACATCATGAGCACCGGCCACCACCAGCGATTAATCGCATCTTGGAGCATGCGTTTTTGCTCATCTGATCCCCTTGCCAGCTGTAAGCAGATGTCATATCCCTGGCGCTGATGAAAGCTCTCTTCTTTGCATATCCGGATCATCGCCCGGCTATATGGACCATAGGAAGTGCGTTGGAGGGCCACTTGGTTGACGATGGCTGCCCCGTCCACCAACCACCCAATCACTCCCATATCCGCCCAATTGAGTGCCGGGTAATTGAAGATGCTGGCATATTTGGCTTTGCCGGACAACAAATCCCTGACCATTTCTTCGCGGCTTACCCCAAGCGTCTCTGCAGCACTGTATAAATACAATCCGTGTCCCCCTTCGTCTTGTATTTTGGCCAAAAGTGCCATTTTTCGCTTGAGGGTAGGGGCTCGGGTCAACCAGTTTTTCTCGGGAAGCATCCCTACTACTTCCGAGTGCGCATGTTGGGAAATTTGTCGAATCAGGTTCTTGCGATAATCCTCCGGCATCCAGTCACGCGGTTCGATTTTTATTTCTTGGTCGATACGATCTTGAAAGGCAGTTTCGAGGCTCTTTACGTCTATATCTTGCATAATGGTATACTTTTATGCCCCAAATATACACAATAATTTGAATACCCAAACGAACAGTCGTTCGTAAGCTCATTTTTTCATTGTTTTGAAGATGATTCATAAATTTACTGTGCAACCGGTTGCGCGTTCTTTACATTGGAAATAGTCCCTCCTGCAAGGGCGATTTCCTGTTTGGACGCATAAAATAATGAATATGTACTCGAATGGAGTTGAGGAATATACTTACCTTCGCGGTCAAATCAACCAACTAAGATATGAATCGCTCCGGTATCAAACATTCCCAGCCGTATCAAGCCCATGATGTCAAACTGTTCTCCGGCGAACAATCCAAGTATCTGGCAGAGAAAATAGCCAAGTATTATGGACAAGAATTGGGAAAACTCACATTGCATCGTTTTAGTGATGGGGAGATGCAGCCGGTCATCGAAGAGTCTGTCCGGGGTGCATTTGTCTTTTTTATCCAATCCACTTTTGGGTCGTCGGATAATCTCATGGAGTTATTGCTCAGTATTGATGCTGCAAAGCGCGCCTCGGCGGGTTACATCACTGCTGTCATCCCATATTATGGCTATGCCCGACAGGATCGAAAAGACAAGCCAAGAGTCCCTATCAGTGCCAAGTTGGTGGCGGATCTGTTGATGGCTTCAGGAGTGGACCGCATTGTCACGATGGACCTTCATGCAGATCAGATTCAGGGATTTTTTGATTTTCCAGTGGATCATTTGATGAGTGAGGCGATATTTATCCCATGGTGTAAGACGCAGCCATTGGAAAATGTGGTTTTTGCTTCTCCCGATGTCGGCGGAGTCAAGCGTGCCCGTTCGTACGCCAAATACTTTCAGCGCGATCTGGTCATCTGCGACAAATACCGAGAAAGAGCCAATCAAGTGGCCGGCATTACAGTTATTGGAGATGTGGAAGGCAAAGATGTTATACTGATAGATGATTTGGTGGATACGGCGGGTACACTATGCAAGGCTGCGGACGAACTATTGAAGAAAGGCGCGAATAGCGTCCGTGCTATTTGTACCCATCCCGTCTTGTCCGGTCCGGCGTACGAACGGATTGCCGCTTCTAATCTGACGCAGCTCATTGTCACAGATACCATCCCGCTGAAGCGTGATCAACCCAAGGATAAGATCCTGGTCCTCTCTATTGCGGAACTCTTCGCAGAGGCCATTCAAGTGACGCACTCCTTTCAATCTATCTCAGATCTTTTTCAAAGACATAAGTAATCTTAGGAGGGGAATGTCTTTCTAATTAACCGGAATTTGTGTTTTTGTTTCAGGATAAGTAGGCGATGTGTGCTGTTTGACATCGCTCACACGTGGAAAGGCGTTTAAGGGCTGGAAATTTATTTATGTCATTTGAGTGCTGTTTTCCCTTCCTCTCTCCAAAAGCAAATTGAGGAGGAAGTATAAGAAGCGGCCAGTTGACAACCCGTCAACCGGCCGCATGTCCATGGGAAATAAGGCTTCATCCCATTGATATCGCAAAGGTAAAGGGCTCATTTTGGGAGAAGAAATACATTTTTTTAGCATTGTTCCGCTTTTTTGTTCCTTCGAGTTAACTAACGAATTGAAATTCAGGTGAAAAATTTAAAGGGTGTTATATATATTAATAATTAATATAATGTATAAATATGTGAATTATAGAATTTAATGCATTATTATTGATTATTTTCATCTTTTGCAAGATAAATTTGATGTGTCGCGAATTGTTTTTTTGATAAATATCATAAGGGGAAGAGGGGAGATATCCGTAAAATGTGATATCTTTGCACTCCTTTTGTAAATAATGGGGAAAGTGGACTTTCCGTATTCGTTTAAAATTAAATATAAACAGACATGAGAGTTGTCAATGTTAAAGGTGAAAAAAGAGAAAATCTAGGGACAAAATACGCCCGTGCTGCCCGTAAAAAAGGGGTAGTACCTTGTGTGGTATATGGTCCGGATACATTGTTTCACTTCGTCGTTCCCAAGTTGGACTTGAGAGAGGTGATTTATACCCCGGAGTTTACCTTTGTTGATATCGAGGTGGAAGGGGAGAAGCACCGTTGTATTTTGAAGAGTTACGAACTGCACCCTGTAACGGATGAGGTGCTGCATGTTGACTTTCTTCGATTGAAGGAGGGAGTACCGGTAAAGGTGGAGATTCCCGTTAGTTTTAAAGGACCTTCCAAGGGAGAAAAATTGGGAGGGAAGCTGATTCAGTCTGTGCGTAAAGTCAAAGTGAAGACGACTCCGGACAAATTGGTTAGCACGTTGGTGGTGGATATCCACGATGTAGGGCTTGGAGAATCGCCCCGGGTCAAGGACATCCCTGTCGTGGAAGGTATGGAGATCATGATGCACCCCAATATCCCATTGGCGACGGTAGAGGTGCCACGTGCCCTTAAGTCTGCCGCTTCCGCAGAGGCCAAGGAGGCAGCAGCGGCAGAGGCATAGGCTAAAATATATAAATTTCATGCAACGCGACTTGAACATAGCTTTAGTTCAATATGACATTGAATGGCAAGATATAGCGTCCAACTTACGTAAGTTGGACGTTTTTTTTAATACCCTCTCTTGTCCTGTTGACCTTATTGTCTTACCTGAAATGTTTTTGACCGGCTTTACGATGAAACCTCAAGGATTGGCGGTAGAAATGAGGGGGCCTGAGATAGATTGGATGCGAGCAAAAGCAGCAAAATACGACGCCCTGGTATTGGGTTCATTGATTGTAAGGGAAGATGGGCAATATTTTAATCGGTGTGTACTGGCTTATCCGGATGGTACTATTTCATATCAAGACAAAAGACATCTCTTTAGTTATGCCGGTGAAGAAAAAGTTTTTACCCCGGCCAAGACCCGTAAGGTATTCGAGTGGAGAGGTTGGACCCTTTTTTGTGCGGTGTGCTATGATTTGAGATTTCCGGTGTGGAGTAGAAATGATCTGGGATATGACCTGTTGATTTATGTAGCCAACTGGCCGAAAGTCCGGGTAGATGCCTGGCGAAGACTATTGGTGGCGCGGGCTATTGAGAACCAATCCTATGTCATCGGGGTAAACCGCGTTGGAAAGGATGGCAATGGACTCATATACGATGGCCATTCTGCAGTGTTGGATTTTCAGGGAGATAGCTTGGTGAGTGCTTCAAATAATGAAGTAATTTTATACGCAAAAGCCTCTCGCCAAGCGTTATTGGATTATAGGGCGCGGTATCGTTTTTTGGATGATAAAGATGCATTCGGTATTCGTCTGTAGTCTGCGTTCTGCCATTTCATACCATAAAGAGTCAAATGCCATGTTAATAACTGAAATAAAAAAATATTCGACCCATCCATTAATACTTGGATTTGTCGTCATGTGTATGGCTTCGTCCTGTGCCGTTTTCCAACCTTCCGAAAGGGATTTCACCGCCAATACAAGCCGGATGTCAGAGAAGGAGCGGCGCATGTATCATACGCATAAGCCGGCCAAAAGGGAAGTCGTGAAACGAGATAGTCAGGGTGCTTCGGAAAGTAGAATTAGGACTACTACCGGATCGAATCCCACTAAGAATACTCAGGAAAAGACGGGGCCATCCAATACACAAAAGGAACAGATTAAGGTTTCCGATAAAGTCGCTCCGGGGAAGCCGGATCGTGTGACACAGGAGGATATCGTTTTCAAAAAGCGAAAAACAAAGAAAAGGACCAAAAGGTATTTGAGCAAGGAGGAGATAGAGGAGCGGGACGAAATCGCCAAGATAGCTCGCAAGCTCAAGGGGGCAAAATATAAATATGGAGGAAAGAATCCTTTCGGTTTTGATTGCTCGGGCTTTGTTACCTATGTTTTCGAGAAAGACGAAGTGTATCTTCCCGCTACGGCCAGGTCACAATCCGGCATAGGTAAAAAAGTGGCTTTGGACGATGTGGTAGAAGGAGATTTAGTCTTTTTTGGTGAGGATAACAAGGTTAGTCACGTGGCCATCGTGACCTCCAATGATGGGCAGCACATCTATATCATTCACAGTACCACAGGGGCCGGAGTGATAGAGGAAGACTTACGTCAAAGTGACTATTGGATGGATCGGTTTCTTTTTGCAAAAGATATCTTGAGTGAATGAGAACAGTTTTCAAGTAAGTGTGTATAATTATCGAGCCTATCTTGGTTTCACTGTCCGGAGAGGTGATATAAGTACATGACCAACTGTAAATTAATCTATAGGAAATGAATAATGTTATACTTTTTGGCCCTCCGGGTTCCGGCAAGGGGACACAAGCGGTAAAATTGGCGGAGGCTTTCGGGCTCGTACACATCTCTACAGGGGATTTGTTTCGCCATGAAATGAAGAACAACACTCCACTGGGGCAAAAGGCCAAGGATTATATGGAGAAGGGCCAATTGGTGCCGGATGAAGTGACCATCGGTATGCTCAACAACAAAGTGGAAGCCCATCCGGAGGCGAAGGGATTTATCTTTGACGGATTTCCGCGCACCGTAGCACAGGCAGAAGCCCTCGACCAAATGTTGGCGCAAAAAGGGCAAAAGATAAACGCCTTGATTGCCCTCGATGTACCCGACGAAGAAATAGTCAACCGGATCTTGTTGCGCGGTAAAACCTCCGGCCGACCGGACGATAATGACGAAAGCATTATCCGTAACCGGATTGAGGTGTACAAGTCGCAAACACAACCTGTTTACGATTATTATGATGACCAATGCCGTGCTCATACAGTGTTGGGATTGGGCTCTATTGATGAGATATTCGGTAGGTTGAATACCTTGTTTGAGGAGGTGTTAGCGTAGTGCCCTATGAAGAGATTATGTGTGACATTCAGAAATGTCATCTAAGATGTTTTTCGACCTTCAGCTGTACATGTCGTTTGCCCCATCCGAACTCTACTGCTGGGTTGTACTAACCTTCTATAGAGAATAATATGGGGAGAAGGTTGTCGTCTTAGTACCTTAAATGGATGTGGAGTTTTTTGAGTAAATCTTCTCCAAAGGAGTTGGCATTTTGTGTCCCTTACCCCAGACAACTCATCGATATTGAAGAAAAGGATACATTTTCCTAAGAAAACGAAAAGAAAGTGGCGAATCAGAATTTTATAGACCACGTGAAGATATTGTTCCGCTCCGGAAAAGGGGGAGCGGGTTCGCGTCATTATTATCGAGACCGTCGAAATCCTAGAGGAGGACCGGATGGAGGAGATGGTGGACGAGGAGGCCATATTATTTTGCGCGGTAATCCTCAGCTATGGACCCTTTTGTCTCTCCGTTATTCGAAGCATATTTATGCGGACGATGGAGGCCCGGGAGGGGCCAGCCAAAGTACCGGCGCCAACGGCCGCGATATTTATGTCGATGTTCCCTTGGGGACCGTTGCCAAGGACGCAGAAACAGGGGAGGTCCTTGGTGAAATTCTAAATGCAGGAGAGGAGCTCATATTATTGGAAGGGGGTATGGGGGGGCGTGGTAATGTGCACTTCAAATCGCCCGTTAACCAGGCACCTCAATACGCACAACCAGGCAAGGAAGGAAAGGAGGCCTGGGTGGTGCTGGAATTGAAGGTGCTGGCTGATGTGGGTCTTGTGGGCTTCCCCAATGCCGGAAAATCGACCCTGCTGGCGGCAATGTCTGCTGCAAAACCCAAAATCGCCGATTATGCCTTTACTACATTGGTTCCCAATTTGGGAATTGTCAGTTACCGGGATAACCGCTCTTTTATTATGGCGGATATCCCGGGCATTATCGAAGGAGCTCATGAAGGCAAAGGACTAGGATCCCGCTTCCTTCGCCATATCGAACGCAATAGTGTACTCCTTTATATGGTGCCGGCCGATGCCGAGAAAATAAATGAGCAATTTGAGATTCTTCAGAATGAACTCCGCCAGTACAGTCCTGAGTTGGTGGATAAACCTGCCCTATTTGTCCTTTCAAAGTCGGATTTGCTTGACGAAGAATTGAAGGAGATGATTTTGTCAGAGCTGCCGGAGAACTTTGAAGTGCTTTTGGTCTCCGGTGTATCCGGAGAAGGTCTCTCCGAACTCAAAGACCGCATCTGGAGACTGCTGGACTATTAATTTTTGACTTTTTACTCGTTTTTGGCGGATTGTAGGGGACTTGATGTATGAAATGGTCGACAAATAACCTGCAATACATAATATTGTCATATATTAGCAAGTGAAATGGCATTCATCCTGCCATATTAAGATGTATATACATGTATATGTCATTGTAATTCATTTATGTACTAATTAATTATTTGAGCTTTATGAAATATACTTTTATCGTTTTGCTCTTCGTGTTGACAGGCTGGGGATTGAGTGCCCAACAACTTGCTCCTTCCGTTCTCGCCTCATCAGGCAGTCACGGGCAAGCCGGCAACTATTCTTTGGATTGGACACTGGGCGAAGCCGCCGTCTCAACTAGCCGGTCAGGAGATTTTATCCTTACCCAAGGATTTCACCAACCTGAATTATTGGTTATTATTGGTAGTATTGATGTGGATTTGGACGTGGAGGTACGGGCCTTTCCCAATCCGGTGCTCTCCGGTATAAACATCTCTACCGAAGAGACCGGTCTTGGATATAGCGTGATAGATGAAAAGGGCCAAAGATGTATGGGAGTTAAACCGTTGTCTGCCGGTGGGCAATTTATTGATTTAACTCTTGCTCCAAAGGGAATGCTGTTTATCCATGTTTGGCGTAAGGATAGAATGATTAAGGTGATTAAGGTGGAGAAATTATAGCCCTTTATAGAACAAGCGTGTGGGGCTATGATTTATTATTGCCTGATTAAGCAAGGATGGAGCCTTTAAGAAAAAGCCGGGGGAAACGAAGAACAAAGTTTGATACTTTTTTGGATAAATTTGATTACAACACTTAAATATTTCATATCATGAAGAAAATTTTTTACTCCTTATTGTTTATGTTTGTCGCTCTGACTTTTACAGGGGCGCAAGTTCAACCCAACTGGCAAGGGGTATTAAGAGGAGCGGACAATAAACCAGTCAAAGATGCCAATGTCTCTGTGCGGTTTACCATTACCCAAGGCGGTACGACTCTTTATCAAGAGACCCATATGACCAAAACGACGGGTTTAGGTCTCATTAATCTCAAAGTATGCGGTGGGACGAGAGTTTCAGGTAGCTGCGCTAATATCGGAAACAATCCCTCGGGAGGTCCGACGATGCTGAAAGTGGAAATTGATCCCGCGGGAGGAAGTGCCTATAAGGATTTTGGGACAGCTCCATTGGGGGGAACTTTTATGGCCAGTTTCGCCCTTAACGACAAGGTGAATGATGCGGATGCTGATCCGACCAATGAGATTCAATCCATTTCGGTCAAAGATGGAGACAAACTGGTGCTTTCAAAGCAGGGGGGAGAGGTGACGATGGATCCCGATACTTCTAATGAGTTGCAAATGCTATCCATTAAAGGGAATTTGTTAACCATTTCAAATGGTAACACTGTCAGAATTCCGAAATCCTCCCAAGATGCAGATTTTGACCCCACCAACGAACTTCAGGCTTTGAGGCGGGATGGAGATAAGATATTGCTGGTACCTAAAGGAGGCTCTGTTACGGATAAATATAAGGATGATGACGCAGACCCCACCAACGAATTTCAGGAATTGTCTTTTAGCGGGACAGAACTTAGCCTCTCCAATGGAAATACAGTAGACCTCAAATCTATCCAAAAACAACCCGACACCATTTGGAAAGAGAATGGCAACCTCGTGTGGTGGAATGATGTCACCAAGAACACAAGAATCCAGTTTGGTTCCGGCGGCCTTCAGTTCCGTCAGGGGAATAACAGCGAATACGTCAATTCATTCAGATCTAGTAATGTTCAAGAGTACTTAAAGTGGAATACCCTTGATTTTATCCCGAATACTTCTTATTACAAGAGAGGACGTCATATGTACGAACACCCCAAGTGGTATCAAGGGGACTACTGGCAGGTAGATGAGAATAAATTAGTAGATTTAAGGGTATATCACTATCAAAATGGAAAAACAAATGGTTATTCAACGAGTCAAATGGTTTTCAGTACCGGTTTAGACGCTACTTCTATGCTTCCCAACGTGTTCATTGGGGGCGCCGGGACGGGTTCGGTACTATTGCTTGATCCGCAGGATCCCACATCGGGCATTGCTGGATTTGCATTTGTCAATGGAAGAGCAACTATGTTTGCGCAGTCCAAGAATTTTGTCGAAGTGGATCCTAGAGATAAATCGAAGCGTATTTGGTACACCGCAATAGAAGGTCCGGAAGCAGCTATGTACGATAGAGGGACGGCTAAACTTGAGGGGGGCAGGACCTTTGTCCCTTTTAGAGGACACTTTAAAGCGATGGCTGCCGGTGCTTACACTGTCATGCTTACCCCTCTTTCAGCTTCATCCAAGGGAATGGCTGTTGTCAAAAAATCCAAGGATGGATTTGAAGTGGTAGAGCTTTTCGGCGGAAAGGGCGATTATAGTTTTGACTGGGAGGTCAAAGCCGTACGCAAGGGGTATGAAGACTTCAAAGTGGTTAGAGATGCTGCTTCTACCAACATCGAAGCACTCCAAAAGGATAATTTGGACAGGATAAAAGCCATGCAAGATGCTAAGAAATAGAGCCATCATAGAGTAATTGTTAGGGCTTAGACCGAAATCCCAAAATAATTTCAAATTATTTTGGGATTTTTTTTGCCGATACATATAAAAAAATAAATATGTATTAATTTGAATGTCATATTCTTTTTACCTGATTTATTCTTATACATTAGATTTAATTATCATGTGTTTTGTCCTATGTATGAAAAAAATAAGAAAGATTTTATTTACATATTAAATATTGTTTATATATTTGCACTTGAAAATGTATGTTCCATGAGACATACATGACTTTTTATAACCTACTTCTCACCTGATAAGATAATAGATCCAAAGCGGATATAGTTAGTGCACATTTCATGTGTGTACGATACTGTGTCGGCCTATACTCGTATGTCCCTGATAGCAGGGGGATACTGTAATTGTAATTTAATTAACCCCTAAAATATTGGATCTCATGAAGAAAACGAATTTTACGTTTCAAAAACAGAGCTTAGGATGGCTTTCCGGTTATATGCTGGGAGCCCTATTCTTGCTATTTCAAGTTGGAGTCGTACAGTACTCCTATGGTCAGTGTTCGATGGATTGTACAGCAAAAACGCAAATCTCACTTAATGAGAATTGCGAAGCGCTTGTAACGCCCGATTTGTTGCTGAATAAACCGGATAGCACATGTCCCGGCGGTGGTTTTAAAGTGATATTGAAGTACAACGGAAAGGTCATCCCTACCAGTCCTATGATTACCTCTGCTTACGTCGGTAAAGATGTTGAAGTAACCGTCATAGACACTATAAGCGGTAACAGCTGCTGGGGAATCAAGAAAGTTGAGGACAAGTTGCCTCCGGTGATTGAATGTAAGACAGATACATTCAATTGTTATGATATGTATAGGTGGACAGGCCCTACGGTGACAGACAACTGTTCTCCGGCTTCGGATGTCACATTGACATTATTGGATGAGAGGATCTTCCCACAGCCATGTGCACCGGATTCTGTGTTTATTAAGAAAATAGAAAGAGATTATCAAGCTACGGATAAATACGGCAATAAATCAAAGGTTTGTACTTCTGTCGTTTGGCTCAAGCGAATCAAATTGGATTCTGTGAAGCCTCCGGCCAACTGGTTGTTGGGAAGTATTGTTCCTCCTCCGCCAATTCCTCCGGTGACTAAGGATAGTCCGGCTATCGCTTGTACGGATGTTCTAACAGGTAAGGTGCCGACCCTTCCCAACGGTGCTCCGCATTGGAAATACACGGGTGTGCCTACTGTAGGCGGCTTTGGACTTTATCCCCCTTCAGATGTCTATTGCAATGTATCTGCGTTTTATAATGACGTCTATCTGGGTAAGGTGGGATGTACGGAGAAATGGATAAGAATCTGGACAGTACAGGAGTTATGCGGTGGAGCCACTACTGTTAAAGTCATTAATCAAGGAATCGAAGTGGCGGATACTATCCCTCCTGTGATTACTTGTCCGGACGATATTACCGTAACTACGTCCGGTGGATACAAATGCCGTGGAGATGTTTGGTTGCCGGTACCTGCTGCCTACGACAGTTGTCAAGGTAACAATATTACTATTGACGCGGTCTATCCAGGTGGATTTATTCACGATATGAAAGCTGCGACTTTGGTCCAATTGCCTGCCGGTGTCCATACGGTTACCTATAGGGTATATGATGCAAGAAACACCAAAGGATGCTACAATATGGATTCCTGTAAAATTAAGGTTACTGTTGAGGATAAAACTGCTCCTGTAGCTGTCTGCCTGTCCAATACTACAGTTTCTTTGACTTATGACTCCACCATTCATGTATATGCAGATGTGTTTGATAACGGAAGTTATGATGATTGTTGTATAGACCGTTTTGAGGTTAGACGGATGGATAACGGTGCAGCGTGCAACCAAAATGTGGGGTGGAGAAAGTACGTTGAATTCTGTTGTGAAGACGTAGGAAATACCGTTATGGTGGCATTCAGAGTTTGGGATTGCAACAAAAACTCCAACACGTGCATGGTTTCTGTAGAAGTACAAGACAAACAAGGGCCAACGATTTCATGCCCACCCAACCTAATTGTACCCTGTACTTATAAGTTTGAAATTGATTCCATGGACAAATACTTTGGTAAAGTAGTGGACAATAAGTACAAGCGAAAGGAGTACAGTTTGTACGGTCCATTTACACAGATTCACCCTGATAATATATCAATTTGTGGTATTAGTGCGTGGACGTATTATAAGAATAAGGATAAATTCCACTCTTCCGTGGATGGACCGTCTAGTTGTAGCGCCAAGACGAAGATTTCCTTATATGAAGACCGGGCATTATTGGATATTACTTCCTTTAAGGATGGAGTTGCGCATGATAACTGTAACGTGACTATCACCTCCGATTATCAGGATCACCGAAATCAATGTGGGGTGGGATATATCAGAAGAGGCTTCCATGCTTCGGATGGATCAAATCCGGATGCATGGTGTTACCAATATATTTACTTTGTCAATCCGAAGCCTTTTAACGCTGACAAAAATCAAATAAAGTGGCCGACGGATAAGACATTGATAGGATGTATGAATCCTGCAGATATCGATACTGCGGTTAGTGGTGTGCCTAAGTTCATTGCAGAGAATGAATGCAATCTCGTAGGGTTTGACTATACAGATGAAGTGTATAAATTCTTCAATGCCAATGTAGCATGCTTTAAAGTGGTGCGTAAATGGAGAGTGATTGATTGGTGCCAGTTTACTAAGGATAATGCGGGAAATAATATATATCCACAATGGACTTGGGATCAGGTAATCAAGATTATTGACAATGTCGATCCTACCTTTACAAAGTTGCCTCCTGCGGATACATCATTCTGTTCTTACGATCCGGATTGTAAGAAAGGCCCGGTTAAGTTGGTTGCCAAGGGTAGCGATAGCTGTACCCCCGGATCAGAATTGAGATGGGAGTATCATTTGGATTTGGATTGTGACAATATATACGATGAGACAAAGAGTGGATTGGGAGACTCCATCGTCCTCGATAAGCAGTTGCCTCTGGGTTCCCATTGTATCAAGTTTATCTTTGAAGACCGATGCGGCAATAGAATTGTGAAGAGCCGTACGTTCAAAGTTATCAATTGTAAAGCTCCTATAGCTTATTGTAAGTCGGGAGTGGTCATCAACTTGATGCCTATGGATACCGACGGAGACGGAGTGCCGGATGCGGGAATGTTGGATGTCTGGGCATCAGATGTGGATAATGGTTCTGCCGGAGTCTGCAATAATCCTATAACCCTGTCATTTGACCAGGATACTTCGATAAAATCTATCCGATATACTTGTGATAGTTTGGGACAGCGCAGCGTAACCCTTTGGGTAACGGATCGCTTGACAGGCAATCAATCGAGATGTAAGACTTCCATCATCGTACAAGACAACAATGGGGTTTGTACCAGCCCGTTGAAAAAAGGAACGATCCAAGGACTAATATCCAACGTATCCAATACAGGATTGAACCAAGTAGATGTCGAAGTACAAGTGAGCAACCTTCCTGTAGTTAGAACAGGAAAGGATGGTAAATTCACCTTCCCTAAGATGCCATTCGGTGGTTCTTATGAGGTGGTTCCGGCAAGTGCAAGTAACCCATTGAAAGGGGTAAACACCAGAGACCTGGTAGCTATCCAAATGTATCTCTTGGGTAAGAAAGATATTACAAATCCATATTTATTAATAGCTGCGGATGCCAATCAGAATGACGGTATCTCAACTGCAGATATTTTGATACTCCGTAAATTGATTCTCGGTAAAATTAAGAGCTTGCCAAACAACAAATCCTGGAGATTTGTAGATAAAGCGCACAAGTTCCAAGACCCGAAAAATCCATGGGGATTCCCTGAGTCCTATCACCTGGATCCATTTGTTCGAAATATGAACCATGTTGACTTCATTGGCGTCAAATTGGGTGATTTGACCCTGGATAACGGTGCCAATGGATTGAATTCAGGCTCTACGACTAGAGGGATAACTACAATAGATATGGTGACATCTGATGTTGCTTTAAGACAAGGAGAAATTGTTGAAGTACCGTTTAGATTGGATGCTGACGCGGTGTTGTCAGGATTCCAAATGGGATTCAACTTTGACGCTGACAATATGAAATTTATCGGGTATGAGTCCGGTAGTGCTGCGTTAAGTGTGGATAATTTTGGAATTAAAAATGTGAGCCGTGGAGCCTTATTGATGAGTTGGAATAACGCCAATACCATCCATGTAAACAAAGGTGATGTACTGTTTACATTAAAGTTCAAAGCTACTCACTCGGGTGCAAAGCTCTCCGATGCATTGCGAATTGCTGCAGATCAACTTGCGCCTGAAGCGTATGATGCCCATTTGACAATGTCCAATCTCTCATTGAGATTTACGGATAAGAGTGCTCCAACTCCGAGATTTGTATTGTATCAGAATGTACCTAACCCGTTTGTAGATGAGACAACTATCTCATTTGAAATGCCAAAAGATGCTCCGGCTGTGTTGACTATTTACAACATGGAAGGAAAAGTCGCTTTGGTGAGAAAAGTACAAGGGGTGAAAGGTATGAACACCATCACCATTTCTACAGAGGAAATGAATACCAGTGGCGTGATGTACTATCAGTTGGATACTGATGGATTCACAGGAACTAAGAAAATGGTGATTTTCAAATAGGCTAATATCGTTTTGTTCTAAGAAGTTTACTGTTTTTGGGATGGGTCCCTCCTTCGCAACGTGCGAGGGAGGGCTTTTTTTTGGTGGGTGGATTACCCATCCTATTTGCAGTTTGTCATACATACAAGAACAGCTTTAATTTATAAGTGTTACACTTATCATATATGGCTAGGATTCTTTGTATAGATTATGGACGCAAACGTACGGGATTGGCAGTTACCGATCCGGACCGGATAATAGTGAGTGGTCTCGATACGGTGGAGTCCAATCGGTTGGTGGCCTATTTGAAAGACTATACGGCTGTGGAGACAGTGGATGAAATTGTGATAGGACATCCCGGGCAGTTAGATCCGGGTAGTTCTTATTTGGCGCAGGATGTTGAGGATTTAGGACGTGCGCTCTCTAAGCGTTTCCCGGGTACAGACATTGTTTTTCATGACGAGTCCTTCAGTTCCGCTTTGGCAAAAGAGGTCATTTTGGCTTCCGGGGCTACCAAAAAGAAGCGGCGGCAAAAGGGGCTGGTTGATAAAATGAGTGCGGTCTTGATCTTGCAAGATTATTTAGGCCACATTTGATATATGTAATATTTGTTTAATATGATTTTACCTATTTACGCCTTTGGACATCCGGTATTGCGACAAAAGACCCGGGAGATTGAGGCTCCTTCGGATGCTGTCTTAAAGTTGATCGAAGACATGTTTGAGACGATGTACAATGCATCCGGGGTTGGGCTTGCGGCGCCTCAAATCGGGAAAGCCCTGCGATTGTTTATTGTTGATACCGTACAGATTGACAAAGAAAAAGATGGGATAAAAAGAGCTTTTATCAATCCGCAGATGTTGGATGAATCCGGAGAACCTTGGGATTATGAGGAAGGCTGTTTGAGTATCCCGGATATCAATGGCGATGTGACTCGTCCTCCGGATATTAGGATAAAGTATTACGATACCGCCTTTCAGTTGCACGAAGAGACCTTTACGGGGATGGATGCGCGTGTCATCCAACACGAGTACGATCACATTGAGGGGATACTGTTTACCGACCTGCTAAAGCCACTCAAAAAGAAGCGCGTTCAAAAAAAGTTGGACAAAATTAAGCAGGCCAAGATTAACCTGAAGTATCCGATGGTGTTTGCACGATTTTAATTTTGTTTGGGGTAGGGGAGAATGACAGGAAAAGTATTATTTTCTGCCAAAATCTGCCGGTATTTCTCCCCAACTCTCTGTATCCCATTTGAGCACTTGGTTGGGTGGATTGTGGGTTTGCAGCCATTTTTCTGCTCGCTGTACGAGTTCTATGACTTTCTTATTCTGGGGAGTGGGTTCCAACTTGGTATTGATTTTTTTCTTTTTGTACCAGCCCTTCGCAGTGAGGCTATCGGTGTAGATGGGAGTTGTGGTGTCTCCTTTTTTATCCAAGAGGGCGAGGGCGTGTACGATAGCGAGTATTTCCCCGATGTTATTGGTCCCGCCGGGAAGGGGGCCGACCCGGAATATTTCATCGCGGGAATGCGTATGGACCCCTCTGTACTCCATTTTGCCCGGGTTGCCACTGCAGGCGCCATCTACCGACCAACTGTCTTGTATGATATTGGATATGGGATTAGATGAGAGGCCGGCGGCGGTAAATAAATCTTCAGAATCCTTGCGTTTATAATATTCCTGAGGACTGCTATGGTAGGCTTCTTCCGCTGCTCTTAGCGTTTTGAATCCCATATATTTAGCGCCCGGATATCCCTTAATCTGTACTTGGCAATCAGCCCAACTCTCATAAATGCCCGGGCGTACACCGTTCCAAACAACGTAATAATTATTTTTTTTCTTTGCCATTTGTTTTTCTTTTGTAGGCCTTCCATGCCTCAAAGGTATCTATATCTTCCAATGGAATCAACATAGCCGTTGACAAAAAGTTTCGTGTCGCTTTGTCCAATGTCTCCCGGAGTACGACCGGTGTGCTCCATGGTATATCGTCAAAGAGGGCCGGGTAAAATGCCCGCATTCCCAAGAGATAGTACCCGCCATCTAGACTGGGGCCCATGCAAATATCGGTCTGCTCTAACATTTCAAAAGCGTCCGATAAGGTTCCTTCCGTGAGATAAGGGCAGTCCGAACCTATTATAATGACCTTTTCATACCCCTCTTCAAATACCTCTCGAAATGCGTTTTTCATTTTTTCTCCCAGATGCTCCCCTCTTTGTATTCGATTGTAGAATCCGGGCTTCTCCCGGTCAAAAACCGGGTGACGGTCCGCATACAGATAGACGGGGACCTGTAAGGATTCAAGTGTTTTTAACAAAATCCCGAGCAACTCCTGGTAGATTTCCAATGCATGTTGGTCTCCGGTGGTCTTGGCTATCCTCGTCTTTACCCTTCCCGCTTCTGGCTGTTTCGCAAAGACAATGAGTGCCTTTTTGTCCAGCCGGCCATTCACCGCTCTCATTGGATGATGATTTTTCCGGTTTTCGTTTGCTGTCCGATGGTTACGGAGTACAAGATGACGCCTTTCTCCTTCATAATCCGGTCCACCGGCAGGCGATATTCACTGTACCCCTTCTTGCCTGCCATTTCATGCGCAAAAAGGAGTTTGCCTCTAATGTCATAGACCCTGATCTGCACATTATCGCCACGTTGATTTTCGAAGCAAATATCGCTGTACGTCGATGCGGGATTAGGACGGTTAAGATAGAGGACCAAATCTTCATTGGACCTATTTGCTCTCGACGTAATGGATAGTATTCCGGAGGGGCCATCGACGGCAAATACACGGTTTAAGGTGATGTTACTGGAGATGGTAGCCGGCCTTCCCGTATGATCATCTGCCAAGGGCACCGATTCGATGTGAAGTAATGTATCTCCCCTGGAGATGCTCCGCCCATCCGGATCAAACCAGACATATGTCGCTATGCCGGAATCAAAGATATGGTATTCCTCAGGCGAAGGGGCGAGACGGCCCCCATATATAGCGATAATTTTACCGGGCAATTCTATCGTCCCTTGGATTCCTTCCAACAGTATGTTGTTATCTGATATGAAATCGTAGACTATATGCCCATTGCCCATTGTATGTGTGGATAGGTGGACGTTGAGGAGTGGATTATTCGACGGATCTTCGCGAACGCCATTGATTTCTCCGGTGACATCCCCGATTTTAATCCCTACGAGATGCGCGTTTTTATCGTCACTCTGAAGGTCGTTTACGTAGAGGACGCCTTTGTTGTCCTGTAGTGCCTTAAGATCATCCAAGTTGATTTGGTTGTCATAGAATACCCACGAATCGCTTTTAGAGAGCTCATGCGTTTTTCCCAAAATGAGTTTGCGCAAATGCAAAATATCGGCTGTGCTGATGGTCTTCGAGTTGTTGACATCCGCCGCGATATATTCCCACGCCTCATCTAAATCCGTTACCGACAGCAAGTGCTTCTTAATGGCAACCAGATCGCGGGTATTGATACTATTTCGCCAATCGGTCCTCATCGTGGTACGGATTTCGTAATCCTTGCCCCCCCTGAGGTGGTCGAAGCGATACGCTCCATCGGCATCTTGTTCGGCAATGGGTTGATTAGCCCCTTTGGAATACAGTGTGAGGTGGACATCATCAATGGCGGAGCCATTGAAGGTCTCAATGGTGCCGGATATCGACAGGTTGTTGCCGGCACAATGCCCGTTTGCCTGAATCTTGACATGCACATCGCAGTGTTCCGAATTGCCGCTCTCATCTATAAAATACACGGAGAGGAGGGTGTCCAAAACACTCCTTCCACGCAGGTCTGCACAGGTGAAAATGAGTTGTGATGTCTGTCCGTCCGGAGTGAAGGATACCACGATGTCTTCATCGGCGCTACAGTTGTCATATGCACCGATATCAAATCTTTTGGCGGTTACCGCGATGGAACCGGAGTTGGGCATGACCACCGTGACAATCTCATCCCTGCAATACGGGGTGGGGGGCTTGCATTCTTTTATCTCGAAGGTCTTGATGCAACTGCTTACATTGCCACATCCATCTTCTGCAAACCACTTGACGCGATGCACTCCTATGGGGAGCACGCGATTGAATATCGAACTCTTGACCAGGGGCCCAAATGTGCCGCTATTGCCTTCATCCAAACGATAACTCCATTGGATCTCACCGGAAGGGGTACAATCATCCGTAGCCATCGGGCTAAACTGCACACGACCGCTACAGATGCCGTCTTTTATGAATGCGGAGGAATCGCAGATGATTGTATCTCTGCAAGTAGCGGAGGAGATGACCGGAGGAATATGGTTGGCGACTTTTATCAATTGGGTGTGCTCCCATTCTTCCCGGCCATTTTTCTCGTAGGTACACCAGTCGACCACTGTCCAGGTGCGAATAATCTTGAAGCAGGCATCGGTCTGTTCGTAGAATATTTTGTCGGAATAGGTTACGGCGATATGGGCACAATCCAAATTCCTGAATCCATAGGCGCTATCTACCCGGGTTTTGGTCGAGGGGCGGGTGTCTATCCCCTTTGTACAATCTGTTTCAAATGGCGGGTCCAATACGTCTTTCGGCCAGTGAATGTCCTTTTCCGTGAAAGGGGTCAAATCCTCGATGGTTATGGTTTGAGTGGCTG
>Ga0256832_1000798_pt1 | contig 20769 bp, 20 predicted proteins | sample 134614metaG_FD_190534 | JGI IMG/M metagenome (GOLD analysis project Ga0256832, IMG submission 190534) | Hydrothermal vent microbial communities from Lau Basin, Pacific Ocean - 134-614 | ecosystem: Environmental > Aquatic > Marine > Hydrothermal vents | place: Pacific Ocean: Lau Basin | collected... | reverse complement strand
CGGGGCCCGCGCGCCGCCGCGCGCGGTGCGCTCCGGCCCTCCCTGGCCTCCCGCGTCGAACCTGCGAATGCGGGGATCAAAACCCCGTGCCTTACCGCTTGGCGACGCCCCATCACGACTCAACGACCGGACCGTTCGAACCTGCCTCGCGGCAGGACTACGCCTCACGACCCGGCGCCTTGGACCGCAGCCGTGCCAGGCGGTCGAGCAGCGGCGAGCGGTTCAACCCTCGGGCGACGAAACCGTGCCACCGAGCGGGAAGCCCGGTCAGCGCAGCCACGGCAGCCTCCCTGCTGTTGAAGGACGCGAACAGACATGCTCCGCTGCCTGTCAGCCGCGCCCTGCCGTGTCGCCCCAACCACCGAAACGCCTCGTCCACGGCCGGTTCATGTTGCCTGGCAACGGGCTCGAACACGTTTCCATGGTCGCCTGCGAAAAAGTTGGATATTGTCATCCGCGCGCAGTCACGTGTCAATCGAGGATCCTGGAACAGCGCCGCGGTGGACAAGTGGGCATCGGGGCAGACCACGGCGTACCAGGCTGTCGGGAGATCCACCGGCTGCAGGCGTTCACCGACGCCCTCGGCCCAAGCCGAGCGTCCCGTGATGAACACGGGCACGTCGGCTCCCAGCCGCAGACCAAGCGACTGGAGTGCGGCCTCATCCAGCCCGCAGGCCCACAGCGCGTTGAGGGCCACCAGCGTGGTGGCCGCATCCGAGCTGCCGCCGCCCAGCCCACCGCCCGCCGGCAGCCGCTTGTTCAGCCGAATATCGACGCCCAGAGTGGTGCCAGCCGTCTGCTGGAGCAGACGTGCAGCTCGCACCACCAGATCCTGCTCGGGCGGTGCATGGTTGCACGATCCCAGACGTCGAATGCATCCGTCGGCGCGCAGGGTGAAATCCAACTCGTCGCCGTAGTCGAGGAGCTGGAACATGGTCTGGAGTTCGTGGTAGCCATCGGGTCGGCGGCCCGTGATGTGCAGGAAGAGATTGAGCTTGGCCGGCGCCGGCCAGCCCCTACTGCACACGCCGGGGAGTGCGGCGGCGGGAGACGGCGGCCGCATGCTCACGACAGGCTCCAGCTCGTGACCAGCACGCGCACGCGCAGCGAGGCCTGGCTGAACTCAGCCCGCACCGGCAGGTCCTCCCCGTCCCAGCGCTCGTACTGCCTGTAGCGCAGCTCCCAGCCCGCTTGGGAGAAACGCCGGGCACGCCCTTGGCCGTCGAGCTCCAGCGCCGCCACGGGCAACGCAGGGTCGGGAACGCCCAGCAACCACCAGCGCATGCCCTCCACCGGCAGGCTCCAGCCAAGCACCGCCTGCATGAGGGCCTCGGGGCTGCGGGCCCAGCGCGCCGGCTGACCGCGAGCCACCAGACGTACGCCGGAGGCGTCGCCATCGAGTCGCGCCACCCTGCGCCCTACTGGATCGAACAACTCGATGCGCGTGCGACTGCCCAGCTGGACCCAGTGCAGCGAGGCCTGCCAACCCTCGTCACCCTGGCGCACCGCCACCCGGGCCTCCATTCTCCAGCGGGTCACGTGCTGCAGGCGCCCGATACGCGCCGCCCACAATGACGCCTGCTCCTGAGCGCCGCGCTCCACCACCGGTGGTACCGCGCAGGCGCTCAACAGTGCCGACAGGGCCCCTGCCGCAAGGAACCACAAGAGCACTGCAGGTTGGACCATGCGCGTGACTACAGCGACAGGCGCCTGCGAAGCGCCTCGAGGGCATCGTTGTCCGGATGCGCACGGAGCAGTTCACGCAGGATGTTCCCAGCCTCCCGACGTTTGCCCAGCTTCCAGAGGACCTCGACCAGGTGGCCGCCGATCTCTGGATCCTGCAGCAGGCCATAGGCCTTGCGCAGATAACGCTCGGCCACCTCGGGCTTGCCCATCCGGTAATAGACCCAGCCAAGGCTGTCGACCACCGTGGGATCGTCGGGTGTCAGTCGGAGGGCCTTCTGGATGTACTCCAGGGCCTCGTCCAGGCGCAAGTTGTGGTCGGCGAGCGTGTATCCGAGTGCATTGAGTGCTGCTGCATTGTCCGGATCGGCCGCCAGGATGGCCTTGAAGTCGCGCTCCGCCCAATCGATCCGACCGAGCCGCTCGGCCATGATGGCGCGGGCGTAGAGCAGATCTTCGTTCCCCGGGTACTCGGTGAGTGCCCGGTTGTAGAGGGCCATGCCCTCTTCGTAACGCTTGGCATCGCGCAGGATCTGCCCCTCCAGCAGATACAGGCGCACACCCTCGGCCGTGCTGCTCACCTGCTCGCGTGCGCGCGCGAGCACTGCGCGTGCCTCATCGAGGCGGCCCTGGCGCGCCAACAGCTCGGCCATACGTCCGCGCGCCTCGATGAAATACTCGCCTGGCTCGATGCGCCGATACCAGCGCAGGGCCTCGTGCACCTTGCCCTGCTCCTCGGCGATCTGCCCAAGGTAGAACCACGCCTCCTGGCGCCGCTGCCCACCGACGTCTGCGAGTCGCTTGAAGTAGCGGCGGGCCTGGGCCAGATCGCGGGCCTGGAGGTTGAGCAATCCCAGGGTATAGAGCAGGGTCTCGTCGTTGGGACGCAGCTTCAGCAGTGCCTGAAAGACCTTGCGCGCCTGGCCGTAGCGCTCGGCCTGCACGAGGAGCCGACCCAGACGCAGCCGTCGGTCGAAGTCCTGAGGGGCCGCCTGCACGGCCTGGCGCATGGCGCGGATGGCCGCATCCAGATCACCCAGGGCCTGATAGGCATCGGCGCGCAATACCAATGCCTCGGTGCGATCCGGATCCAGCGCGAGGGTCCGGTTGGCGGCCTCGAGCGCCTGCCGGGGCGAGCCCGCTTCCAGCGCCAGGATGCCCAGCGCCTGCCATGCGTCCGGGTCCGCGGCGTGACGCTCCACCAACAGCCTCATGGCCTCCAGCGCGCTGCCGCTCTCTTTCTCTTTGGCCAGGGAGGCGGCGATGGCCAGATAGCCGTGACCCTTGCGGCCCTCGTACAGTCGCAGCACCGACTCGAGATGCTCCACCGCCGCGTCCGTCTCGCCCTTGCGGATGTAGAGCAGCGCGAGTGTCTGATGGGCCTCGATGCTGTCCGGGTCCAGCTTCAGCCAGCGTTGGGCCGCCCGCACGGCCGCATCTCCGGGATTGCCGGCGAACATGGCGATGCGCGTGGCGCGGGCGGCCAGCTGGGGGTCGTCGCTGAGTTCGGCGGCACGCAGATAGTGCACCATGGCCTGCTCAAGATCCCCGGACTGGCCGGCGATCTCGCCTGCGAGCACCTCGCTCATGGCCTGAGCCTCCGGATCCGCGGGCGAGGGCACCGCGACATCGGATCCCGATGCCTTGCGGGGCACGCCGGGCGGGGTACACCCCGCAGCCAGGATCAACGCCGTCGCCAGACCCAGCACCCGGGCAAACCAGGTGGACGTACAGGCGGCACCCGGGCGCACACCCGCGTTGCGCATTGCATCCATCCGCTCGATCGCCCCCAGGGTTGATCCAACGCGCAATATACCCGATTTTCGTTTCGCGATCGGAGCCTCTGTATAATTTGTGATCGCTTCCGATCCGCCGAGTTGCGCACTGGATGCAGGCCGCCAAGACTCCGCACATGATCTACACGCTGGGGCTCAACCACACGACGGCGCCGGTAAAGATGCGGGAGCGCCTGGCGTTCGGGCCCGACCAGTTGCCCACCGCCCTGGGAGAACTGATCCGGGTGCCGGGCGTGCAGGAGGCGGCCATCCTCTCCACCTGCAATCGCACCGAGCTCTATTGCGAACTGACCAGCGCCAACGACGAGTACGACGTGCTCCGGTGGCTGGGCGGTTTCCACCACGTTTCACCACGGGACATCGAGCCCTATCTGTACCGCTATCAGGAGCGTTCGGCGGTGGCGCATGCCCTGCGGGTGGCCTGCGGGCTGGACTCCATGGTGCTCGGGGAACCGCAGATCCTCGGTCAGATCAAGGAGGCCTATCGCACGGCCCGTGAGGCGGGGACGCTGGGCCGCCACCTGGGACGTTTGTTCCAGCATGCCTTCGCCGTGGCCAAGCAGGTGCGCACCGACACCGCCATCGGACGCAGCGCGGTGTCGGTGGCCTTTGCCGCCGTATCGCTGGCCCGCCAGATCTTTGGCGACCTCAGCGCCCACACGGTGCTGCTCATCGGCGCCGGGGAGACCGTCGAGCTGGCCGCCCGTCACCTGCGCGCCAATCGCGTGCGGCGCATGATCGTGGCCAACCGCACCGTCCAGCGGGCCGCCGCCCTGGCCGAAGCGTTCGAGGCCGAGGCCATCGCCCTGTCCGCCATTCCGGAGGTCCTGCCCCAGGCCGACATCGTCATCTCCTCGACCGCCAGTCCGCTGCCCATCCTGGGCAAGGGCATGGTCGAGCGCGCCTTGAAGCGGCGCAGGCATCGGCCGGTCTTCATGGTGGACATCGCCGTACCCCGCGACATCGAGCAGGAGGTGGGGGACCTCGACGACGTGTATCTGTACACGGTGGACGACCTGAGGGAGGTCATCGACGAGAATCTCAGGTCGCGTTCCGAGGCCGCCGAACAGGCCAACGAGATCATCGAAGCCCGGGTGGAGGATTTCATGGCCTGGGTGCGGGTGCAGGATGCGGTCGGGACCATCGTGAACTATCGCCGGCGCGCGGAATCTATTCGTGAAGAGACGCTGCGGCGCGCCCTGAACATGCTGCGCGGCGAGAAGTCGCCGGAACATGCCCTGCGCTATCTGGCCCATACACTCACCAACCGCCTGACCCACGACCCCACGCACGCCCTGCATGTGGCCGGACGCGAGGGCCGCACCGAGCTCATCGAGGCGGCGCGCGCGCTGCTCAACTTGCCCGAGGACGATTGACCCTCGGCTTTCGACCCGCATGAATCCCTCCGTACACCAAAAGTTGCAGGACGCGGCCGAGCGCCATCGGGAGATTGCTGGGCTCCTCGCCCAGCCCGAGGTGATCGGTGACCAGCAGCGCTTCCGTGCCCTGTCCCGGGAATACGCCCAGCTTGAACCCGTGGTCGGCGAGTTCCTCGCCTACCAGCGCACGCTCGACGAGCTGCGGGCCGCACGAGAGATGGCCGAGGACCGCGACCCGGAAGTGCGCGCCATGGCGCGCGAAGAGGTCGAGGCACTGGAACGGCGCCTGGGCGAGCAGGAACGGGCCCTGCGGCGGCTACTCCTGCCCCAGGATCCCAATGACGAGCGCAATGTCTTCCTGGAGATTCGCGCCGGAACCGGAGGTGACGAAGCCGCGTTGTTCGCCGGAGACCTGTTCCGCATGTATGCCCGGTATGCGGAGACCCGGGGCTGGAAGGTGGAGGTGCTCAACGCCAGCGAGGGCGAGCACGGGGGCTACAAGGAGATCGTGGCCCGAGTGATCGGGCGCGGAGCGTACTCGCGGCTCAAGTTCGAGTCCGGTGCTCACCGCGTGCAGCGGGTCCCCGAGACCGAGTCACAGGGTCGGATCCACACCTCGGCTGCCACCGTGGCCGTGTTCCCCGAGCCCGACGAGATGGATGAGATCGAGATCGACCCCGCCGAGCTGCGTGTGGACACCTTCCGCGCCTCGGGCGCAGGCGGCCAGCACGTGAACAAGACCGACTCGGCGGTGCGGCTCACACATCTGCCCAGCGGCATCGTGGTCGAGTGCCAGGACGAGCGCTCCCAGCACAAGAACCGAGCGCGTGCCATGGCCCTGCTCAAGGCGCGACTCATGGAGGTGGAGCGCCGGCGCCGCGAACAGGAGCAGGCGGCCACACGCCGGAACCTGGTGGGCAGTGGTGATCGCTCCGAGCGCATCCGGACCTACAACTTCCCGCAGGGCCGCGTCACCGACCACCGGATCCAACTCACACTGTACAAGCTGGACGAGGTGATGGAGGGAAATCTGGATCTGGTGGTCGAGCCGCTGATCCAGGAGCACCAGGCCGAGCAGCTCACCGCCCTCGAGGATGCAGACTGACACCGCGGCTCCAGCATCCACGCTCGCCGGCACCGCGCGGGCGTGGGCCCGGCGGCTCGAGGCCATCACCTCCAGCCCGAGACTGGAGGCCGAGCTGCTGGTGCTGCAGGCCGTCGGTCTGCCGCGCACCGCACTGTACACCCATCCCCAGCGGCCCATGGACGCAGCCGAGCTGGAGCGGGCGACCCGGCTCCTGGAACGGCGCCTGCGCGGCGAGCCGCTGGCCTACGTCCTGGGCTCCTGGGGCTTCTGGGACCTGGACCTGCTCACGCCCCGGGGCGTCCTGGTCCCACGGCCCGAGACCGAGTGTCTGGTGGAGCTGGTCTTGGGCCAGCTGGAGCCAGAGGCCCCTTTGCGGGTGCTCGATCTCGGCACTGGCAGCGGCTGCATCGCCCTGGCCCTGGCCCGGGAACGACCGCGCTGGCAGGTCACGGCGACCGACGCCTATGCCACACCATTGGAGACCGCGCGCCTCAACGCCCGCCGGCTCGGTCTCGATGGACGCCTGCGCTGGCTTCAGGGCGACTGGTACGAGGCGGTCCGTGGCGAGGAACCTTTCGACGCCATCGTGTGCAATCCGCCCTACATTCGGGCGGAGGATGCCTGCTTCGTGGAAGAACCCGCCCTTCGCTTCGAGCCACGCGAGGCGCTGGCAGGCGGCCCCGACGGGCTGCAGGCCTTGCATCGGGTGATCCATGGAGCTCCCGTACACCTGCGCGCCGGCGGGCTGCTCGCGGTGGAGCACGGGTGGGATCAGGCGCAGCCCGTGCGCACGCTGTTCACCCACGCGGGCCTCACCGGCGTGCACACGCGGCAGGATCTCGGAAAACGCGATCGCGTAACCTGGGGACGACGCCCCTGAATAGCGGACTGGCTGCGCCGGCGCGCCCCGCTCACAAGGGGGGCGGCTGGCTCAGCCCGCCAACCGGGTCACCACCCAGGCATTGATGGCCAGCACCACTGCACTGGCGAGAATGGCCCCGATCAGCGGGCCACGGTATTTGCAACACGGTCCACCCTTCATCCTCTGGTCCCTCTCTGAAAGCTTTCCCTATACACAGCCGGATCGGACGACCGCATCCTACCCAGTATCGATGCATTATTATATTCGGAAAACTCCATATGAGAACCATTATCGATCACATCATGTGCGGCACATAACCCACTGATCTCGCTGATCCGAGCCGTAACACTCCCTACACGGGATCCACATCCAGAAGGGATCGAGACCGAAGCCCCTCAGGGCGAGAGTGAGCGGGCCAGCGCCTCCACGCGCTCGAGCATGGCAGCGCGCTCGGCATCGTCGGCCAGCGGCACACCGTAGAAGACCAGGTCGGTCACGGCCTCGATGCCGCAGAAGCGCAAGGTGCCCTCGGTGGTCGGATGGAGCAGATGCTCCCGGGCGCCGATGGCCTCGAAGTCGGCCTCCCGCCCCCCGGCGGTCACCAATACGAACGCGCGCTTGCCCTGCAGCAGACCTTGGATCCCCCGCTCGTCAAAACGAAATGCAAAGCCATTGGTGAACACCCGGTCGAACCAGCCTTTCAGCACCGCGGGCCGATCGAACCACCACAAAGGGTAGATGAACGCGAGCAACTCGGCCCAGGCCACTGCCTCTTGCTCGCGACGCACGTCCTCGGGCAGCGGCCGCCCTGCAGCCGCGGCACGCAGATCGGCCGCACGCAACACCGGGTCGAAGGGCGCTGTGTAGAGATCCCGGATCCGGACCTCGTGCCCCTGTGCGCGCAACGCGCCGGTCAGGGTCTCCAGGATGGCGTGGTTGAAGCTCTCGGGGTTGGGATGCGCGTAGACGACCAGGCAGTTCATGCCTCGAGGCGCTCCTTGAGAAGCCGGTTCACCAGGCCCGGATCGGCCTTGCCCTGGGTGGCCTTCATCACCTGTCCCACGAAGAAACCGAGGAGCTTGGTCTTGCCGGCCCGATACTGCTCCACCTGCTTGGGATTGGCGGCGATGACTGATTCCACGAGGGCCTCCAGTGCGCCGGTGTCGGTGATCTGGCGCAAGCCCTCGCGCTCGATGATGGCATCGGCCTCCTCACCGTCGGTCCACATCCGCTCGAAGACCTGCTTGGCGATCTTGCCGGAGATGGTGCCGTCGGCAACGCGCCGGAGCAGACCGCCGAGCCGTTCCGGCGAGACGGGACTGCAGGCAATGTCCAAGCCCTCCCGGTTCAGTCCGGCCGCCAGTTCCCCGTTCACCCAGTTGGCCGCCAGGCGTGCATCGCCGCAAGTGGCCGCGACGGCCTCGAAGTAGTCGGCCGTGTCGCGATCGAAGGCAAGCTGCATGGCATCGGCCTCCTTGAGTCCGTACTCGCCCACGAAACGCGCCTTACGGGCTTCGGGCAGTTCGGGCAGGGACGCGCGCTCCGACTCGACCATGGCCTCCGGGATCACCAGCGGGAGGAGGTCTGGATCCGGAAAGTATCGGTAGTCGTTGGCCTCCTCCTTGGTGCGCATGGGTCGCGTCTCGTCCCGGTCCGGGTCATAGAGCCGCGTCTCCTGGACCACTTCCCCCCCGGATTCCAGCACCTCGATCTGGCGCTCGATCTCGAACTGAACGGCCCGCTCCACGAAGCGGAAGGAGTTGAGATTCTTGATCTCGGTGCGCGTGCCGAAACGCGCCTCGCCCAGGGGACGCACCGAGACGTTGGCGTCGCAGCGAAACGAACCCTCCTGCATGTTGCCGTCACAGATCCGCAGGTAGCGCACCAGTACGTGCAGGGCCTTCATGTAGGCCACGGCCTCGCGCGCCGAGCGCAGGTCCGGTTCGGAGACGATCTCCAGCAAGGGCGTCCCGGCCCGGTTGAGATCGATGCCCGTCATCCCCTGGAAATCCTCGTGGAGGGACTTGCCGGCGTCCTCTTCCAGGTGGGCACGCGTGATCCCCACGCGCTTGCTCGCACCGCCCTCGGGGTGGATCTCCAGCGCCCCCCCCACCACCACGGGCTCCTCGTATTGGCTGATCTGGTAGCCCTTGGGCAGGTCCGGATAGAAGTAGTTCTTGCGCGCAAAGATGGAGCGCCGGGACACCGTGGCGCCGATGGCCAGGCCAAAGCGCACCGCCAAACGCACGGCCTCTTCGTTGAGCACCGGCAACACCCCCGGAAAACCGAGATCGATGAGGCAGGCCTGGGTGTTGGGCTCGGCCCCATAGGCGGTGGGCGCCCCGGAGAAGATCTTCGAGCGGGTGGAGAGCTGGGCATGGATCTCGAGCCCGATGACCGGTTCCCACTGCATGCGCGCGCCTCCTCAGTCGAAGTGGGACGGTGTGCGCCGGTGCCAGTCCGTGGCCTGCTGGAACCGGTGGGCCACCGCCAGCAAGCGTCCCTCGTCGAAGTCCCGTCCCACCAGCTGCAGACCCACGGGCAGCTCCTGTGAGAAGCCGGCGGGTACGGACATGCCGGGCAGGCCCGCCAGGTTGACCGCGATGGTATTGACGTCGGAGAGATACATGGCCACCGGGTCCCGGGTTCGCTCACCGAGGCGGAAGGCCGGGGTGGGAGAGGTGGGTCCGGCGAGCAGGTCCACCTCTGCGAAGACCCGCAGGAAGTCCTCTCGGATCAGCCGCCGGATCTGTTGCGCTTTGCGGTAATAGGCCTCGTAATAGCCGGCCGACAGGGCATAGGTGCCGATGAGGATGCGCCGCTTGACCTCGGCCCCGAAGCCCTCGCTGCGGGTCCGAACGTACAGATCGTGGAGATCCCTGGGCTCCCGGCAACGATAGCCGAAGCGTACCCCGTCGTAACGGGCCAGATTCGACGAGGCTTCCGCCGGCGCCACCACGTAGTAGGCTGGGACCGAGAGCTTCAGGCTGGGGAGAGAGACCTCGCGCAGCTCGGCCCCCAGCTCTGTCAACACGCCCAGGGCCGCCTCCACCACCTGCGCCACGCCAGCATCCAGGCCATCGCCGAACCACTCCCTCGGCAACCCGATGCGCAGGCGGTCTGGCGGTCTCTCCAAGGCCGCGGCGTAGTCCGGCACCGGCTCATCCATGGCGGTGGAATCGCGCTCGTCGAAACCGGCCATGGCCTGAAGGAGCAGCGCACAGTCCTGAGCGCTGGGTGCCATCGGCCCCGCCTGGTCCAGGCTCGAGGCGAAAGCGATCATGCCCCAGCGCGAGACCCGGCCGTAGGTGGGCTTGATACCGGTGACGCCACACAGCGCGGCCGGCTGGCGAATGGAACCGCCGGTGTCCGTCCCGGTGGCCGCAGGTGCCAGACGGGCGGCCACGGCGGCCGCCGAGCCTCCCGAGGATCCCCCGGGGACGCGCTCCAGATCCCATGGATTGCGCACCGGGCCATACCAACTGGTCTCGTTGGATGAGCCCATGGCGAACTCGTCCATGTTGGTCTTGCCGAGCATGATGGCGCCGGCCTCGCGCAGCCGCGACACCACTGCCGCATCGTACGGGGCGACGAAATTGTCCAGCATTCGGGAGCCGCAGGACGTGCGTACACCCTCGGTGCAGAAGATGTCCTTGTGCAGGATGGGAATCCCCTCCAGGGGGCGGGCCTGACCCCGCGCCCGGCGTGCGTCGGCCTCGCGGGCCTGGGTCAGTGCCTGCTCGCCAGTGACGGTGATCAGGGCGTTGAGCCGCCGATCCAGACGCTGGATGCGGTCGAGAAAGTGTTCCACCAGCTCCACGGCGGACACCCGACCCTCTGCCAGGGCTTCACGAAGCTCAGCGATGCTGCGCCGGTGCAAGGGTGCGTTGGCTGCGCTCAATGCCAGGCTCTCCGCAGCGGACTTGAAAGCCGCCTATTCGATGACCTTGGGGACTAGATACAGCCCGTTTGCGACGGCCGGGGCCAGGGCCTGATACTTCTCCCGGTCGACGTGCTCGGTGACCACGTCGGGGCGCAACCGCTGCGGCACATCCAGCGGATGGGCCATGGGCACCACCCCTTCTGTGTCCACGGCGTTCATCTGCTCGACGAAGTCCAGGATGGCCGAGAGTTCTTGCACCAGATCCTGCTGTGCCTCACGGGGAACGGTGAGGCGTGCCAGTTCAGCGATCACTCGTACCTGCTGCTCGGAAAGGCTCATGATGGGTGTCTCCCAGCCAGGACGCGGCGCCCGGACGCGTGCGGACATTGCCTCGGGAGGCGGGCCACGAAGCACCGCCGGGGGCGCGAAACACTAGCACATCGAGCCGCCTTGCCCAAGGGCATACCCACTGATACAGTACCCGATTTCGGCTGCACCGACAGGGTCGTTTTTCCTCAATGTTCAGTCGCCTGTCCGGACTTTTCTCCAACGATCTCTCCATCGATCTCGGCACCGCCAACACGTTGATCAACGTGCGCGGCAAGGGGATCGTGCTCAACGAACCCTCCGTGGTGGCCATCCGTCAGGACCGCTCCGGCGGGCCCAAGTCCATCGAGGCGGTGGGCACGGCGGCCAAGATGATGCTCGGGCGCACGCCGGAGAACATCACGGCCATCCGGCCCATGAAGGATGGCGTGATCGCCGACTTCACCACCACCGAGAAGATGCTCCAGTACTTCATCCGCAAGGTCCATCAGACCAAGCTGCTGCGGCCCAGTCCGCGGGTGCTCATCTGCGTGCCCTGCGGGGCCACGCAGGTGGAGCGGCGCGCGATCCGTGAGTCGGCCCTCGGCGCTGGGGCCCGGCGCGTGTATCTCATCGAGGAACCCATCGCCGCCGCCATCGGCGCGGGCCTGCCCATCGACGAGCCGCACGGCTCCATGATCCTGGACATCGGCGGAGGGACCTCGGAGGTGGCCGTGCTCTCGCTCTCGGGGATCGTGTACTCGGCCTCGGTGCGGATCGGCGGCGACAAGTTCGACGAGGCGATCATCAACTATGTGCGCCGTAACTACGGTGTACTCATCGGCGAAGCCACCGCCGAGCGGATCAAGCACACCATCGGGGCCGCCTATCCGGGCAAGGAAGTGCTGGAGATGGAGGTCAAGGGCCGCAATCTCTCCGAGGGCGTCCCACGCAGCTTCACGCTGAACAGCAACGAGATCCTGGAGGCCCTGCAGGAGCCCCTTTACGGGATCGTGAGCGCGGTGAAGACCGCCCTGGAGGCCACCCCTCCAGAGCTGGGCGCGGACGTGGCCGAGCGCGGCATCGTGCTCACCGGCGGGGGCGCATTGCTGCGCGACATCGACCGACTGATCATGGAGGAGACGGGCATCCCCGTGGTGATCGCCGAAGACCCGCTCACCTCCGTGGCCCGCGGAGGCGGCCGGGTCCTGGAGATGTTGGACCAAAAGGCCCAACACCTGCTGCGCGCCGAGTGAGAAGGGAGCGAGGCGCTGCGGCCTGTTCAGGGTTTTCCCCGGCGAAACGCCGCCTTTCCCCGCTGGGCGGTACTCGCTTGGGCGCGGCGAACCTTTCCGGACCGGCGGCAGACGGCTAAGATGGGCGGCGCATCCGGCCCCGGGCCGCTGCAGCGTTTCCCTGCGGCTGCGTTGTAAGAGGTCACCATCAAACCACTGTTCACGTTCGGCCCGTGGATCACCACACGGGTGGTGGTGCTGTCATTGGTCTCGCTGCTGCTCATGACCTTGGATCAGCGCACCAGCCTGGTGGCTCCGCTTCGCGACGGTCTGGCCCTGCTGGTGGAACCCATCCAGCGCCTCGCCGGACTGCCCGGGAGCATGGCTGTCCGGCTGCGGGAGGACTGGGCTGGGCGCGAACGGCTGCTGGCGGACAACCGTCGTCTGCGCCGGACCCTGCGTGAACTGCGGCTTCGTCAGCAGAAGCTGGAAGCCCTGGAGGCCGAAAATGCTCGCTTGCGGCGCCTGGTGGGTGCGGCCCAGCGTCTGGCGCCGCAGCGCGTGGAGATCGCCGAGCTCATCGCAGTGGATCTGGACCCGTACCGGCAGGTGGTCCTCATCGACCGCGGTTCGCTCCAGGGTGTCTACGAGGGACAACCGGTCCTGGACGACGCCGGAGTCATGGGCCAGGTGATCGAGGTGGCCCCGGACACGGCGCTCGTGATCCTCGTCTCCGACCCCAGCCACGCCGTCCCCGTACAGATCCCGCGCAACGGTCTGCGCTCGGTGGCAGCCGGCACGGGCAGACCCGACCGGTTACACCTGCTCTACATCCCCAACAGTGCCGACGTGCGGGTCGGCGACCAGGTGACCACCTCGGGGTTGGGCGGACGATTCCCCGCCGATTATCCGGTGGGCGTCGTCACCGCGGTGGAACATCGTCCGGGAGAGCCCTTCGCCGAGATCACCGCCCGCCCGCTGGCGCGGCTGGACCGCAGCCGCGAGGTCCTGCTGCTGTGGTGGCGCTCACCACAGGACCAGGCACCGGCCCGGTCTCCAGTGCCGGGAAAGGCGGACGGGGATCCCGCCTCCTGACCTCCGTGCCTTCACGGAGCGCACAGATCTTGTGGATCGGCGGCAGTCTGGCGGCCGCCCTGTTCCTGGAGCTCACCCCACTCCCGGAGGGCTGGAACGTCTGGCGGCCGCCCTGGGTCCTGCTCACACTGCTCTACTGGACCATGGCGGTGCCACACCGAGTGGGTGTCGCTGTGGCCTGGACCAGCGGCCTGTTGGTGGATGCCGCCACCGGCGCACTGCTGGGCCAACACGCGCTGGGCTACGCCGTCACCGCCTACCTGATGCTGCGCCTGCACGCCCAGCTGCGCAGTTTCCCGCTGCTGCAGCAGGCGCTCACGATGACGCTGCTCCTCCTGCCCTACATGAGCATCATGCTGTGGGTGCGGGGCGTGGCCGGCCACCCACCCGGCTCCTGGAGCTACTGGCTGCCGCTGGTCTCCACGGCGCCCGCGTGGATCCTGCTCACGGTGGTGCTGGGGCGGGTCGCCAGGCTCCGTCCGTCGGGCATGCGTGCCGAACACCCGGACGTCTGAGCAGCCGGCCTCTGCTCAAACCGCCTTGGACTCGGCCACGGAAGGTCTCGGTTCGCCCTCCGGGACCTGCGTGCTGGTCGCGGGCTGTGCCGCTTTGTCCTCGGAAGCCGGTACGGCCGTCTCTCCGGAGGGCGCGGCGTAACGGTCGTTGAGCTGCTGCACGAACCGATCGGCGTCGGCGCGCGCACGCTCCACCTTCCGCGCCGCCGACCGTGACCAGCCCGTGGGAATCCGGTGGAACAGAGACCGCCACCAGCGCGTGTTCTTGCGGAAGGCCGCCGCCAGATTGCCTTCCAGGCTCCGTTCCTCCAGACGCCGGGCGATCCGCCGGGCCACCAGCTTACGGATCCAGAAGTGGAGCGCCACGAAGACCCCGGCCGTCACCACCCCTGTCACGGCAGCGATGATCCAGGAGGTCAACGAACCGTCCAGCCATGGCGGAGCGAACCGCCAGCCCTGCCAGTAACCGGCATAGACGGTGGCCACGATGAGCAGGAGGAACAAGGGCCCCAGGACCAGGGCATCCAAGAGCAGCACACCACGGCGCCAGCGGCGCAAGGCGTCGGTGAGCGCGGGTACGGCATGATGCTCGATCCGGTTGGCTGCGTTCTCCAGGGATCCGACGATTCGGTACGCCCGCTCCACGGTGACCTGCTCCATACGCTGATAGATCTCGGCCAGGTCCGCGTCCCGCTTGGCCTGGTACCGCTTGCGCAGCGTCTCGGGCTCGATGGGAACGGCCGCCTCCTCGTTGTAGATGGTGTAGAACCGCCCGCTGACCAGCCCGCCTTGGGCGAGCGCCCGCTGCCAGGCCGCCACCACCTCTTCGGCGTTGTCCTCATGGGCGGTGGTGTCGATCTGATTGAGGATGAACAGGACCTTGTTGGCATCGTTGCGGCGCACGGTGCCCACCACGAGGTGCTCGAGGGTGTCCTGCATGGCCCCAGGCTCCGGATGCCGGGCATCGAAGAACACCAGGACCAGGTCCGAGAGCTCAATGATGTGATCGGTGATGCGCAGCGTGGATCGGCGCTGTTCGTCCGCATCGAAGCCGGGGGAGTCGATGAGGATGCGGCCACGCAGACGCTCGGACGGACAGGTCTTGAGCTGCAGATAGGTGTCGACCCGCGCCCCCTCGCCGGCTGCGACCTTCTCGATCTCCTCACTGATCTGATAAAAAGGAAAGCGCGGATCGGCGTCCAGCGCCAGCCCGGGCAACACCCGAACTTCGTGGTCCTTGCTGTAGCAGATCACCGTGAACTTGTCGTCCACGGCCTGATTGCCCGTCTTTTGCAGCGGATGGCCGAGATACTGGTTGATGAAGGTGGACTTTCCGGCGGAGAAGGTGCCCAACACCGAGATCAGCGGCCACCAGGCGATGCGCGTTGCGTAAGACTCGTGGGGTTCCAGCAGGCCGAGGCCGTAGGCGACACGGTCCAGTTGCTGGAAGCTGCCGATGACGTCCACAAGCAGCGGGTTCTCTTCCTGCAGATGGCTCCGCAACCGCTCCACCCGCTCCCGGATACCTTTGGTTGGTCGTTCGAACATGATTCTGGTCGTATACCTCCTCTAGGCGGATGCCCGGCGACTGGCCGTTCGCAGCCGCCACGGCAGGATACAGGGGACCGCAGTCGATTGATCGCACGACAACTCCGGGCCGCACGGCGGACGACATCCTACACAGTGCCGAACTCCCCTACGATTGACGGGTGATTCAGAACTCACCCTGGGCCGCCCGGTCCATGATCTCCAGGATGACTTCCTTCACGTGCTCGGCCTCGGACTTGAGATCGGCCGGCAGCGGCCTGCCCCCGTAGATCATCAGGTCCATGTTGAGGGTGTAGAGCCAGAGCTGGCCCGTCTTGTCCTCCACCAGGGAGATCCGGCAAGGGAGATAGGCCGAATAGGCATCGGTGTAGTCCAGCATCTTGGCCGCGGTCAGGGCGTTGCAGAACATGTAGATCTTGACGAAGCGGTACGGCTTGCCCGTCGAGGCCTCCACCTGCTTGGACAAGGGCAGCCCCCCCTCCTCGGGGATGGCCCGCCCGACGTTCTGGATGTTGAGCTCATTGGCGACGTTGACCAAGGTCGTCTCCACGTCCTCCACCGACAGGTCCTCGGCCACCTTGCGTTTCCACACCGTGGCATCGGCGCTGTTGCCTGTCTCGAGAACCTTCCTGAACAACTCGGCGTACACTTGGGGTGCCCGTTCGTCCAGTTGCCGGGCCTGCGCCAACAATGGTCCATACTGGACACCGGCCCAGATCACCGCCGCCACCACCACCAGGCCGATCAAGGCCAGCAAATTGCGGATCAGTCCCATGAGTCTCCCTCCTTCTTCGTGTTTGAAGCCTGCCACTCCGTGCAGTGGCGGCCGGCCCGCCGCCCGCTGAACGGGTCCTCGCGCGCGGGCAACCGTTCAGTGCTGGCCGCGCACGCGGTCCATGATTCGTAGCGCCCGTTCTGGATCGAGTCGCCCGATCTCGTGGACCATGGCACCGAACACCCACATGTCGTCTCTTGAGGCGGCCAGCTCGGCGGCCCGCTCCCAGGCGGCCAACGCCCCTGGCCGATCCCCACGGACCAACCGGGCCCGCCCCAGCATCTGCCATGCCCGCACGTCGCCGGGGCTTGCCGCGGTGATCCGTTCCAGGTTCCGAGCCGCAGCCCCCCAGTTCCAGCGGGCCATCTGTTGGATCGCCTCCTCCCACAGCGCCGTCACGTCGATGCCGGTGGAAGGAGTCCCCGCTCCCGGAACCTCCGCTTTCGGCGCGGATGAGACCGCACCCCCTCCAGGCTCGCCCGTTCCTCCCGGTTGGGTCTCCGGTGCGGTCTGCGCGGCAATGGAACCAGGGCTGCCCTCGGGCGCCGCGCTCGCAGATGGCACGGGCACCGGCAGTGCTTCGTGCGTCGAGGAGGTCTCGCCCCGAGCCGTGTCCGGCCCTGCCGGTACACCATCCCCCCCGGGCGGAACGGTGTCACCGGTCACGGCGGATCCGGATGCCGCGGCCTCGAGCGCCGCAGGCGAGGCAGCCTCCTCCACAGCGACGGCCGGCCGGGACGCCTCGGACATAGGGGACGAGACGGTCTCGGTGGTCTCCTCTCCTGCAGTGGAGGGATGTGGAACGGCTTCTTCGGTGGGGACATGCCCGACCCGAGGTGGGACATCGGCGGCCGGTGCAGTGGGCTCCTCGACTGGAACCGTGGCGTGGGATTCGGCTCCTGCCGCCCCGGGGGCTTCTGGCCGGCCGGCTTCAGGCGTGCTCGTGAGCGGTGGCTCCTGGGCGGGGGCCGAACCCAGCGTCACCTCGACGTCGGAGGAAGCGGAACCCGACGCCTGATGTGTTGCGGGGGCACTCTCCCTGGGGCCCGCTGGCTTCCCGGACTGAGCCGGGGCAGGGGTCGCCGAAGCCGCAGGCTCCCCAGCGGCCCCGGAGGCCCGTTCCGGACCCGGGGATTGCGTGACCGCCGGGGCGATCGCGACCGCGGGAACTGGACCGGGCGCAGGTGCCTTCCCAGTCTCCCCCAGGGTCTGCGGGCCAGAAGCCGCACTGACACCTCGCTCCTCTGCGCCAGAGCCGGCGTGGGCTTCGCCGTGCGGCGGCTCATGCCCCTCGGAGGATGTGGCGCCGAACCAGTAACCGAGATCCTTGTAGTTGGCTGCCCCCAGCACGAAGGCCGAAAGCACCAGCAGGAGCACCAGGTTGTCCCAGATCCATCGCATCATCGCCGAACTCCGCGGTGGCCACGCGCCCAAAGAATCTCCTGATTATGCGGGATTTCGGCTTCCGACGCAGTTCTTCCGAAGATCCCGGTCAATGCCCCCAGGGAGGTGCGGAACCTCGCCCCCGTTCCGCTATGCGGTCGGCCCGGGCTCACGGATACAGCTCACCGGCCAGGCGTTGCAGTTCCCGTGCCGCCTTGCTCAAGGGTTCCAGTTCGAAGACGGCCAGGCCTTCGCTGAAGGAACGCCGGTAGGCGGTGCGCTGATGCAGCCTCGTCTTCAAGGGCCGGATCCCGGGCAACAACTTCAGGGCTTCGGCCGTTTCCTCCGTCTCGCGCACGAACAGATGCGTATCCGCCCGATTGATGAATCCCAGAACCTCGGGTGTCCCCTTGGGGCGCAGCTCCCGGATCATGCGCAGGAAACGCTGCGTGGACCACACGTCTGCCTGGCTGGGCGGCACCGGTACGACGATGCGATGGGCCCGCCGCAGCGCCCCACGCAGCGCTTCCATGTCAGCGGTGCCCACGTCCACAAGGACTTCAGCCTCCTTGAGCACCTTGGCGCGAGGCCCCGGCAGCCGGTGTGCGAGGGGGATCTGCGGCTCGAACCCCTCCTCCTCACGGATCTCGAGCACGTCGGTCAGGGTACGCTGAGGGTCCAGGTCGTACACCTGCACGGGGCGTCCCTGAAGGGCGAGCCAGACCGCGAGATTGAAATTGACCGTGCTCTTGCCGGTGCCGCCTTTGAGGTTCGCTATGACTGTGATCATCACCCCCCACACGATCGCCGTTCCCGTTGCCATGTGCGGCACATGTCGAACCCCGCACCGCAGCGGCGGTATACCACGAAAGCCGTGTAGATCCTATCCCAATGGCGGCCCCCATGCACCGAGGGGGCCGGGAAGTACGGTACGGCCGGGAGACGTGTGGCCGCTCTCGTGCGCGCTGCACGCGGCCACTGGCAGCGCGCGCTAAGCCTGCGGCAGGCCTGGCCTCACCAGACGGGCAATCCTCCCACGAACGGGAACAGCCCCGCCCAGGGCTGCAGCGGTGCCGTGTAGGCGGGCGGATAGAGCCCCGGCGTCACACCGTAGGTGCCGTAACCGCCGTAGGGATAGACCGGCGTGGTCGGCACCGCGGCGGTCCCGCCCCATGCGGGCACGGTGGGCGTGGCGGGCGTCACGGGTGCCGGGGTCGCGGGGACGGGTACGGTGGGAGCGGCCTGTTGCGCACGCACCTCGCGCGTGGGGTCGTAGTCCAGGCTCGGATAGAGGTCGCTCTGCGGGGAGGGCTGTGCCTGTGGCCAGACACCGGGTGTCTCCTGCGGAAGCGGTCCCGGCGCCACGCCCGAGGGGTGGGTCACCGGCGACGGCGGGAGCGCGGAACCGCTTGCACCCTGCCATCCGCCTCCGCTCCAGGCCCCCGGGTGAGTGGGCGAACCGAATCCGCCCTGCCCGGCACCCGGCTGTGTGACCTGGCCGTAGCCTTGGCCGGTGCCAGGGCTCGACGGAATGTAATAGTAGTCCCCACCGGCACCCGGCGCGACGCCCGACAGGGGGGGCTGAGCTGAGGGATACGTACCGGTACCGTCCCGGTAGTCCCCGATGCCGGGTTGCGCGTACGACGGCTGTGCCCCCTGGGTCCCGGGAACACCATACCCTGTGCCGTCCACCACGGGCGGATAGCCGTAGGGCGCTGTACCCGGGGCCTGCCCATAGCCCGGTACTCCGGCACGATAACCCGGCTGTGCCAGGCCCTGTGGAGGGTTGGCCGTATAGCCCGCCAGCGGTGCGGGGGCATAGGAAACGCCCGAAGGCGCAGGCCGCTCCACCGTCGACTCCAAGGCCGTCTCGGTGGAGCCACCCTCCTCGTCCCGGCTGCAGCCGCCGGCCACGAGCACCAGCACACCCAGGCCGATCGACGCTGGCCTCCACCACCGAAGACCGTCACGGGCGAGTGCCCGAACCCACCGCCATGTCGTGTGTCGCGTCATCAAGGTACCCCGTAGGTTGCTGGAAGTCCGGACGGCTGGCCCGACCCCGGAAACGCCGGCGCCGTCCCATAGCCCTGCCGGGCCGCCGGAGGCGTCTGCCAACCGGTGGCGGGAGGCTGCGATCCCTGGGGGACGGGGCCCGATGCCCCGCCGTAGCCGTAACCGTAGCCACTCGTGGCAGGGGCATATCCCGCTGCTGCAGGCGGGTGACCGTAAGAAGAGGCGGGCGGCTCAGGAGCCGCAGTCTGCCCCGCCCATGGCTGGGGTGCATAGCCCCCCGCGGGGGGTGTGGTGGCGTAACCGCCGGCCTGAGGATAGGTCGGGCGGGTCGGCTGCCGAGGACTCGGACCGATCGCGGTGCCCGCGTAGGCATCACGCCGTCGGGGCGGGGGTGCATCTGCGGATGACCCTGGAGGCGCATCCGCCTGTTCGGGGGAGTAGTTCAGGGGCGGATAGCCCATGCTTGCCGCCACCGAGTCCGGCACGGGCTCACCCAGGTTCTGCACGTACAGGCCCTGCCCTGGAACCATGGCCTGCTGCGCAAGGGCCGACTGGAGCGCCAGGCAACCCCCCACTATCCCCAGCCACCCGAGACACGGTCGCGGCTTACGACCTCCACCGGCGTGGGCCAAGCCATCGTTGTCGCCTTCACGCCCTGTTTCGACAGTCTTCATGTTGCCGGCCCACCTCTATGCAAATATCGAGAAACGGTGATCCTATGATCGTGGCGGCGCCTCCGCTGCGCGGTGTTCCGAGGTTCGCCGATCCTCCTGACCGATGCTGTGTGGCCCTGCGCTGCGCACGCCTTCATCGCCCTGCTCAAATTCTGCGTGTCCTTCCGGGATCGGGGACCCAGGTCATGCCCGATCTCAGTCCAATTCCCCCTTGAGGCGGATCCCGCGACGCGCCTTGCGCGGCCGCACGGCCGCCTTGGCGACCGGGGTTACGGGATCTGTCTCAGACTTCTTCGGTGGAGTGTCATCTTTGTCCATGTCTTTTAAGGTTATTTTAGACCTTTCTCTGGCATTTCGCTTGGCCCTGGTCCCCGGCGGGCTCGTGCGCCTCCCGGCAGCGGCCTTTTTACGCCGCGCAGATGGCGTCCGGGCCGTCCCACCCGTCGCCGCGCCCGCCTCCGTCGCAGCCGAAGAGACCACCGGGGCCGGGGCACCCGACCCCGCGGCGGCCACCCCGGCATCCGCCGGCCGGCCG
>Ga0256832_1000797_pt1 | contig 20770 bp, 17 predicted proteins | sample 134614metaG_FD_190534 | JGI IMG/M metagenome (GOLD analysis project Ga0256832, IMG submission 190534) | Hydrothermal vent microbial communities from Lau Basin, Pacific Ocean - 134-614 | ecosystem: Environmental > Aquatic > Marine > Hydrothermal vents | place: Pacific Ocean: Lau Basin | collected... | reverse complement strand
GCCGGCCTTCAGGCACGACTCGACGAGGAACTGAACAGCCTGATCGACCAGGCCCGTGACGTGGCCAATGCCCGGGGATTGCCCGAGGCCCTCAACCTGTTCGCCGGTTACGGCGCCTACACCGAGCGGCAGCGTTTCCTGATGCGCATGGCCATGGCAGGGCTATGTCTGGAACACGGCAAGGTGGACATCGCCTGGCCGGTGATCGACGAACTCTGGCGCACGGCCGAGGAACGTCATCTGGCCTGGTGGGACACGGATCTGGTCGTCACCCTGGCCCGCTACGCCCGCAACGCCCTGCGGGCGCTCATGGGCCAGGCCGACGAGGCCCGACGCGAACGCTATGCACAGCGCCTGGAGGCGATCCACGAGACCGTCTGCCGTATCGACATGCAGCAGGCCCTGAGCATGGCATGAACTGAAAGGCAAACGCATAAGATGATACTGAATCCAAAACCCGCCGTGCACGGCATGGCGACAACTGCAGCAGGTATGCAAGGAGAAGACGATGGCTGACAGCTTCCAGAAGGAAATCCCCAAGGCCCGCGTGAACATCACGCTCGACGTGGAAACCGGCGGTGCCCGCAAGAAACTCGAGCTGCCCATGAAGCTGCTTTGCATGGGCGACTTCAGCAACGGCAAGGCCACCGGCCGGGTTGCCGAGCGCGAACGCATCGAGATCAATCGCAACAACCTCGAACAGGTGATGGCCCAGTTGTCGCCGGAAGTGCACTACTCGGTGCCCAACGTGATTCGCAACGACGGCAGCGAAGTCTCGGTGGATCTCACCTTCACCGACTTCAAGTCCTTCCACCCGGAACAGGTGGCCAAGCAGATCCCGGAGCTCGACAACCTGCTGGCCATGCGCAATCTGCTCAAGGATCTCAAGTCCAATCTGCTCGACAACAGCAAGTTCCGCAAGGAGCTGGAGAAGATCATCAAGAACCAGCCGGAGCTCGAGGAGCTGAAGTCCGAGCTGGAAAAGATCGCACCGCTGCAGGACGAGAACGAACCGGCCGCCGAGGCCGAACCCGCCTCCTGAGTCCTGCGCAAGCACACGCCAAGAAGAGGATACGAACATGGCTATACAGGAACAGGCGCAAGTCGCCACACCGGAAGTCCAGGAAGCCGAGGCCGGCAGCATTTACGAGAAACTCTGCAACCTCGTCAACATCGAACCGGTCAAGGAAGGCGTCAATCTGTCTGCCTTCAGCGATCTCAAGGGCATGGCCGATGTCGGCCCCAACGAGCGCCTGACCGCAGCCCTGCAGGTCTTCCTCGACGTGGTCAGTGACCAGACGGCACCGACCGAGAAGATCGACAAGGCCCTGCTCGACAGTCACATCGCCCGCATCGACGAGAGCATCAGCCGGCAGCTCGACGAAGTGCTCCATCATCCGGCATTCCAGGAGGTCGAATCGGCCTGGCGGGGGCTCAAGTATCTCGTCGAGCGCTGCGACTTCAAGGCCAATACCAAGGTCGAACTGCTCGACGTGAGCAAGGAAGATCTGCGCGAGGACTTCGAGGAAGCGCCGGACACCACCCAGTCCGGCCTGTACAAGCATATCTATGTCAACGAATACGACACCCCCGGCGGCGAACCCATCACCGCGATCGTGGCCAACTACGAGTTCGACGCCTCAGCCCAGGATATCGCACTGCTGACCGAGGTCTCCCGGGTTTCCTCGGTTGCCCACTGCCCGTTCCTGGCCTCGGTGGGCACGAAGTTCTTTGGCAAGGAGGATGTCAACGAGATCCCGAAGATTCACGATCTCAGTACCTACATGGACCGCGCCGAGTACATTCGCTGGAAGGCCTTCCGCGAGTCGGAGGATTCCCGCTACATCGGCCTGACCCTGCCGCGATTCCTGTTGCGCCTGCCCTACGGACGGGACAACATCCCGGTCCGCTCCTTCAACTACGAGGAGAACGTCAATGGCGAATCCCATGACAATTACCTGTGGGGCAATACGGCCTTCGCCTTTGCAGCCAACATGGCGCGCTCCTTCAAGGACAACGGCTGGTGCGTAAACATCCGTGGCCCGGAATCCGGCGGCAAGGTGGAAAACCTGCCAATCCACATGTACGACGCGGGCCGCGGGCTGCAGGGCAAGATTCCCACGGAAATCATCATCCCGGAGACCCGTGAGCTCGAATATGCCAATCTCGGTTTCATTCCGCTCAGCTATTACAAGAACTCCGATTACGCCTGCTTCTTCTCGGCCAACTCGGTGCAGAAGCCGGCCGAATACAACACCCCGGAAGCCACGGCCAACAGCCGCATCAATGCGCGCCTGCCGTATATCTTCCTGGTATCGCGCCTGGCGCACTATCTCAAGGTGCTGCAACGGGAGAACATCGGCTCCACCAAGAGCCGTCAGGTACTGGAGAACGAACTGAACGACTGGATCCAGACGCTGGTCACCAAGATGAACGATCCGGATCCGGAACTGGTGGCGACCCATCCCCTGCGGGACGGCAAGGTCGTGGTCAAGGAAATACCGGAGAATCCGGGCTTCTACAGTGTCGAGCTGTTCGTCATGCCGCACTTCCAGATCGAAGGCGTGGACGTGCGGCTCTCGCTGGTCGCCCAGATGCCCGTAACCGAATAGCCGGATGGGCCGCCGTATGGCGGTCCCGGCAAACGAATCCACAATTCAGGCTGTTTGTGGTAGCCGGGACGAAGGGAAACCGACCCCGGCGTTCGAGTTGGCGTAGCAATACGTCGTCAATCAACCCTGCAACCGAAAGGTTGCTGCCTTAGCTAAGGAAAAAAGGAGGCAACACATGGCTATTCCGGCCTATTGCTGGATTAAGGACGATCAGGGAAACGAGATCGAAGGACCGGTGACCATTGAAGGTCGTCAAGGCAGTATCGAAGTGCTGGGCTTCGAGCACCAGATCCGCATCCCTACGGATTCGGACTCGGGCGCCCTCACCGGTACCCGCAAGCACGAGCCGTTGGTGATCACCAAGGCATTCGACTCGGCTTCACCCTATCTGTACAAGGCCTGCAGCAATGGTCAGACCCTCAAGGAACTGACTCTGCGCTGGTTCAAGATCGATGACTCCGGTACGGAAAAGGAGTACTTCACGCACAAGCTGGAAAACGTGAAGATCACCTCGATCAAGCCACTCATGCACAACGTCAAGGATCTGGAAAAGGAGCGCTATCCTCACCTCGAGGAAGTCTCCGTCCGCTATGGCAAGATCACCTGGACGTATGCCGAGGGCAATATCGAGTTTTCCGATTCCTGGAACGAAGATCGGTAAGCCTGGCCCAGAAGGGGATCGCCGCAAGGCGATCCCCGCTTTTTTCATGCACCATACGCTATTCGAGATACTGACCGGACAATACGCCGACGGCACATCCCTGCCGGCGCGCGCGGACATCGTCGCGGTCAGCAACAGTATCCGGGACCATCTCGGCCGGTTGCTCAATGCCCGTCAGGGCACCTTGCGGCACCTGCCCGATTATGGCCTGCCGGACATTGCCCAGATTTATCACGGCCTGCCCTATTCGGTGGACGAGCTCGTCGAGGCCATCCGCGACAGCATACTCAAATACGAGCCCCGGTTGCAGCAGGTCGAAGTACGCAACGCACCGCTGTCCCGAGGCGATGCCGTGTTGCGTCTCGAGGTCATCGGTACATTGCACTCCGGTGATCACGTGCTTTTCGAAACCGTATTTCTGAGCGAAGGACTGGCAACGGTCCGAGAGCTCAAGCGACAGAGGGAAGGCTAGTGCGCGAGTATTTCGAAGCGGAAATGCGCCTCCTGCAGGAGTCGGCCCAGGCCTTTGCCCGTGCCCATCCCGAACAGGCCGGCATGCTCAACCTGCTGGAGATCAAGGATCGGGACCCCTATGTCGAGCGCCTGCTCGAGGGCATGGCCTATCTCACGGCCCAGATCCGCTATCACCTCGAGAACGACATCCCGGAAGTGAGCGAAACCCTGCTCAACCAGCTCTGGCCCCACTTCCTGCGTCCCTTTCCGTCGGCGACCATCATGCAGTTCCAGCCCCGGCCGGGGCAGCTGCAACAGAGCCAGTACATCGATGCCGGTGAGATCCTGCTCTCCGGTTCCGTGGGACCCGAGAATCAGCCCTGCCGGTTCCGGACCGTCCAGCCGCTGACCCTCAATCCGATTACCCTGTCGCGTCTGGAAATCGAGGAACCGGCCGGTGGCGGAACCTGCTTCCGGCTGAACTTCCAGCTCGATGCCGGTGTGGACGTGGCCAATCTCGACCTGGCCCGCCTGCGGATTCATTTTCATGCCGACCCCGCCGTGGCCCTGTTTCTGCATCATCAGTTCACCGGCGAAGTTCGCCGGGTGCGTGTCCATTTCCCCGACCAGCCGCGCACACCGCCGGTCGAGCTCGGTGGCCGGGAGGCGATCCGGCCGGCGCATCTCGATGCCGATTCGACCCTGATCGAAACCAGTGGACGCAGTTTTCACGGTTTTCAGTTGCTGCAGGACTATTTCTGTTTCCGCGACAAGTACCTGTTCGTGGAGATCCACGGGCTCGAAAACGTCTCATGGCCCCGTCAGGTGCGCAGTTTCGAACTGGAGGTCGCGGTCAACGGCCTCTGTCCGCAGGATCACAGGATCGGACGCGACAATTTCCGGCTGCACTGCATGCCGGCGGTCAACCTGTTCCCGGAGACGGCCGAACCGATTCTGCTCGATCACCGGCGTGCCGAATATCCCGTCGTGGCCCGGCACCATCTGCAGGATTCGATACAGGTCTACAGCATCGAGAAGGTCGAGGGGCTGGATACCGAAAGTGGCGAGCGTCAAACCTATACGCCCATGTACGCTTTCCAGCACCGCAAGCGCCGGGGCCGCTACTTTCACTATCAGCGCCGTCCCACCGGAGCCGGTAACGCGGCCATTACCCTCAGCGTGGGGGGGATCGACAAGCCGGTCGAGGAGACCCTCAGTTGCGACATCATTGCCAGCAACGGTGATCTGCCCCGTCGATACCTGCGCGAGAACGACATCACGACGCCGGCCGACAACTTTCCATCCTATGCGTCATTCCGCAACATCACACGGCCCAGCCCGCAGCGGCATCCGCCGGCCCGGCAGCGATACCAGTGGGATCTCATTTCCCACCTGTCGCTCAATTACAGTTCCATCACCAACCTGGACATGCTCAAGCGGCTGCTGCACCTGTACGACTGGACCGACGACGAGCAAAACCAGCGCCGTATCGAGGGCATCCGTCACGTCACGGTCGAACCGGTGGAACGCCTGCAGCGCGGTGCCCTCATCCGGGGCATGGAAATCCGTCTGGTCGTGCACGAGGATCACTACCGCTCCCAGGCCGACATCCATCTCTTCGGACAGGTTTTGCATCACTTCTTCAGCATGTATGCGACGGTCAACAGCTTCGTGCAGACCCGCATCCAGTGTCACCCCACCAACAAGGTCATGACATGGGAACCGTTACCCGGCGCCAGGTCCCGGCTCTGATCCAGGCTTTCCTGGACGATGCGCCGGACTTCCAGTTCTTCCAGGCCGTGCGCCTGCTGGAGAATCACTGGCACGGTCACGGCCGCATCGGACAGGGACTGGATCAGTGGCTGCGTCTGCGACCGGCTGCCGAACTGGGGTTTCCGGCCTCGGACATCCGGCGCTGCCGGTTCGTCGAAGACGGGCAACTGGATCTGCAGCTCAATTTCATGGGTCTGTACGGGGTCGACGGCATCCTGCCCGGCTACTTTCTCGAATTCCTCGCCCGGGACGACGAGACCAGTGCGGCCCTGCGGCACTTCATCGACTTTCTCGGCCACCGCTTCTATGCCCTCTATTACCTGGCCTGGAAGAAATACCGGCCCTATGTGACGCTGGAGCAGGACGATCAGTACCTGGCCTGGGTGAATGCCCTGTCCGGCAACGTGTTCGGTGAAGACGACGCCGAGGAATACGCCTTCAGCGGGGCGCTGGGCAACCGCAATCGAGGCGCGGCCGGGCTCGAGGGCATGCTCGCCGACTTTCTGGGCGGCATCCCGGTGACGGTCGAGCAGTTCGTGCCCCGCTGGGTGCGGGTCGAAACCGGAGGGCGACTGGGCGGGGAGGGCGAGGCGGCCATGGCGCTGGGCGACAACACCCTGCTGGGCGACGCCATTCTCGATCTCAACAGCAAGATCGGCATCCATGTGGGTCCCCTGCCGGCCCGCCGGGCGCGGGAACTGCTTCCGGGGCATGAACGGGCCCGCGCGCTGGGCCGCCTGCTCGGGCGGTATCTCGAACCGGGCATGGCGTTCGACGTCGTCCTGCACGTGCAACCGGATCAGGCGACCGCCATCGGCCTGGGATCGGACGAAATGGTTCTCGGCTGGTCGACCTGGCTCGGCGATGCCCTGCAGGAGAGTTACGCCCTGTGCATTCCCGGCAGCAGTTTTGCCGTAACCGAACCAGCCCCGCCGCCCGATCCCGAACGGGACGAGCTGGCCATGGTTGCCTAGACTGGCGCCCTTGCCACAAGGACAGCATCACCACAGGAAACACACGGAACGCGACGGAGAGACAACGTGAAGAACCGACAGATCCGCGAGCTGCTGGAACGGCTCAATGAACATTGCTCCCAGGCCATCGAGGAGGCCGCCGCATTCGCGGCCACCCGCAGCCATTACGAAGTGACCATCGAGCACGTCCTCATCAAGCTGCTGGAGCAGGGTGGGGGTGATCTGGATCGGATACTCCGTCACTTCGACGTGGATCTCGACGCTTTCTGGCAGGGACTGCTCACCAATCTCGGCCGCCTGCGGGCCAACAATCCGGGCAAGCCGGCCTTCTCGCCCCTGCTGTTCGACTGGCTGGAGCGCGCCTGGCTGGCCGCGAGCCTGCACTATGACCTGGAAGGGTTGCGCTCCCTGCCGTTGCTCGATGCCCTGCTCGAGATCTCGCCCATGCTGCCCGGCGAAGGCTGGCGCGAACTGGAACGGGTCGATACCGACATCCTGCATGCCCGGGCCGCAGGAATCGTCGCCGGTTCGGTCGAGGGCGACCTGCACGCGGCGGCGCCGGTCGGGACGCCGACCGGACAGCCGTCATCGCCTGCCGCACGTCCGGCGTCCGGTGGCGACAGCGCCCTGGCCCGTTTTACCGAGGACATCGTGGCCAAGGCCGCCAATGGCGAGATCGACCCGGTGCTCGGCCGCGACGAGGAAGTGCGCCTGATGATCGACATCCTCAGCCGCCGGCGCAAGAACAATCCCATCCTGGTCGGCGATCCGGGCGTGGGCAAGACCGCCCTGGTGGAAGGCCTGGCGCTGCGCATCGCCCAAGGCACCGTCCCGGACGACCTCAAGCCGGTCCACATCCATACCCTCGATCTGGGCCTGCTGCAGGCCGGCGCCGGGGTCAAGGGCGAATTCGAAAAGCGCCTCAAGCAGGTCATCGACGAGGTGCGCAGCGCCCCACAGCCCATCATCCTGTTCATCGACGAGGCGCACACCCTGATCGGCGCCGGTGGTGAAGCCGGCATGAGCGATGCCGCCAATCTGCTCAAGCCGGCACTGGCCCGTGGTGAATTGCGGACCATCGCCGCCACCACCTGGTCCGAATACAAGAAATACTTCGAGCGCGACGCCGCGCTGGAACGCCGTTTCCAGATGGTCAAGGTGGAAGAGCCCTCGGAAGAGAATGCCATCGTGATGCTCAACGGACTGAAGGTCCACTACCAGATGCATCACAACATCCTGATTACCGATTCGGCCATCGAGGCGGCAGTGCGGCTCTCCAGTCGCTACATCAACGGTCGCCAGTTGCCGGACAAGGCCATCGATCTGCTGGATACCGCCGCCGCGCGCATCCGCATGGGGCAGGCGGCACGGCCGGCGGAACTGGAGAAGGCCGAGAGCCGGCTCGAATACCTGGAGCGTCGCCTGGCCCATCTCGAAGCCGAGCAGCGCTCCGGCATCGCCGTGGATGACAAGCTGTGGCAGCGGCTGGAAGCGGATCGCGACGAGACCCGCGCCCGGCTCGAACGACTCGATGCCCGCTGGCGGCAGGAGAGCGAACTGGTGGCGGCCATTCACGACAAGCGGCATTCCCTGCAGCAGGCCGACGACAGCGAGGCGGCCGACGTCGTCGCCCTGCGCAACGCATCCGACGACCTGCGCAAGGAACTGTCGAACCTGCAGGGCGATCAGCCGCTGGTGCAGGCCGAGGTCAACGCTGCTGCCGTCGCCGAGGTGATCGCGGACTGGACGGGCGTGCCGGTGGGCAAGATGCTCAAGGACGACATCGAAACCCTCATGCAGCTCGAGGAACGGCTCGCCGAACGGGTGGTGGGACAGGAACACGCCCTGGCCGCCATTGCCCGCACGGTGCGCAGCGCCCGCGCCGGCCTGCGCAATCCGGATGCGCCCCTGGGCGTGTTCCTGCTGGCCGGGCCCAGCGGCGTGGGCAAGACCGAGACGGCCCGGGCGCTGGCCGACGAGCTTCTGGGGGACGAGCGCTATCTCATCACCATCAACATGAGCGAGTACCAGGAGGCACACACGGTCTCCCAGCTCAAGGGCTCGCCGCCGGGATACGTGGGTTACGGCGAAGGGGGCGTGCTCACCGAGGCGGTGCGCCAGCGCCCCTGGTCCATCGTGCTGCTCGACGAGGTGGAGAAGGCCCATCCCGACGTCATGAACCTGTTCTATCAGGTCTTCGATCGCGGCTTCATGCGTGACGGCGAGGGACGGGAGATCGATTTTCGCAACACGCTGATTCTCATGACCTCCAACCTCGGTACCGAGACCATCCAGCGACTTGCCACACCCCCGGCGAAGGAAGAGGAATCTGCTGCCGACTGGCAACCGCCGACACTGGGCGAACTGCGCGAAGCCATTCACGCGGATCTGCGCCAGCACTTTGCGCCCGCGCTGCTCGGGCGCATGCAGGTGATTCCCTATCTGCCGCTGGCCGGGGATGCGTTGCAGGTCATCGCCGCGCTCAAGCTGGATGCCGTGGGCCAGCGCCTGCAGGCCGCGCACGACATCACCTTCCGCTGCCAGCCCGAGGTCCTCGCGCATCTGGCGGATCAGGGCATGCATCCCGATACCGGCGCCCGCCATATCAATGCGCTGGTCGATCAGCAACTGCTGCCCGAGATGTCCCGCAGCCTGCTGCAATTCCTCCGCGAAGGCGATCTGCCGGATATTCTGACCCTGGAGATCGACACGGAAGGCCAGTTGTCCTTCGTCTTTGCCGATCGTCTCGACGAGGCGGCCGCGCAGGAAGCCACGGCCTGAACGTCGCCCTTCAATTCACCACGGAAACGACAAGGAAACGCCCATGGATGCGCTCAAGAACATCGCCAACGCCGTCAGGCTGGACGTTACCGGCGCGGCCGAGAGCCAGTTCTTTCTCGATGTCGCCGGCGTGCCCGACGGCACTTTCTCCGTCTATTCGTTCACGGCCCGTGAACCGGGCAAGGGGCATGGTATCGGCCGGAACTACGCATTCCGGATCCGGGTCGGCGCGGACGAAGTGCTGTCACCCGAGTCGATCATCGGCGCCAGCGCCCGGCTCATGCTGCGCTGGGACGCCGAGCCCGTTTATGTGCATGGCCATGTGGCCAGTTTCGTGAACGTGGGCGGCAATCCGCAGCAGCAGGAATACGAGCTCATGCTGGTCGGCCCGCTGGAGCGTCTTGAGCTGTACCGGAACAATCGCGTGTTCCTCAATCGCACCGCGCCGGAGATCATCGAAGCCGTGCTGCAGGCGGCGGGCTTCGAGAGCAATACCTACAGCCTGCAGCTTTCCGAAAACTACCCGACCCATGAATACGTGGTCCAGTATGCGGAATCGGACTGGGATTTCCTGCAAAGGCTGCTGGTCCGGCACGGCATCTTCTTCGTTCACGAACAGCGCGAGGACGGGGTCACCGTGATCTTTCACGATGTGGCCGCCAACCTGCCGCGCCTGGCCGGTACCGGTGAGCTGGTCTTTCAGGTTCAGACCGGGGAAGTGCGGGAAGTGGAGGGCGTGTTCGCGTTGCGTCATCAGGCCAGCCTGCGCACCGAGGAACACCGTCTGCGTGATCACAACTATCGCACCCCCGAGGCCAACCTGCAGGCCCAGACCGGCAATGCCGCCGAGGTTCCGGGGCATGGCGTATGTTACCGCTATGGCCCCAACGTCAAGAACCTCGACGAGGGGCAACGGCTGTGCCGCATCCAGCAGGAAGCCGAGGACTGGCAGCGGGAAACCTTCATCGTCGAAACCGATTGCCGCGGCCTCGTGCCGGGCGTGCACTTCACCCTCAGCGGGCATCCGGAGGATCGCTTCAATGGCGACTATCTGGTGGTGGAAGTGGAGCACGAGGCCCAGCAACGTCATGCCTTTGCCCTGGGCAGTGAACCGCAGGGCATGACCTATCGCAACAAGGCCATGCTGATCCGTGCGGGTGTGCCCTTCCGTCTGCCGCCGGGCGAGCCCCACCGGGTGCATGGCGTATTCACCGCCCGGGTGGAATCCACCGGCGGCGACTATGCCTATCTCGACGAACAGGGCCGCTACCGGCTGCGCATGCCCTTCGATCTGTCCGATACGCCGGATGGGGAGGCCAGCCATGCCGTGCGCATGATGCAGCCCTATGGCGGCAAGGACTGGGGAATGCACTTCCCCCTGCATGCCGGCACCGAAGTGGTCGTCAGTTGCGTCAATGGCGATATCGATCGGCCCATCGTCATGGGGGCCATCCCCACGGCCGAGGCCGTCTCGCCGGTGACGTCTGCCAATCCCAGCGAGAACCGCCTGCGCACCTGGGGCGGCAACGAGCTGCTGATGGACGACCGCAAGGGTGAGGAGAAGATCGAGCTGTTCACTCGCGAGCGCAAGAACATCCTGACCCTCGACGCCAACCAGGAAGGCCATCACGTTCGCCTGGCCACCGAGGAAGGCGAACTGGAAGCCTTTGCCGGCAAGAGCATGACCTTCAACAGCGGCGACAGTCAGCAGGTCGAGGTCGGACGCGATCACCTGGTGACCATCGAAAACCGTCAGCAGCTCATGACCCGGAACCAGGAGATCGCGCTGAAGGCCGCTACCGACGTCCTGCTCAAGGCCGGAGACAACCTGCGCTTCCAGGCCGAGGAGGAGAACCTGTCACTCGATGCCGGCGACGATGTCATCATCGAGGCCGGCGAGCAACTCTCGCTGGAAGTGCGCAATGAGGACATGGCGCTGAACGTGCTCAACGGCGCCATCGAAATGGAAGCGGCCAAGGCCGTCACCATCAAGGGGCAGGGCGGCGGCACCATCCACATCGGCCAGTCCGGCGGGGCCATCGAGATCAGCAGCGGTGGAAACCTGACCGTGAGCGGCAAGGTGGTCAACATCAGCGGCAACGCCATCAACATCACCGGGCAGAGCATCGGCAGCAACTGACGTACGGGGCCGGCGAGCCGGGCGGCAAGGGCTTGCCGCCGCTGTCTCGCGGCGCTTTCCGTGCCCGGAAACGCCAGGGGCCCGTCCGCGCCGGCGGGAAAGCAAAATCCGGAAAAACAGTCGGTTACGGGTGCACCGTGCGCGGACGGGCGTGCGACTGCAACGCGAATCGGGGATCGGCAGGGGATGCCGAGCGTCCCCGGGTTTCTGGCACGATTCCTGAATCTCTTCCGGCAATCCCGGGCGAAAGGCCCGACCGAATCCGGAGACAGGAAACATGCGCAAGACCCTTGCCCGCCTCGTGCTGCTCGGCAGCGTTCTGCTTTCAGGCTGTGCCCAGGTGCCCGCCCCCCCGCTGGAAGTCCAGGATCCGGCCAACGGGATGATCTTCGGCAGCATCCGGGCCGACGTCATGATTACCCGGGTGGTGCTGCACGAATACGGCAAGTTCTACATGCCACCCTTTGTGGTGCCCCCCAAGGTCCAGGTCTATCCCAACGGGGATTTCGTGGCCGTCAATCTCAAGCCCGGCAAGTACTACCTGGCCGGTTTCACGGCCCGCAAGGGACTGTCCGAGTTCCACAACTTCCGGCTCTCGGCCAAGAACATCAGTCCCTACATGACCGTCATCAACGTCAAGCCCGGCAGCCTGCAGTACGTGGGTTCCTTCCGGATCTCGGGTCGCCTGCAGTTCGACAAGAACGCCAAGGCGCACGAGTTCTACATCACCCACACCTATTATCCCGGCGAACGGGAGATCCTGCGCCGGATCTACGACATCACCGACGGCACCGGCTGGCAGGACCGGATCAATCAGCGCCTGAAATATCTGAGCATGTAGAAAAAGAAGGGAGCGGCTGAGGCTTTGAGTACTCGCAAGAATCTGTAGGAGCGGCGCCCTCGCCGCGATTACTCAGGACGAGTGGCGAGGAACACCTAAAAGCGTTTGCACCTTGGCTTCGACAAGTCGATAGCCGTGTTTGTGATTCTCTTGCTCCGTTCATCGCGGCGAGGGCGCCGCTCCTACAGTATTGGCCTTCGATACAAGAATATTCCCAGCGACAGTGACGATGCGGTATTCCCTCGCCACTAGTTCCTAATACCTAGTTCCTCATTTGTTGGCCCGATTCTCGATCAGATCCTTCACCACTTCCGGATCCGCCAGGGTGGAGGTATCACCGAGGTTGTCCAGTTCGTTGGCGGCGATCTTGCGCAGGATGCGGCGCATGATCTTGCCGGAGCGGGTCTTGGGCAGGCCGGGGGCCCACTGGATGACGTCGGGTTTGGCGATGGGGCCGATCTCCTTCGCGACCAGGGCGATCAGTTCCTTCTTCAGTTCCTCGCTGGGCTCGACGCCCTTGACCAGGGTCACGTAGGCATAGATGCCCTGACCCTTGATGTCGTGCGGGAAGCCGACCACGGCGGCCTCGGCCACGGCGTCGTGCAGGACCAGGGCGCTTTCCACTTCCGCCGTGCCCATGCGATGACCGGAGACGTTGAGCACGTCGTCCATGCGGCCGGTGATCCAGTAGTAGCCGTCCTTGTCGCGGCGGGCGCCGTCGCCGGTGAAGTAGTAGCCGGGGTAGGCCGAGAAGTAGGTATCGACGAAGCGCTGGTGATCGCCGTACACGGTGCGCATCTGGCTGGGCCAGGGCCGGCACATGACCAGGGCGCCCTCGGCTTCGCCTTCCAGTGGCTTGCCATCGCTGTCCATGATCGCCGGCTCGATACCGAAGAAGGGACGCGAAGCGGAACCGGGTTTCAGGGGCGTGGCGCCGGGCAGGGGGGTGATCAGGTGACCGCCGGTTTCGGTCTGCCACCAGGTATCGACGATGGGGCAGCGTCCTTCGCCGACCACGTGGTAGTACCATTCCCAGGCTTCCGGGTTGATGGGCTCGCCCACGGTGCCCAGCACGCGCAGGCTCTTGCGCGAGGTCTTCTTCACCGGTTCGTCGCCCTCGCGCATCAGGGCGCGGATGGCGGTGGGCGCGGTATAGAAAATGTTGACCTGGTGCTTGTCCACGACCTGCCAGAAGCGGGAGGCGTCGGGCCAGGTGGGCACGCCCTCGAAGGCGATGGTGGTGGTGCCAATGGCCAGCGGACCATAGACCAGGTAGCTGTGGCCGGTGATCCAGCCGATATCGGCCGTGCACCAGTAAATCTGCCCTTCATGGATGTCGAAGGTGTACTTGGTGGTGATGGCCACGTAGACCAGATAGCCGCCGGTAGTGTGCAGGACGCCCTTGGGCTTGCCGGTGGAGCCGGAGGTGTAAAGGATGAACAGCGGATCCTCGGCATCCATTTCCTCGCAGGGGCAGTCGGCCGAGGCGTCGGCCATGGCTTCGTGGTACCAGACATCCCGCTCCGGATGCCAGTCGATGTCGCCGCCGGTGCGCCTGACGGTCAGCACCGTGTGCACGTTGGGGCACTGGCTGACGGCTTCGTCCGTATGCTTCTTGAGCAGAACCTTCCTGCCGCCACGCACGCCCTCGTCGGCGGTAATGACCACCCGGCAGTCGGAATCGAGGATGCGATCCTTCAGGGATTCGGCGGAGAAGCCGCCGAAGACCACCGAATGCACGGCGCCAATGCGGGCACAGGCCAGCATGGCGTAGGTGGCTTCGGGGATCATGGGCATGTAGATGCAGACCCGATCGCCCTTCTTCACGCCGCGGGCCTTGAGCACGTTGGCCAGTTTCGAGACGTGCTCGTGCAGCTCGCGGTAGGTGATCTTCTGGTCCTCGGCCGGATCGTCCCCTTCCCAGATGATGGCAACCTGATCGCCGCGGGTGTCCAGGTGGCGGTCGATGCAGTTGTAGGCGACGTTGAGCTTGCCGCCCTCGAACCACTTGATGTAGAGGTTGTCCTTGTCGTAGCTCCAGTCGAGAACCTTGTCCCAGGGCTTGAACCAGGTGACGAATTCCCTTGCCTGTTCGGCCCAGAAGCCTTCCGGATCGTCGAGTGAGCGCTGGTACATCTCGAAGTACCGGGCTTCGTCGATGTGGGCCTGCTTCGCGAACTCGGGGGGAACGGGATAGACTTTTTCTTCTGCCATGGGAGGACTCCTGGTGGTTGTCGTTTTCGTTGCCCGCGCCGACGATCAGCCGGGTGGGGGAAAGGAATTCGGTGGGCGTTCGCCCCGATCGCAGTGGCCCTGCCGGCAGGCACCGCTGGCGCAGCCGAACCAGCGTTGCAGCAGGAAGAAGGCCGGTAGCAGAACGGGAAACAGGGCCAGCCAGAAGGTCTGCCAGCCGCCAGTGAAGCGCTCGGGTTCCAGCAGCCAGATGGTGGCCGCTTCGCCGGAGAGGTAGAACAGGATGCCGAAACCGACCCAGCCGAGACGGCGGCTCAGCGGATGGGCAAGCAGGGTTCGGCCGGACGGGGACATGGGGCTATTTTTCACCATCCGCCTCCCGCTCCGCAAGCGTTTCCCGGCGTCATGACATTCATACCGGATCCATCCGGAACTGGTGATCGTGCAGGGTGCGCAGGGGCGCCTCGGGCGGGCAGATCCGGGGCCCCAGGGTGGTGAAGATGTCGGCGGCGGCGCGGGCGTCGCCCAGGGCCGTGTGCCGGTCCTGTACCGGATGACCGCACCACTCGGCCACGTCCTCGAGGGTGTAGTGGCCCAGACGACCGGTGTAGCCCACATACAGCAGCATGGTGTCGAGCCACAGGTTGCGGAAGTGGCAGCCGACCAGTTGTTGCAGATACTTGTTGAGGAATCGCAGGTCGAAGTTGATGTGATGGCCGACCAGCACGCCGTCGCCGATGAAGCGGGTGATGGCGGGCAGGACCGCGTCGATGGTGGGCGCCTCGCGCACCATGTCATCGTCGATGCCATGGATGGCAGTGCTGTCCTCGGGGATCGGACGGCCCGGCCGGATCAGGGTCTGGTACTGTTCACCGGTGGCTTCGTAACCGCGATATTCGAGCATGGCGATGGCGATCATCTCGTCGCCGGCGAAGACCTCGAAACCGGTGGTCTCCGTATCCAGCACCACGAAGCGGGTTTCGGCGACGGGCTGGTTGAGCTGCCGCTTGCCGGGATGCAGCCGGCAGGCATGGTAGAGCGCGGCCAGATCGGGATCGTCCGGTGGCGTGGGCAGGTGCAGCAGGCGCCGCACCTGTTTGAACAGCGAACCCCGGGCGGCCAACTCAGAACGCCTCCCGCCCGAATTGACCCTGCAACTGATCCTGCAGGCGCTTGATGGCGCGGAAGGAGACCCGCAGCACCGATCGGCTCTGCCAGCTCAGGGCATCCGGATCGATGTACTTGTCCGGCGTCTCGCCCCGTTCGGCCTGTTCCACCTGATGGCGCAACAGGACATCCAGCAGCTCGTCGAAGGCCTCGAGGACCGAATCCACCAGATCCCGGGACAGGATCCCCTGATGCACCAGTCGGCGCAGCCGTTCGCGGGTGCCGGTGGCCGCGATGCCGGCATGCAGGGCGTAGATGCGGGCGGCATCGGCCACCAGGCGCAGGCCGTTGCGCTTGATGTCGATCTGCCCCTGGTGAGCCTTGTCGCTGCTGGTCAGGAACTGGTTGAACAGGCCGATGGGCGGGCGGCCTTCGGCATCGTCCTCGACCATGAAGCCGAGCAGGGCCGGGCGTTCATGGATGGCGTCGAGCAGGTGCCGGCGCAGTGCCTCGGTCAGCCGTTCGTCGCCGTAGAGCGTCGTGAAGTCGAAGACGATGTTGGCCCAGCGCGCCGACTTGTTGTTGGGAAAGGTGGTCATGTGGGTGATCTGTTCCTGCCAGCGATCCAGCGTCTTGTGGAACAGGGGATTGCGCGCCATGATTTCGCCGGGGCAGAGCACGTAGCCGCTGCGATCCAGGTTGTCGTTGAGGCGGACGGCGAAATCGCCGAACCAGCGCTTTTCCGCCTCGCCGGGTTCGCCGTCGGCCGGGTCGAGGATCAGGCCGTTGTCCTGGTCGGGGTTGAGCAGCATCTCCCGGCGGCCCCCGGAGCCCATCACCAGCAGGGCAAAGTTCCGCGGTGGGGGGCCGTGTTCGGCTTCCATTTCGTCGAGAGTGAGTTGCACACAGCGGCGCTGGATGGCCAGGTGCATCTCCGACAGTTCCTGTACGGCCTGGCTGGCATGACGATGGCGCTCGTGGGCCTCGGCGGCCATCCGCGGCAGGCTGCGATAGAGATGGTGGAGGGCAGTGGTGTCCTGTGCCTCGCCGATCTCACGGGTCAGCGAGTGCATTTCCTGCAGTCGGGCACGGAACAGATCGGTCTGCGAAATGAGGCCGACCGGCTCGTCGTCCTGCAGCACGACCAGGTATTTCACGTGTTCGGCCTGCAGCCGATCCTCGGCAAGCCACAGCGGCGCCGAGGCATCGATGGTCACGGGATCCTCGCAGGCCGCACCGGCCACCGGCGATTCGGGGAGCGCACCCCGCAGCAGCCAGGCGTCGCACAGGCCGGCGAAGGTGAGCATGCCGATCAGTTCGCGTCCTTCGTCGAACACGGCCAGGCTGCCGATCTTGCGTGACTGCATGATGCCATGGGCTTCCCGGATGGTGGTGCGCATGTCGCACTCGGCCAGCGGGGCGGTCATGTAGCGGGACACGGGCTGTCCCATCACGCCGGCGATGGTGCGCGAGGTGTCCCGGCGCTGGCGAAGGCGACGGGCGATGACGCGATCCACCAGTGCGGCCAGTTCCGGATGAACCTGTTCCAGCCGGGCGAAGTCGCTCTCGGCAAAGGTCAGGAGCGTGCAGTCGTCGGCGGCCACGGCAGTGGCGGCGTAGGGGGTCTTGTCGAGATAGTTGGACAGGCCCACGAATTCGCCGGGCGCGTAGGCGATCGTTTCGCGAAAGTCGCGCTGCAGTTCGAGCCGGCCGTCGATCAGCAGAAAGATCCGTTGTGCATAAGGTTCACCCGCCGCAAACAGGATCTGGCCGCGTTCCAGAACCTGCCGTTCGCCCTTGTCGAGCAATCCCTGCAGCGCGTCATCGGGCAGTTCCGCCAGATCGGGGAATCGCTGCAGAGTGGTGATGTCGGGTCCGGCGGTCATGTCTTCAGTCGGCGATGGCGGTGCATGTTCCTGGTCCGGCAATCCTGCAGGCGATTGCGGGTGAACCGAAACTTGTTCGCGCCAATGGGGAATGGTAATTTGTCCGCATGGTCGATTACCTGTTCGTGCTCGTTACCGGTGCCATTGCCTGGCATGGCCTGACCTATCGCGACGCGGAGGGCGAGACGGAAATTGGCCACCTGCTGTTCGGATCCATCGCCCTGCTGTTCTGCGTGCGGGTGCTGCTGGTGGACATTCTCGGGCTCGTCTGACCCATACTCTCATTTCTTGTAACCGCGCTGTTTCGCGTCTTCCTCCGGCACGCGCAGAAGGCGCTGATCCGGTGGCAGGGCCAGCTGCTCGCGCAGGTACCGGGCGCGATCGGCAATGGTTGGTGGCTTCTCCGGCTGCAGCCGCAGGAAGCGGGTCATCCAGCCGGGGCCTTCGGCCAGTTCCGGGTCCAGCGCCAGGGCCTTTTCGTAGTCGGCCAGCGCCCGGGTGTAGTGACCCATGCGGTCGTGGAGGATGCCGCGGTTGGCATAGGTGCCGCCGAATTCCGGATCCCGGGCGATGGCCTCGTCGAAGGCGGCCAGGGCTTCGTCGTTGCGGCCCAGTTGCATCAGGGTACGCGCCTTGCCGCGCAGGGCATCGAGCAGTTGCGGATTGGCCTTCAGGGCGGCCGTGTATTCCTGCAGTGCCCGTTCGTAATCGCCATCCTCGAAGGCCCGGTTGCCGGCGGCATATTCGACCATGCCGGGTCCGGTGTCCTGGTGGAAATAATCCCAGGCCGACCAGCCGACCCAGGCGATGGTCAGCACGATGGCGAGATTGCGCAACAGCCGATAGACGGCATCATCCATTGGCGGGCATCCCGATCAGGTTGAGGTTGAACAGCCAGGAGAAGATCAGCGCCACGAAGATGCTGATGAAGCGGGCGCGATTGAGCTGCCCCCGGATTTCTTCCTCGGTGATTTCGCGTGCGAGCCGGCGCTGCAGGCGGCGCACGCTCAGCACCCAGATCAGTTTGCTCAGGGGAAAGAACAGCAGGATGGCCAGCAGGACCACGGAAAACAGGAAATAGGCCATGGACAACTCACGGGTTGGTTGGTGAAACAGCAGGGCCTTGCGCCCCGTTCGCCAGTGACAGGATACGCCCTTGGCGTGCGTCTGTCAGTGGCCCTCGTGCATGAAAAAGGGGAGGCCCGGTTGCCCGGACCTCCCCTTCGGATCAACGGCGATCAGGACGGCCGATCCACATCCAGATGGATGTCGCCGATGTCCTCGTGCAGCGCCACCACTTCCTTTTCGGGCACCAGGGACATCTCCATCTTGTAGGCCAGGAACCACATCATGAACACGCCGATGGCCCACCAGATGAGCTGCCAGGCCCAGATGGAGGGGATACCGAAGGTCCAGGTCGTGATGTCCTGCGGGTTGCCGAAGAGGGTGTTGCCGATCACCGCGCCCGGGCCAATGCCGAAGAAGAACCAGACCAGAACGATGATCCAGGCCAGCGGCACCAGCGCCTTCTTCTCGGGTGAGAGTGAGGAGTGCTCACGCAGGAAGTTGTGGAAGGTCATGCGATGCTCGGTCTCTTCCTGTTTCTGGGTGAACAGGGAGACGAGGATGGCAATGCCGAGGTTGAAGATGATGCCCCAGCCGGCCGAATGAATGGTGAACGGCCAGCGGCCCCAGGGCATGAACTGGGCGCCGATCTTCTCGGTGAGGGTCACGGCCACGAGGCCGGCGATGAGGCCCAGCACCACACCCTGACGGGTCAGCCACGGCCACCAGCACACGGCGATCAGTGCCGGCCACATCTGGAAGCCGTAGGCTACTGCCAGGCCGCCGAGCAGCACCAGGGCGTCGGTGGCGTGGGTGGCGACCATCAGGGCGGCCAGCACGATGAACACCACGCCGACCCGGCCCCAGAACTTCTGCTGGCCGTGGGAAGCGTTGGGCATGACGAAACGCTTGAGGATGTCGCGGGTCAGCATGCCGCCGGCGGTGGACATGTAGGCCGCGCCGGTGGATTGCATGGCGGCCAGGGCGCAGACCGACAGCAGGCCTACAAGCCAGGGGGCGGCGTCGGCCATCAGCCGGATGAGCTGCGGGACCAGCATGCCCTGCTTGCCGGCCGATTCCATCAGATCCTTGCCCTGCAGGCCTTCGGCCATGACGTTGTTGACCAGTTCCGGATGGGCGGCGGCAAAGGCCGTGTCGGCGCCCAGGAAGTGACCGCCGAGCCCCTGCATGGCCGTGAACACCATGAGGATGAAACCGATGCCGAAGGCCGAGGCCCAGACCTGCTGCGGGGCGAAGGGCTTCGGACTGTGGTTGGAGAAGGCCCACATGGAGAAGGCGGGGGCCGACTGGATGCCCATCAGCGCGAACATGTAGGTGAGGATCATGATGCCGGTCCAGGCGCCGCCGGTGGCGGAGGGACCGTTGCTCACGAACTGGATCACACCGGGAATGGCCACATAGTGGCTATAGCCGTCCGGGGTGCGTTTGGTGTCGAAGTTGGCCAGGGCGGCGATGCCCTCGTTGAGCCGGTCCCAGCCGCCGACGAAGTTCACCGCGATGATGCCGATGGCGATGATGCCCAGGGCCAGCAGGATGGCCTGCATGGTGTCCACGTAGGCCACGGCGCGCAATCCCCCGGAGGCCACGTAGATGATCACCACGAGGGACAGCAGCCACATGCCCACTTCCACGCCCAGCAGCCCGTCGGTGAGCACGTTGAACAGGAAGCCCGAGGCCCGCAGTTGCAGGCCGAGATAGGGAATGGAGAAGATCAGGGCCACCAGCACCACCAGCAGGCGGATGGCATCCGACTTGAAGTAGCTGGAGAGCATCTCCCCCGGCGTGACGAAGCCGAAGCGCTTGCCCAGCATCCACTGGCGCTTGAGGAAGATGACGCCGGTAAAGGGAATGGTGATGGCGTAGAAGGACGCGTAGGCGTACTGGAAGCCGTCACGATAGATGAGCCCCGGATGGCCCATGAAGGTCCAGCCGGAGAAGGACGTGGCCGTGGCCGCGAGCACGAACACCCACAGCGAGATGCTGCGCCCGGCGATGAAGTAGTCGGACGCGGTCTTGGCCGTCATTGCACCCTTTATCCCCCAGAAGATGCAATAGCCCCAGTACAGCGCCACGAATACGAACAGCCAGATGATTTTCGCATCCATATTCGGTACCTCTTTGTTGTCGTTGTTGTTGCCGTTAGGACGGATGCCCCTCCCTGAGACTCCACCAGGACGACACAGGAGAAGTGGAACGGTCCAATCTTCTGACAATGGCGCGATGAAGACAACCCGGTGAGCGGAAAAATTCGAGAAAAATCAGT
>Ga0256832_1000796_pt1 | contig 20792 bp, 19 predicted proteins | sample 134614metaG_FD_190534 | JGI IMG/M metagenome (GOLD analysis project Ga0256832, IMG submission 190534) | Hydrothermal vent microbial communities from Lau Basin, Pacific Ocean - 134-614 | ecosystem: Environmental > Aquatic > Marine > Hydrothermal vents | place: Pacific Ocean: Lau Basin | collected... | reverse complement strand
CTTGTCGCATTATACCCGAATCCTCTAAGATTAGCAGCCAGTATTTTATATGCAATTTTTTCGTTTTTAATGCTTTGATTGTTGTTTTCATATCTTGAGAATTGCCAGTTTTCCATGCCTCCGAGATAATAAATATTTTGTTCGGTTCCAAAGGAAGTTTGACCGGCAGCTCTTAATGCAATGATACTTTTGTTGAAAATTTTGAAATATTGGCGGACATCAAAACCCAGTACTGTCATAAAACCCTTGGAGAGTTCCACAGTACTTGGTTTTGATATTCTAATATTAAATTTATTGTAAATTTCAACAAAAGCTTTGCTCCTATTTCCCTCCAATAAATTTGTCCCAAGGGCACTGGTATTGTCAAATACATATTCCAATTTTAGACTTAACCTTTGTTCTGTATTATTGGCATGGTTAAGGGAAACAGTGTCAGAACCATAAATAGTATTATCATCAATACGTAAATTTGTCGCCAGGCTTAATGATCTATACACATCAAAAGGGTATTTTGCTTTGACTCTAAATAAATTGGTAGTACTATTAAATTTATCTATGATTGTTGGTCTTAGATATTGAAATTTGGTACTGTTTTTTCTATAATAGACATATTGCCAATCGATAAGATGTTTTAGATTGTCAAAAACAATAAAGTATTCTTTTTCGTTAAAATCCGGGGAAAATCTCAATCCCGCTTCAATGAAATAATCCTCAAACATGTCTTTTATCAATACTTTGGACAGTATCCCTGTTTTTGGTGCTATATAATTAGGGTTGTTCTCGGTATATATCGACATTCCGTCAAATAGAGGTTCATTGTCCAATCTTGTTGTGAACCTTGAAAAAGAAAATTTAAGTCTTGAAGCAATAGCATGTGAGGGTATATATTTGTTTAAGTTTTTCTTTGTTGATGAAGAGCTGATTTTATTATCTGTTAAATAAAACTTGTCTTTTTCATAATCTTGATATCTTGACTGGAAAAGAATGCCGCGGTCAATATCAATACTATTATCATCATTTTCTTTTTTTATGATATTTGTATTTGATTTAAGCTTTTTGAATACAGTTTGGCTAGGAAAAAAACTTTTGGTTGAAAGCTTGGAAAGCATTATAGAGTTCATGCATATTTTCTTTTCTGAAAAAGACAAAAGTGATTTGTCTGTGAAAAGTGTTTGTATAATGTAGTCATTGTCTGTAAGAAAAACGGATTCTTTTTTGTTTAGATTAATTTGTTTGATATTCGGAATACCTGTTTCGTCAGAAATGAAGAACAAATGATTATTTATCAAATAAGGCTTGGTCTCATTAATTCTATCTGAATTTGTTAGATTTTCTAGCTTATGTTGAGCAATATTGTAGAAAAAAATGTCAAAATTTGTATTTGGAAGCAAAGTATCAATTGTTTGCCTGTCTAAATCCAAGTCTGTTCTATTCGAAGCAAATAAAATACCCTTATATTTCCCTAAAGTAGTCACTCTAAGGTCTAAATCAGTCCAAAAATCATCTGTTAATTGTTTTATCTCTCTCTTTCTCAAATTGTATTTGAATAAATCAATATTTCCATTGACCATTGCACTTAGTATTATACTATTTTTATCCCAAATATCGAAACTCGTAATAGATTTGAGCTTAAATGGTAGAGCTTTTGAGTATAGGGTTTCCATTGTTTTTACATTGATTACCTCCAGGATAGAAGCATCTTTTCTTTTGTAAATAATGGCTAAGTGAGCGGAATTATCATAAAAGTCAATCATGGGGTAATTCAAATCAGAAGCCTGTTCCCTGTTGATATAACCATTGGAGAATATCTTTTTTCTCTTTTTGTTTCTAAGGTTTACGAGATAAATACTTTTTTTGCCATAGTAATCTGTTGCATAAACAAGATACTTATGTGAATCATCTACTCTTACTGTTGAGTAAATGATATATTCATTGTTAAACGAGATGCTGTTTTTATTCGGTGTATTTTTAATCTTGTCAAAATCAATATCCTTGGAATATGTTGATAAGTAGAAATTTCTCCATTCTTCAAATAATACTTTTAAGGATTTACCGGTTGTATTGCTAAATGAGGAATTGATATTTCTTGTGATTCTGCTTAGATAAAAAATATCCGATACTTTTTTGTATTCGGTATCTATAAAATGAAAAAAAGACTTTCCCGCTAATTTTGGAAAATTGCTTTGTAATTCTTCAAAAGTTATTTTTTGATTTTTGGAGATTGTAAATATGTTTCTCAACTTATTATCGGAGATTTCGTCCCAATCATCAGCCAAAAATGCTGCAGCTCCTTGTGTGAACCATATCGGAGGTTTTGTATTCATTAAGTTATTATATGCATTTTCAAGAGACAGATGATTGGCAAACATATGTTGTATGAAAATGTTTGCCGTACCCTCCCTGATTTGGTATAATAACCGGTTGAAGTCTCCGTCGAAATATATAACTATTTTATTGTCATCAAATTTAGTAATCCCCTTATTATTTATTGATGGATTGTCTTTTATACCTAAATTGCTCTGTTTAAAATCCGATAAGTCGGAATAAACAAGTATTTTAATTTTTTTATTGATTTTGTAATCTACCAAATCTTCTATATCATCATAAGAAATTTGAGACAGTAAGATAACCGATTTTGCCAGATTCAATTCTTTTGTGTACCAAAAGATCATGTAATTGTCGGTTTCATATAACCACCAATTGTTAAAATCATTACTGTATTGAACCCTGTTCTTTCCAAAATTGGTACTAATTGTCTGTGATTTAATTGGAGTACACATTATAAAAATAATGAATATTAATGCTGAAAATAAATATTTGTTGTTATATTGAAAAATCATATTTCCGTCTTTTGTGTTAAAACTTCTTATATTTGCAAAATGATTCGGCTGACTTGAGAAACAAGAAAAATTTTCAGAAAGAGTACACTTTTGCAAAGTTTTAAATCTATTCTTCAAATATAGTAAAATATTTTATTGAATTATATATTTTTGTATTAGTTTTGTGCTTGATTTGTTTCGGGATGTAGCTCAGCTCGGTTAGAGTACACGTCTGGGGGGCGTGGGGTCGGAGGTTCAAATCCTCTCATCCCGACTTTTTCTTACCTGTTTTAATGCAATTATCCTATGTCTTTCTTTTAATTTGCTTGGTTTTTAAGCCAATAAGTGAAAAAAAACGTTAAATATTTTTTATTATTAAATATATTAAATATTTTTGTGCTATATAATAACGTAGATTAGCAGTTATTTACAGGTAATTGATATGTGTAATATTTGTTTGGTTTTATAATGACAAAGGGATTAGAAAATAAAGAAGGGTTTAAAACACTCTATAAGGAGACTTATGGACCACTTGTCAATTATGCTTATTCCAAAACCAATGATTGGGAGTTGAGCAAGGAAATTGTTCAGAATACATTTGTTCGCTTTTGGAATAAAAGAAATGATATCAATATTCGAACATCGGTAAAAAGCTATCTTTTTTCTATGGTTAGAAATGGAATTATAGACCACTACAGGAAGGAGAAGAACATTGATGATTTTGAGGCAATCCAAAATAATAAAAACCTTGTTATTGAGCCGGATGAGATATCAATTCAAAATGAATACAAATTTAAATATGGATTGAAGAAAGCGCTTAGTTCTCTTAAAGAAAAAAGAAGGCGAATATTTGAATTGAGTAAATTTGAAGGACTAACATATAAGGAAATAGCCCAATATTTGAATATTTCGGAAAGAACGGTTGAGGATAATATTGCTAAGGCTTTTAAGGAAATAAGGAATTATTTTTACACTAATAATCTGATTTAATTGTGGATATATTATTTTTAATCGTCATGAGTGTATAAAAAGAAATTATAATTGATTGATTTAAAAAACATATTGGATTATCTAAACGGGAATCTTTCCGAAGCAGAGGAAGAAAGATTTTTGTTATGGCTTGATTCTTCCGATGCTAATAAGGAGGATTTCGAGTTTATGCAACATGTCTATAAATCAAGTGAGGGTTTGGATAAGGTGAAAATATTTGATGAAGATAAAGAGTGGGCTAAGATTGAAGGTAAACTTGATAACACACAAACAAAGAGTTTAACTCCCAGGATTTTACGAGTAATAGCCGTTGCGGCATCTATATTGTTATTTGGTTTTGTAATTCATTATTTTTTCAAACAAGAACCATATTATAGGGAATTGGTCACAAAGGATAATTTGGATACAGTAAAGCTTATTGACGGCTCAAAAGTATATCTCGGCAAAAATTCGAAAATAAAATATTTCATACGTCAAGATAAAAAGACAAACAGAAGGTATGTTGAGTTTGAGGGGAATGCTACCTTTGATATCGCTCATAATAAAGACTTGCCTTTTGTCGTAAAAGTTGGTGATGCGGGAATTGATGTTCTCGGTACTGTATTTAAAATAGATAAAGTTTCAGCAGGTATTGGGGTTGAGAATATGCAAGGGCTAATAAATTTATTTGAATGGAAAAATGCTTCTAACAATTTGATATTAAAACAAGGCGATAAAGCGGTTTTTACTAATGACGGAATTCGAAAGGTCTTGCCAAAACCCAAAAAAGTCAATTTGTCGGGTAAATACTATAAAGTAGAAGATGTATTGGACTACTTATTTGATAAATATGATGCACGTATGTCAACTGCTCCATATGCGGATATTGCTATGGAGGACAAAGTGTTTGTCGATATAAACCAGTCACTCGAAAATATTTTATCTCAATTGGATACAACGGCAGTGTTAAAATACCGGAGAACCTGTAGAAATTGTTTTGAGATATCTATCTTGAAATCCAAATAGTGATTCTTTCCTTTTTTTAAATAATACGTGAAATTTGATAATATTTAATGATTATTATCGTATAATTGTTTAAAAAAAACACTTTGAAAAAAAATAGTTATTATAATATTTCATCCTACTATGTGTTACTCTATTTGTTTTTGATAATTGCTTTTGGAATTAATAAGAATTGTTACGGGCAGATTGTGAATGATTTGCCCAGGGGGGCTCAGCAGAGTTCAACAAAAAAGGATTCATCAGCTATGAAGCAAGATTCGGTAGTGATAGCGGTGAAGCTTAAGGCGGTTAGTTTTAATTTGGAAAATATTTTTGATACAATTCCATTCAAGGATTCTATATTGACTGCTGATTTTCCTTATTTCAACGATTTGGATAGATTTGATTTTCCTGTTTTGGATAATGGTTATATCGGAAGTTCTTCGAGACCACTTGCCGGTTTTGGATATAATACAGGATTCAAATTGGGCTTAAATCAATACGATTTATACAATATTGATACGAGATATTTTCATATTAGTAATGTTCCGTTGACTACTCTGTATTTTTCTCCCGGTTCCGAACCAAGTGAATTTACTACAAGAGCAAGATTCTCCAAGAACTTTAAAGATGTTTCACTTAATATTAATTATGCGCGTATAAACAATATTGGCAAATACAAAGATCAAAACAATAAGCACACTAATTTGGATGTGGGGTTGTGGAAAGGAAACCTTGAAAGCAGATTTAATACTTTTTTTAATTTTATGGTTAGTGTTAATGAGGAGCATCACAACGGGGGTATATCAAATGAAAATTTACTGTATGAAGGAGCATATCTTTACAGACAGAATGTTCCTGTTAATTTGAGTGAAGCAGTGTCGAGATACGACAATTACAGATTGAGTTTGACGGAGTATTACGAATTGCATCGCAATAGTAAAAGATATTTTGGTTTCTCACCTTACTTAATTGGTGAAATTGAATATTCAAAAGGATTTTACAAATTTTATGATAAGAATGTAAGCGGAGATGATGTGGTTTACAAAAGCTATATAGTGGATGAAATTGGGTTGAGAAATTATACCGGATTCAATCATATTTCGACTGACTTTAGCCTTTTTGGTGTAAAAAAATCGTCAAATTATATTAAAATCGGCTTTAATTACAAAAGAATTAAATACACTCACGAACCTTTAGCGACAAATAGTGCCAATCAAGTATATGTATATTCGCGATCATCGATAGGTATATTAAATAATGTTTTACTTAATTGGAATACCAAATTTCATTTTGGCGATTTCCGGGGAGATTACGATTTGAAGTTTGGTGCTAAATACAAAAACAGGTATTTTACCATAGGAGGCTCAATCAACAGGGGTGTTTATTCGGCTTCCTTTTATGATAACAATTTATGGTTATCTCATAGAAAAGTATATGTTAATAGTTTTAAAAAAATTAAAGATTCTGAAATTTCAGGAATACTTTCAGTAGATAAATTGGGGTTTAGTGCTGCTATAAACGCACATTTGATTAATAATTATATATTTTATGATGATAGCCTAATGGCCCGGCAAATGACCGGAAATTTGTCTTATGCAAGCCTTAATATAAAGGAAAATATTAAACTTTGGATTTTTCATTTGGACAATAGTGTATATCTTTTCAATGGTTCCTCAAGGAATAAACCTTTGCCTAAATATACTTTGAAGAGTAAGTTTTATATCACTCCCAAGCTGTTTAAAAAACGCTTGAAATTAAATACCGGATTTGAGTTTAACTATTGGGACAAATTTCATAACTATGGATATAATCCGGTTTTAGCTAATTATTTTGTTCAGCAGAATACTAAGCTTGATAATTATCGCCGTTTGGATTTCTTTTTGAGCGCAAAAATCGATCAATTTTTGTTTTTTGTCAGAATTAATCATATCCTGTTTTATGCAGATCACTTTGTACCATTTAAAGTAATATCTTACCCTCAAAACGATATGTTTTATAGGATTGGAGTCCAATGGACTTTGGTTCAGTAGATTTCTTGATTGTACTCTCTTATGACTAAAAGAAAAAAAAATATAATTTTAGAAGTCCAAAATCTCACTATAGGATTAAAGGGGAATTCCACATTTAAATTGGTAGATGATATCAGTTTTTCATTGAAAGAAAATACGATAACCGCTCTTTTAGGTAAATCAGGTTCAGGAAAAACACTAACAGCGCTCAGTATTATGGGCTTGGTCAATCATATTGAGGGGCTTGAAGTCAATGGAATGTTGAAATTGAGTAATAATGAATTGATTGATTTGAAATCAGATGATATTAATCCCGGCAAATTGAGAGGAAATATCATTTCAATGATTTTTCAGGATCCATTTACTTCTTTTAATCCGACAAAAAAATGCGGAGTTCAATTAGAAGAGATTGCCGGGATTCAAGATGCAAGTATTAGAAAGTCTAAGGACGATATCTTGGAATTAATGTCTAAAGTAGGGATTGATAAAAGATTGTACTATTCTTATCCACATGAAATGTCCGGAGGTCAGCTACAGCGTATGGGAATAATAGCCGCTTTGATAACAAATCCTGTATTGTCAATAGCCGATGAACCAACCACTAATCTTGATGCTAGTTATAGAAAAGAAGTTTTGGATTTACTTATAAAAATAAAAGATGAGTTTGGTATATCAATACTGTATATAAGTCATGATTTGGATGCAGTAAAGTATGTGGCGGATGAAATTCTATTGATGAAAAAGGGCAAAATTGTGAGGCAAGTTTCCAAATTTGATTTTTTTGATAGAGATAAGAGCGAGAAGAAAATCAACTCCGGTTTTGAATCGATTATTGCCAATAATAGTTTTAGAGTAGGAGGTGATTCCATTCTAAAGCTAAAAAATCTAAGCAAATCATTCTCAGGAAATGGATATTTTTCTTTCACCAAAGGCAAAAAGCACGAGGCGCTGGTTAATGTCAGTTTTGATGTTAAGAAAGGAGATATTTTTGGTATAGTAGGGGAGTCGGGTAGTGGAAAAACCACAATCGCAAGATTGATAATGAATTTAATTCCGGTGGATTCAGGTAGTATTTTGTTTGAAGGAAAGCCTATTGTATATGATGAAAAAGATTCTGGATTTAGAAATGATGTCCAAATAGTTTTTCAGAATCCATTGAGCTCATTAAATCCTGCTTTGAGTATAAGGAAACTTATAGAAGAGGCCATATTGTCAAATAAAAGAGAAAAGAATAATACAGGTATTGAAAATAAAATTCTTAGTCTATTGAATATGGTAGATTTGCCTGAGACAATACTTGCTAAGACCTCCGCTCAAGTATCAGGAGGGGAGGGGCAAAGAGTCGCAATTGCCCGGGCATTAGCGGTAAATCCAAAACTCTTGATTTTGGATGAAAGTATCTCGTCATTGGATAGAGAAATGCAGCTAAATATCTTGAAATTACTGTTTAAATTAAAAAAGAAGCATGACTTGACTTATATTTTTATAACTCACGATTTGGAAGTAAGCCGGGCATTTTGTAATCGGCTGATAATATTAAAGGAGGGGAGAATAGTCGAAAGTGGTGATGTAGAAGAGATATTCTCTAAACCAAAGCATAGTTATACCAAAAAACTATTAATGTCAAATTTACAATTTCCTGATAAGGATTGAAAAGTGTTATAACTTTTTCTCCTACAACTTGTCTATTTTCTCCAATGTCAATTCTATCATTTTGTCTATGGTAGCATATGGATCTTTACTAAAAGTGAGATTTTGCCTGTTCGCTATTATTGCATTTACCGACAGGGCTTCATGTCCTAATAATTTTGATAGACCATAAATGGCTGAACTCTCCATTTCGAAATTTGTAAATACCAAGTCTTTGTAGCTAAATTTTACCAATTCGTCAATTATAGTTCTGGTTTTTTGCTCTATTCTCAATTGTCTTCCTTGCGGTCCGTAAAATCCACCTGCGGTCATCGTGATTCCTGTTTCAAAGTCGCTACAGATATTGTCCACAAGGTATTTGCTTCCTTCAAAGATATATGGAATACATACTTCAAATAATTTTGGCACATCTTTTTTTAGGCTTAATTCGAAGTCAATTTGAAAATCTGTTTTTTTGAAGTTGTAAAAATTGAGCAATCCGTCCAGTCCCATACCGTGAGTCGCTCCTACAATCGAATCAACAGGAATATCTTCTCTTACGGACCCTGAGGTTCCCATACGGATAATATGCAGTTTGTGAAATTTATCTTTGATAGTACGTGTTTTGAAATCAATATTTTTTAGAGCATCGATTTCATTTATCATAATATCTATATTGTCGGGGCCAATTCCTGTACCTATTACAGAAAGCCTTTTATTACCGAGCATTCCGGTATGAGTGACAAACTCTCTTTTTTGATTTTTTACTTCTATTTTATCAAAATGTCTGCTGACTCTCTCTACTCTTTTAGGGTCACCGACAGTGATTATATAGTCTCCTAAATCTTCGGGATGAAGTCCAAGATGATAAATTCTTCCATCTTCTGTCAGTATCAATTCGCTTTCTTGTAAACTATTCATGGCAATGTGTTATTGTATTATGATAATGAAAGGATAAATGCAAAAATTATACCAATTTAGGATGAAGCGAGGTCGGAGACACTCGCTTATAAGGGATGTAGCACCCCGTGACTCATTGGTAAGCAAAAAATGAAATGCACCTCAATTTGAGGTGTTATTCGCATCTAAGAATTATAGGAGTAGTCTCTACAGTATCACTTGAATGATTGGCTCTGTCCACAAGGAAAATTTTATATCTTAGAGTGTCATATTTTACGCCATCAATTACAGAGCAAGGTGGAATGTTGTCCTCATAGAGGCAACAGGTTGTGTATAGCAATAGCTCAATTTCGCCTGAAACACCATTGCCTATCCCCAGATCAGGTAGTTTAGGTATTTTTATTCTTTCTGCAAAATTGCCGGTTCTACTATCGATTACAAATAGATTTTGGAGAGAATCTTTAGTGTCAAAACCGATATCTCCATCACCATCAGTAAATTTTAAATACACGATAATGGAATCTGTATTAAGGTCTCCTTGCGTCATAGTGTTTTTATCCAAGCGGATAAACTCAAGTTTTGGTTCGATCGGAAAGTCCGGTTTTTTGACGCATGAGCTAACCAAAACTAAAAAAAACAATGAATAAAATATGATATTAGTTTTCACTTGCTAACTTTGTATTTGTTTTGATAAGCGAATATAGCCTTTTTTAATTGTTTAACCCGCATTTTTCAAGGGCTAATCGGTAGTTTTTGTGAATTTATGCATAGTAGAGAGGAAATTAAAAGAAAATATTTAGATTTTATAGCTGGTAGCAATATTTCATTTGATGATTTAGCATTGGACATATTTCAATACCAGTCCCAAACCAATCCGGTTTACAAGACTTTTTTGAACCACCTGTCTGTCGAAGAAAGTAGCGTTGCAGACATTGAACAAATTCCTTTTCTACCTGTCTCAATGTTCAAAAAGTACAAAGTGAAATCAGGGAATTGGAAAGAGGAAAAAATATTTGAAAGTAGCTCTACTTCCGGTATTGTGACATCAAAACATTTTATACGGGATTTAGAATTTTATCTTGAAAATGCAAAAATTGATTTTGAAGAATCATATGGTGATTTAAAAGATTATTGCTTTATGGCTTTGCTTCCATCTTATCTGGAAAGAAATAATTCATCACTGGTTTTTATGGTTGATTATTTTATCAAAAAAAGCGGATGCGGTGGATTCTACAAATATGATTATGATAAATTACTCATGGATGCTATGAGTTATGACGGAAATAAAAGGATTGTTCTTATCGGTGTTACCTTTGCATTATTGGAAATGGCTGTTAAAAATGCAGGTGATTTGAGCAATTTCATTATAATGGAGACAGGAGGGATGAAAGGGCGTGGTAAAGAATTGCCTAGAGTGGAATTGCATGGCAAATTAAAACAAGCTTTTGGTGTTGACAAAATTCATTCTGAATACGGAATGACGGAGTTGCTTTCCCAGTCCTATTCAAAGGGAAATGGTGTTTTTAAGACTTCTAAGACTATGAAAATGCTTTTTTCGGATATCTATGACCCGTTTTCCTATGTTGATATTGGCAGACAAGGTAAAATCAATGTCATCGATTTAGCTAATTTTGATACTTGTAGCTTCCTGGCAACCGATGATTTGGGGCGAAATCTTGGAAATGGCAAATTTGAAGTATTGGGAAGGACAGACGAAAGTGATATCAGGGGATGCAATTTGTTGTTTACGGGGTGAGCAGTTCCTCTATCATATCTATCGCTTTATCTATTCTTGACTGTTCAAGCCCTTCAATTATAGCGTATTTTTTTTTATATTTTTTCAATTCTTTTTCATAAAGAGTAAATAACCAATCACGGTCATCAGGATTTTCTCTGAATTCGTTGTATTCCCAAGGTATGTCAGGCTTACACAGTAAATACAAATCGTAATCTCTTTCTCTAATCGTCTTCATAATCCATCGACTGACTTTATTGTATTTTACTTTTGACCATATTTTGATAGTAATCAAATCGGTATCTATAAATACCAAATCCGATTTGTTGTTTGAGATTATAGTATCTTCGAGTTCGATTTGACCTTTTGCTATTAATGCTAAATCTTTATATTGATATTTGCCATTAGTCTTTTTGAGATATTCCACGGCATATTCATCAACGATTGGAGCATTGTAATAATCGGAAAGTGATTTTGCAAGGCTTGATTTTCCTGTAGATTCCGGTCCTGTGAGTACAATCTTTTTCATGATTTAATTAGCAGTTGTATTAAAGTATTTCATCTCTATTTGCTTGTAAAATCGAAATTCCAAAAATCCTATTATTGAACCCAAAATCATCCCTGCAAATATATCGATAGGGTAGTGCACCCCGACATAAACTTGGGCTATAGAGATAAGAGCTGCCCAAACCGGAAAGAAATATGCGGCTTTCTTTGAGATACCTAAGAAAACAAAAAAGAAGAAAACCCCTAAGGCAAAATGATTTGCCGCATGTGACGATGGAAAGCTATATCCTGCACCGCAATTAACTCTGCTTATCAATTCGGGATTAGAGCGGATATCATTGCAGGGTCTGATTCTTTCTACCGCTGGTTTTATTATAGAAGAGCTGGTGAAATCGGCTATTCCCACAGAAATAAAAGCAAGAAGCAAGATTACAAGCCCTTTTTTTTTGAAATTGAAAATAAAAAAAGCTATTAAAAACATATAAAGGGGGAGCCAAACGAATTTTTCTCTTATCAGATGGAAAAAATAATCAAAAAAAGCATTGCTAATGTCTTGGTTTAGCCAATGAAATAAAGTATGGTCTATGTTTTGAATCGTTTCCATGTCGGCACAAATTTAGCTAAAGAAAGTTATATGACGCTATTTTATCATTCTTTATTTATGATTATGAAAAATAAAAGTTTTAAACATTGTCACCTCAAGAGTTTAAATGTTAAATTATTTTTTAAATTAAAAAAAATGATATAGATTTGCGGAGAAAATATTTTTATAAACTTCTAAAATAATTAATAATGAGCAAAAGAGATGAATTAATTGCAAAATATGCTGATTCTTGTAAAGAAATGGGAATATCAGTAGATATGGATTTCCTAACAAAAGTAACAGTTGGATTGGGACCATCTATTTATAACAAAGACGCTTCAACAGTTTCTTGTTCTGATGAGTCTGAATTACAAAGAGTAATTGATAATTACTTAGTAAAGAAATTGGGATGTAAGGAATCTCAAGACAAAATGATGGCTGCTGTAAAGGATGTTTGTTCTCAAATGGGAAGCTCAAATAGAAATAAATATAGAGCTATATTTTACTATTTGTTAGCAAAAAAATACGGTAAAGAGTCTGTATATAACAAATAAGATTTGATAGAGATAAAAAAAGAGCTTGATGTATTTCAAGCTCTTTTTTTTATTGTGATTTTTTTAATTGCCCAAGATAAGGGGCATTCCATCTTTACCGCTACCGATAATTATTGTTTTTGAGTTTGGTGATTCGGACAATTTAATCGTTGCTTCAATACCTTTATCTCTAAGAATCTTGTCTGTCAAACTTTGGTTAAGTATATTATTGGCTTTTGCTTTTGCTTCCGCTTCAATAATTCTCCTTTCCGCCTCTTTTCTTTCTTTATCCAATCTATATTCGTATTCCAAAGACTCTTGCTCCTGCTTTAACTTGTTTTCAATAGCGTTCTTTAGCGTTTGAGGTAGTGACACTTCTCTGATTAATACTGCATCTAAGACGATGTATTTTTCTTTTAATGCATTGCTGGTCTGAGTGAATATTTCGTCTTGGATTGCTTCCCGCTTGGTGGAATACAATTCTTCGGGAAGATATTTACCGATAACTTCTCTTGTAGAGGATCTGATTTCAGGTTTTATGATATATTCCGGGTAGTTTTTTCCTACCTTCTCGTGCAAGTACCCAATCTTATCAGCTTCCGGATAATATCTATAAGATAGCTCGATTTTGATATTCAATCCGTTTTTTGAAAGTACTTCCATCTTTTCAAAAGCCTCTTTTACCCTTACATCGTAGATATACATATTGTTCCATGGAGCTATAACGTGAAAGCCTTCGTCGTAAATATGATCTTTGTCAAGCCCTCCTGTAAATCTCTTGAAAATGACACCTTTTTCTCCCGGTTTAATCGTGAGAAATGTTGTACTTGTAAGAATTAAAAAAAGGACGAATCCTATTACAGCAAAAATGATTAATCTGCTAATTGATTTAGAACTCATCGGGAATTCCTCTCTGGGTCTTTGTCTATGTATTTCCATATTTTATGTTTTTTTATAATAATAAATTTGCGAATCTCTATTTGCCGATAAAGATAATATTAAAAATCGAAAGTGTCTATATTTTTAGATAAAAGCTATAAAGGTATATACTAAAACAGGGTTAATCCAAAATGAATTCCTTCAATTTAATGTCATAAGTGTATATCCTTCTCGAAGATTCTGCTTTTTGCTCTCTTTCTGTTGCTCTAATTGCATATTTGTTTAGCCAATACACGTCTCCTGCGATCAAGGTATCTGAAAATACTTGTTTCATATCAGCTTTGGATACTACAAAAAACATAAGGTTTGGGATTGGTTCTGTTAGTTTTTTATATCTTTTGGTTACCAAGGCGAACTCTTTTGTGCTATTATAAACAATTTTGTATTTATCTTGAAATTTACTTTTTGCTATATCTTCTATCAAGATTTCTCCGGTTTGAGAAGTATGTGATTTTTTTGGGCAAAAACATGCACTGAAGAAAAAAATCAAAAAGAGAAGCTGTAGAATAAATTTTTTCATTATTGATAATTTAAAATCCGATAAGTATTCTTGTTGACATTAACAAGCAAGTGCCTTTAATAATAACTTAGCTGTGGCCGGATTTGTTGCCAAAGGAACATTGTGAACATCACATATTCTCATCAACATGGAAATATCGGGTTCGTGCGGATGCTTATCCATAGGATCTCTAAAGAAAATCACCATCTTGGTTTTTCCTTCAGCTACTCTCCCGGCTATTTGTGCATCACCACCTTGAGGTCCTGATAGATATTTGTTTACTTTGAGACCGCTTTCTTCGACATATTTACCTGTAGTGCCGGTAGCGATTAGATTAACTTTTTTGTTTTTTAGGATTTCGACATGATCCATTATAAACTTGACCATTTCCGGCTTTTTACCATTATGTGCTATTATTGCAATTTCCATCATATTTTTTTTGTTTTAATTGATAACTCCACATAGAACACGAGAGTTGTTAAAAGGTTCTCAAATATGTTGAAATCAACTGTTTTTTTTTAATTATATCTTTCTTCCATAGACAAAAAAGTAGTTTCTAATAAATTTGTACACAAACATAACCAAAAACAACACTACTCCAAAGCTTTCCTTACCGGTACTTAGTTTGTAATCCGTTACCTTCACAAATATATATCCTAATAGTGCTATAATAGCGGCAGCAATAAAGGCTTTTTTTAATGAAAAAATAAGTCTTTCTTTACTATGAGTACGATTATCTTTCATGACTTGAGTATTTTTTACAAATTTAACAAATAATAAAAATCATTCTAATTTTGTCAACAATTAAATCAATACGATGTTAAAAATATAGATAGTTTACTTGTGTCTGCAATAAAAAACATATAATAAGAATTGTTTGTTTGGGAGCAGTCACTTAATATTTTTAAAAAATAAAATAAATAAAATGGCAAAAATTACATTAAAAGGAAATAATATTAATACGATTGGTGATTTACCAAAAGTTGGAGGGAAAGCTCCTGATTTTACATTGGTCGGAACAGATTTAAGCGAGAAAAGTCTTAATGATTTCGGAGGAAAAATAGTTTTGAATATTTTCCCGAGTTTGGATACTCCGACTTGCGCAACATCTGTGAGGAAATTCAATAAAAAAGCTACGGCTCTTGATAATACAACCGTATTGTGCATTTCCCGTGATTTACCATTCGCACATGGTAGATTTTGTACAACTGAGGGTATCGATAAAGTGGTTAATTTATCTGATTTTAGAACTTGTAAGTTTGGAAAAGACTACCAATTGGAGATTGTTGATGGTCCATTGGCAGGTTTGCATTCAAGAGTGGTGATTGTTTTGGATGAAAATAAAAATATTGTATATACCGAGCAAGTTCCCGAGATAGTTGACGAGCCTAACTACGATGCTGCAATTGAAGCGGTAAAGAGTATTTAGAGATAATAAATCCAACTGAAATATAGAGACTGGCTATAGATAATGGTCAGTCTTTTTTTTATAGATATATTATTTTAAAGCTTTCACCTCATCTGTTTCAATCAGCCCATCTCTAAGTCTTATAATCCTGTGAGCGTATTCTGCTATATCAGGTTCATGAGTGACTAAGATGACCGTATTACCGGAATCATGGATATTTTTAAAGATTTCCATGATTTCCAATGATGTTTTTGTGTCTAGATTACCTGTAGGTTCGTCAGCTAAGATTATGGCAGGATTGTTTACGATTGCTCTTGCAATAGCAACTCTTTGTCTTTGACCCCCTGACAATTCATTAGGATTGTGAGTCATTCTTTCTTTTAAACCCACTATTTCAAGAGCAGCTTCGGCCATCTCTGCTCTTTTTGATTTACTGTATCCTGAATAAACAAGAGGTAAAGCAACATTTTCCAACGAAGACATTCTTGGAAGAAGATTGAATGTTTGAAAAACAAAACCTATATTTTTATTTCGTATATGCGCCAGCTCATCATCTTCCATAGTACTGACATTTATACCATTGAGAAAATACTCTCCGGAAGTAGGAGTATCCAAACAGCCGACAATATTCATCAATGTAGATTTGCCTGATCCCGAAGGTCCCATCAGAGCCACATATTCGTTTTTATCTATTTCCGTCGTAATATCCCTCAGGGCAAATACTTTTTCAAGCCCCATTTGGTAAACTTTCTTGATGTTTTTCAGGCTTATGACCGGTTTGCTATTCTTCATCGCTATAGGTTTTGTACAAATCTATTTGAAAAAACCATTGCGACATCTTTTATTAGATAAAAACAATGAATTGTTCGATAAAATCAATTGCTCTTGATCAAGTAAGTGAAATATGCTTGGATATTACTGTTGTATGATTTAATTGTACCTATCATCTCTCCCTTTTGATTTCGGTATTCTAATTCCGAAACAGGTATTATGCTTCGACCATATCTTAAGCCAATGCCGATTTTCTTTATGTAGTACTCGATACCTATCAGTGCTCCCAAATCAAATGAATTGTAGGATGATTCAGGTATTTTTACGTAGTAATCATCATAGTTTATCGAAGACAAGTATCCCGGTTCAATTCCCAATTGTAAGTATAGATTTTTATATATATTGTAATTTGCGATTATAGGCATATTGATGTAGTACAAATTGAATTCATAATAGCTGGTATCAGTCCCTAAATTATTTGAACTTCCTTTGTCTGAATAAAGAATCTCTGTACTGAAAGAAAGCTTTTTGCTTACAGGTATTTTTAATATAGCACCGATATGAAAACCCAATTTATAAGCATTATAATTGGCTACTTCAATTTCGGTGAAATTATAATCAACATTTACTTTGGAATAATTCATCCCAAATTTTAAACCATAATTAATTTGACCGTATATTAATTGGCTTATAAAAACAAGGGCAACAACCGGAAAATACTTTTTAATCACAATATTAAAGTTTTATTAACGTGCAGACACTACACTAATATAAATATCAATTGCCTACAAAAGTAGTATTATATCTGTAAATACAAAAAATTATTGGATAATAATCACCTCTCCCAACTATTTTTTTCATTGCCTGTGCACGAACACAACAATCAGGTTGGATTTTTGTTATAGTATAAATGGAAAAAAATCGATAGCTTAGATATATTTGCATAAAATAATTGACACATGAAATTTAAATCAAAAGTAGAGCGGGCTTTTTACGAGAAACAAGAAAATAAGAATATTAGCACAAAAACTCCTTATATCAGAGTTGAGAATTTTCCGAAATTGGGTTTGTTGACATCGTTGAGGTTTTTGGAGTGGGTAAGTGAGAATCCCAATGGAGTTATCAGTCTTCCAACCGGAAAGACTCCAGAGCATTTTATAAAATGGACACAGTTTTTCTTAGATAATTGGAGTGAACCCAAAGCTATTAAATTCAGAAAAGAAAACGGATTGATGATTGATAAGAAACCAGATTTTAGAGGGCTTCATTTTGTTCAGATAGATGAATTTTATCCGATAAACCCGAGGCAACACAATAGCTTTTATAATTATGTAAACCGTTTTTATATCGATGGTTTTGGACTTGACAGGAGTAAAGCGCTTTTGATTAATTCAGATGAAATTGAGTTATACGAGGGCTTGAAATACGATGAGGTATTTCAGGATCTTAAGGTCGATTTGTCACTTAGATATAGAGAAGCAGAGAGTGAAATGGAAATGATTCAAAAGGAATCAATTTACAAAATAGATCAATGGTGCAATAAATATGAAGACAAGATTGATGACCTTGGAGGAATTGGTTTCTTCCTTGGAGGGATCGGGCCTGACGGGCATATCGCCTTTAATATTATGGGGTCTGACCACAATTCAAGCACTCGATTGACTCCTACTAATTTTCCGACTCAGGCAGTGGCAGCCTCTGATTTGGGCGGTATTCAAGTATCAAAAAATAGATTGGTTATTACAATTGGGCTAAAAACCATAACTTCTAATCCTGATGCTGTTGCGATTATTTTTGCAGCAGGAGAGGCAAAAGCCAATGTGATCAAGAATGCATTGGAGGAGGATGAAAATGTATTGTATCCTGCAACTTCCTTGCAAAAATTGGACAATGCCAGATTTTATATTACGCAAGGAGCAGCTATTGCTTTGAAAGATTCTGTTGATTATTATTATAAGCACGGGGATTGGACAGACCAAAAAATTGAGAAAGCTATAATCGATTTACTTTTGAGAAAAGATAAATATGGCTATAATATCACGGAGGATGATTTGAAGAAAGATAAATATACAAGCCTTATTCCAAATGTGAGTTTGGATACGGTTAGGAAAGTAGAGGAGAGCATTAAGAATAAGATTTCAAATGGAATGCAGAAGAAAATCAAGACCAATTTTTATCATACAGGACCTCATCATGATGATATCCAACTTGCTATATTGCCGAGGATTGTCTATGATGTGAGGGAAGCGAGTAATAATTTTGATTTTACTGTGATGACTTCGGGATTTACCGCTGTGACAAATCAGTTTGTTGAAGATTACTTGAAGAAAACATTAGAATTGATATCTCGAAATAGGATACAGATGATATATTATCCTGATTTTTTCTCAAAAGGATATAAATTGAAAATAGACAAAGACATCAATCATTTTCTTAATAAAGTAGCTGCACAGGATAAAGAAGGGCAGAGTAGGGCAGTTGCTCATAGATTGGTGCGAATAATAGTCACTATTTTTGAAGTTCGTTCTATCGGACAACTGTTGGAGAGAATAAATCTGGTCTTGGAGGAAATCAGAAATAGCTACGATGGACAAAAAAACAGTCCTGAGATCCAGTCCCTCAAGGGAATGATAAGAGAATTTGAGGAAGAATTGGTTTGGGCACACTATGGTATCGGCACAAAAAATATACATCACCTGCGTTTAGGATTTTATAAAGGAGATATTTTTACCGAAGTGCCAAAGAGGGAAAGGGATGTTGTGCCGATATTAAAACAATTGCAGGAACTGCAACCTGATGTTATTTCCTTGGCTTTTGATCCTGAAGGTAGTGGACCTGATACACACTACAAGGTACTCCAAGCGATTGCTGAAGCCATTAGATTATGGGGAAAGGAAAAGGATTTAAGCAAATTGAGAATAATCGGATATAGAAATGTATGGTATAGATTTCATCCTGCTGATGCGAATGTTTTTGTACCTGTATCATTAAATACTATGGCTGAATTAGACGATTCTTTTTCTACCTGCTATATGACGCAAGTTGATGCTCCTTTTCCGAGTTATGAGTTGGATGGCAAGTTCAGTACCCTTACACAGAGAATTTGGGTGGATCAAAGAAGAATGGTTCAATTGATTTTGGGCAAAAACTATTTTTATTCAAATGACAATCCTCGTATTAGGGGTACTCATGGATTTGTATTTTACAAGGAGATGGAAGTCGAAGAATTTTTAAGTCATGCAAGAGACCTTGCCAATATGATGGAAGGAGTTATTTAAAAATTCGTTTCCAAATGCTCATTTTATCCTTTTTTTCATTCTTTTTGTTGTAATACTCCTCAATAGAATGTACCTTAGGTTCGCTTTTGTTTTTTTTGAAAAGGCTCTTGAGACATGGAGTTATTTCTAAAAGTGCTTTGTATTCGTGACTTAATGCATCGCTTAATGCCGTGGCATCATAGCTTTGTTCTTTTATGATTGTAGCAATTTTACCAAATGATAAAAAAGTGAGAAAACTCAATAAATTACTACCTGCTTTTTCGTCGATTCCGCTTTTTCTTACCAGTAAATCCAATAATCCGGATTGTCTCTTACCAAAAAACCTGTCTGAAATATAATTTCCTTTGGCTAAAAATCCGGATAGTTTATCAGGGTCTTTTATGATTGATTCAAAGCTAAATGTACTATGGTAATTAATTTCCTGTTCATTTATAATGCTAAGAATACTTATTGCTCCTGATTTATTTTTTCCAATTTGAGCAATTCCTCCTAATATCCCGGGTAAAAAAATGTCAATTGCTTTACCTGAATTTTCTTTTGATAATTTCAATATTTTTGCGAGTTCCTCTGTCACGGAATCCGTAATATCCTCTCTTACTTGAATTAGTAAATTCATTTATTAAAATTGATTCATAATTGGTGTAGTATTCAAATATGTTTCTTCTTTTGGACTGCATATAAATAAAAAAGACACACTTATAACAAAAATTTAACATATAGGTTTATGCCGGATTTTGTAGGTGAATTTCATTTTTTTCTGTTTGTCCAAAAATAAATATTGAATTTATAATTAGTATTGTATTGCTGTAGAAATTAATCCCATTTTCCGAATATGGGGGATGCACGCCAACAGATAATGAAATGCAGCGTAGCCTGACGTTAGGCGGCTATGATGTTATAAACAATGTTGTGTGCAGGGGGTGTTTTATCCGCCATATTTCCGTCATATCCGCCATTTATCCGCCAAAATTTAATTTGTATTTTGTTCCTTTTTTTTCTCCCAACTTTATTAACACTTTTTTATCGATTAATTGTTCCAAATCTCTCAATGCTGTTCTTTCTGATATTTTACAAATTTCTTGATATTTTCTGTTAGTAATAAAATCAGACTTTTTTAAGTATTGAACGGCTTTTATTTGTCTGTCATTCAGGTTTAATTTCTCTAAATAATCTTGCGTAAATTTGACTTTAAAAAATGTAACAGAAAA
>Ga0256832_1000795_pt1 | contig 20805 bp, 18 predicted proteins | sample 134614metaG_FD_190534 | JGI IMG/M metagenome (GOLD analysis project Ga0256832, IMG submission 190534) | Hydrothermal vent microbial communities from Lau Basin, Pacific Ocean - 134-614 | ecosystem: Environmental > Aquatic > Marine > Hydrothermal vents | place: Pacific Ocean: Lau Basin | collected... | reverse complement strand
AGCAGGTCAGATTTGGTAATGCCGGGACCACCCTTGCGCGGAATCTTGTCGCCTGCGGCAACATCAATAACGTAGATAGTCAAATCCGACAACTCGGGGCTAAAGGTGGCGCTTAAATTATCGCCACCGCTTTCAATAATCACAAAATCAAGATCAGGAAAGCGCTCGCACAATGTATCCACCGCCGACAGATTGATAGAGGCATCTTCGCGGATTGCGGTATGCGGGCAGCCGCCGGTTTCTACACCCATAATGCGGTCAGCATCCAGCGCATTGTGGCGCAATAAAAATTCGGCATCCTCGCGGGTATAAATATCATTGGTGACCACCGCCATATTGTAATTTTTCTGCATTTTTTCGCATAGCTGGCGAAGCAGTGCGGTTTTACCGGAACCGACCGGACCACCTACACCAACGCGAAGTACATCTTTATTGCTCATAAATTTCCCCCGATCCCTCTTTGATTAAAGAGGGGAGTTTGTGGTTCTATAGATATCAAGAACGAAATAGCCTTGAATATTGTGTTTCATGTTGTGAACTTAATATCGCCATCATGGGCAAGCTGGCACCAATCTCATTATCCTCAAGCTTCAAGCCATGTGTGACAATTTCAGGGATTTCGGGTAATACTTGCGCCATGATTTTTTGTCCGTCGGTTTGTCCCAGTGGTATTAGCTTGATGCCTGCGGCTATCTGGTTTTCCAGCCATGACCAGACAAAACCGTTAGCCGCCTGTTCGCGGGGGATATCCCAGCGGCACGCAGCGAGGCTAAACAGCATCACAAAGGATAAGCTCGTGTCAGCCTGATCTCGCAAAGTGGCAATCTCGCTAAAGCCGAGGTTGTCTAATAAACGCATTAACGCCAGACCCATGTGATGATCTTCCTCGCGCAGTTCATGGGTTTCGCGTTGCGCGCGCAGGTTTTGATTCCAGTATAAAACAGCCCTAAAATCATTATCCTGCCATGCCTGATAAAGTCGCGCAAAAACGGGTAAATCAACATATTGCAAACTGAGTGACAGCGCATCCAGCAACCACTGTTGCAGACTGTTTTTATCCTTAAGCAGACCGGTTTCAATGGCAGATTCCAGCCCCTGCGAATAGGCAAATGCACCAACCGGCAGTGTCGGGCTGCATAATTGCATTAATTTGAGTAAAGCCAGTGAATCAGTCATGCGAGTGGCTGTGACCATGGCTATGACCGTGACCGTGACCGTGACCGTGAGAATGTGAATGCGAGTGATGGCTACTGCCACCATAAGCCCCCGGCTCTGGCTGAAAAGGTGCTTCTTCGCACACCACTTCCAGACCCAAACCACGCAGCATATCATCCAGCACATGATCGTGCTGATAGCGCACCCTGCCAGATTCAATCTGCAACGGCACATGACGATTGCCCAGGTGATAACAGGCTTTCGCCAGCAGCAAAGGATCATCACATCTGACAGTTGAAACGGTTTCCGTTGCCGCCCTGATCTCCACCACAACCGCGCCATCAGCACTAATAATCAAATCACCATCTCGAAAGGTTGTGCCTTTTTCAAAGAATAAACCCGCCTCACGACCATCCTCCAGCGTGACTTTCAGGCGGCTTCTCTCGCGCTGATCTTTATCCAGAACCAGGCTGGTATCAGGTGTTTTTTTGGATGTTAGTTTTTTTTCAAAGCGTAGCATGTACTAGTTGTATTGATGGGTACAGCGAGTCAGAAAGCGGTCATCCACGAGTATTTATGAAGCGACCTCACAGATCGCTTACTTGTTTCTGATATCCAGAACTTCGTCAATCAGACCATAATCCTTTGCCATTTTGGCATCCATGAAGTTATCCCTGTCTGTATCCTGGGATATTGTCTCCATAGACTGACCTGAGTGCTTTGCCAATACACGATTTAATTCTTCACGTATTTTTAATATTTCTTTGGCATGAATATCAATATCTGCTGCCTGCCCCTGAAAACCGCCCAAAGGCTGATGAATCATGACACGCGAGTGCGGCAAGGCATAGCGTTTACCTTTTTCACCACCTGCCAGCAATACTGCCCCCATACTGGCAGCCTGACCAATACACAAAGTGCTTACCTTGGGTTTGATAAACTGCATGGTATCGTAAATAGCCATGCCTGCAGTTACCACTCCGCCCGGAGAATTAATGTAGAGATGAATGTCTTTTTCAGGGTTTTCAGATTCCAGAAACAAGAGCTGTGCAACGATCAGGTTTGCCATGTGATCTTCTATTTGACCAACAACAAAAATAACCCTTTCCTTTAGCAGGCGTGAGTATATATCGTAGGATCTTTCTCCACGCGAGGTTTGTTCAACAACCATTGGAATGAGTCCAATAGCTTGTGATTGTATCGTAGCACCTGCTTCGCTATGATTATTATTTATGCTCATTGTTATATTGCTCGTCATATTGCACTACGCTCCCACCAGCTCGGAAAATTTCATTTTCTCTTCAACCACTTTGGCTTTTTCCAGAGTCCACTCGACAATCATTTCTTCCATTACCGCGGCTTCAATCGTCTGCATGGCTTCCTGATTGCTACGGTAATATTCGATTAGTGCTTTAGGGTCTTCATAGCTTGCGGCAAGAGATTCAAGCATATCATCAACGCGCTGTTGATCTTTTTCCAGCTTGTTTTTGTTAATAATATTACCAACGATTAAACCCAGTTTAACCCGCCGTCTGGCCTGTTCTTTAAATAAATCATCAGGAAGCTTGGACAAATCTTCGCCCTGGGCGTTTTCAGCGACTTCATTTCTGAGTTGTTTAATTTCATCTTCAATCAACGCTTCTGGCAAGTCAACTTCATGTATATCATGCAAGCCTTCCATAACAGTCTGTTTTACACGACTCTTTACACGCTGCTCCAGTTCGCGCTCCATATTTGCCTTGACTTCTTCCTTGAAACTCTTTTTGGTACCATCTTCAATACCGAATTTTTTGATAAATTCGGTATTGATCTCGGGGAGTTCTGGCTCACTCACTTTATTAACTTTTAAATGAAACTGTGCTGTTTTTCCTTTGAGTTCTTCAGAAGGATAATCCTCTGGAAAAGAAACATCTATATCTTTTTCATCACCTGCCTTCATTCCTGGTAGCGCATTCTCAAAATCTTCAAGCATGCGACCCGCACCTAATTCGACAGCATAATCTTCAGCGGAACCGCCTTCAAACTCTTTCCCGTCTATCGTGCCCTTAAAGTCAATTGAAAGCAGATCACCTTCTTGCGCTTCACGCTCAACTTCTTTCCAGTTCTGTTGCTGTTTTTGCAGAGTTTCTATCATTTTGTCAACATCTGCGGCAGTCACTTTCACAACAGGTTTTTTGACCTCCATTTCAGAAACGTCGGCAATTTCAAAATCAGGGTAAATCTCAAAGGTTGCTGTATATTCCAGATCTTTACCGGGTTCCAGTGTTTTTGTCTCTATTTTTGGCAAGCCTGCTGCTCTCAAGCCTTCCTTTTTCAAAGCCTCATTGAAAGTTGATTTAAATAATTCACCAACAACTTCCTGAAAGACTGCATCACCATATTGCTGGCTCACAACACTCAGGGGGACTTTGCCTGGACGAAAGCCGTCGATTCTGACCCGATTCCGCATTTTTTTTAAACGCACATCGACTTCTTTGTTAATTTCTTCTGCTGGCACGACAACAGATAGTTTGCGCTCGATATTTCCGGTAGCTTCAACTGAAACTTGCATTCAATAAACCTCGTACAGGCTGACTGCCTGAGTATTTTTATGTATCAAAAGTAAAAGTCCAGTATCGTAAATACAACGACAGAAACAATCCTGCTGCCTATTTGCTTGTTCAGGGAGTCTGTGATCATTAGCAATACTAGAAAAAAATGGTGCGAAAGGAGAGACTCGAACTCTCACGTCTTGCGACACTGGAACCTAAATCCAGCGCGTCTACCAATTCCGCCACTTTCGCAAAAAGCCGAGATTATACAGTGCAATTTTGTGCTTGTATAACCCGAATGGGAAAAAATACATCTGTTGAATAATATCAACAGAATAAATCTGGGGTGGGTAATGGGACTCGAACCCACGACGACCGGCATCACAAGCCGGGGCTCTACCAACTGAGCTATACCCACCATAAAAATATGACAAGCCAAACTATGGCGACCATACCTAATGGCGCGCCTGGCAGGACTCGAACCTGCAACCTACGGCTTAGAAGGCTGTTGCTCTATCCAGTTGAGCTACAGGCGCAATATCAAGAACCACCGAGTTTGTATACCAACCATAAAACTGGTCGGGGTAGAGAGATTCGAACTCCCGACATCCTGCACCCAAAGCAGGCGCGCTACCAGACTGCGCTATACCCCGACGATTTTCTTCAGACTTATCTCCTCAAGCTTACATGAGAAAACAGAAGAGCGCGAATAATACGCATCTAAATTATTCGCGTCAAGCCCGAATTTTAAAGAAAACTCATTTGTTTTTCAAAGAGCCATAGTTTCCCATATAGAAACCCATCCCCCCTTTTTTTACATATTTTTAACTCAAGTTTCGGAGTTCAAAAACAGCATAGAAACACTGATTTCAGTCATTCAGTTTATGTAACGCAGAGAGTCGCAGAGTTTTTCGCAGAGAACCACGGAGTTAACATTATAAAAACTCAGGTAGGGTCGGTGTAGTCTTGCGAAACCGACCATTGTGGCTCGAATCTGGTTGCTTGCGTAAACTTCACCGATCCTACAATTCTATGCTCTGCTTTCTGTCTTCTGTCCTCCGTCCTCAGTCTTCTGATACCCATCCCCCCCTTTTTTTACATATTTTTAAAACAAAAAAACCAGAGTACGACTCTGGCTTTTTGTGGCTACATTATAAAAATAGCTGACTATTTACATGCAGTCTTTGCTCCGGGGACTTTTCCGGTCAACTTTAAAAATTCCGCAAAGGGCTTCATTACCTTCATTGCTTCCATTTTGGGTCCCTTAAACTTTAGTTTGCCTGTCATCATTGATCCCATGACACCGCATTTTCCTGAGCCCATGCATGTCCAGTTGGCATCGGTCGCGTGCATAACATAATCGACATTGAAATTCATTTTCTTGCCATCAGGCTTTCCACCATATATGCACATGGCTTTACCATTCTTGTCTGCTATGGTCAACTGGATAGCTTTCTTTGCGCCGCAGCCATTGCCATCACGATAAATCTGAATCAGTTTATAGCCTCTGCCCGCATTGTTTTTAATCCATTTATAACCATCACCAAACATATCGCCCGGCATTTGAGCAAGTTGATTTGTTAATACCGGCGTTTTATTCCATGTATCACACGCCTGCTTTGCCCAGGCAGCATCCATAAAGTCTGCCGCCATCAGTGGTGATGCAGCCAGTAAACCCGTAGCCAAAACAACAGCTGTTCTCTTTATCATCGTAATATTCCTCTGTATTTCATTTAAATAAACCAGCTTCAAATTTCTGAATCAGCGAGCAAGATGTTGACTTTGATAGTAGATTTAGTGAGCACAACCGTACTCACTTATAGTTTACTTTAGTATAAGCAAACATTTGTTAAATAACTGTAAAATCAGAAACTTGCGGATTTCATCGCATTAATTTCACTGAATCAGTAAATTCAGAGCCAGTTTACATTATAGTCTAAAAACGCTTGCTGTATGCTATTCCAGCTGCATCCTGCTCCATGCTCAGGTCAAATGGCTGGTGAGCATTTGCAAGATCGCCTTTAATCGTATTTTTAAAGGTATGCGTATAAGAACCGATGATTGATGAATCCTTGCTCAAACTGTATTCAAAACCCAAAGACAGATGATCTTCAACGGTAGCAGGCGCCAATACATTAAAGAATGTGTCTTTTGAGTCCAGTGGAGCCTTGCCGTGATTATATCCAGCCATCACTGCCAACTTGGGGGTTGCCTGTGTTTTTATGCCAAATTTATAGATGGTCTGGTCATCCCAGCCAAAGCCAGGACCATTCTTGTCACCAAAGCGACCACGCGCATCAAAACCATTAGCCATGGCAGTTACATCAGAGTAGTAGATTTTCTGAATATCAAATGCAAGTGTGGTTTTTGCTGAAACTTTTGCAGAAGCACCAATAGTCAGTGCCGCAGGAACATCCAGTTTACCATGATCTGCGAATAATCCCTTATACTTTTTAAAGGCACTCATTTTGGTCTTGAAACGATAAGACGCACCCACAGTAAATTTGTCATTTAATTTCCCCATCCAGCCTATCTGGGGACTAATTCCCGTTGCAGTGCTTGCGCCAGGGTTTGTAAATGCTTTCAGCTCATTTGGGTTGGCTCGCGGATCACCCTGAAACGCACCAATACCCTGGGCTTTAAATTTTTGCATGACTAAATTTACAGCCAAACCGACACTGTGTTTATCATTCAGTTTGGTAGAAATTGTTGGCGCAATGAAGAGTTGCTCAAGATTTATACCTGTTGCACCTGGTGCTCCACCATTCATAGGAGCAAACGGCTGCGCAGGATTTCCTGTGGGAAATACCGGGCTTGTCTTGTATTTGGTATTCATACCCCCGTTTCCGTACATGGAAATTCCCAGGGCATATTTACCAACACTCTTTTTATAGCCTACTTCCGGGATCAAGAAGTTTTTCTTGCCATTTCCTGAAAAACTAACGCCCCCTGGCGAACCTGGACCCGCTGGCAGATTACTCTTTGCAGAACGATCAGGATTAAAAATTTCCAGCCCGACATCAAAGCCATCATCAACAAATGAACCTGCAGCCGGGTTTGTCATCAAGCTTGTTGTATTTTGTGGGTTCCCCACGGCAGCCCCACCCATAGCCTTGTGAACCTGACCCAGACCGGTTGGTGCCATACCATTGGTTGCGTAAACTGCCGGCGCGATTGCCAATGACAGCGAAGCTGCCAATAATGTTACTTTTAAATTATATTGCATTCATATTCTCCGTAGACGGTGTTTTGTTTAAATTATAGATATTATTGCCACTGATAATGGCAGATAACCCCCCGACCTGTCAACAAAGAGAGATACATAAGTCAATGATTTAATTTAAAAAAAGCATTAGTATATTATTAAATACTAAGTTGCTTGTTTTCTGTTTGTTTATTTTTGAGAAGACGCATAAACTGTATTTATTTTTGGAAGCAATATGTCTCATTTACTCTTTGAACTAAAACATTTAGATCATTCGCCAAACAACCTGGCACGGCGGGCAAAACTGACATTTCCCAGAGGCACTATTGAGACACCTGCCTTTATGCCTGTCGGCACCTATGGCACGGTTAAATCCATGAAACCCGAAGAAGTTGAAGCACTTGGCGCGGAAATTATTTTAGGCAACACGTTTCACCTGATGCTGCGTCCCGGCACTGAAATTATCCAGAAACACGGCGACCTGCATGATTTTATGAACTGGAAAAAACCGATTCTCACAGACTCAGGCGGCTTTCAGGTGTTTTCACTCGCCAAAATCAGAAAAATAACGGAAGAAGGCGTACATTTTCGCTCGCCGGTCAATGGAGAAAAATTTCTGCTCTCACCCGAAAGTTCAATGCAGATTCAAAGGGAACTTGGCTCGGATATTGTGATGATTTTCGATGAATGCACCCCCTATCCGGCAACACTAAGCGAAGCCAGAGAATCAATGGAACTCTCATTGCGCTGGGCAAAACGCAGCAAGCTGGCACATGCCGACAATCCGGCAGCACTTTTTGCTATTGTGCAAGGTGGTATGTATGAAGAGCTGCGTAGCCAGTCTGCCGAGGGTCTCATTGATATTAGTTTTGACGGCTATGCCATTGGTGGACTATCAGTCGGCGAACCCAAACACGAACGCGACAAAATTTTGGAACATACAACCCCGCTGCTACCTCAAGACAAACCTCGCTACCTTATGGGAGTCGGCAAACCCGCAGATATTGTCGAATCAGTAAAGCGTGGCATTGATATGTTTGATTGCGTTATTCCTACACGCAACGCCCGCAATGGCAATCTGTTTACCCGTTATGGTGAAATGAATATCCGCAACAGTAAACATCAGCACGATACCCGCCCCATTGATGAACAGTGTGGCTGCTATACCTGTCAAAATTATTCGCGCTCATACCTGCGACATCTCGACAAATGCAAGGAAATACTTGGCGCGCACCTCAATACTATCCATAATCTGTACTACTATCAGGAGCTTATGCGAGACATACGCAAGGCGATAGAAGAGGATGCTTTCGATGACTTTGTCCTGGAATTTTATCGCCTGAGAGAATAATACGCATATCTCCGAATACTTTGGAGCGATGCTTCGAGCTATGTCCTGAAGCATGCCCCGGAGCTATGCCCCAGAACGATATCCCAAAGCTATGTCTCGGCAGAAATATGCACCTTGACCTGAATATCGACACAATCGCGTATGGTATTTGAGATAGCGCATTTGTGCGCTGCGCGTTCAACCGATTTTAAGCGATTTTCTGGCAGTTCCGGCCAGTAAATATCCATTTTGATTGTTTTAAAACGGGTTGGCTCACTCTCAAAATCCCATTCCAGTTTAGTGACGATATTTTCTATGGTGACATCCATACGCATTGCGTAATGATCAATCACGGCAAAAGTGCAACGCCCCAATGATGCTACAAACATGGCGAGGGCACTAAAGCGTGGCATTTTCCCCAAATCTATGTCCATGCCGTCCTCGTCCCAGTCAAGAAGGCGTAATTCTGTTTGCCCCAATACTTCTATTTTCATAATATTATTCCCCTTGCAATGCTTTTACTGCTTCCAGAACTTCGTCTGCGTGTCCCTTGACTTTTACCTTGTCCCAGATTTGGCGTACAACACCTTCTTTATCAAGCAGAAAGGTAGTGCGCACAATTCCCATGTATTCCTTGCCAAAGTTTTTTTTCAGTTGCCATACACCGAAAAGCTCACAAACCTCACCAGACTCATCTGATATTAACTCAAAGGGAAAAAAATGCTTCGCTTTAAAATTCTCATGGCGTTTCATGCTGTCTCTGGAAATACCAAAAATCTCTGTATCCAGTGATCTGAATTGTTCATAGCGGTCACGAAAATCTTTTCCCTCTGTGGTGCAGCCGGGCGTGCTATCTTTAGGATAAAAATAAAGAACCAGATTCGATTTTCCCTTGTAATCAGAGAGTTTAAAGTTCAAGCCAGATGTTGCTGGTGCTGAAAAATCAGCAACTGTATCGCCTACTTTTAATGTATTGCTCATATTGTTTCCTGAATATTTGATAATTATCTACCTGTTTACTATAAGTACCTAAGTATAATAAATCTAACAATTTTGATCTTATTTTCTGATCTTCTGCGTTATTGCTGCAGTCACATAGCTAAACCATGCTCCTTCTGCAATGCCTTGAATATCAAAAAACAGGAAACAAAATTTTTGTTAAATTAATTTTGCCTGGATGCTTACGCTTTTCCATTAGAGACACATCTTGATTAGAGACACATCTTGCAGGATTTGGATCAGATTTATTTGCCAATACAAAAACTGCTGAAAATTTCACCCAGCAGGTCATCTGATGTGAATTTTCCGGTGATCTGCCCAAGTTCATCCTGTGCCAGACGTAGCTCTTCTGCCATCAATTCGCCGGCATTAAATTCGACCAGTTGCTGTTCGGCATGCTTAACAAATTCCTGTGTTTTTGCCAAAGACTGTAGATGACGACGGCGTGCAATAAAAATATCTTCAGTGCTATCATGGTAGCCAATACGTTGTTTTAGTTCTGTTTTTAGCAGGTCGATACCCTGCTTGTGTTTTGCTGAGAGGTAAATTTTATTGCCCTGTTTGCCTGCCTGTTTGTGGCTCAGGTCAATTTTGTTGTGAACGACGAGCAAGGGTAATCCATCGGGGAGTTTATCCACGATTTCCTTTAAATGCGTATCGAGCTGTGTTTCCTCATGCGAATCATCTTGCAGCAGCAAAGCAATATCGGCTTTTTCGATTGCTTTCCAGGCGCGTTCAATACCGATTTTTTCAACAGGATCATCACTCTCACGCAGTCCTGCGGTATCAACAAGATGCAAGGGTAAACCATCCAGATCAATGGTTTCTCGCAGAACATCGCGGGTGGTTCCGGCAATTTCAGTGACAATGGCAGTATCATTGCCTGCCAGCGCATTCAGCAGGCTGGATTTGCCCGCATTCGGCTTGCCGATAATCACAAGGTGTATACCATTGCGTAACAAACTGCCCTGCTGTGCTTTTTCGGTGATCTCTCTTAACTCTGTTTGGATCGCTTCAAGTCGCTGCAAAACATGTGGGTCTGCAAGAAAATCAATTTCTTCTTCAGGAAAGTCCAGCGCCGCCTCGACATAGACACGCAGCTCGATCATCTTGCTTAATAAAGAATTAATTGCCTGCGAAAAATCACCCTGCAAGGAACGCAGCGCCGAGCGTGCTGCCTGCCGCGAGCCTGAATCAATCAGGTCTGCGATTGCCTCTGCCTGGGTCAGATCAAGCTTGTCATTAAGAAAGGCGCGTTCGGAAAACTCACCTGGTCTTGCGATTCTTGCGCCCAGTTCTATGCATCGTTGTAGCAACATATCCATGACTACCGGACTACCATGACCTTGCAATTCAAGCACATCTTCACCCGTAAAAGAACGTGGCGCCGGAAAGTAAATCACCACGCCATCATCAATCAGTTCAGCATTTTTATCTTTAAATAATTTGTGGCTTGCCTTAAAGGGTGTGGGCAGAGTACCCACGACAGCTTCTGCTATGGTTGTCACCAATTTGCCTGAAACCCTGATAATAGCTACGCCTCCGCGACCTGCTGGCGTTGCTATTGCTGCTATTGTGTCATTATCTGTATTCATATTGAACCAATATAGCAAAACATGACACTAACTCCCCGATTTTCTTTATTGATGAACACTATTTGTATTTTTAATAAAAGTTGTTGACTTCAAGAAATGAAATCCTATAATGCGCGCGTTTTAAGTACGTTAGCTTATTCTAATATGCTTACATTTTAATATTTTTATAATTGGGGAATTATATTATGTTACGCAACACACTAATTGCTACAGCTTTACTTTTACTTTCTTTCAATACTTATGCCTGTGATGACAAGCCTTGTGAAAAGGCCTATGTTTCTGCTCAAAAACAGTATGCAGAAAACGATTTCCGTCGCGCACAGGCTTACAGGCTGGAGCGTTTTGCTTATGCGAAAGTCCGCGCCAAAAGGGATTACGCACTGGTTCTGCGGTTACACTTGCTTCAGGCAGGCAGAAACAAGCATAAAAAAGGTTAAAACCTGTTTATTTTTTCAAGAATGACTCTCCTGACTGAATCAAGGGGGGGGCTATGACGACTCGGTAGTGGCTCAAAGCTGTGTTTTGTAGGTCGGATTAGCCCAAGCGTAATCCGACAAAATCGTGGCAACTATGTTGGATTACGCATTTGAGTAAATCAACAGGTTTCACCTACTACCGACGACTCATATTCTCGAACAGCCTCCCTGTTCATATTTGGATTCAGCTTTTATCGTTTTTAACATTCTTCACGCGCTTTTTTCCTTTGCGCCATAATCCACCTTCAGCAAAATTATGCCAGCCCTGGCGTAACCAGCTTATGAGTGAAAATGCCAGCCACAGCGACCATAACAGCATCAGTATTCGATACACCAGCAAGGGAACCGAGAACACCCAGGGTTGTGGCAAGTCAGCCCCTGATCTGTCCTGATACCAGCGTAATTCCCAGGCATTTGAAGCATTCCCGGCAATCTGCATGTCTGGCCAACCGAGCAAGCCCTGTTGTAGCGCGAAAAATAACGAGCCAAGCGCGATCAGTGTCAGTAATACCAGCAGAATTTGTGCGCCATTGAAAAGCAGGCGACTTTGCACTTCCTTGAGCATGGGGCGATAGCTTAACGCCAGCAGCCAGCCCACCACGATAATAATCATTAGTGGCGTTGCCAGACTCAGACCGGCACCCAGCAAAAACCACTGCCAGGCTTTTAGCGGGCTGTTTTTAATTCTGCCGAGAATCACGGAAGCAAGCAGGATAACCAGCAACACACCCCAGAAAAGAACCGCTGGACCCATGGTTGGACCATGCGTGAAAAGTATCCAGCGATCCCTGCCAAGAGCCAGTTGCAGGCTGCTATTGACATTATCTATACCAACATTTACAGGTAGCATGGTGATTTTGCTGGTGATGGGCTCGTTACTGCGCCAGTTCAGCATAATGGTTTGCTCACCCGGAGAAATCGGCAGGCTGACCTTGCGTTGCTGCTGTCGTACTGGTTGCAATTTGCCATCAATTTTCACCGAAATCAGTTCGGCATGTTCGGGCAATATGATCGGATGCTGTCCACCGCGACTGCTGCGTATTTTCAGGATCAGTTGTGTATCGCGCAAACGCTTGCCAATATGTGAATTGAGAATACTGCGCTCGATGGTGAGGGTGCGCCCCGCGATACCCTGCGGACGGCTGACTTGCAGTTCAACTTTTTCACCTGGCCAGGGTTGCCACTCAGGCAACCACACCGAGGTCTGGTTCTCATGGTGAATTTCAGGAATACCACTGATCACAACGTGCCAGATAGGGCTAATGTCCAGCTTCCAGGATTCGATCAAACCACTTTCTCGGGTAGCGACCAGGCTAAGCTGATCAGCCACCGGAATTTGTGACTGCCACTGGATACTGCGTTGTGTCGATGACATATTAATCAGTAATTTGCCATTTTTTACGCTGTAAGCATTGCTGAGTACCGATTCACCAGGCAACAGAGGAATCTTCATGCTCAGTGGTGTACCCGTTGGTGACAGACGTGTGACGCGGGTATCAACAAACCAGTCCAGCCCCAGATGCAGGGTACGCTCAACCTGCAACAGGGGTGGCAGGTAGTTATTATCCGCAGAAAACTGGTCTGCTATGCCCTGCGCCTGATTCTGACCTCGGGCTGTTTTCTTTTCCTGCTTGCGTAGCAGTTGAAGCTGTTGTGCGGGGACATGGTTTTCACGAATACCCTCAACCGTCCAGCCTGTACCTTTCCATTCCACATATTTTGGTGGCAGCGGCAAGCCCAGCTGTATCTGTGGCTGCTTTGGAAGACGACCCTGCATGATGATATTGCTAATACCTTTTTCAAGACCAATCCAGAGAACGCCGTTATTATCCCGATACAGATTTTTAGCGGCTGCATTATCCAGCAGAACCTGTTCGGCTTGCCATTGATCACGATTCCCTGGCAGCGGCACGGCAACCTTTGCAGCACTGTGTAGTTGCAGGTAAATACGCAGTTCCTGCCCCGCAAGCTCCAGTCGCATGGCTTCAATCTGGGCGCAATCTGGCAGACAATCCGGTTTTTCAAGCAGACGCTGTTGCAGCGTTTGCAGCATGGCTTCGCTGGGGAAAGCTGTTTGCTGTGGGGCAGCGGATTGCGGTGGCTTGGCAGATTGCGGCGGTATTTTTTCTGCTGCCATCAGATGCGCCTGGGGAGCCAAAAGCAGCACTGCAAGCAGTGGCAACATCAGCATTGAAACAAGGTTTTGTTTATTGCCAAATACACCGTTCTTAAAGAAACGGCTATTAAACACAGAGGACAGTGCTGGCAGTTTAAAGTGAAACCCATCCCCCCCTTTTTTGATACTTTTTTTGTCGTTTGAAATCACCCGCAACAAACGCCAGATTAAAATCAGCAAAAAGATGACCCGCAAAAAATTCAGCAGCAGGTTGACCCCCGGTGATAACAAGGTAAGTTCAAGTTTCTGATCCTGTTTGACCGGACTATTCCAGGAAAAATAAACCGCTTGCCAGTCCCAGGTTGGCAAGCCGGGACCCGTCTGGATATTGGCATTGGGATCCAGCATCTGATTGACAACATTAGAGGCGCGCCTGTCTTTTTTCAGATAGGCATTGCTACTGCCAGCGGCACTCTTTTTTCTGAAGATTTTCTTGCTCGCTGTCATGGACGGTGCGCTCATCGGCATCTGCACAGGCTTGTCCATAAACACGGTATCATCTTCCATAGTCGGGGCATATTCAGAATATTGAGTGCTGAAAACCGAGGCATAATCCGAATACAAGCCAAGTTGTGGATACAGACCATTGCGTACTTCATGGATGCTGAAGGGAATAATAATCAGTAGCAGCACCAGCAAAACCAGATTGCGATAACTCCACACCAGTCTTTTGAAAAAACCGTCAGGCAGAACCCGCAACAGTGCAATCGCTGCAATCAGGTTGAGCCAGATGTATTTTGGCGCACCCGTTTCATGCCAGATCAGGGTCATGGTGAGTAATGCAAACAGCCCCCATTTCCAGTCCCAGAGGCGTGTGATAGCAACGGCAATAATCAGCACCAGAAAAATATCCAGCAGAGTCCAGCTTTGCAGCCAGGTTCTGGGCAAATTGTCTGAGCCGTAGGCAGAAAACAGTTTCCAGCCCGGTGCTAAAAACAAGGTGGTATTAACACGCTGAAAATCATGCTTCCAGCCGCTTGCGGGCAGGCTTGAAAGTGAATCGGTGTAGCGACTTGCTGCTTCCAGATTGATTTTTCCACGGCGTACTTCAATGCCGGTATCTTTCCCGCCTGCGAGGGTGGTAATAAATTGTGCCTGAGCGTCCATTCTTGCCGAACCAAGTTGCAGTTCTGGCGCGCTCACCAAACGCCAGCCACGACTCATGGTGCCTGTAATGTGATCATTAATGGTGTAGCCGCCACCATCAAAATCCATCCACATTGCACGCCGCAATCTCAGACGGTTGGGTTCAGGCGAAGCACTGCCACGTTGCAGTGTTTTGAGTCGCATGGTTTTATTCGCATCCATCAGATAAGCGGGCAGGGATCGCCATTCATCCGGCAAACGTGTCTGGCGTGAATCAATCGCAGGTACACCACTGATTTCTGCCAGACGCAGGGCAGGGTTTGACTTGAATACCCAGACTTCCTGTTTGGGCAGGTTTACGCCTGTTTTTTGCCCTGTTTGGGGTAACTTTAGCTCACTAACCATGCCGGATTTGTATGAAACCAGATCAATCTGCCAGTTGCCAGGGCGCACCTGCACCAGCAAGTCGCCCTTGCGATTGATTCGCGCGGGCAACTGGCTTTTGAGTCTTAACGGAATAAAGCCGTCCAGCTGAATATTGGCAAAGCTGATATCACGCGAACGACCTGCCACATGCAAAATCAGGCGGGTTTGTACCTGCAGCGGGTGTGCATCATCAATTTTGCGATAGATCTGCACATCAAGCGCATCCTGAATGCTTTTTTGCTGCAATGACTTGTCCAGCCACAACTGCCCTTTCTGGTTAATGCGCGGAAAATCAACTGCCTTGCCATCACGACGAATCTGGATCAGTCCGGTACTGGGCGGAATGCTCAAAGTTTCCGGCAGGCTTTCCCAGAGGAACTTGCCGCTCAGCAGATGTTGACCCGCTGCCAGTTTAATTGCCGGATAGCCCTGATGACTGACAACAACGGCTTTTTGCCCATTATCAAGCACATCGTGTGGCCACAGCTTGCTGTCACCGGGAAGCCTGACCCAGCTTTCAGCCTGCACTTGCCACTGCTGGGAGAAACTGCCCTGATGTTTGTTTATCTCAAGTTTGAGGCTTGCTGGCCAGGCGCAAAAAACCTGCTGTGCCTGATCAAAGGCATGTGTGCAACTTTGCTTATCCTGATTGAATAACGCCCAGCTTATCCAGGGCTTGAGCGGCTCTGGTACCTTTTCCTTGCTTAACGGTTTGGCGTTGAGCGCCGCACTAAACAGCAACAGACCAATAAAGGAAAGCAAAGCAAACAGACTTTGGTGGAATACGACAGCGTGTTTTGTTTTCATGATTTTTGCCAGATTCTTGTTTTTTATTTGATGTAGATATTTTTATTATAGGCTTTTCTTGTGAAGATTTTTATTATTTAGTTCGCAGCCTGTGTGCATAAACTTAACACAGACTGCAAGTTATAAATATAAAAATATGTGAAAAACAGGGGGGATGGGTATCAGAGGACAGAAGACAGAGGACAGAAAGCAGAGCATAGAGTTGCAGGGTCGGTGAAGTTTACGCAAGAAACCAGGATTCGGTTGCTTGCGCATGGCTACACCGACCCTACACAACTGTTTAAATGCAAAAATATGTAAAAACAGGGGGGGATGGGTATATACAAACCACGGAACACACGGAAAACGCAATATATCCGTAACTGCTCAAATGCTCTTTATTTCTTTTTCTTTGCGCGTGGATGCGCCTTGTCATACACTTTGGCGAGGTGCTGAAAATCCAGATGGGTATAAATTTGGGTTGTGCTAATATCGGCGTGCCCTAATAATTCCTGTACTGCTCTCAAATCACCCGATGATTCCAGTAGATGACTGGCGAAAGAGTGACGCAGTTTATGTGGGTGTATGTGCTGTTCCAGCCCCTGTTTTTTACGCCAGAAATTGAGGCGCAGTTGTACTGATCTGGTGCTGATGCGTTTGCCGCGCTGACTAACAAAAAGTGCCTGTTCATCAGCTTTTGCCAGACCAGGGCGTTTCTTTAGCCAGTCACTGAGTGCCTCAAGTGCCTTGCTGCCAATTGGCAGGATTCTGGTTTTATTGCCTTTGCCCAGGGTACGCAGGCTTTGCTCGGCGAGATTAATGCTGTCGATGTCCAGATTAACCAGCTCCGAGAGACGCAGACCGGAAGAATAAAACAGTTCCAGTATGGCGCGATCACGTATTGCCAGAATGCTGTCAGCAGGTATTTCAAGCAGCTGGCTTAAGCTGTCAGGATCCAGCGTCTCGGGCAGGTTTCGGGCTGTTTTGGGTGCGCGAATATCATTTACCGGATTTTTTTTGAGTAATTGTCGGCGTAACAAAAACTGGTAAAAGCTTCTCAGCGATGAAAGTTTTCGTTGCAATGTCTTGCCAGCCATTCCCTGACGATGAAGGCTGGCTACCCAGTTCCGCACATGCAGCGTATCCGCCTGAAGAAGATCATCGCATTGCTGCTGTGATAACCATTGCCTGAACTGGCTTAAATCCCGTTTGTAGGCATTCAGCGTGTGCCTTGAATATTTTTTTTCATATTCCAGATAGTCAGTGAATTGTTGCAGTGGCGCAGGTGATGGCTGTGATGGCGTAGTTGACACGCGGGATTCTGTTTATTCGTGACTATTTAAGATAGCGCGACAGGCTGGTGGAGATAAGCTCGCCGAGATGACTGATAAACACGGTTCCCATGCCTGGATGAAAGCGCGATTCGTTTTTGCTGCCCAGTGCCAGAATCCCCATTTTTTCTGCTCCGGAAAGCGGAATCAGTGCCACCGAATTAACGCTATTGGTATTTTTACCAAAAAGGAAGCTCTGCTGTTCTTCTTTCAGGCGACCGCAAACCGGTTTTTTGTTTGTAAATAATTTTTCAAACTGGGCAAGTTCCGGTTTGTCTGCGGGTATAAAGTGCATGGATTTTTCATCGCCAATCAGCTTTAAGGTGATGAAATCTGCGTTAAAGTCATCCCGCAGGATTTCGTGGCAGGTTGTGATGACATCATCAATGCTATCAGCACGCAGTAATTCGAGAGTAAAATGTTGCAAACGCGTGACGATTTGCTCATTGCCACGGGCTGTGCGGATCAAGCCATTAAGCTGCTCTTCCAGATCACGACTTTTTTCGCGCAGAATCGCAACCTGACGCTCAATCAGCGAGACGGTACCGGTGCCATGAGGAACCTGCAAGGTTTCCAGTAAATTTGCGTGGCGCTGAAAAAAATCAGGGTGTGTTGACAGATATTCCACAATAATGGATTCATCCATCATTGCGTCAGCCATTATGGTATCAGTTGCGCTTGATTCAGCTTCTGTGTCTTTTGCCTTTTTATTTTTGCCGACCTGTGAAGTCATATAATCCCCATTTAGAATGAAATTGTGCCTTTAAATACGCTTGCTGTTGCGCCCGTCATCATAACCGGATTTTGCCCACCTGCCCAGCGAATTGATAAATTTCCGCCGGGTAAATTTACCGTCACTTTTTCCCCCAGCAGCTTGCGAATACGCCCGGCAACAACAGCGGCACAGGCGCCTGTGCCACATGCCTGAGTTTCTCCAACGCCTCTTTCATAAACTCGCAGACGGATGTTGTTGCGGTCAATAATCTGCATAAAACCGACGTTAACCGAATTGGGGAAAGATGGATCTTTTTGAATTTTCTGCCCCAGTTCTGCTACTGGCGCATTTTCTACATCATCCACCAGAATAACCGCATGTGGATTGCCCATTGAGACGGCGCTCAGGGTGACTGCCTTGCCATCAATATCCAGTGTGTAGCTGTCAGCCTGCTTCTTTGCAAGAAACGGAATGTTTTCGGGCTGTAGTTCTGGTACGCCCATGTTTACAGTAACCTGGTTATTCTCTTCAACCTTCAGGACGATTCGCCCGGTTTTGGTTATTACTGGTATTTCTGTCTTATCCGTCAAGCCTTCATCACGCACAAACACGGCAAAACAGCGTGCGCCATTGCCGCATTGCTCCACTTCTTCGCCGTTTGCGTTAAAGATCCGATAACGAAAGTCGGCGCGCTTGTCTTCTGACTTCTCAACCAGTAACAACTGATCGCAGCCAATACCAAAATGGCGGTCAGCAATAAATTTTATCTGCTTTGGGCTGAGTGAAATTGACTGGTCTATGCCGTTTATGACAACAAAGTCGTTTCCCAGACCATGCATTTTGGTAAAATTAAACTGCATTTAGCGACTTTTATCCTTGAATATTAAATAACTTGCACAATAATATACGATGAATGTCGATTTTGACATATAAAGATAGTGCGATTTAACGGATTTGATGATAAAGTACCGCGCGCATATCAGGTTTAACTAATATAGAGGAGTAGAATCTATGAGTGATTTTAATGAAGAACTAGACGCACGTGGTCTTAACTGCCCATTACCCATCTTGCGTGCCAAGAAAGCAATAAACGGTCTTGAAACTGGTCAGGTACTAAAGATTATTGCAACTGACCCAGGTTCGGTAAAAGATTTTGAAGCATTTTGCAAGCAAACAGGTAATGAGCTGGTTTCTACTGCCGAAGATGGTGGCGAGTTCACTTTCTTTATCAAAAAAGCCTAACTGAGCAGTTACTTTTTTGATTTATAAACCCCGCTTGCCGGGGTTTATTGTGTCTGGGGCTATCAACTTTGGTGACGTAATAAATCGTAGCTGTATAGAGCCAGACCTGTCCAGATTCCGATAAAGCCGATAAGCTGCTTAAAATCTATTGCCTCATGGAAAACCAGGGCACCAACCAGAAATTGCAAACTTGGCGTAATATAAAAAAGTATCCCGCTTGTTGTCATCGGCAACAGACGTGCGCCACTGGTAAATAATACCAGGGGTATAACCGTTACCACACCTGCAAGTATTAGCCATATATCAATATCAACAGAGAGATTGCCAAAAGCATTCTGCTGAGTGTATTGCAAATACAGAACATAGCCCAATGACAGCGGAATCAGCCATAGCGTCTCCAGCAGCAGCCCTGGTACGGCAGGGGTTTTAATCAGTTTTCTCAAGGTTCCATAAGTGGCAAAGCTAAAACCAAGAACCAGACCTATCCAGGGAAAATGCCTGATGCTTGCGATGTAATAAAAGACGCCCAGAGCCGCAAATAAAATCGCCAACATCTTTAGGCGTCCGATTTTTTCCCTGAAGATTAAAAAGCCGCCAAGAATATTTAACAAGGGAGTAAGAAAATACCCCATGCTTGCCTCAACTACCCGATCCAGACTCACTGCTACGATGTAGACACCCCAGTTTATTGTGATCAGGGTGGCAGTTAGCAATAGCCAGGCGAGCTCTTTTTTGTCTTTTATTGCGCTCATAAAACTGCTGCGCCAGTTTTTTACCAGAGCCACAAAGAGAATTAATACAGGAACTGACCAAAGCATTCGGTGGGCTAAAACCTCAGTTGCCGGCACCTGCTTTAGCAATACCCAATAGAGTGGAAAAAGCCCCCAGATAATGTAACCCAGAAGGATTAATGCAATGCCTTTGTTCATGTTTCTGGATGCTCTGTGATTATTATCTGGACAGACAACTAAGCCTGCAAGGGACGAGGAAAATAAAAATCTTTTTTTATGCCTGTTGATTTATACAGCCGTGCTTTACGTTTTCCGCTGATTTTACTTTCATTCGTGGCCTCAACAACACCGGCATCCATCATTCTGCGACGAAATGATTTCACTGGCAGTTTTCTGGAAAGAATAATTTCAAAAATTGTTTGTAGCTCCGTGAGTGTAAACTTTTCTGGCAGTAATGCCATAGGCAGCGCGGTATAAAGTGTTTTGGAACGCAGGCGCGCGACTGCCTTTTGCACTAGCAAATTATGATCAAAGGCAAGTGCAATATGCTTGACCTCATCCACAGGATGCCAGTAAGAACGGGACATCAGTTTTTTATTCAATTTGGCACTGTCAATCAAGGCAAAATAAAGAATAGTAACTGACCAGCCACGCGGGTCACGAGTAGCATTGCCAACCGATTCAACCTGCTCAAGATAGGAAAGTTTTACACCTGTTTTCTGCTTTAGTTTGCGTAATGCGGTTGCCTCCAGATCGCTGTCTTTATTTTTGTCAATAAAGCCACCCGGCAAGGCGAGTTTGCCTTTCTCGGGAAATATATTGCGCTCCACCAGAAGCACATTCAATTTGTTATCAATGATCGAAAAAATTGCCATATCCACCATCGTCAAAGGAACATCATATTGATGGATATCATAATTTTCTATAAATTGTTTTTCAGTCTGCTGCATAGATCCTTTTGGCTTATAACCCATCCCCCCACTTTTTTACATATTTTGCGTAGATACCATGAGAGTCACAA
>Ga0256832_1000794_pt1 | contig 20820 bp, 20 predicted proteins | sample 134614metaG_FD_190534 | JGI IMG/M metagenome (GOLD analysis project Ga0256832, IMG submission 190534) | Hydrothermal vent microbial communities from Lau Basin, Pacific Ocean - 134-614 | ecosystem: Environmental > Aquatic > Marine > Hydrothermal vents | place: Pacific Ocean: Lau Basin | collected... | reverse complement strand
ATACAGAATGCCAATGCCCTTGGTATGCGGGAAATCCTTGAACGTCATGCAAGCAAGTAGGGAAAGCAATGGCCGGTGACTCTCAAAACCGACTGATGCTGCTTTTCAAGGAAAGCTTTCTGCCTGTGTTGCTGGTGGCCATCGCCCTGGCGGCCATCCTGGTGTACGTGAATTTCAAGGCGGCCATGGATGCAGACCAGGCCGAGGTTATCGTGATTCAGCAGCATGCGCCGGGGTCCGACGTGGCGGAGACCGGGCAGGGGATGGAGCAGGTGGCGATTGAAATCAGCAGTGCGCGCAAGGCCAACCCGCTGTATGAAAAGGCCGCCCGGGCCGTGAGCGAGCAGAACTGGCAAGCCGCGGAAAAGATCTATTTGCAGATTCTCCAGGAACAACCCACCTCGCAGGCCTTCAACGATCTCGGCGTGTTGTACTACAACCAGAAAAAATACCAACAGGCGCTGGAACAGTTTGACAAGGCGCTGGCGCAGCCGCGTATCTACGTCAACGCCTACGTGAATCGCGGCCTGGTCTATACGAAGCTCAAACAATACGCAAAGGCGGAGGCCGATTACCGGGCCGCCATCGACAAGGTGCCCTATCATTATCAGGCCCACCTGAATCTCGGTGTGGTGTTGATCAAGGCCAGGAATTATCCTGATGCCGTGACGGTGCTGAAGAAGACCAGCACCCTGGCCGGCGGCAGCCGCAAGGCCAAGGCCCTGTACAACCTGGCCATTGCCTATCGCGGCATGGGCAGAGAGAAATATGCCGCTGCGCGCAAGGCCCTGCGGGCGGCGATACGTATCCGCCCGAACTACATCGAGGCGCGCTTTGCGCTGGCCGCCCTGGAAGAGAACACCGCCGAAGGACGGGTCCGGGCGCTGCAACAATACCGAAAGGTGCTCGATCTCCATCCGCAGTATCCACCTGCCTATTTCAGGATTGCCCAGCTGAAGTCTGCCGGGAAAGAGATCAAGGCGGCGCAGCAGAATTATCTCAAGGCCATTCAGTACAACCCGAATTACACCAAGGCACGGTACAACCTGGGCCTGTTGTATTTGTCGGGCAAGAAGTGGGCCGATGCGCGCAATCAGTTTGAGCAGATACTGCAGCGCGGCGGTACGGGTAAAAAGGAAACGGCGCGTGTACATTTTCAGTTAGGGCGCGCGGCCTATGGCGAGAAGGATTATGACACGGCGCTGAGCGAATACGACAAGGCACTCGCCTTGCGCAAGGGCAGGTACGTCAAGGCCCTGCTAAACAAGGGGCTGACCTTCAGGGCGCAAAAGCGCTATGCAAAGGCCATCGCCACCTACCGGCAGGTGCTTGAACTCAACAATGAATATCCGCAGGCCTGGTACAACCTGGGTCTGGCTTACCTGCGCGACAAGAAATACGACCAGGCGGAAGAGGCCCTGAAGAAGGCGGTGGCGTACAAGAAAAACTATGCGTCGGCCTGGTTCAATCTGGGTGTGTTGTATCGCAAGCAGGGCAAGCTCGATCAGTCCATCGAGGCCTATAAAACGGCGCTGAAGATAAGGCCCGATTATCGCAAGGCCAAGCTGAACCTGGCCGTGCGCTACGCCCAGAAAAACCAGTTCCAAAAGGCCATAGAGCTGTATCGCCAGGTACTGGTGCAGGATGACCGTTACGTGACGGCCTGGATCAACCTGGGTATCGCACAATTTACCCTCCGTCAGGACGAGGAGGCGGCGGCATCACTGAGCCGGGCCCTCGAGCTGCAGCCGAACAGCGTCAAGGCGAAGCAGCACCTGGCGCGGGTGCTGATCGCCAGGCGTGAGTACGGCAAGGCCGTCGAGTTGCTCAAGCAAGCGGTGGAGAGTCGGCCGGATGATGCGCAACTACGCATGGAACTGGGACTGGCCTACAAACAGGCCGGCAGGCGCGACCGGGCCGCTACCGAGCTGAACAAGGCCTTGCGGCTGGACCCCGCAAACCCCGAGATAAAAGCGGCATTGCGCAACTGATTTTAATGTCTTTGATAGGGGATCAGTAAATCTTCCGCCTTTAGGCGGCATCGTTGCTTTTACACCCTCTCCCCTTGAGGGGAGAGGGACGGGGTGAGGGGTGAGCATGCTCCGAGGTTGAAATTTGAACCCTCACCCTAACCCTCTCCCAGTCTTGGGAGTACCCATAGGGCATAAAAGGGGACAATCGGCCGTACGGCCGATCAATCCGGCTTTTAGCCGTAACATGAAGCCACCGGCTTTAGCCGGTGGAGTATTCATATTCAAAAGTGAGTATTGGAGGTTGTAGAAAATGAAGGCGAGAAAATTGATGGCTTATAACCGCCTGGCAACGGCTGTTGTGTTGCTGGGTGCAGGTTCCTTGTCCTTGGCGAGTGAGTTCTCGTGGACGGTGGCGCCGGGTCTGGGTTACGACAGCAATATCTATCGTGCGCCCAGTGGTGATTACATCGATTATGCCAAGAGCTGTACGCCGGTGGGTGGCAATTGTCAGATTCGGGACGATGGCGCGGCCCATCCCCTGGTCAGCCCCAAGGTGCAGTCCGGCGCCTTTGTTGACACAAACCTCGATGGCGCCTATCAAAAACCTTTGCAGAAAGGTACCGACTTCAAGGTCGAATACAAATTCCGTGGCCGGTTTTACACGGATTCAAAGTACAGTAACGCAAACCAGTATCATCACCTTATGCGCATCGGTGCGCAGCATATCTTGAATACCGCGGGCAAGCTGAGTGACAGCCTTTATGCAGGGATCAAGTTCGGCAAGAAGCGACGGCTGTATCTCGATCGTGACAGTGGAGACGAGCAGGTGTTCGCCAACGAGGACGTGTCGGGGCGTTACACCTATGCGATGACCGGTGCAGAGGTTCTGTTCAAAAAAAGGATCGGCAAAATAAAGTACAAGCTCGGGGCCGAATTGCAAAAACGGGATTATGTGGACGAGGTGGTGATTAGCCAGTACGACCACGATTATTTCCGCGTGGGCGGCGATGTAAAATACCCCTTCTCCAAGCGAACCAAGGGTACCCTGGGTTATGAATATTCCAGCTATGATTATTCGGATCGTCCGTCACGCAATGCCCTGGGCAAGCTGCTGACCGCCAATCCCAAGCGCAAATACACATACAACAAACTCAGCGCCACGCTTCGCCATCGCTTCAACCGTTCCTGGCTGACCTATGTGGATTACGTGTATGCGCAACGCGATGACGCCTATCAAAGCTATGACAATTACACAAAGAACATGCTCAAGCTGCGCACACACTATCGTTGGGACAAGAACAAGCTCAAGATGTCCGTGGCCTATTGGGAGCGGGATTATCCCAACGCCTTTGCCTTCGATAATTTTGTCAAAGACATCAGCAAGCAATATGATGGCGTCAACGCCAGCATTCGCTGGTTGAAGGCCTATAGTGACCGGATGACATTCACCACCGGTCTGCGCTACACCCAGGAGAATTCCACCGATCTGCGTTACGATTATGACCGTTATCGCCTGTCTTTTGCGGTTTCCTGGGACAGTTAGCCAACAAGGTCTTGAGAAAGGGGCGGGCAGCCTGCTCCTCCCTGAGGCATCAGTATTTTTGAACGAACAGCTCGAATTTTTCTGCTTTGATCTGCAGTAAATCCGGCCAATACTCATGTCCAGAAAATCGATCCCCATTCAGCGAGGACATGTTCATGGGTAAAACAACAGACAGACGGACAATTGCGCAATGTGTGCCATCCCTGGCGGTGACCGAGGGCGCCGGCGTCACCGTACATCGAAGCATAGGCACGCCGGCATTGCATCATCTCGATCCATTTCTCATGCTGGATTACTTCAACAGCGACCGGCCCGATGAATACATTGCGGGTTTTCCCGAACACCCCCATCGTGGTTTCAATACCTTCACCTACATGCTGGACGGGTGCATGCAACATGGCGACAGCATGGGTAACACGGGTAATCTCGGGCCGGGGGATGCGCAGTGGATGAAGGCTGGTAGCGGGGTGATTCATTCCGAGATGCCCCGGCAAGAGGATGGTCTGCTGCAGGGCTTTCAGCTGTGGGTGAATCTGCCCGCGGTTGAAAAGATGAGCCCGCCGACCTATCAGGAGGTGGCGGCAGAGGATATCCCCGAAGTGGTGCGCGAAGGTGTGCGGGTGCGGGTATTGCTCGGTGAATATGCCGATCAACAGGGTCCGGTGCAGGATGCCCATACCGAGGTGGTGTATCTGGACGTGACTCTCTCACCCGGTGTGAGCTTTGATTATGACGGCATAGCCGAAGGAGCCACTGTCTTTGTCTACCTGTTCGAAGGTGCGGCTGCCGTTGCAGGGGAACATCTGGCGCAACATCAGCTTGCGGTATTGGCGGAAGGTACTGTGGTGAATGTCACCGCCGGGGGATCCGCTGCGCGGTTTCTGCTTGTGGCGGGCCAGCCCATCGGTGAGCCCATTGTGCAACAGGGCCCCTTTGTGATGAACACCCATGGTGAGATCAAACAGGCCATGAGTGATTATCATCACGGCAGACTGGTACAGGAGCGCAGGATTACCCCCAGCGAGGACCAATCATGAAGGGAGAATTCGTGCGACGTGAATCATCATTTCGCCATTGGGTAACGGCGGATGGCAGCCCCGGCCCCAGCGGCGAGGGTGGCTTCAGTGCAGAGACTGAGTGTTATCATCTTTATGTACCTTATGCCTGTCCGTGGGCACATAAGCACGCCGATCTTCCGCTCGCCCCGCTTTAGCTGGGCTACTTCAAAAGATGGATTTTTGGCTTGCACCTGGAAGGGAAGGCTTGTAGTAATACGCCACACAGTGTTTTATCCGTACCAAGACTCGTGTCACACAAGGAATGATCAATGACTAAGCCCAGGATTGCCGATGACAAACCCATTGCCGTGAACCTTGATGCCGAGGAGGAGTATTACTGGTGTGCCTGTGGCCAGTCCCGTAGTCAGCCCTTTTGTGATGGTTCTCATCGTGGTACCGAGTTCACGCCATTGTCATTCACGGTGGGAGAAGCACAGGAGGCCTATCTTTGCCAGTGCAAACGCACCAGCACGCCGCCTTTTTGTGATGGCACTCACGCCCGCCTGGATGAAGATGAAAAGGTTAATTATGCCGCCGTGGCCAGTGAGACCCTGGTGGCCAAGAACACTCCGGAGGAGCCCACCCTGGAGATGATTCATGCCCTGGCCCGCGATGGTCTGACCAAGACAGGCCATCACGGTGAGATGGTGGCCATGGGTGTGCCGCGCACCACGCTGCCGCAATGGGACGATATCCAGATACTTCCCGCCCAGTTCGCGCGCCAGCCCTTGATGGAGGACGTGGAAGTGGGTACAGAGCTGGTGATCGGGCCGCGGGCGAAGAAACCGCTGGTGCTGAAGATGCCCCTGTTCGTTTCCGACATGAGTTTCGGGGCGCTGTCCGAGGAAGCCAAGCTTGCCCTGGCGCGAGGCGCGGAGATGGCCGGAACTGGTATCTGTTCCGGCGAAGGAGGCATGCTGCCTGAAGAGCAGGAGGCTAATTCCCGTTATTTTTACGAACTGGCCTCGGCCAAGTTTGGCTATCATGAGTCACTGCTGGCAAAAATTCAGGCCTTTCATTTCAAGGGTGGCCAGGGTGCAAAGACCGGTACCGGTGGCCATTTGCCTGGCAGCAAAGTGACGGAAAAAATTGCCCAGGTGCGCGGCCTGCAAAAGGGCGAGGATGCGGTATCGCCGCCCACTTTCTCCGACCTGCATACGCCGGAAGACTTTCAGCATTTTGCCGATCACGTGCGCGAGCTGAGCGGCGGTGTGCCCGTGGGTATGAAATTGTCCGCCAATCATATCGAAAAAGATATCGACTTCGCCATTGAGGCGGGCATGGATTACATCATTCTTGATGGCCGTGGCGGCGGCACCGGTGCGGCGCCCCGGCTGTTTCGGGATCACATCTCCGTGCCTACCATCCCGGCCCTGGCGCGGGCGCGGCACTATCTCGACAAACGCGGCCAACAGCACATGACCCTGATCATTACCGGCGGGTTGCGCACCCCGGCGGATTTCATCAAGGCCCTGTGCCTGGGCGCCGATGGTATCGCCGTGTCCAATTCGGCCATTCAGGCCATTGGCTGTGTGGCCGCGCGCATGTGTAACACCAATAGCTGTCCTTCGGGTATCGCCACCCAAAAAGCGGAATTGCGTGCCAAGTTGAACGTGGAAAAATCCGCCATCCAACTGGCGAGATTTTTTGAGTCCTCCACGGAGTTGATGCAGGTCATGGCCCGCGCCTGTGGTCATGATCATCTGCAACAATTCAAGCGCGACGATATCACCACCTGGAATCGTGACTTGGCCATGCTCAGTGGCATCGAATTTGCCGGGTTTGATGCTTCCCGTTAGGGATGCACCGTCCCCGCCCGTGGTCTGCCCGATGTTATGATGCGGGAATGAGTAGCACGGACCTCCTCCCTTATGTTGCTGAAGAACTCTCGATCTGGCTTGCTGACGTGCTGCTTCAGGCTGGGGCGGCGCGACACCGCCGCCTGTTGCTGTTGGCAGGTGAGGCGCCCTGGTGTCGCCATGCGGCGCAACAAATTATCCGTGCGGGGGATTTGTCACGGGTCTGTTGGATATCCACCCAACTGCAAGTAGCGGCCGAGGTGATGGCGCCCGGTGCGGCCACGCAACTCCTGGGTCAGGAGCGTGATGCGCTGGTGTTTGATGCCCACAGCGGTTTCGATCCCGATGCCTTTGCCGCGGTGAGCGGCGTGATTCGTGGCGGGGGGCTGATGTTGTTACTGTGTCCGCCGCTGGATCAGTGGCCTGCGTTCGCCGATCCTGCCGCGCAGCGTATTGCGGTATGGCCACATGGTTTTGCCGATATACACGGACGGTTTCTACAGCGTATTGCGCGTATCGTCGGCGCCACCGATTCGGTGATCCGGATAGCCCAGGGCGAGGCCCTGCCAGCTGTGCGCAAGTTACCACCGGCACAAGCGTTTGCTGAGATCGACGACCCTATTTATCGCACCCTGGATCAGCGTGCCGCTGTGACGGCCATCGGGCAGGTGCTGCACTGCCATCGCCAGCGGCCGCTGGTGCTGGAGGCGGATCGGGGCCGAGGCAAGAGCTCGGCGCTGGGTATTGCTGCCGCCGGTTTGCTGCAGGATTCGCCCGGTTTGAATATCGTGGTGACGGCTCCACGTCCGGCCGCGGTGCAGCCATTGTTTGATAGGGCACGCCAACACTTGCCAGAGGCCAAGCTGCGCCAGGGGCACCTGCAATGGCAGGCGGGGAGCATCCAATATGTGGCACCGGATGTGCTGTGTCTGCAGGAAGTGCCTGCGGATCTGCTGCTGGTGGACGAGGCGGCGGCCATTCCCGCGGGCCTCTTGCGGCAGATATTGGGCCGCTATTCGCGGGTTGTGTTTTCGACCACCACTCATGGTTATGAGGGCACCGGGCGGGGTTTTGCCCTACGCTTCAAGCAGACGCTGGATGAGCAGACTCCCGGCTGGAGGCAATGTCAGTTACATGCCCCCATCCGCTGGGCGCAAGGTGATCCCCTGGAGACCCTGGTGTTCAATGCCCTGTTGTTGGATGCGGCCGCGGCGGAGGACGATACCGTGGCCGAGGCCACGGTGGATGCCGTGGTGCTGGACAGGATTCCCCGCGATACCCTGCTCCACGACGAGTCCCTGTTGTCACAACTCTTCGGCCTGCTGGTGGTGGCCCATTACCGCACCCGCCCCAATGACCTGCGCAACCTGCTGGATGGGCCGGGGCTGTCGGTGTACGTCAGCCGTTATCAGGGGCAGGTGGTGGCCACGGCCCTGGTGGCCCGTGAAGGGGGCTTTACCACTGACATCACCGAGGACATTTACGCCGGCCGGCGCCGGCCGCGGGGACACTTGATACCCCAGTCCCTGGTGACCCATGTCGGCCTGAAGGACGCCGGTGCCCTGCGCTGCGCGCGGATCCTGCGCATGGCCGTGCACCCGGCCCTGCAGCGCCACGGCTTCGGCCGGCAATTGTTGCAGCGGGTTATCCGGGACGCCCAGGCAGAGGGCCTGGACATGTTGGGGGTGAGCTTTGGCGCCACGCCGTCGCTGGTTGATTTCTGGGCCAGTGAGAACCTGCTTGCGGTGCGCATGGGCTTTCGCCGCGATCATGCCAGCGGGGAATACTCGGTAATGATGCTTCGCCCCCTGTCCGATGACGGCGCGGCGGTGTGCACGGCGGCCCGCGCCCGCTTTGTGCAGGACTTGCCGTTGTGGCTGGCCGATCCACTGCAGGCCCTGGATACGGGGCTGGCAGCAAACCTGTTACAGGCCGACGATGGTGGCGCGGTTCTACCCGAGGGACATGACCATGAGATGTTGCAGAGTTTTATCCGGGGTGAGCGCAGCTATGAGGATGCCCTGGGACCGATCTGGCGCCTGATGCAGACAAAACAGGTGCGTTCAACGGTATCCGTCAACAATGAGGATAAGCAGGTTTTGCAGGCCAAGGTCTTACAGAGGCAATCATGGATGGCAGTGGCGAAGCACTTTGGACTTGCCGGCAGGACCGGGGTACTTGCCTGCCTGCGCAGGTGCGTGGCGGGGTTGCTGGATACCACGCCTGCTGTTGACCAACCGTGATGCTGGGCTGAACGATCTCACCCCATAAACCTATACTGGATTGGGTCGGGTTGGGTCGGATTGTGGCGCCGGGCTTGCAGTGGAGCTAACATCAAGGTAACACAAAGGAATGTGTTACAGGTGTTTCAGCACTCACAGTACCAACAGAAAAAAGCCAACGGTAAACAGCGAAACGATAAAAGGAGGTTATCATGTTGCAACCCAAACTCTCTTCCGTTGCCCAGGAACTCAAACAGCTCAGGGCCAGCGGCACCCTCTCGGTCTTGTCTTCCAGTCAATTGGGCGGTCGTCTGCAGGGGATCAGCGCGCCCCCCAAGGCCGATGCCGTGTTCGAAGGTGGTGGCGTCAAGGGTATCGCCCTGGCGGGGGCAATCTCCGTGGCCGAACAACTGGGGGTGCAATGGCAGTGCGTCGCCGGCACCAGCGCCGGGGCCATCACCGCCTGCCTGCTGGCGGCGGGGTACACCGGCGAGGAGTTGATCCCCATCCTCACCGAGGAAATGGAATTCGACAAGTTCATGGACGAGGGCATGCTGGACAAGATCCCGCTGATCGGCAAGATCGCCTCGGCGGTGTTCGAGAAGGGTATTTACGAAGGTGATTATTTCGAGGACTGGATGGAGGAGAAACTGCAAGCCAAGGGAGTGGAGACCTTCGCCTCGTTTATGGATGACAGCGGCAGGTCACGGCTCAAGCTTATCGCCTCCGATGTGACCCGGCGCGAGATGGTGGTGCTGCCCGATGACCTGCCCAAGTACGGTATCGATCCGGCACATTTCTCCGTGGCCCACGCGGCGCGCATGAGCATGAGCATCCCCTACTTTTTCGAGCCGGTGGAGCTGACGGTGCAGATGCCTTACACTGATGACAAACAACGCAAGCGACGCAAGTGTTTCATCGTGGACGGTGGCCTGTTGTCCAACTTCCCGGTGTGGCTGTTCGATGCCAAGGAAGGGGATGTGCCACGCTGGCCCACCTATGGGTTCAAACTGCAGGAGCCGGATTCCGACAAGCCTTCGCCGAGCAAGTGGCCGCATCAGTTTATTATGTCCCTGATCAGCACCATGATGGATGCCCACGATGCGGCCTATATCAGCCAGGCCAATTTCGAGCGGACCATTGGCATTCCCACCATGGGTATTCAGACCACCCAATTCGATCTGAGCGCAGAGGACAAAAATCTCTTGCTGCGCTCCGGACAGGAAGCAGCCATTCGCTTCTTTGAGCGCTGGAATTTTGCCGAGCACAATAGCAAATACCGTGCAGTGGCGTCGGCGGAATAGGGCGCCGTGGCTGGACTGAAGAATGACCCGCCCCCCGGATAAAGCAGCCATGCCGGTGGCAGAGGCGCACTTTGTCACCGGCAATCCCCTGCAGGGCCCGTTTCCCGGGCACCTTCAGATGGCCATGTTTGGCATGGGTTGTTTCTGGGGGGCGGAACGCCTGTTCTGGCAATTGCCCGGGGTGTATTCCACCGCCGTGGGGTATGCTGCAGGCGACGCCCCCAATCCCACCTATCAGGAGGTGTGCAGTGGACAGACGGGACACAACGAGGTGGTGCGCGTGGTGTTCGATCCTGAGATGGTGAGTTATGCCACCCTGTTACAACGTTTCTGGGAGGGACATGATCCCACCCAGGGGATGCGTCAGGGCAATGACCATGGCACCCAGTACCGTTCCGGAATTTATGTCTTCGATGAGAATCAGCGCCGACAGGCGGAAGACTCCCGGGTGGCTTACCAGCACCGACTCACGGCAGCGGGCTATCCGCTGATCACCACGGAGATCCTCGACGCCCCGCCATTTTATTTTGCCGAGGATTATCACCAGCAATATTTGGCGAAGAATCCCGATGGCTATTGCGGGCTGGGTGGTACCGGGGTGGGCTTTACCGTTGCGGTGTGATTAATGGAGAGACTATGACGATCAGGTCGGCGCAGGAGCTTATCGATTTCTGGTTTTCAGAAGCGGTGCAACCCATGTGGTTTAATGCCAGCGCCCAATTTGACCGTGATCTGCGCGAAGTCTATGAGCACAGCTGTCAGGCTGCACTGACCGGCGAGCTGGATCACTGGGCTGTTTCGGCACAAGGATCCCTGGCCCTGGTGATTCTTCTCGATCAGATACCGTTGAACATCTGGCGCGGCCAGGCTGCCGGTTTTGCCGGCGAGGCACCTGCACGGCGCATCGCCTCCGCCGCCATTGACGCGGGTTTTGATCAGGCGTTGAGCCCGGAACAAAAGGCCTTCTTGTACCTGCCCTTCATGCACAGCGAAGACCTGGCCGATCAACAGCGTTCGGTAAGTTTGTTCACCAAGGCAGACTTGACGGACAACCTACGCTGGGCCAGGCATCATCGTGATATCGTTGCGCGTTTTGGGCGCTTTCCCCACCGTAATGTCATCCTGGGACGGGAAAGCACCGCCGAGGAACTGGCCTGGCTGGCCTCGGGCGAGGCATTTACCGGTTGAGCCGCGCGCCCGCATACCGAGATCTGCTTGAAGCAAACACAGTGAGTGGTTACACTTTTTACAGATTCGTCCCCCTTTCCCAATAAGCTATTGAGAGGCAGACATGGTCATCGATGCATTAAAAGGTTTCGACGAGGAAGTGCCCAAGTGGGACATCGCCCTGGCTGCGCTGGCCAGGGAAGAGGCGGAGAAGCTGGGCCGGGGCCTGCGTATTGCGGATTTCAAGCGCCTGGCGGAAGAACATGCCATTCGCTTCGACGATATTATGGTTACCATGTTCGAGTTGGTGATCAACCGGGAATGGCGCTACGAATACCCCGATGGTGTTGAACGCCCCATTGAACGCGATGAGGTGGAAAAACTCTATGTGGGCGGACGCCTGGCCGAGGCCGATGTGAATGCCTATGTGGGATTGTGGTTACCTGCCTGAGTCCTGTTATCCGAGCCTTCCAGAAGAGAGAGTTTATGAACTTACCTGTTGTCAGCAGGGCCACCGCGCTCATCGGTGGCCTTTTTGTTTTGTTAAGTAATGCCCCGGCGCAGGCCGGCCCATTTGCCTCACGGCCAGAGATTCCTGCTGAAATGGCCGACACCTACACCGCCAAGGCAGCACGGGAATCGGTCATTCCCGAGGCATCGCGGGTGGGAATCCCCGCCTATCCTGGCGCGGTGATCATTCGAACCTTTGCCGTGGATGAGCGGCCGCCAAAATACGAGGGCCTGCCTATTATTGAGATGATTACAGCGGATGATTATCAGACGGTGATCGATTTCTACAAGCAACGCCTGCCCAGCTGGCGCAATGCCGAGCTGTTATCCGCCTATTATTTTGCGCAATACGGGAACCTGAATTTCTTCAAACCCGAAGAGCCTCATGTGGGTATCCACAAGCTGGAAAATTATTACCGCGCGGGAGAGAAAAAACTGTTGCGCAAACTGCTGCCGGGCGCGCAAACCCTGATCAAGGTCTTTTATGCCCGGGAGGAACCCAAGCAAGAAGCCCCCGCGGCCCACGGGCAACCCTAGCTTGAGGTAACTCTCCGCTACGTGCGCCGCTACGTGCGCCGCTCCGTGCGCCGCTCCGTGCGCCGCGGCGCAGAGGATGGAGACGCCGGGCTTGTACTGCACCCAGAGTAGTGCTCAGTGAGAGGAGACCTCTTTGTTGACCCAAACCTGGGTCGGCTTTGCTTTGCGTTCCAGTGCGGCGCGACCTTTGCGGCTGTCCTTGCTGACCATGTCCAGGCTGCCACATTGAGGGCATTTGGTAGTGTTGAACTTTGCCAGGTGATACGTAGTCCAGGCCACGGGAATCACCAAGGCAGGCAACAGGCCAGTGGCTAAGGCGAAGCTGCCCACAGTGCCCCAAACAAAGGCATCCACCAGGAAGCTTGCCTTGCACTGCTTGATGGGTTGTCCCTCATAACCACAGGACGTACAGATACGGTCTTTCATTTTGATACTCCTCAAGATTGCTGTAACGAATGTCTGAGTAATCTCATCAATATTAGAGATCTCTAATTTGCTGAAAAGGATATAGAAAGATGTAACAGAAATCCATGTTTTTGCCATTGAAGATTTTTATCCCCATATCGGCGCAATGGTTTTTTCGGAGTGCTACGGGTAAAGCGAAATACCTTATTGAATTTATTAGGTATTTTCGCTTAAGTGTTTGCGGGTCAGATAGAACACCACGGGACTCATGGCAAGCAGGGCGATAAGATTGGGGATGGCCATGAGACCATTGAGTACATCCGCCAGCAGCCAGATGATTTCCAGTTTGCCCAGGGCGCCCACCACAATGGCCACCAGCCACAACAGTCTATACGGCAGGATCACCCTAACACCGAAAAGGAACTCGGCGCAGCGTTCGCCGTAATAACTCCAGCCCAGAATGGTGGTGAAGGCGAAGATGGCCAGCCCCAGGCTGACGATGGGGCCACCCGCCGCCGGCAGTCCTGTGGCGAAGGCCAGCATGGACAGAGCCGCCCCGGTCTCGCCGCTATTCCAGACGCCGGTGAGGATGATGACCAGGGCGGTCATAGTGCAGACGATGAGGGTATCGATGAAGGTGCCGAGCATGGCTACCATGCCCTGCTGTACCGGATCATCCGTCTGTGCTGCGGCGTGGGCTATGGGTGCGCTGCCCAGGCCGGCCTCGTTGGAGAAGATGCCGCGGGCCACGCCGAAGCGGATCGCTGCCCATACCGCCGCGCCGGCAAAGCCTCCCGTGGCGGCGGTACCGGTGAAGGCGTCCGTGACGATATGGGCCAGGGCTGCGGGAACCTCGGCGAGGTGGGTGGCGATAATCCACAAAGCGCCAGTGATGTAAGCCAATGCCATGAAAGGCACCAGCCTGGCGGCCACCACAGCGATACGCTTGATACCGCCGAGGATGACAATGGCGGTAAGCAGCATCATGCTGCCACCCGAGAGCCAGACCGGCACGGCAAAGGCGCTGTGCATGGCATCGGCCACGGAATTGGCCTGAACCATGTTGCCGATGCCGAAGGAGGCGATCATGCCGAACAGGGCGAAGGCAATGCCCAGCCATTTCCAGTTATTTCCCAGGCCGTTTTTGATGTAATACATGGGGCCACCCACGTAGCGCCCACGTTCATCCACCTCGCGATACTTCACCGCCAGTACCGCCTCACTGTATTTAGTGGCCATGCCCACCAGTGCCGTTATCCACATCCAGAACACAGCGCCGGGCCCACCAAGGAAAATCGCCGTGGCCACACCGGCGATGTTGCCGGTGCCGATGGTGGCGGCAAGGGCGGTCATCAGCGCCTGAAAAGGGGTGATATCCCCTTGTTGATCCGAGTGTCGTCCACGCCACATCAGACGGAAGGCAGCAAAAGTGTACCGCCAGGGCATGGCCCTGAGGCCAGCCATGAGGAAAATGCCGGTACCCAGCAGTATGACCAGCATGACAGGACCCCAGATAAAACCACTGGCACTGTTAAGCAGGTCGCTGAGTATCTGTTTCATGGCTGGTCTTTATTCCGGTTAAAAAATCATCATTTTTGCCAGATGAAAGAAAATGTGGCGGGCCAGGACATTTTTGTAACATTTGACAAAACACGGCATCAGCTGGCTTTATACGACAAACCCGGTCAAAGGATCAAAAATAAAAATGAAATATTCCCTGCGCAAAATCATGGTACTAACGGTTGCTCTGTTTATTTTTCCCGCCAGTAATGCTCTAGCGGCTACAAAGTTTGAGTCTTTCCTCTGGAAGTCGGCCGCCGCTGCGTCCCTTTCCTTGCTGGCCTTGACCAATGCGGCGAAGGCGGATGGTGTTACCGTCGAGCTTGGTGAGGATGGAGATGGTGACTTCAGGGTGGGGCGGCTGGGTTTGCAATGGGACTGGAATGAGAATCTGTATGAGTTGTCAGGCTGGAAGCTGAGCAGCTATTGGCAGTTAGAATTTGCAAAATGGCAAAGTAATTCAAACCCCACTCAGGAGGCGGCCAATGTGACGGCGGGTATTATTCCTATGTTTCACTTCCTGGGGAAGCCTGGTTTTATGCAGCCCTATGTAGATGTAGGGGTAGGCATCACCCTGTTTACTGATAGTAAATTGGCTGGCCACGAGTTTGGATCAAACTTTCAATTCACTGATATTCTTGGTGCGGGTTTTAATGTCGGAGCTCGAAACCAATGGGGGATTGGCTACAAGTTCCAGCATTATTCAAATGGCTCTGTGCGGCCGCCCAACTCAGGTATCAATTTCCACCAGTTAACCTTGACGTATCACTATTAGAGCTGGACTGTTGTGGCTTGCCGGGGTCTTGCTGGTGGGCCATAAAGTCGGTCATTGAACGAGCGAGTCAATGAAAGTACTCGTTCGGCGGTATGTCAGAAACGGTTATTCGTTGTCTGGGTTATGCGTCGGTCTTTTGTTTCAGGGTTGTGAATATTTTCTCGAAAAACTGTCCCCTATTTACCGGTTTCGTCATGAAGTCATTGGCGCCAACCCGCCTGCCCCAGAATTGTTCGGTGGCCTGTTGTTCACCGCTAACGATGATGATGGGAATGTGACTGGTGCTCTCGTTTTTACGGATTTGTCGGGTGGCCTGGAAGCCATTGAGGCCGGGCATCACCACGTCCATGAGAATGAGGTTCGGCAGGTGGGCTTTGGCCATGGCTACGCCTTCCAGACCGTTGGTGGCGGCGAGAGTTTTGAAACCAGCCTGCCGGAGTACCCGCGTGAATGCGGTTACCACGGTGCGTGAATCGTCAACGATTAGGATAGTGAAATCGTAGCCGCCAATGGGCCGCGGATAGCGGCGCCGCTCTTTCAGGGTGTTCCCCGCACTTGAGCGGGTGAAAAGATTCTTCAGAGTGAATCGTTTCATGCGATGGTTTCCTACAGTGTGGGCTTCATCATAGTGTTGGTCGTGGTTGACTGCAATCGGGATCAGTTAATAAGGCTTTTGGTAAAATGTATGGACTCGTTTAATTTCCGCCCCATCGGTGTGATCCATTCCTGTTACAAAGAGAAGTTTGGTATTCCCAGGCAGGCCGGCCTGGTGCAGGCGGCCAAGGCGTCCCTGGAGCTGCATCCGCCCTACGATTGCCCCGATGCCGTGGCGGAATTGCGGGACTTCTCCCATGTCTGGCTGGTGTTTGTGTTTCACCAGGCCATGCGTGAGCAATGGAAGCCTACGGTCCGGCCGCCCCGTCTGGGTGGCAACCGGCGAGTGGGTGTGTTTGCCTCACGCTCACCCTTTCGTCCCAATCCTATCGGCCTGTCGGCGGTGACGCTTGAGGAAATCCGCTGTGTTCGGGGTCATTGCTCTTTGATACTGGGCGGCGTCGACCTGCTGGAAGGAACGCCGGTGCTGGATATCAAACCTTATGTTCCCTACGCCGATTCCCTGGTTGACGCCAATGGTGGATTTGCCGCGAAGGCGCCGGAGGCGGAATTGAAAGTCACGTTCAGTGAAACCGCGGCTCGCCAGTGCAGGCACTGGGAAGCCGAGCGTTATCCGGGATTACGAATACTGATCGAACAGGTGTTGTCTACCGATCCCAGGCCGGCATACCGGGCAGGGCAGGGGGGCGTGCAAACCTTCGGCATGCGGTTGTACGATCTCGACGTAAAGTGGCGGGTACAGGGGGACGACGGACTCGAGGTAAGCGGGTTGCAGTTAGTGGGCAAAGAGGACTGAGACGGTGTTTTCATGCTCAAGCATTGGCTGTTGTGGTCGATAGGATGGGCAGTCATCAGAAACTGTCTCCACGTGTTTGTGCGCAGAGTTATGTGCCTGGGGGGATGAATGGTCAGCGGCACAAGAAGGCTCGCAAGATGATCTTCTGCAGGCATATGTTTACTGGGAGGATGCTGAGCACACCGTCGATGCGGTGATGTATTTGTACGATGTCTATTGTGAGACGACCAACGGATATTTCATCCTTCTCCCGCGCGGGCCCTCCCTTGCAGGGTATGGCAAGCTTTGTCCAGAATAATTTCCCTTCTCTGGCTCACCGGTTACCCGCGGGGCTGATATTGGTGATGTTGAGTGACAAGGCTGGTGGGCAGCTATCCCTGGCAGCCTTATCCGGTGTCAGTGAAATTCCCCAACCAGTGACTTTGCCTCCCACGTCCACCATTTTCCAGGCATCACAGTCATCTGCCACCCATCTGCTGACAGTGGAGGAAGGATCGGCTAACGACGATGCAATCTTTGCCGGGCTGTTCGCAGTGCATGATTTGCTGGTGGCCCCCATGCACCGGGATGGAAACTGGCTGGGTGCTGTATTGGTGGGGCGTGCGGTTTCAGCCACGCCGTTTGCAGAGAGAGACCTGGCAATGGCCGCTGCTGCCACAGATTGGCTGGTGACAGAACTCCTGAATATGCCCGAAGAACAGGGTGTCCGGGCGGAGCGCGTGGCCGCGAAAAAGTGGCGCAGTCACAGTCGCGTCATTCAATTGCTGGAATCCATTAATGATGCCTATTTGGCCTTTGATGAACACTATGTGATTACCTACTGTAATCGCCAGGCGGAACAACTGTTTCAGATATTGCGCGGGGATGTGCTGGGTCAGATCGTGTGGGATGAGCTGGCGGAATTTTCAACGGTGTTTTTTGAGCGTTTTCAGGCGGCCATGCGAGATGGCGTCAGCACCGCTTTTGAAGTGTATTACGCACCCAGTGACGCCTGGATCGAGACCCAGGTCTATCCCGATGAAGACGGACTCTCGGCATTCTTTCGGGATATCACCCAGCGGCGTCGTACCGAAAACCTGCTGCGTGGACGTGAGTTGCATTTCCGCAGCCTGCTGGATCACATGATGGACGGGGTGATGACCATTGACAGCAACAGTATTGTGCAAACCTTCAATCCTGCGGCGGAACATATCACCGGTTATCTGGCCAGTGAGGTGGTGGGGCATTGTGTGAGCCGTTTTGCCTGTGACATGAACAAGGGGGCCTGTGAATATGGTCTCTGGCATTTTTTGGGACGTGAACATTTCGAAAATGTTGGCAAGCGTCACGAAATCCAGGTGACCCGCAAAGACGGATCCCGCTTCCCCGCTGAAGTTTCCGTGGCCCAAATGCAAATGGGTGATGAGTGGAGTTACGTGGTTACCCTGCGGGACATCAGTGAAAAGAAAGCGGCGGAAGAAGAATTACAGGCGCATCGTTATCATCTCGAGGAGTTGGTGCGTGTACGCACAGCGGATCTGCAAATCATGCGTGATCAGGCGGAGCAGGCCAACCGGGCGAAAAGTGCCTTCCTCGCCAATATGAGTCACGAACTGCGTACCCCCCTTAATGCCATTATTGGCTACAGCGATCTGCTTTGCGAGGATGCCAGGCTCTTGGGCGCCGGGGAGCTGGCGGCTGACCTGCAAAAGATAAATTCCTCCGGTCATCATTTGTTGAAACTAATCAATAATGTACTTGATCTGTCAAAGATCGAGGCGGGTAAGATGGAGATGAAACTGGCGCGCTTTGACGTGGGTGCACTGGTGGATGATGTTTCGTCCACCGTTGGCATGCTGATGAAAAAAAACAATAATACGTTGCACGTCAGCTACGAAAGTGAACTTGGCGAGATGGTGGCTGACAGTTTGTGGTTGCGCCAGCTGATACTCAACCTGCTGAGCAATGCCGCCAAATTCACCCGCAATGGCAAGGTGGAGCTAAAGGTATGGCGTACCAAACTTGGTGATGCTGCAACGTTTTATTTCAGTGTGGAGGATACGGGGATCGGCATGGACAGCTCTCAACTTGATCTCCTGTTCCAGCCTTTTCAACAAGCCCGGCATAATACCGTAACTGACAATGAAGGTACGGGACTGGGTCTGACCATAAGCCGAACCCTTTGTCGTATCATGGGTGGTGATATTCAGGTCAGTAGTGAAAAGGGCAGGGGTTCGACATTTGTAATTCATCTTCCAGCGCAGGTAAAACCCGGGGATGATTGGTCATAAGTCTGTCTTCGTATAGCTGCTCGCCGGCATCACAATAAAAGAGGCCAGGTCTTCAAGGGGAAAAACAAAAGACCGGGCCTCGTGCTACCTTGTGATGCTTCTTTATTGCATTATTGCATTCGTGTTACCACCACTTTTGCCGCGTATCCCAGCCAGCGATGAGATTCATCCAGGGCTGAGCTCGTCAGACCATCGTCCGCTGTCACAACGCCGCGGTGTATGGTCACTTTGTCCAGATCATCCCGGGTGGCATTGAAACCTTCGCCGCCGGCGGCGGGGCCAGGCATGGTGGCGGATGATTCCGTATTCGCCTCGGTGCCGGCATCAAATACGTGACTCATGGTGCTGACACTTTCACCCACCGCCAGTCTGCCAATCTCCCAATGGCTTACGCCGGTAAAGGCATCGTTGGTATTGGCCAACATACTGGCGACGCTCAGCTGCAGCAGGGAGGAATGATCCACGCTGAGTGTGACGCTTTCAGATGCGCCAGGGCCAAAGGGGCCATTGCTGGAACTGGTGCTTGCCATAACAGCCGTATTGGCGTCCGCCTCGGCCAGAAAAGCAGTGGGGTCGCCGGACTCGGCCAGGGTTTCCAGGCCCACACTGGCAGTACTGCCCAATTGCCAGGGGGAATAGGCCGCGCCATGGATTACCACGCCCAGAGGTGTGAGTGGCTGACCATTGGTCAGATTATATACCGTCACCTGATACATGGCCTGCGTGGCCATAGCATCGTCCTCATCATGTTTGCAGGCGCTGAGCGCAAGCAGTCCAGTGCTGATGAGCACCACGGTCAAAATCGAACGGCGCGGATGTGCAGATTGTCTGTTGAATAATCCCATGACAGCCTCCCGTTATGGTGTGACGGTGACAGTGATTTTCGCCACCGGGTTTTGCCAGCGATGAATGGTGCTGTCCAGATCGCTATTGCCACCAGTGGGATCCTGATCACCCAGCACACCGCGATGCACGTGGATGTTGGTGTTGGTATCTGCGCTGGATACACCGGTGCCGTTGCTGCCGGCATCACCTCCGGGGGCGCCGGGCATCATGCCACTGTCGGTGTAGCTACAGGCGCCGGAGGTCATGAGAACTTCATCATTGGCCTCGGTGCCGGCGTCATAGGCGTTAATGTAGTAGGTATAAGTGCCGGCAGTGGTGGGGATTTCCTGTGCCTCCAGCCCAAGAAAACCGTCATTGGTGGGCAATACCATTGCCACCACCGAGAGATGGGTGGCGCTGGTGGTCAGCATGGCGCTGGTGCTGGCGCCGGGAGCGAGCACACCGCCGGCAGGATCCGCAATGGTATCCGCATCAGCAGCGCCCACTTCTGCCGTGGCCAGCAGGGGGTCGAGATGACCGCACTCGGCCATGTGTTCAATAGGCAGAGGGGCGGGCATGCCCACCTGAAACAGGTGCGTACTGCTGTCATGGGCAGTGAGCAGCAAAGGGGTAAAGTGATTGCCATGGGTGAGATTGGTGACGGTGACGTCCCAAGTGGCGGCCTGGGCCATGCTGGCCCCGAAAGCGATACTGAGTCCTGTGGCCAGGGCCAGTGAGTGTTTGCGCAGTCCCTTGTGGATGGCAAGGCGTGATTGTGCGTTCATGTGGAACCTCCGAGCTGTTTTGTGTGAGATTGTTTTTCCGCCGTACTGATTGCCGTGGCGTGCAGCGTGGGCGAGCGAAGTCAGTGTCCTCCCTCTATGTCTTGCAAACATCACGAATTCCTCACGAATCGTTCACGTTTTGAATCTCTTATCCGCTTACGATTTTAAATATAATAATATTCTAAAGTAATGATTGTGAGGGACGATACCCTGGCTTGTACAGCATTTGCAGGCGTGGATATTTTTATCCCATTCACACGATAGGAGAGCATCATGAGATTTTTTGGCAAGGCGGCAGTAATGGCTATGGCATTGATGGGGGCTTCGGTGGCAATGGCGGATTGTCCTGTGGAGTTGCCCTTCGAGAACCTGATGGAGTGCCTGGTGGAAGAGGGTGCCGGCGGTGAATACCCGGTGGAGAAAGTCATGAAGGAACTGAACAAACAGAAGTCTGATGGCAAGCAGAGCATTTATATAGATGTTGGCCGCAGTGCAGATGAGGTTTGACCAGATGGCGGATTCCGCAGGTCAAATGGTGCAGCGGCAGGCTCACTGATCGTGACCTGACCGGCGCCAAGAGCAGCCCCGCCCTTACCAATGGGCGGGGTTTTTTTATGCTTGATACCAGCAGGGGCAGTACCAGAGGAACCTCTGATCAATTCATGAGCTCGTATCT
>Ga0256832_1000793_pt1 | contig 20824 bp, 21 predicted proteins | sample 134614metaG_FD_190534 | JGI IMG/M metagenome (GOLD analysis project Ga0256832, IMG submission 190534) | Hydrothermal vent microbial communities from Lau Basin, Pacific Ocean - 134-614 | ecosystem: Environmental > Aquatic > Marine > Hydrothermal vents | place: Pacific Ocean: Lau Basin | collected... | reverse complement strand
GCGCGAGTTCTTCTACGCCTGGGGTTTCATCCCCGCCCGGTTCTGGCACGACCCCGCCGGGAGCTGGCCCACGATCTTCACCAGCATGTTCCTCCACGGCGGCTGGGCGCACATCCTGGGCAACATGTGGTTTTTATGGGTCTTCGGCGACAACGTCGAGGATAAGCTCGGTCCCTGGCGTTTTCTACTTTTCTACTTCCTCGGCGGGGTGGCGGCGGCGCTCGGTCAGGCGGCCTTCATGCCAGGGGCCACCGACCCCATGATCGGGGCCTCGGGAGCGATCAGCGCGGTGCTTGGGGGGTACGTGCGGCTTTTCCCGGGGGCGCCGGTCCTGACCATGGTGCTCTTTATTTTTTACCCAGTTTTCTTTTACCTGCCGGCCTGGTTCTACCTCGGCTACTGGGCCCTCTTGCAGCTCATCGAGGCGCTGATGGGGGTGCCGGGGATTGCCTTTTGGGCTCACCTCGGGGGGTTTGTCTTCGGGCTCCTTGCCGTCCGCGGGTTTTTGCCCCCGCGCCGCTGGTATCGCCGCTAAAATGAAGCCGTGGAGCCGGAACGGCAGCTGGTGCACTACGCCCAGGACCTGGCCCGCGCCTACTCGGCCAGCGAGCAGGCCCAGGAGGAGGGAATCGACGCCCTTCTCTACCTGCTCGAGCTGCGCTACCCCGAGTCCCGCGGGCACGGGCCTCGGGTCGCCTACTGGCTTGCCCGGCTGAACGAAGCCCTAAACGCCCCCCTGCCCGCGAAGGCGGTGCGCCAGGCGGGGCGGCTGCACGACGTGGGGCTTTTGGCCAGCACCACCCCCGACGTCCGCGTCGCAGCCCCCATCGGGGCTGAGTTCCTACGCCGCATCGAGATCTTTCGCGCCTTCGCGCCCTGGGTCGAGTTCCACCAGCACCCCTTTAGCCCCGAGCTCCCTTTGGGGGCCCGGATGCTCGCCGTCGCTGACGCCTTCGACTTCAACGTCGGGCTTTTAGGCCGTCACGTCGCCGGTGCTCGGCGCGCGCTCGCCGAGCAGGCCGGAAGCCGGCTTGACCCGGACCTGGTCGTCACCTTCCTGGGGCTGCCCCTGGAGGAACTCTTTGAGGCCCTTATGCTGGAGCAGGCGTGAGGGTGTTGATCGTCGAGGACGAGCCGATGATGGAGGCCCTCCTGCGGGCCACCCTGGAGCCCCTGGGGCACGAGCTGGCCGCGCTTTCCCAGGGCACCGGCTTTGACGAGGTGCTGGAAACCTTCGACCCTGACGTGGTGTTGCTTGACGTCCTCCTCCCCGGAGAGGAGGACGGCTTCGCCCTGGCCGAGCGGGTGCGGGCCAGGAAGGGGGACCGCCCCTACGTGGTGATGCTCACCGCGCTCGACGACCTGGAAAGCCGCAAGCGGGCCCTCGCCGCCGGGGCCAACGCCTATTTGTCCAAGCCCTTCAGCCCCTTGCGGCTCTTGCGGCTCATCGAGGATCGGGCCCGGGGCTAGCCGGGTGCAGGGGGAGTTCTAAAAAGAAGACCCCGGCCTCCCCGCGGCGCTCGTAGCCGGCGCGGCCGCCGTGGGCCTCGGCAAGCTCGCGCACCAGGGAGAGGCCAAGGCCCCAGCCCGCCTTCTTCTGGTGCTCGGGGAGCCGGGCTAGGGGTGCAAAGAGGGCCTCGGCGCTCTCCGGGTCGAGGGCGGTGGGGGTGTCCACCTCGAGCCGGGCCTTGGTTTCGCGAGTAAAAAGCCGCAGCCGCACCGGGCAGCTGCCGTACTTGGCGGCGTTTTCTAAAAGGTTGAGGATGGCGTGCAAGAGACGCTCCCGGTCGGCGAGCACGGGAACGGGGCCCTCGGCTTCGAACTGGAACCGGGTTTTTTGGTAGGCGGCCTGGGCGAGCGCCAGGGCTTCCTCGGTCAGCGCTCTAAGGTCCAGGGGGATTTTATCCAGCTTCAGGCGCTGCCCTTCCTCTAGACGGTAAAGGTCCAAGAACGCGGTAAGGCTCCGCTCCAGGCGTTCACTCGCCTGTTGCAGCTGGGGCAGGTGCTTGGGATCGCGGCTGGCGAGCTCGGCAAAGCCCACCACCGCCGCCAGCGGGGTCTTGAGCTCGTGCGCTACCAGACCGAGGAGCCGGGTCTTGAAGCGGCTTTCCCCTTCAAGATCGGCGATCTGCGCCCGCTGGATGCCCACCGTGCGTTCCCGGGCCCAGATCCAGAGCCCGGCCAGGGCAAGGAGGATGGCGAGCCCCACGTACAGGCCCCGTTTTTGCTGCTGCAGGAGCACATGGATCTCGGAGCGCAGGTTCTGACTGAGCTTGAGCGCGTCCACGTAGACGTCGAAGCTGGCCTCGGCGTAGTGCTCCCAGTCCTGGCAGCGCTTGAGACGGGGCAGGGCGCGCTTGAGCCGCAATAGCTTGGAGCGGGACTCGGGGTAGAGGTAGGGCCAGCTGCTGCTATCCAGGGCCAGCCAAAGCCGTTCCTCGACGTAGGTCCTGGCCTTCTCCATGTCGCCCCCACGCTCGCAGGCGAGGGTGGCCCTATACAGCGCGCGCATTAGCGTGGCGTAGGGGTAGGCCGGCCCAGCGGCGCGGGCCTCGGCCAGCGCCTGGTCCAGGGCCCGGAGCTGTCCGATCGCGTAGAACCCGTAGGCGGCGATCAGAATCAGTACGATGACGCCGGAAAGGCGGCTTAGCGCTCGATATAGATGGCGGATAGCTTCCACACCCAGTAGCGATTGTAGGCGAGCGGGTCGGGTTTGAGGCGGTCATAGGGGAAGACCACCCGGATGGGGGCGAAGATCGGCTCTAAGGGTCGGCCGTCTTCCTTGAGCGCCAGCATGGGGTCGAAGGGGCCGATCTTGCTCCAGTTCACCTGGACGCTGTAACCGTCGAGGGCAACGAAGCGAAGCTGCACCGGCTTTACCTTGAGGGCGGCAAAAAGGTCCTTGAGCCGGACGCCCTCGAACCGCCCCGGGGGCAGTTTTTCCTTGGGGTGGCTCTTGGTGACGAGCTCCACCCAGGTCAGCGCCTCGAGCGCGGCGCGGTCGAGGCGCACGGTTTTTTCCGGCGTTACCACGGTGAGGATGACCTCGCCCCGGGGCGGGGGCGGGCCTTCGGGCCAGCCTCCCTTGTGCAGGATCCGGTAGGTGGGGCCACCCCGGCACCCGGCGAGCAAAAAAAGCAAGAGCATCCACCCTGCCAGTGTTCGGGCCATGCCCCCATTCTAAAAACCACCGGGTGGCGTATCCTGAACCCGGAGGGGAAGATGAAGCGAACCATCCGGCCACCCGAGGGCTTTTCCGCCGAGCACGTTGGCGACGACGCCGTCAAGCTCTGGTTTTTTGGCGATGTCGAGGATGAGTGGTGGGTGGTTCCCGCGGTGGAGCTCGCCGAGGCCCTGGCCCGGCTCGAAGCCCCCGGCTACCCGACGATGTCGCCTGAGGACCTGGAGGACGAGCCCGACGACGATCCCAACTACACCACCGCCGACGTCGCCACCCTGGAGCCCGAGGAGGGCGTGCTAGTGTTGCGCAAGATCAAGCTTCCGGGGCCCGACCTTTTGGAGTTCACCACCCCGGTGGGCTCGGTCTACGCGTTCGAGTTCCCCACGACCGCCGCCTACCTGCGGCAGATCCTCCCTCGGTAGGGAAGATGGGCGCGCTCTACCGCCGGGTCCGGCCCACGCGCTTCGACGAGGTGGAGGGCCAGGCACACGTTAGGGAGGTCCTGCAAAACGCCATCCGCCAGGACCGGCTGGCCCACGCCTATCTTTTTTCCGGGCCCCGGGGGGTGGGCAAGACCACGGTGGCCCGGCTCCTAGCCATGGCGGTGGGCTGCGAGGCCCCGGCGGAGGCGCGTCCCTGCGGCCGCTGCAACCATTGCCGGGCGGTGGCCGCCGGCAACCACCCCGACGTGCTGGAGATTGACGCCGCCAGCAACAACTCGGTCGAGGACGTGCGCGAGCTCAAGGAGCGCATCCTGCTGGCGCCGGTGATGGCGCCCAAGAAGGTGATCATCCTCGACGAGGCCCACATGATGTCGAAAAGCGCCTTCAACGCGCTCTTGAAGACGCTGGAGGAGCCGCCCGAGCACGTGCTCTTCATCTTCGCCACCACCGAGCCCGAGCGCCTGCCGGCAACGGTCAAAAGCCGCACCCAGCACTTCCGCTTTCACCGCCTTGCGAAAGAGGCCATCCTGGGCAAGCTGAAGCGCATCGCCGCGGCCGAGGGTCTGGCCATCGAGGACGACGCCCTGGAGCTGATCGCCGAGGCCGCCGACGGCGCCATGCGCGACGCCGAGAGCCTCCTCGACCGGGTGCTGGCCCTCAAGCCCGAGCGCTTTACCCGCGCCGACGCCGAGGCCCTGTTAGGCCTGCCGCCGGCGGCGGCGCTGGCCGAGCTCGCGGACGCCCTTGTGGCCGGCGACCTGGAGGCGGCCAGGGCCAAGGCGGAGGGGCTCTACCTCGAGGGGCACGCCCCCCGCACCCTGGTGCGCGAGCTCAAGGCGGTGCTGAGAAAGCGCTACCTCGCTGCCCCTGCTCAAGGCCGTCTCCTCCGGGCGGCGCTGGCGCTGGATGAGGCCGAGGAGCGGCTCTTGCGCGAGGAGGGCCGGCTCGGGCTCGACTTCGCCCTGCTCCGTGCCCACGCCGCCCTCGAAGCCCCCCCGTCCGCCAGCGTCCCCCAGGAGCGGGCGGAAAAACCCCGGCCAAAGGAAAGAAAGCCGGCTGAGCGCCCCCGGCCTCCTGCCGAGCCCGCCGCTGAGGAGGGGAAAAAGCCTAAGCCCCCCGCCGACCCCCTCGCCGACTACCCGCGCTTTCTCGCCGGTCTGCCCGCGGTGGTCCGGGCCTTCGTGCGCGAGGCCCGGCCCGAGCTCCGGGACGGGGTCTTGCGGCTGCGCTTTAGCCGCACCTTCAGGTTCCACTACGAGCGTGCCCAGGCCCAGCAGGAGCGGGTGCGAGAGGTGGCGGCCCGGGTGCTCGGGGTGGACGGCGTCGAGCTCGTGCTCGAAGAGGGCGAGGATCCCGGCCCCGCCCCGGTCCCGAGAGCAGCACCCCCGCCCCCGGCCGAGCCAGCCCCGCCGCCCGTAGAGGAGGCCATGTCCGAGGCCGAGCCCGCGCCCTCGCCCGAGGTCCCCGGGGACTGGATGCAGGATGCCCGGGTGCGAAGGCTCGTGGACCTCTTTGGCGCCCGGCTCAAGGAACGGGGCGACGATAGCGGGTAAGGGTATAATCCCGGCATGCGCACCCACGACCTGGGCGAGGAGACCGTGGACACCCTCTTGAAGCGCCTGCGGCGCATCGAGGGGCAGATCCGCGGTTTGCAGAAGATGATTCAGGAGGGGCGGGCCTGCGACGAGGTGCTGACCCAGATGACGGCTGCCAAGCGGGCCATGGAGTCGGCTTCGGCGCTTTTTTTGAAGCAGTACATCGCCGTCTGCGCCGCCGAGGTGGCCGAGGGCAAGGAAGAGGCCCTGGAGCAGATCTCCGAGGCCCTCAAGCGCTTCCCCTGACCCCCGTATAATCACCCTATGCCGGACGTGATCTCCGGCGAGGGCCTACGTGTCGTCGCCGCTACCGACCCGGGCCGCCGCCGCGAGAAGAACGAGGACGCGCTGGCCTACCGCCTCACCCCCTTTGGCGGGGTCTTCGTGGTGGCCGACGGCATGGGCGGGCACGCCCGGGGTGAGGTAGCCTCGCGCATGGCCGCGGAGATCATCGTCGAGTACCTGGCCGAGGGGGAGCCCAGCCCGGCGCGGATCAGCGAGGCCTTCGAGACCGCCAACCGGCGCATCTACGAGATGGCCCAGGGGGCCGGCTATGAGGGCATGGGCACCACCGCCACCGCGTTGGTGCTCGACCTGCCCTACGCCCTGATCGGCCACGTGGGCGACTCCCGCGGCTACCTTCTCAGGAGCGGCCTCTTGGTGCAGCTCACCCAGGACCACTCCTGGGTTGAAGAGCGCGTGCGCCAGGGGCTCTTGCGCCCCGAGGAGGCCAAGAACCATCGCTGGAAGAGCGTGATCACCAACGCGCTCGGCACCTTTCCCGAGGTGGAGGTTGATCTTCTTGGCCTGCGCGTGCGGCCCGGCGATATCTTCGTCCTCTCCACCGACGGCCTCCACGGGGTGGTGGGGGAGGAGGCCATGGCCCGCATCCTCTCCGAGCGCCCCCTGGAGGAGGCGGTGCCCCGGCTGGTGGAGCTTGCCAACGCCTGGGGTGGGCCCGACAACATCACGCTGATGGCGGTGCAGCTGGACCGGGTGCCCGCCGATGGCAACAAGCCCTACGCCGAGCTTTTAACCGGGGACCAGCCGGTCTACATCCGCTCCCGCTCCGGGGACGCCGAGCTCGCCTGGCCCACGCCGCCCCGCCGCTGGCGCTGGACCGAGGTGGGGCTGCTCGTGATCTGGGTGCTGCTCCTCCTCTACGTACTCCTCAGCCACCGGTGATAGCCTAGGGGCATGGAAACCATCCAGACCCAAGCCGCCCCCGCGGCGATCGGCCCCTACAGCCAGGCGGTGCGGGCCGCGGGACTCGTCTTCGTCTCCGGCCAGATCCCCCTCACCCCCGAGGGCCGGTTGGTCGAGGGGCCGGTGGCCGCGCAGGCCGAGCAGGCGCTCAAGAACTTGAAGGCCATCCTCGAGGCCGCGGGCTCGGGGATGAACCGGGTGTTACAGGTCACCGTCTTCCTCACCGACATCAGTGCCTTTGAGGCCTTCAATCGCGTCTACGCCGAGTTCTTCAGCCCGCCTTACCCTGCGCGGCAGGTGGTAGGGGTGGCGGAGCTGCCCAAGGGGGTCAAGGTCGAGATCAGCGCCGTGGCCCTGGGAGGTGAGTGATGCGGATCCTGCACCCGACGGACTTCTCCGAGGCTTCCAGCAAGGCGCTAGCGGTGGCCCGCCAGCTCAAGGACCTCTTGAAGGGCGAGCTCATCCTGCTGCACGCGGTTGAGTTTCCGGTGCGGCATAAGGTCTACGGCGACTACTGGGACGAGCTTTTAGAAAAGACCTTCGAGGAGCGGCGGCGCGAGCTTTTTAACTACATCAAGGAAAAACTCTGCGAGCTCGCCCCCGACGCCGAGTGCCGGGTGGACGAGGGCCGGCCCCTCAAGGTCATCCTGAAGCACGCCGAGGCGGCCGACCTGATCGCCATGGGCACCCACGGTCCCGAGGGGCTTTTAGAGCGCATCCTGGGCTCGGTCACCGAGCGCGTGATCGAGCTTGCCACCAAGCCCGTGGTGGCCACCAAGGCCGACGCCGAGGTGCGGCCTTTTAAGCACCTGGTGGTGGCCACGGGGCTTGCCGAGCCCTCGCTCAGGGCGCTTGCGCTCGCTAAGAAGATTGCCGACGCCGCCGGGGCGCGGATCACCCTCCTGCACGTGGTCGAGCCCATCCCCGAGCCCCCGATCCCGGTGCACATGCCCGATCCCAAGGAGCTTTTGGGCCAGGACTACCTGGAAAAGCTCGCCAAGGAGTTGGCCAAGCTCGCCGAGCCCTACGGCGCTCATCCGGTCGTCCTCGAGGGCGACCCCGCCGAGACGCTTTGCAAGTTCGTACACGAGAACGAGGGGGACGCGGTCTTCATCGGCCGCTCCAAGCAGGCGCGCTTTTTGGGCTCGGTGACCCGGGAGATCCTGGAGCAGGCGAAGCGGCCGGTGTTCGTGCACCCATGACCGCGCTCGAGCGCCGGTTCAAAGCAGGCGATGTCCGGGCGCTGGCCCGGGCGCTGACCCTGGTCGAGTCCGGCCACCCCGAGGGGGCGGCGCTCTTAAAGGCCCTCCGCGGTCGTGGCCAGGCCAAGGTGGTGGGGCTCACCGGCAGCCCCGGCGCCGGCAAGAGCACCCTCGCCGACCGCCTGATCGAGGAGGTTAGGAAGGCGGGGGAGACGGTGGCGGTGCTGGCCGTGGATCCCTCCAGCCCCTTCACCGGGGGCGCCGTCCTGGGTGACCGCATCCGCATGATGCGCCACCACCAGGACGAGGGGGTCTTCATCCGCTCGATGGCGAGCCGGGGGGCGCTCGGGGGGCTGGCCGGGGCCACGGTGGCGGCGCTTCGGCTGCTCGAGGCCTTTGGCTTCGACTGGATCTTCATCGAGACCGTCGGGGTGGGCCAGAGCGAGGTGGACATTGCCCGGGTCGCCGACACCACGGTTCTCGTCCTCACCCCCGCCGCCGGCGACGCCGTGCAGGCGTTTAAGGCCGGGGTGATGGAGATCGCCGACGTGATCGTGGTCAACAAGTTCGACCTGCCCGGCGGCCCGCGGCTGATTCAGGAGCTAAAGGCTACCCTGGAGCTGGCACCCCCGAACCCCACCGGCTGGCAGGTGCCGATCCTCACCGCGGTAGCCAGCCGGGGCGAGGGGGCGGCGGAGCTTTTGGAGGTGCTGAGGGAGCACCGCCGGCACCTGGAGGAAAAGGGTGCCTTAAAAGACCGCCGCCAGGAGCGGGCCCGCTTCGAGCTGCAGGCGGTGGTCCAGGAGTGGGGCCGGCGCCTCGCCGAGCAGGCACCGGAGGTGCTCGCCCAGGTGGAGGAGGGGGCGCTCAGCCCCGAGGAGGCGGCTAGGGCTTTGCTTCAGAGGAAGCTTTCGTAAGCCAGCCGGCGATCAAAAAGAAGCGGCCCTTTCCGAACTGCACGTGCAGGTAGAGTTTCTTCTTGTCGGCCCCCTGCCAGATCTGCACCAGGTTGCCGGCGTCGTCCATGGTCTCGGTGAGGAGCTTCATTCTTTGGCTGAGGCCGCGGGCGATGAAGTAGAGGTAGGTGGCGGCGTCGTCGGGGTTGGCGATGACGAGCTCGTAGCACTGGGCGGCCTCGAGCCGCGTGCCCTCGGGCAGCTTGAGCGCCGCCACGGCCTTGTTGCATTCGTCACCCAGCACGCGGTAGGCCGGCGCCGGCCAGAGCACGCCCGGCACCAGGTGAAAGGCGGTGACCGGGACTTTCTGGGCCAGGCCCAGCCCGAGAAGGAGGACCAGGGTAAGCAAAGCGCGCTTCATAGGTTTATGCTACCGGGCGTGGAGATTTGGTGGGTGAGGCACGGCGCCACCGCGGCCAACGCCGCCGGCATTTGGCAGGGGCAGCAGGATACCCCGCTAGCCCCCGAGGGGGCGGAGCAGATCCGTGAGCTGGCCAGGGTTCTGAAAGAAAAGGGTCTTCGCTTCGACGCCCTCTACGCCTCGGACTTAAGGCGCGCCCTGGACTCGGCCCGCATCCTCGGTGAGGTCCTGGGGCTTTCAGTGAGGCCGGACCCGCGCCTTCGAGAGCTCTGCCTCGGCGAGCTCGCCGGTCGCGCCAAGGAGGACGCAATGGAAGCGTTCGCGGAGTACTTCGAGGAGGCCAAGAAGGAACCCTGGCACGCCAAGCCCCCCGGCGGAGAGTCGCTCGCCGAGCTCCGGCAAAGGCTGCTCAACTTTTTTAAGGGGCTCGCGCCTGGCGGCCGCTACCTCGTGGTTGCCCACGCCGGCCCCATCCGCGTCGCCGTCTGGGAGGCGCTCGGCCTCGGCGAGTACGGCCAACCCTGGCGCCTCGTGGTCCCTAACGCCTCACTTACTCGAACCGACTATACGCGCCATCGTGCCGGCCCAATAGCGACACCAACACAAGAGAGGTATGTCGGTGAATAAGTTGCAAAATATCTATATTACGGTAATGGGTGTATACTATCTGTTGGATTACACCGCTCCAAGGGGGATGCCTTTTTGGAGGCCCGCATTTGGTATTTTGCTACTAATCAATGCTTTTATCTTTATTCTAGAAGTAACGTTTCGCAACCGGCACCGCGACTTAAGTAGGATTCGAGCGCTTGCGCTTGCCATTTGGTTTGCTCTACTTACTTATTGGATAGCTATACCGTCTATTATCGCTATAATGGGTAGAAGCGCGAATGAGCCGTTTTATATCACATATTTTCTTGGCGATTTGGCCCAGATCATCATGCTATTTATTGGAATAGGATTGGGCATTCTTTGGTCCAGCTCGTTTCAGATTAAAGCTTTAAGCATGTATTTATTAGCTGCTGCTTTGGTAGCGCCGATTTCAGCCAATAAATTGTGGGGGTTGCAATATCACTGGGTGGGCAGATTTGATCCACCGCACGTTTTGCTTATCTCCGCCAGTGCAGCGGGGATCATGTGCGCGTCAAGAGGCAAAGATCGCTTGATATGGCTAATCGCGGCGCTTGGGATGATATTGCTAGCAGCCTTAAGCGGTATGAGAACAATATTGTTTTTAGCGCTTTTGTCTTTAGTGTTTGTGGCAACTTTAGCCTTGTTTAGACTATTGCGCATCGCTGTTCGAAGAAGGCAAAGAGCTGTCAACCTAATAATCTTGAGTTCGTTTATTTCCGCCTTTGTTGCAGCACTAGCCCTCATAGGGAATGGATTATTAGATTCAAATAATCGATCATTCGTCTCTGCTAGAGATGCTGTAATTGCAAACTTGCTCTTGAAAAAGTCCAGGCTGACGCTGTTGCTAAATGATGGTATCGAAGGGGACGAATCATTGTTGGGGCGGATGCTCGAAGTTCTGGACGTTACAAACCAAGTTGCAGAAGATTGTGTAGTTGGAAATGTGGCAAGATGCATATTTGGAAGGGGACACGGTGCTACTTTCGAGGCTGAAATTTCTCATCCCGGGCCTAACATTACTCCGGAAGGACGTGTTCACAATGTCCACTTTGGGCCAGCCCTTTTAGTTTTCAGGTATGGTCTCCCCGGTCTATTAGGTTATATATCAATGCTTATCCTGGGGCTGTACAACTTATATTTTTTCTTTAGGCATTGTAGCGCAGCGTGTGCACGCAGGTACCGGGCTCAGGAACGAAGACAGTTGTTCGTATTTGGAACCATTGCTTTGGCTCTTGTATTATCGACAATCAACTTCACAATGCGCACTATACTTGTAGACCCACTAACAGGCTTAATATTAGGACTGAATATAGGCTATTTTCTCCAAACTAGAAGTCTGCTCGTCCGGCACCCCCGCACATACGACCTCGGGAAACGCTTAAGCAATGCCTAAACCCACAGCTTCCCATTCCTTGATTCGTGCTGTTCTCAGGAACGCCCGAAGTCTTTTTCTTTCTGTTGGACTGCGTGTGACTGGATCCGTAGCACAGCTACTTGTAATTCGAGTGCTTGCAGATGTATGCATTGTCTGTGCCGGAAAACTTTTCATCTATTACGCGATCATAAACTTGGGGGCTGTTTTCATTACAGGAGGAGCAGATATTCGTGCGTTGCGAGCTGCCGCCTTGGAAAAGGTGCTCGCGGATAGAATTTCTCGTCAGGCGTTACGGGGACTTATGATCTCACTTTTCCATGGGCCACTGATAAACATCTTGCTCATTCTAATGTCGCCATACTTTCAAATCACGACCATTTCCGCAATAGCACTAGGTTTTACAGCATGGGAGCTTGGAATAATACGAATAATAACAGGAATACTAAAAGGATGGGGCAAGGCGCATGCGGCAATAATAGTAGAATTTGTATTGCCACCAGTCTTTCTCCTACTATTCCTGATATATTTTCGTAACTACAATCATCTTGAATATGAAAAATTTTTGGCAAGCGCATTACTCAGCGGCTATACTATTGCTTCATTAATGAGCTCACTTGTGTTATTTCGTTACTCTCGGAGTTCCTTGATTAATATCACCGTAAGTCCCAGGAGACTTATGGCCAGCAAGGCTGGACCAATTTCTGGCGTGAATTCCTACTTGAAACTTTTCCAATCCTACGTGGATAGCGTAAAAAGAGGATCGTTGTATTTCATTACGCAGTTCAATACTTATCTGTGGGCCAGTGTTCCTTACCTATTTATGCCCATGCTTAATTTCCGCGCTGAAGATAATGTTGCGTTCGGCGTAGCGCATAGAATAATAGGCCTCGTCAGCACGATAGGCCAGGCGGTAGGTATACATTTTTCCAGAAGCTTTGTCTTAGCAGATTCCGGTACTGATGGCAATGTCAACAAAATCATGCGCTTTTTCAGTCAAGCGCTCCCACTGCTAGTTGTGGCTGTGGGTTACGATTTCTGGGTATGTAGCGGACTGGGGATCTGCAGCAGAGAAATTGTTCAAAAATCAGTTATTGTGTTTGTTTTCTTAGCGATTACTAGATTGGTTTACGCTCTCATGGACTTTCCCGACTTAAGATCTGTTTTGCAGGGCAAGCCCCTAATTGAAGTTATGTCTACGCTGATCGCCCTTTTTGCCTTAGTCGTTAGTCTGGTGATCCTCCATCTCGGTTTGAAGAGTCCCGGATACATAAGCATATCAGCATCACTAGGCTTCGCGCTTGTACTTCGTAGCATTCTTATACAGTTCTTTGAGACGTACTTAGTAAAGTAAGTGGTATAATATAATCAGTGACGTCGTTGTTGCGAGCAATGATTTAGGCGGCGGAGGACTAACCGCAGGCGTATGGGTGCTAGACCACTGGTTCCTCCCGTATGTTGTCGTAGCCTGGCCATTGCTACAATCTGTGCTAAACAATGACCGCTTTAGAGTGATTCAATTCAATGAGCTCTAGGGCCACAAAAGCCGTTACTCCAGAGTATTCTTTCCCGCTGTATTCACTGCTTCTTCAACTTCGATCTAGCTAGCTGGTTTAGTTCTGCTAACACGTTTGGGTTGCAGATCGCATGGCGGCCCTGACCGTGGGATTTTGGTTGGCTTATAGCTACAGCCATGAAGTGGTCAGTAACATGATCAAGCTCATGCAACGTAGTGGGGCTTGTAGCTTTTGACCTTTGCCGCGGTGAACTTTCGTGGTGTGCCTTAACGTGCTATTCCTCAAGCTGTAGCCCCTTGACAAGGGCTTTAAAAAGCGGCCGCTCTACGTTGTCTTCGTTCTGGCCGAGGATAGTCGCCGCATCCTACTTGGCTCTTGGCACTTTTCAAACGAAGTAGCCGTCGTTTAGGTATGAGAGGAGATCGGGTCCGGGTACTTCTCTTTACCTGCCGATGCTCTTGCAGGGCACTGAGAGGCGATCTACCAGGTGAGTTTACCCCTAGCCCGAAGGAAAGTCTTCAATCCTGTGCAGGTTCTGGCCACACAGACGCAGTGCAAGCGCCGGGACGTCTCCGTCGTACGCGCCAACCTCAAGCGGTCCCACCCGTCATCCAATCGAGTGAGAGCTTTGGAGAAGCTCAAACACTTTACCCAAGGATGGTGACATCGTTTTTTCTGAGCATGTTCGACCGGTTAAGCGCCATGAGAACTTTGCTCTGGTTTTGCCCCTTTGTGGCGGTCCGGCTTCCTGGAGAGTGTTAACTAGATTGAATAGTGCTCCGGAAGTTACGTGGACCAAGGCGCGGGGGCACAGGTTTTTCAAACCAGCATCGGTCACCGGCCAGTCTATTTGGAAGCTGGGACGCGGGAAAGGTGCTGGAACCGGAAGCTACTGAGCTTTACCGGTGTCATAGAAGAAATCAATCTTTAACGCGGGGCACACGGCAGTATGGGCTTTGTCGCAAAGACTTGACGCTCTTGGCGGGTCTCAGGCGATCTTGCCGATTACAGCTCTAGAACTCGAAGCACGATGAATGATAACATTCACCTTGTGAAGAGCGCTACACTTGTTTACGGCTTCTGGGGGCAAAATATAGGTAACGCTTTTTTTAATATTGGTGGCAAGTGGCTGCTTGAACAACTGCTTGGGGCCAACAATATTTTTTTGATCGCGGATCATCCAGCTTACAGAACTTTTTACCCGCAACTTAGAGGAAATCCCAGAAAAGCGCTTAATTTGTTGGAGTACGTAGATACCGAGTACCTTGTTGCGCAGGGTCCGCTATTCAGTTCTTCATTTCCATCTATCTGGGGCCCAGCGTTGGAGCGTCTGAGTGTACGTGGTATACAAGTAGTATTTATTGGATCGGCATTTTTCAAATATACGCGAGAAGAGTTCCGTGCGGTATTAGATATTTTAAAAAAATACCCCCCGAAATTAATCGCGACTCGGGATCCGAGGTCTTATCGAATTCTTAAGGAAGCCGGAATTTCTAGCACGCTTATTAATGGTATTGATAGTGCTTTCTTTGTTCCGGAAGCATATGAGCCTACGCCCATTGCGATAGATGACTACATCGTCCTTAACTTCGACAGGAGGCCTGAGCCGAAGATAGCCATTTCTGAAAAGGGTCGTTTTGGCTCGGCCGAGCGGGAAAAGGTCAATATAGCGCGGGCCGTTGGTGGTGCATTAAACGTGCCGCTCGAATATAGCTTTCAATTCGCGGACAAAACTTATCATCTTCAATTTCCAGTTTTAGCATCATATTTTGCCAAAGCCAGCAAAGCGTTGGCTTATATAGGCCACGCGCTTGATTTTAGGCGCCTGCCTGATCGAATAGATGGGCACCTTATTGTTCGAACAGAACATAGGAGCAATCCCTTTGTGGGATGGAAAGTTTATAGGCGTCCCCACAGCGTGGTGTCAGATGAACCATTTACATATCTTACCGTTTATGCTCACGCTAAGCTTGTTCTTAGCGATAGAGTACATGCAAATGTTGCAGCGTTGGCATATGGTACGCCGACTATGTTGTTTTCCCCATCACCTAGAGGAAGTCTATTTGAAGCTGTTGGGGCAAAAGAGATACGAAGTCGGCCTGTCAGCCTAGACCCAGATTTATTAAGAAGTCGCAAAGAGGTGTACGTAAACGAGCTCATGGATAAACTCCTTTAAGTACTGAATCTAGTGGCATATGCTAGAAATGCTGCGGGTATATGTAACGCTGCTCCGCTCCTTAGCCGAAGGGCTGTGATGAAGATTCTTATTTATGGCATAAACTTTTGGCCTGAGCCGACGGGCACAGGCAAGTATACCGGGGAAATGGCGGTGTGGCTAGCGAAACGAGGGCACACTGTTACGGCCATTGCTGCCCCGCCGCACTATCCAGAGTGGAAGGTAAGCCCAGGATACGTGAGAAAGAAAATTTTTGCGGAGCAGCATGCCGGTGTTCAAATCTATAGGGTGCCCTGCTTCGTTCCCAACCCCGACGAGCTTAATGCACTGAATCGAATCAGGATGGAAACAACCTTTTCCATGAATGCCCTAAAGGTATGGAGTAGAATATTGGCTTCTAGATCGCGCTTTGACATAGTAATAGCGGTTTCTCCTCCACTCCAGGTTTCTTTGTACCCATTGATTTATAGTCGATTTCGTGCAGTTCCATGGGTTCTTCATGTTCAGGACCTCCAAGTTGATGCTGCCATCAGGCTGGGTTTGCTGAAGGGTCGTTTTGCTCGCATCTTATACGGGATTGAATCTTATTTTCTAAGTCGTGCAACACGAGTTTCTACGATTACAGAGGCTATGCGCAGGCGCATTATAAAGAAAGGGGTGCCGGAGCGGAATACTTGGCTATTTCCCAACTGGTCTGATATCTCTTTCGTGCGCCCACTATCCCGTGAAAATAACTTTCGTCGTGCGGTAGGCGTACGTGACGACGAGATCCTTGTCATGTACGCGGGAAACATGGGCGAAAAGCAGGGGCTTGAGCTTGTTTTGTATGCCGCGGAGCGGCTCAAGGGCGAAGAGAGCATTAAATTCGCATTGATCGGTTCTGGGGCAGCTCGGTCACGCCTCGAGCGCCTAGCTAAAGAGCTTCGTCTTTCAAACGTGATGTTTTTGCCAGTGCAGCCGTGGGAGCGTTTGCCGGAAATGCTTGCTGCCGCTGATATCCACCTTGTTGTGCAGCGTCGTGAGGCGGCCGACCTTGTTATGCCTTCCAAACTCGCCAACATCCTTGCTGCTGGCCGTCCGTCTGTTGTGACGGCGGATCCGAGCACGGCTTTATACCAAGTACTTGCGGAGTACAACGCAGGGCTTGTGACCCCTCCGGGAGATGTGGAGGCCTTTGTGCACGCGATCAAACGTTTGAGTGATGATTTTGAATTGAGGAAGCAAATGGGACAAAATGCTCGAGCTTATGCGGAACGCTATCTAGACAAGGAGAAGATACTGAGTGGCTTCGAGCAAAGGCTTGTAGGCTTGGTAAAAGAGGCGCGAGGAGGCTGACCTTGGAGCGGAAGCGGGCGTTAATAACGGGAATAACAGGACAGGACGGCTCGTACCTGGCTGAGCTATTGCTGGACAAGGGCTACGAAGTGCATGGCATCATCCGCCGGGCCTCAACCTTTAACACCGATCGCATTGATCACCTCTACAAGGACCCGCATGACCCTGACGCCCGGCTTTTTTTGCACTACGGAGATCTGACCGACGGGACCGGGCTCAGGCGGATCCTCGAGCGCGTGCAGCCGGACGAGATCTATAACCTGGCTGCTCAGTCGCACGTAAAGGTCTCCTTTGAGCAACCTGAGTACACCGCCGACGTGGTGGCCACCGGGACGTTGCGCTTGCTTGAGGCGCTACGCGACTACATGCAGGTTTCCGGCCGCGAAGTGCGCTTTTACCAGGCGGGCTCTTCCGAGATGTTTGGCGCCGCCCCACCGCCGCAGAGCGAAAAGACCCCCTTCTACCCCAGGAGCCCCTATGCAGTGGCCAAGGTGGCGGCCTACTGGTACGCGGTGAACTACCGCGAGGCCTACGGGATGTTCATCGCCAACGGCATCCTCTTTAACCACGAGTCGCCGCGTAGGGGCGAGACCTTTGTTACCCGCAAGATCACCCGGGCTGCCGGGCGGATTAAGCTGGGGCTTCAAAAAAAGCTCTACCTGGGCAACCTGGACGCCAAGCGGGACTGGGGTTTCGCTGGCGACTACGTAGAGGCGATGTGGCGCATGCTCCAACAGCCTGAACCCGACGACTACGTGGTGGCCACCGGGGAGTCGCACTCGGTCCGGGAATTCTTAGAGGAGGCCTTTGGCCTGTTGGGTCTTGACTGGCGGGACTACGTGGAAATTGATCCTCGCTACTTCCGCCCCACCGAGGTGGACTATTTGCTGGGGGACCCCACCAAGGCCAAGGAGAAGCTTGGCTGGGAACCTAGGGTCTCTTTCAAAGAGCTGGTGAAGATGATGGTGGAGCACGACCTGGAGCTGGCCCGCCAGGAAAAGACCCTCAAAGACGCGGGCCACACGGTAGCACTCCGGGGGATCGCCAATGGATAAAGCGAGCAAGATCTTCGTCGCCGGGCACCGGGGTCTCGTGGGCTCGGCGATTTTACGCAAGCTCCAGGCCGAGGGCTACACTAACCTGGTGACCCGCACCCGGGCAGAGCTCGACCTCCGGGACCAGGCGGCGGTGAACCGCTTTTTCGCGGAAGAACGGCCCGAGTACGTGTTTCTGGCTGCGGCCAAGGTGGGGGGAATCCTTGCCAACAGCACCTACCCAGCGGACTTTATTCGTGACAACCTGCAGATTCAGACCAACGTGATCGACGCCGCCTACCGTAATGGTGTGAAGAAGCTTCTTTTCCTCGGCTCCTCGTGCATCTATCCCAAATACGCGCCCCAGCCCATGAAGGAGGAATACCTCCTCACGGGGCCGCTAGAGCCCACCAACGAGTGGTACGCGGTGGCGAAAATTGCCGGGATCAAGATGGCCCAGGCCTACCGACGCCAGTATGGCTTTAACGCAATCAGCCTAATGCCTACGAACCTTTACGGGCCGGGGGACAACTTTGACCTAGAGACCTCGCACGTGATCCCTGCGCTCATCCGCAAGTTCCACGAGGCCAAGGTGGAAGGGAGGCCGCACGTGGTGGTGTGGGGTACAGGTAAGCCACGCCGGGAGTTTTTGCACGTGGACGACCTGGCCGACGCCGCCTTGTTTTTAATGAACAACTACGACGGCGAGGAGATTATCAACGTCGGCGTCGGCGAGGACGTGAGCATTCGCGAACTGGCCGAACTCATCCAGGACGTGGTGGGGTTCGAGGGGGAGATCGTCTTTGACACCACCAAGCCCGACGGCACTCCAAGGAAGCTTCTTGACGTCTCCCGCTTGCAGGCGTTGGGCTGGAAGGCCAAGATCCCCTTGCGCGAAGGTTTGGCAAGCACCTACCGCTGGTACGTAGAGAACTTCGGTGCAGGTGCCGCTAGGTAGGTATTCGTCACCGCGTTTCGCTGGCCTGCGCAATAGGATGTTTACAAGATGTCCTTACCCAAGGACGTGCCAACTGCCCCCCGTGTGGTCGTGAGCACCGCGCGTCCGGGCATTACTACACTTTTGGTACTTTTCTCGGATGTCTTGGCGCTCTTTACTGCAGGGGCCCTCGCGATCTTTTTGCGGCGCTTGCTGGATGGTGGCTTCGCTGCAGAGGCGTATGGCCCCCTTTGGCCGGCGATCGCCCTTTTCCTGGTGGTCTATGCGCTGGCCGGGCTTTATCCGGGTATTGGGTTATCACCGGTCGAGGAGCTGCGAAGGTTGGTTCTCGCGACGACCCTGGTGTACCTGGTGCTTGGCGTCGGCACCTTTTTATTCAAGGAGGGGGAGCGTTACTCGCGCCTGGTGTTCCTCATGGCCTGGGCCTTTTCGGTGGTGCTGGTCCCGCTTGCCCGGGCGCTGGTCAAGCATCTTTTCGCCAGCAAGCCATGGTGGGGCTACCCGGTGGTCGTGCTCGGGGCCGGGCAGACCGGCCGCATGGTGGTGCGGGCGCTCAAGCGGCAACCAGGGCTGGGGCTGAAGCCGGTGGCGGTGCTCGACGACGACCCCGAAAAAAGTGGGGTGATCGAGGGGGTGCCGGTCGTCGGCGGGGTGGATCTCGCCCCGGTGCTCGCCCGCGAGCTCGGCGTGCGTCATGCGATCGTGGCCATGCCAGGGGTGCCCCGGCGGCAGCTCTTAGATTTGCTAGAGCGGTATGGGAACGTCTTCCCACACTTGGTTCTGATTCCTGATCTGTTTGGTTTCTCCAGCTTGTGGGTCTCGGCCCGGGATCTAGGGGGCGTGCTCGGGCTTGAGGTGCGCCAGCAGCTTTTGTTGCGCGGCCCCCGAGTAATTAAACGTGCGATGGACCTCGTGGTCTCGTTACTTGGGGGTATTCTACTCTCCCCACTTTTACTTTTGCTGGTGTTACTGATAAAGCTGGACTCACCTGGCCCCGTGTTTTATGGCCATGAGCGTATTGGTCAGGGGGGGCGTCGGTTTAAGGCCTGGAAGTTTCGCTCTATGGTTAAGGATGCGGATCGTGTTTTGGAGGACCACCTTCGTGAACACCCTGAGCTCCGGGAGGAGTGGGAGCGAGACAGAAAACTCAAAAACGATCCTCGAGTCACCCGCATAGGGAAAATACTAAGGCGGACAAGCTTGGACGAGCTACCACAGCTTTGGAACGTCTTCAAAGGAGAAATGAGCCTTGTCGGTCCCCGACCCATCGTGCAAGAGGAACTTTCAAAGTACGGTGAATTGGGCGTTTTTTATCTTAAGGTAAAGCCTGGTATGACGGGACTTTGGCAAGTATCGGGGCGGAGTGACACCTCCTATAGGGAAAGGATCGAACTGGATGTTTATTATGTGCGTAACTGGTCGGTATGGCTGGACCTTTATATCCTTGCGCGCACTGTCTGGGTGGTGCTCTTTGGAAAGGGCGCTTACTAGGAGTAGCGCCTGTGCCGAGTCGCGTTTACGCCAAGTTTTGAAGGTTGCGCTCTGCTTTAAGTTGCTTGAGCAGCGCCTTGATCTCCTGGATGCGGCTCTTTTTGGCCACCAGGGTGATATTACCATCGCGTACGATTACGACGTCCTCAAGGCCGAGCGTCACCACCACTTCTTCCTTGGAGGTGGCGTAAATAATGGCGCCGTTGGTGTCGAGGCCGATGTGCTTGGCAAGTTCCACGTTGCCGCCCTCGGTGCTGAGAAGACGTTCCAACGCCGTCCAGTCGCCGAGGTCGTCCCAGGTAAAGGGGGCGGGGGCGACGTAGGCCTTGTTGGTTTTCTCCATCACTGCGTAGTCGATGCTGGTCTTTTCTAGATCCTTGAAGGCGTCGAGCCCTCCGGTGCGCAAGGGCTGCACGATCTCGGGGGCGTGGCGCTCGAGCTCGGCGAGCATGGTGGCCGCTTGGAAGACAAAGATGCCGCTGTTCCAGTAGTAGTTGCCGCTTCGTAGATAGCGCTCGGCGGTGGCGCGGTCGGGTTTTTCGGTGAAGCGGGCGACCCGGTAGAAGGCAATGTCGGCGATCGTCTTGGCGGGCTCCCCCCGCTCGATGTAGCCGTAGCCGGTGGCGGGGTGGGTAGGGCGGATGCCGAAGGTGAGGATCGCCGGGGTCTCCTGAGCGAAGGTGGCGCCCGCGGCGATCGTTTGCCGGAAGGCCTCCGGCGGGCTGATGTGGTGGTCGGCGGGGAAGACGCCGACCACAGCCTCCTCGCCGTACCGTTCGGCGAGCTGCAGGGTGAGCCAGGCGACGGCGGGGGCGGTGTCCCGGGGCTCGGGCTCGAGGATGAGGTTTTCCAGGGGGAGCTTGGGAAGCTCCTCGAGGATCCTGCCGGCAAGGTGCCTGGAAGTGGAAACGTAGAGCCTGTCCCAGCCGCCGGCCAGGGGAAAAAGCCGCTCAGCGGTGGCTTGGATCAGGCTTTGGCCGCCGGGGAGGAGCTTCAAAAACTGCTTGGGGCGGTCCTTTCTCGAGAGCGGCCAGAACCGCTCGCCCTTGCCGCCGGCCAGGATTACCGGGATGAACTCCGCCACCTCCTCATGCTAGCCGACGTTTGGGGTCCGGGCGGTTCTTTTTTTGGCCTTCTATGGTTTGATGGGTCCGCTATGTGGCTTCGCGCGGGATTGCTGATCGCTTCCGTTTTCCTTCTGTTGCTGGCTCTGGACGCGGGGCTTATGCGACTGGGGGTTGTGCTCTTTTTGCCGGCGCTCGGGGCCTGGCACGGGCCCCTGATGGTGGCCGCCTTCTTTGGTGCCCTGATCGCGCTCGAGCGCGCCGTGGGGCTGGGGGCGGGCTGGACCTACCTGGCCCCCGGGC
>Ga0256832_1000792_pt1 | contig 20863 bp, 14 predicted proteins | sample 134614metaG_FD_190534 | JGI IMG/M metagenome (GOLD analysis project Ga0256832, IMG submission 190534) | Hydrothermal vent microbial communities from Lau Basin, Pacific Ocean - 134-614 | ecosystem: Environmental > Aquatic > Marine > Hydrothermal vents | place: Pacific Ocean: Lau Basin | collected... | reverse complement strand
CGGCGGAGGCCGTCCACTGGCCGCAGGCCTGGAATGGTACGACTTCAGTCGACAGCATAGGCGACCACAGCAGACCAAAACGCGTTTTGTCAGTCAATCAGCGTCAAACGTGAAACGTCATGTCCTCACGCATCACGTTTCACTCGCCACGTCATCGGCTTCCCGCGCCCCCGGGGCGGCGAGGCGTTTTCACCCGTATCGGCGAGCCGCCGCTCGTGAAGCTTGCATAAAAAACTATTGCATAAAAAACTATCTATTGCATCAGAAGTGACTAATTGTCATATCACCCGATGCGAAATTTTGGGAAAATCCGAAATTCGTCCGGGAAATGGGAAAATAGATTACTGCATGGGAATAACATGCCGGGTATAGTAAATTGTTCGTGCGTTGCCGGGCCTTCTCGTCTAGAGCCGTGGCAACAGGTTTTTCATATCTGATTGGCTGTCTTTCTTTCATCATGTTTCGAGGAGTCGCTGCATGAAACACGGCATTATCGTTGGCGCCATCATCGCAGTGGTCTCAGCGGCTATGATCCTGTGGATGCGTACCATCCAATGGATGCCCGTGCAGGCGGCCGCGGAGGCCCGGCCTATCGACTGGTTGTTTGGGCTGCATATCGATGTGATCACCTTCCTGTATGTGCTGGTGAATGGCATCCTCCTGTACAGCATCTTTGTGTTTCGGCGCAAGAAGGGGGAGGAGGATGCGGTGGGAGCGAATCTGCATGGGAATACGAAGCTGGAGATCGCCTGGACGGTGATTCCCCTGATCACGGTGCTGTTCTTCGCCTATCTGGGCACGCTGGTGCTCAACGATATCAGCGCCGCGGCCGCGGATGAGATGGAGGTCAATGTGCGGGCCCGCCAGTGGTCGTGGAGCTTCGAGTATCCCGAAGCGGGCGTGAAGTCCACGGAGCTGTATCTGCCCGCGGGCCGCAAGGTGAAGCTGACCATGACTTCGGAGGATGTCATTCATTCCTTCTGGGTGCCCGAGTTCCGGGTGAAGATGGACACCGTGCCCGGCATCACCACGACGCTGCGCATCACCCCTTCGGAGGAGGGGACCTACAAGGTGCGCTGTGCGGAGCTGTGCGGCACGGCCCACGCGGCCATGCTGGGCACCATCCGGGTGGTGAGCCCCGAGGAGTTCGAGCAATGGCTGCAAGGCAAGCAAGCGCCCACCAGTCCCGCAGACCTGAGCGAGGAGGAACTGGTGACCCTGGGCGCGAGCACGGCCGAGGCCGCGGGCTGTCTGGCCTGCCATTCGGTGGATGGATCGAAGTCGGTGGGGCCAACGTGGAAAGGGCTGTTCGGCTCGGAGCGGACGCTGGCTGATGGCTCGACCGTGGTCGCGGATGAGGATTACATTCGGGAGTCCATCCTGAATCCCAAGGCCAAGACAGTGGCGGGCTTCCCCGACATTATGCCCCCAACCTACGGCGACACTCTATCGGAACTGGATGTGGAAGCGCTCATCGCTTATATCCGTAGTTTGAAATGAGATCGTGATGCGTGAGATCGTTACGGGTCACGCATCACTCGTCACGCATCACGTCCGACATAAATCGCCATTGCATTATCTCATTCACTCATCTTTCTTCCACACCAAGGAGTCATGCACCTGATGAAAATCGGACGCATTCTGTTAGGACTCATCATTGGCGCGGCGGCCGGCGCGGCCCTGTATGTGGTCATGCGGCTGATCCTGGGCATGCCCGCGATGTCGGCCAATCCCTGGCCCATGATCGCCTTGATGGCGGCGACGGGCGTCATTGGCCTGATGCTGGGGATCGAACCGAGTCTGGGGCTGGCTCGGGCGCTGGCGGGCATGGTCCTCGGCTTCGCCGTGGGCATCCTGCTGGTCTATGGCATCCGCCTGATCCTGGGCATGGACCCGGCCTGGAGCCCCGAACCCGCGTGGGTGACGGGCGCGTTGCTGGGAACCATCGGGTTCCTGCTGGGCGTGGGCGTGGTCACCGATTGGCTGAAGTGGACGTGGGGCGAGGAAACGCCTCTGCAGGACGGTCCGCCCAAGGGCAAGCCCGCGTGGGTGCGCTATTTCGGCCCGGACCAGAACCACAAGGTCATCGGCGTGCAATACACGGTGACGGGCATTCTGCTGCTGGGCACGGCGGGCAGCTTCGCCATGATCTTCCGCACCGAGTTGAGCAAGGCGGGCATCGATTTCCTGCCCGCGGACCTGTTCAACACCTTCATCAGCATCCACGGCATCGTCATGATCGCGTCCATCCTGCTGGGCGTGGGCGGGCTGATGAACTATCTCGTGCCGTTGATGCTGGGCGCCCGTGACATGGCCTTTCCCCGGCTGAACAGCTTTGGGTTCTGGGTGGCCGTGCCCGGAGCCATCCTCATCGTGCTGGCCCTTTTCTTCGGCGGCTGGGACACGGGCTGGACCGGGTATGCGCCGCTGAGCGTGCGGGGGCCGCTGGGCATCGATTTCTTCATGCTGGGCGTGTTCATCTTCGGCTTTTCCTCCATCGTGGGCGCGGTGAATCTCATCACCACGGTGGTGGGGATGCGGGCGCCGGGCATGAGCATGTTCCGCATGCCCATCTTCGTGTGGGCGTCCCTGGCCACCTCGCTGATCCAGCTCACGGGCACGCAGCTCATCGCCCTGTCCTTCCTCATGGTGGTGCTGGAGCGCATCTTCAACATGGGGTTTTTCGACCCTGCGTCGGGCGGCAAGGTGCTGCTGTTCCAGCATCTGTTCTGGTTCTATTCCCATCCCGCGGTTTATATCTTCATCCTGCCCGGCCTGGGCATCATCAGCGAGCTGCTGCCGGTGTTCGCCCGCAAGCCCCTGTTCGGCTACAAGTGGATCGCGCTGTCCAGCATGGCCATCGCCATCATCGGTTTCCTGGTGTGGGCGCATCACATGTTCACCTCGGGCATGAGCGAAAGCCTGCGCGTGCCCTTCATGTATTCCACCATGCTGGTGGCGGTGCCCACGGGCGTGAAGTTCTTTAGCTGGCTGGGCACCATGTGGCGGGGGAAGCTCACCTTCCCCACGCCCATGCTGTTCGTGCTCACCTCCATCGCGGTCTTTCTCATTGGCGGGCTCACGGGGCCGCCCCTGGCCACCGTGCCCACCGACCTGCATCTGCACGACAGCTACTACGTGGTGGGGCACTTCCACGCCACTATGTTCGGCGGGTTCGTGTTCCCCTTCTTCGCCGCGCTCTATTTCTGGTTCCCCAAGATCACGGGCCGGATGTACAATGAACGGTTGGGCAAGGTGCATTGGCTCCTGCAGACGGTGGGATTTTACACCATGTCCCTGTTCATGATGCGCGCCGGGCTGCTGGGCATGCGCCGCCGCATTGTGGATTACGATCCCGCTTTGGGCGTGGAGGGCTATCAGACGGTGGTCACCTGGGCCGGGTGGATCATCTTCATCAGCGTGACCATCGGCGTCATCAATCTGGCCTGGAGCGCATATCGAGGCAAGGTGGCCGAGCCCAATCCCTGGGGCTCCCGCTCGCCCGAATGGCAGATTCCCTCGCCCGTGCCCGAACACAATTACGAGGAGCCTTTCGAGGTCGTGGGCGATCCCTACGATTACGGCGTTCCCGGCTCCGTCTATGTGAAGATCGAACCTGAACCCGCTTCTGGATGAAAGGAGTGATTGTTATGGAAGCAGCAGCATCCCCCGAACGGCGGGAAGCCGAAAAGAAGTTCCTCTACCGCCGCGGCCTTATCGTGCTCATCGCCCTGGTGGTGTTGGAGGTCTTCGATTATTTCATGGCGCAATGGAGCGGCGGCTCCGCCACCATCCTCATGGTGCTGGCGCTGATCAACGCGGCGCTGATCATTCAGTATTACATGCACGTCCACACCATCTTCTCGCTGGAAGGAGATCACTGATGGCTGTTACGACCGCTCCCGCGCATGAAGCGCATCACGAAGAGGTCTCGCCCGCCCGACGGCTCTATCTCAACCGTCTGGGCCTGTGGCTGTTCATCATCTCCGAAAGTTTTCTGTTCGGCGGCATTCTGGTGTCCCGATTCTATCTCTGGGGCTCCACCCGGCCTCATCTGGATCAGGCCCTGGGCATGTCGGTGACCATCATCCTGCTCATCAGCAGCTTCTTCGCCAACCGGGCCGAGGTCGCCATCAAGTACGACGACCATAAGACGTTCTTCCGCAGCATCCTCATGACCATCGGCCTGGGATTGTTGTTCCTGGTCGGCGTGGTGGGGATGGAGTGGCGCACGTCGCCCGTGACGCCGATGATGAATGGCGAGTTCAACGTCTACGGCGCCATCCTCTTCTTCATGACGGGGATGCACGCGTTCCACGTGCTCACGGGCGTGATCATCCTGGCCATCATCGCCCGGCTGGGCAAGAAGGGCCATTTCAGCTCCAGGAATTTCTGGGGCGTGGAGGCCGCCGTGGTCTACTGGCACTTCGTGGACGTGGTGTGGGTGTTCTTCTACCCCGCGCTCTATCTCATCGGCACGGCGGTGGGACCAGCGCATTGAGTAGTATTCAGTGGGTCAGTGTTCAGTGTGCAGTTGGAGGCGTCAATCGACCCTGAAAACTGAACACTGAACACTGAAAACTTACCCCATGACTGAATTCCTGCGCACCATCTTCAGCGTTTGGGAGTTCCGCCCGGAGGTGTTGCTGCCTCTGGGCGTGATGCTCTATCTCTATCTGCGCGGCTGGTTGCGATTGCGGGAGATTCAGCGGCGGGTGGACGCGAAGCGTCGCAAGCAGCGGTGGCGGCTGGCCCGGCGTTCGCAGCCGTTGGCCATGCCCTGGCGACTGGTCAGTTACCTGGCAGGGTGGCTGACCCTGCTGGTGGCGTTGATCTCGGGCATCGACGCCTACGGTTCCATGTTCTTCTTCGTGCACATGCTTCAGCATCTGCTGATCATGATGGTGGCGCCGCCGCTGCTGTGGCTGGCGCAGCCCTACGCCATCGGCATGTGGGGGCTGCCCCGGCGCTGGCGACTGGAGGTGGGGAGCTTGTTCACGGGTGGCGCGCCCGCGCGGCGGGCGTTGGACGCCATCGCCAAACCGGGCCTGGCCTGGATGGTCATGGTCGTGGTCACCTGGGTGTGGCACGACGGCAAAATGTACAATCTCTCCCTCACCAGCGAGCTCATCCACGATATCCAGCATCTCAGTTTCGTGGCTATGGGGCTGTATTATTGGTGGCTGGTCATCGGCGCGGCGCCCCGGCACTATCGCTTTGCTTCGCCCCTCAAACGCAGTCTCTACCTCCTGGCCGCGGTTCCTCCCAACGCCCTGCTGGGGCTCTCCATCGCCCTGGCCGAGGAGCCCCTCTACGCCTACTACACGGCGGTGCCCCGGCTGTGGGGCGTCAGCGTGATGGCGGATCAGCAGTGGGGCGGCATCCTCATGTGGGTGCCCGGCAGCATGATGTTCATGATGGCGGCGCTGGTCTCGGCCGCGGTCTATTTCGTCGAGGAGGAGAAGAAGGAGGCGCTGCCGCAATCGGAATGGGATGGCGAAAACGCGCTGCTGATCCCGGGCCTGGAGGGGCGTGAGTGAGGGGTTGGACTGATGCCCGGATCCGGAATTTGGTAACTACTGTCGCCACCACTTTTTGCCACGAAGACACGAAGAGGATAAAGGCACGAAGTATTTTTCTTTTTCTCTTCGTGTCTTCGAGAAACTTCGAGACTTCGTGGCTTCTTGTAGCCCAAAGTCGAGTACGTTAGCAGTTACGGAATTTGTGTGTATAATTGTGCCATGCGCAAGCGAACCCCAAGCGTGCTCCTCGCCCTTCTGGCCTTCTTCGCCCTGGCGGCCCTGGCCCGGGCCCACGGCGGCGGAACGCCCCAACTGGTCAACGAACCCCTGGGCCCGTACTGGCTCTCGGTCTGGACCCAACCCGACCCGCCGCAGGTGGGCGAGCTGCATGTGACCGCAGCGCTGGCCCGCACCGATACGGGCGAGCCCGTGACCGCGCCGGTCATCATCGTCTACGCTCGCGGCGTCAACAAGAACGACGTCATCGAAGCGGGCATGAGCCACGACGACGCGGCCACGCCCTATTTCTACAACACGGATTTCGAGGTCCCCTACGCGGGGGATTGGACCATCGAGCTGGTGGTGAAAGAGGGCGATTGGGAGGGGCGGGCGTCCTTTCCCCTGACGGTGGCGCCCGCGCCCATCGACAAAGACCTCATCCGCCTGGCCGCATTCGTCACCCTGGCGTTTTTGGGGATCGGCTGGTGGTTCTGGGGCCGGAAACCGCGCCAGAAGAAGACGCGCAAGCGCATCTTTATGTCCCGGCCCGATGAGGATTGAAACACGCGAGGGTTTTGCCATGAAGGCCCGGCCCTTTCCCACTCCTCCCGAGCCGCCCTCAGAAGGGAACTACCCATCCACGCGTTTTTTGGTAAACGCGTATTCCGCTTTGAGCGTTTCTTTGGCGGTTTCGCCTGCAAACGACGCCAGCTTGCCGCCGACGACGGGCACGCTGCTCTTGAATTCCGTCTCGATGAGCATGACGCTGCCGCCGTTCTCCCCTGCGGCCAGCTTCATGCGGCTGCGCGCAGAGACGGGCACGCCCTCGATCTCGATGCTGGCTTTGCCCAGATAGGGGCCGCCCGGCTGCACCTTCCAGCTCTCCTTCTGCACCGAAGGGTTCCATTCGGGCACGAATTTCTTGAGCGGGCCGGGTGCGTCCGACTGGACCTCGCGTTCCAGGGTGATTCTTACGGCGTCACCCCCTTTTTCAACCGTCACTTTTACGTTGCGCGTGCCGATGGCCTCGGCCCGGGCTTTGAGGAAGGCCGGGTCTGTGAGATAGCCGAAAACGGCGTCCGGGTCGGCGTCGTAAATGTCTTTGGTGCGAATCTTCATGGATATTCCTTTTGTGGGTTGGATAAATGATGGCAAGTGGGAATCAATGATACACCAGGATGCGCGGTCTCGAAAGTTGAGCGTGAGGGGCAAAGAAAAAGACCGCCTGGCAGAAACCGGGCGGTCTCACGGGATTTGTTTGTGACGGATTTCTAGGCGGCCATGCGGGGTCGGAATTTGTAACCGTAGTTGATCAAACCTTCGTCGCCTTCCACGCTCAACTTGCGGGTCACCATCTCCACCTCCATGCCGATCTCGACCCGGTCGGGATCCACGTCGGTGAGCTGGGCGGTAAGCATAGGGCCCTCCTCCAGCTTGATCAGCGCCAGGGGATAGGGGGCCTGGGTCTGGAAGCCTTCGGGCGCGTTGTAGACGGTGGTGAAGCTGTACACCTCGCCCAGGCCGCTCAATTGGGCGGGATCGTAGGCGGGCTTGGCGCATTCGGGACACACATCCCGCGGGGGAAAGACATGCGCGCCACAATGGTGGCAGATTTCACCATGAAGGCTGTAACGTTGTTTTTTGATTCGCCAATTGCGAGCAATGTGCATACGTGGTTCTCCTGCTATGAAAATAAAGTAATCAGTGATCAGTTGACGTGATGCGTAATGTGTAATCCGTGAGGTCGTTACGCATCACGCATTACGCATTACGTGCTTGGCTTCCCGCGCCGACCTGGCCGCGAGGCGTTGCTGTGAAAAACCGCGTCGTGTCCGAAATGCAAATCATCTTCTCTGCGTCGCCATGGAGTATAGACTTGAAATCCTGTCAAAAACCATCAATCCAGCCCGATTTCGCCCGCCTGACAGTTTTTGACAGTTTTTTACTGCACGGAAACGCCCAAAGCAAAGACGCCGTTGGCCGGATCGCCTGTGAATGTGCCGATGGTCAGGTCGTAGAGGCCGTCGGGCAGGGGGATGGCCGCGCGCAGGGCGGGCACGAGTTCGTTTTTCTGGGCGACCAGGCCCGCGCCGCCGCTGAAAGGATCATAGCGCTGCAACCACCAGCGATTGTCCTGGCCCGGTCCGCCCACGAAGCGGATATCGCCCTCGTAAGTCAAGTCTTCCGCCTCGAAGCGATGGCGCTGACCATCCGCACCCAAAAACTCGACATAATCGAATGCGGCGTCATGTCCGGAGATGGGGCCGATGGTGAGCGTGACGCGTCCGCCGCGCACCTCCACAGGGCCCACGCGCCAGCGCGCCACCCGGCTATTCACGTCACCCAGATAGACGTGGTCAGGTCGGAACAGGTCGCCGTTGGGCAGGTAGGCGCTGCTCGTGGCCCGGGGCGAAGCGTCCTCGGCCGAGGCGGGGAGCCTTTCGAGCCCGGTGAGATAGCTCAGAAAGACGACGCGGCCCGCACCGTCCCGAATCTCCCGCAACTGTCCGTCGGGCCAGCGTCGTTCGACGCGGATGCGCTGGGAGGGTTCATCTGGCGAGAGGATCCAGACGCGTTCTGGGCCCGGACAGGCTTCCAGCAGCGGGCCGGTGACGCCCGGCTCCAGGTCGAGGAGCTGATGCGGCCAGGCCAGAAACGCGATCTCCCGTTCGCTCAGGCGGTAGGGGGTCGAGAAGCCGCAGGCGTTGATCGCGTCGGGCAGGGCGTCCAGGTAGCGCCCGATGCGGGCTCGGGGCCGGGCGTTGTTGCTGGTGGTCAGGAAATAATCCCGCCAGTTGCGCTGCCCCAGAACCAGGAAGGCGATGATCAGTCCCATCATGACCACGACGGCGGGGTTGGGGTCCCAGACCGAGCGGATGGGACGATCGAGCCCCAGCCCGGACAGCGTCACATGCAGGGCCACGCCCGCCATGAGCGCGGCCGCGGGCAGGATGCCCACCAGCCGGGGCCAGAAGGGCGCGTTGTTGGTGAGGACGCTGCCCGTGATCAGAATGGTCAGCAGCCAGATGAGCGCGAATCCCAGACCCGGATGCCGCCAGCGCCTCAAACTGTATCCCAGCCCCAGCAGCACCAGGGGCGAAAGGGCCAGGGTGAACATGGGATGCGTGTAGCCGAACTGGGTGCTGGTGTCGTGGGTGTCATTGAACATCAGGGCCGAGCGCCAGATCTGCTCCCAGACGACAGCCGCGGGCGTGTCCACGCCATACTTGCCCATGAGATGGGTCATGACCGGTTCGTGGAAGAGGAAAACCGACCGGGATCGTTCCAGCAGGGCGTTGGTGTGCTGCAGAAAGTAGATGAGCGACGGCCCTAACGCGGTCACAGTTCCCAATCCCAACAACGCGGCCGCGGCCAGCCCAAAGCGCCATCCCCGCCGCGCGGTTTTGGGATGCAGCAGGATGAGGTAGAGCGCGGCCGCGGGCAGGATGAACAGCACGGCCCGGCCCGAGTAGTACATTTGCAGACTCACGCCCACCAGCAATCCCGCCAGGGGAAAGGGCCAGAGCCGGCGCGAGCGCAGTCCGTGGGCCAGCAGAAGGAAGGCGAACAGGATCCAGGGCCAGGGGTCCATGTACGCGGCCAGGCGGGAGAAGTGGATGTGGGGGATGTTCACCACCAGCGCGGCCGCGGCCAGCGCAGCCAGGCGGTGGGAGTCGAACAGACGCCAGGCCAGCAGATAAAGCCCGAGGATGGTCAGCAGCCCCTCCACCGCGGGCATGAAGTTCAGCCCCAGGATGCTGTTGGACACGAATTTGAGGCCGATGACCGAAGGATAGAACCCCAGCATGGGTATCTCGGCCCAGCCCTGGTGAAAGATGCCGGGCGCGGCGCCTGCGAGGATGTCGCGGGCCTGGAGGCCCATGGACGCCATATCGCCGTGCAGGTCCTGGGGAATATCGGCCAGCAGATGGAAGCGCAGCCACGCCGCGCCTCCCAAGATTGCAGCCAACACCGCCACATGCCGCCACCTGAACACTGATGACTGATCACTGAACACTGATAACTTCCTCCCCTCCCCTGCCATCCACACAGACGCCATCACCAGGGCGACCATGCTCGCCACCCACAGCCCCCGCGTGATCCCATCCTCGCCCGTCAACAAAAAGCGGGCCATACTCGACCCCAGCAAGGCCGTCGCCACGCCCATCGTCCCCCACGCGCCGCGCCTCCCCCTCTGAACACTGGACACTGGCCCTCCTGAAAAGACAATTTTACCGCAGAGTGCGCTGAGAACGCTGAGAAAATCATCAGGTTTCGAGGAGAAGACGCCCATGAATCCAACCTTTTGACTCTGTGTCCTCTGCGTTCTCTGCGGTAAACAACCTTTTCGTAGTGAAGCCAATACTGAATACTGATTACTTATTCCATTCATCGCGGGCGCAACCCAGGCGAAAAGTCCCATCGCCAACGCGTAGCCCATCACGCCAACGACCAGCCGCATCCTCTCCTCCCCCAGCCAGGGAGCGAACGCCAGCAGCTTCTGGAAGAACGCGCCGTTGGGATTGTCGGGGAAGAAAATGGCCTGGGAAGCGTACGCCAGCGTCAGGGCCAGGATCAACAGCCACTTTTTTGTCACAACGTTACCCCAACTCCGTTCACTCGTCCTGGGATGCTTCTGCGAACGGCCCGTCATAGCCCATCTCCCGCAGCCATTGCTTATCCTGTGCGCTGAGGGGCGCGCGGGCCAGCAGGTCGGGTCGCCGCTCCAGGGTGCGCTTCAGGGCCTGCTTGCGCCGCCACTCGGCCACCCGGGCGTGATGCCCGGAACGCAGCACCTCAGGAACTTCCCAGCCGCGGAAGACGGGCGGACGGGTGTAGTGCGGGCCTTCCAGCAGGCCCGTGGCGTGGGAATCCTCGGCCGCGGCCCGTTCGTAGCCCAGCGCGCCGGGCAGCAGCCGCACCACCGCATCCACAATGACCATCGCAGCCAGCTCCCCGCCCGACAGCACGAAATCCCCGATGGAGATCTCATCGTTGACCAGATGCTGCCGCACCCGCTCATCCACGCCCTCGTAGCGACCGCAGATGAAGATGAGCCGTTCCTGCCGGGCCAGCTCCTCCGCCACGGCCTGGGTGAAGCGTCTCCCCTGGGGGGTGAGGAGGATGACCGGGGCCTCCTCGTCCCCCAGGATATCTTCCACCGCGGCGAAGATGGGCTCGGGCTTCATGACCATGCCGCCCCCGCCGCCGTAGGGCGTGTCGTCCGTGGTCTTGTGTCGGTCCGTGGTCCAATCCCGTAGATTCCACACGCGGATGTCCACCAGGCCCTTGTCCTGCGCCCGGCCGATGATGGACGCGTCCAGGACGCAGGGGAACATGTCTGGAAAGATGGTGAGGATGTCGATGCGCATAGAGGTCGGACAGTCGTGCGGTCGTGCAGTCGCGTGGTCGGGCGGGCGACACGTGCGAGGGCTTGCCGATATAGATGACAATGCCTCGCGGCCAGAGCGGCGCGGGAAGCCAACACGTGAAACGTGATGCGTAATGAGCTCACGTTTCACGTGTTCACGCATCACGCCCGTTGCTGACTCGCCCAACGTGGGCTTCGAGTCGCTTTCGTAGACGAACGCAATCCTATTTACAAGGCAGGTTAATCATACCAGTTTCGGAGGGGAGAGGCGAAATCGGACGCCCGGTGTGGGAGGGGCCACGTTTCGCAGTTGCGATGCTTCGACCGGGCGAAATTTCGCAGATGGCGAATTGGAATAATCGAAAGAATGATTGAGATAAATATCACTTTATTTTGAAATTTCCTGTATTTACGAAATGCTATTGATTTGTATCTTGATTTTTCCTATAATTATTTTGGCAATTTTCTTACGTCTGCAATCCACACAAGGAGTGATTCCATGTCCGACCAACCCATTTTCCCCAAAACCATGGGCCAGCAGTTTGGCCGACGTTCCTGGGCCGAGCCCTGGAAGATCAAGATGGTTGAGCCCATTCGCCAGTTGCCCCGCCCGGAACGGGAGCGGGCCATGGGTGAGGCGGGCTACAACACCTTCCTCCTCCGCTCCGAGGATGTCTACATCGATCTCCTCACCGACAGCGGCACCAGCGCCATGAGCGACCGTCAGTGGGCGGGCCTGATGCTGGGCGATGAGGCTTACGCGGGCAGCCGCAATTTCTATCATCTGGTGGAGGCCATCCAGACCTATTACGGCTACAAATACATTGTGCCCACCCACCAGGGCCGCGGGGCCGAGCATCTCATCAGCCAGGCGCTGATCAAGCCCGGCGACTTCATTCCCGGCAACATGTACTTCACCACCACCCGGCTGCATCAGGAGCTGGCGGGCGGGACGTTTGTGGATGTGATCATCGATGAAGCCCATGACCCCACCAGCCTGCATCCCTTCAAGGGCGATATCGATCTGGACAAGCTCCAGGCCCTTATCGACAAAGTCGGCGCGGAGCGCATTCCCTACATCAGCGTGGCGGGCACGGTGAACATGGCCGGGGGCCAGCCCATCAGCATGAGCAATATCAAGGCTGTGAAGGCCCTGGCCGAAAAATACGGCATCCGCGTTTATCTGGACGCCACCCGCATAATGGAGAACGCGTTCTTCATTCAGGAGCGGGAGTCCGGGTATCAGGATAAGACCATCGCCGAGATTCTGAAGGAGTTCTGCAGCTACACCGATGGCGCCTGGATGTCGGCCAAGAAGGACAATCTGGTGAATATCGGCGGCTGGCTGGCCACCAATGAGGAGGACGTCTTCGAGAAGACCCGCAATATGGTCGTGGTGTATGAGGGCTTGCATACCTACGGCGGCATGTCGGGCCGCGACATGGAGGCCCTGGCCATCGGCATCGAGGAGGCGGTGCAGGATGATTATGTGCGGGCCCGGGTGGGCCAGGTCCGCTACCTGGGCGAGCTTCTCGTCGATTGGGGCATCCCCATCGTCCAACCCATCGGCGGCCACGCCATCTTCCTGGACGCGAAGCGTTTCTATCCCCACATCCCTCAGGATGAATTCCCGGCCCAGACCCTGGCCGCGGACATTTACATCGATTCGGGCGTGCGCACCATGGAGCGGGGCATCGTCAGCGCCGGCCGCGACCCCGAAACGGGTGATCATCGCTATCCCAAGCTGGAGCTGGTGCGCATCACCATCCCCCGCCGGGTCTACACCCAGGCCCACATGGACGTGGTGGCCGAGTCGGTGAAGGCGGTGTGGGACAAGCGGGAGCAGGCCCGCGGCCTGCGCATGGTCTACGAGCCCAAATACCTGCGCTTCTTCCAGGCCCGGTTCGAGCGGATCTAAGGATTAGCGCCTCATCAGTGACATTTTTGCCAGCGAGTTAAAAGTTACACAGAGCTCACAGAGTTGCTTTGGAGCTACACAGAGTTCACAGAGATTCATGGATCTTTTTTTCTCTGTGCAACTCTGCGATTTCTCTGTGCGACTCTGTGTTCCTACCTGGGGCCGGATTGTCCGGGTTAGGATCAAGATTGCAACCCGCCCCTTCCAATCCCAATCCTAATCCTACTTCCCTAGCGCCCGGATGGCCTCGTCGAGAGGTTGTTCGGGCGTGCTCTTTCGGGCGATGATCCAGTCGATGACCGGCTGCCGCCAGTCGATGCCCGTGTCATAGCCCTCGGGATCGTATTCCGCCAGCTTCTGATAGGAGCCGCCGCCCGCGTACATGTAATCGTTCACCAGCACGTGATAGACCGCGTCAGCCTGAAGGGGCTCGCCCGTGCGGTTCAACTCCCAATGGCCTCCCTGCTGATGGACGCCGCCCGCAAAGACCTTCTTCCCCTGCGCATCCATGAAGGCTTCGATCTGCGCGCCCGTCATTTTCATGTCGATGAGCACATTGTCGAAGGGCATGACGCTGATGATGTCGGCGATGGTGATGGGGCCCGCGCGTAGGTCATCCCGCACGCCGCCGCTGTTGGTGATGGCCACGTCAGCATTGGGATAGCCCAGCAGCCAGGTCTCGGTCACCAGCTTGAGCATGGGCTCGCTGCGTTCGGGCAGGGTTTGGGCCAGATAGCCGATGGGTTCGCCGAGCGTCGCGTCCGTTTCCTGCCGCCATTTAGCCACAATGGCCGCGACGTCGGGGTCAGCGGGCCCGCCTCGATTGGCTTCCACGTCGTATTTGGCGCTGACCACTGCACCTGATTCGGGATCGATGGCCAGTTGGGCCCAGGCGAAGGTTTGGAGATAGGGCCCGCCCGTGATCAGCACCGCGTCCCCGGCCTTCTCCGCCAGGGACTCGTGGCAGTGCCCGCCCCCGAACAGGACGATGCCCAGGTCTTTGGTCTTGGCCGTGGTGTGGCGCAGCTCCTGGTTGCAGAGATGGCTGATGACCATGACCACGTCTGCGCCCGCAGCCCGTACCTCGGGCGCGGTCTGCTGCAAGGTTTCCACATAGGGCTCGAAGTCGAAATCCTGGACATTGGCGGGGTTGGTGACCTTGGGCGTGTGGATATTGGCCAGGCCGATGACGCCCACCTTCAGGCCGCCCGCGTCGATGATGGCGTAGGGCTGGACGCCCAGGCTTTCGGAAATCTGTCCGTCGCTCTTGTTCCGCATGTTCGCCGCGAGATAGGGGAAATCGGCCAGGGAGATGGTGTACTGCATGTTTTCCAGCCCGAAGTCGAACTCGTGATTCCCCACCGCGGATGCGTCATACCCCATCGCGTTCATCACCTCGACCATGCTCTCGCCCTTGAACCAGGTGGAGATGGCGGGCCCGGTCCAGTTGTCGCCGCCGCTGAGGACAAGAAAGCGCGGGTCCGCGGGGTCGTAGCCGAACTGCTTTTGCCACAGGCCCAGCAGATTGGCCGCGCCCGCGCCCTCGCTCTGCCCCTCCATCCACCCATGTTCGTCATCGGTGTAGAGGATGGTGAGGGTGACGGTGTGGGCCGGGGTTTCGGCGGGGGCCTCGGTGGCTGCGGGCGGAGGCGGCGAGACTGTGGGAAGCGCGGGGACATTGCACCCGGCGAATAGCGTTGCAAAAAGGATGGCGAGAAGGGAGGTGAGGATGGTTTTCATGGGGTTGTCGGGGAGAGTCGGTGGATTGACAAAAGTGTAATACGAACGGACGGGATTGGCAATGTGACTGTGGGGTAGTGGCGTCTCCCTCTTCGATAGTTGCGTCGGTTGATTCTGTCCATTATAATGACTATATTTCAGGTCATTCAGGAGGTCAATATGGTCGTCGTTTCCAGCACGCAGGCCAAAGCCCAGTTCAGCAAACTGATCGAGAAAACGCAGGAAGGTGACGAAGTGGTCATCCGGCGGCGCGGCCAGCCTGTGGCGGTGATGCTTTCTTATGAGGATTATCTGGATTTGCAGACTCTGCGCGAGAAAGCCAGGCGGAAGGAAGCGCTCGCCCGATTGCGGGCGCTGGCCCGGGAAGTGCGCGCTCAGAATGAAGGTCTGACGCCCGAGGATAGCGAGGCGCTGGCGGATGCACTCGCCCGCGAAGCGCTCGAAGGCCTGGCGGCAAAGGGCCAGGTGCGTTTCGAACGTTCCTGATTCGAGGCGTCTATGCGCGTGCTCATCGACGTGAATGTCTATTTGAGCTATCTGCTGAATCCCGCGGCCGATAGCGCGGTCTGTCAGGTCGTCGAAGCGGGGATCATGGGAAAATTCACGCCGCTGGTTCCCGACGCGCTCTGGCGGGAGCTGGTGGAGGTTGTCCGCCGCAAGCCCCATCTTCAACGCCGCATCTCGGCTGAACAGATTCAGGCATTGCGGGCCATCCTCGAAGCCGTTGGCGAGCCTCTCCCCGAGATCGATGCGGCAATCCCCCGCGTCGTCCGCGATCCCAAGGACGACTACCTTCTGGCTCACGCGCTGCTGGATAACGCAGATTATCTCGTCACGGGTGACGCGGATTTGCTCGCCCTCGATCCCGTGGGCGATCTGCGCATCCTTTCTCCCCATGCGTTCATGGCGGCATGGACGCAGGCGTAAACGCCCGGCGTTTTTTGAAATCTCACACGGATATCACACTCTACAAAGACCATGCTTCTTCGACCTCTTCTCAATTCCAAACGCCCGCTCCTCCTCATCCTTGCGCTGGCGCTCCTCACCCTCCTCCTCGGCAGGCCCGCCAGCGTCCGCGCGTCCATGGCCGGCAGCGCGCAGGGCGAAGACAGCGTCCGCTTCGCGGTCATCGGCGATTTCGGCAGCGGCAGCCCCCGCGAAGCGGGCGTGGCCCGCATCATCGCCGACTGGCATCCCGACTTCATCCTCACCGCGGGCGACAACCGCTACGGCTCCACCACCTACGATCAGGTCATCGGCCAGTTTTTCTGCGACTGGCTGAAGGACGTGGAGCCGGGCGAGTATTGTGTGGGCGGCAACGCGGCTCGCAACGCCTTCTTCCCCGCCGCGGGCAATCACGATTACAGCGACGGCCGGGGATTCCAGGAGTATCTGAACTATTTCACCCTGCCGGGGAGGGATTTCGTCAGTTCATCGGGCAACGAACGGTATTACGACGTGCGTTGGGGTCCGGTGCACGCCTTCATTCTCAACTCCAATCCGGGCGAGCCGGACGGCGTGGGCGCCAACTCTCGTCAGGCCCGGTGGTTGAAAAAGGCTCTGGCCCAATCGGATGCGCCCTGGCGGATCGTCATCTTCCATCACGCGCCCTATTCCTCCAGCTCCGCGCACGGCTCCAGCGTGTGGATGCAGTGGCCCTTCGAGGCGTGGGGCGCAGACGCGGTCATCGGCGGGCATGACCACACTTACGAGCGGCTGCAGGTGGGCGGCATCCCCTATTTCGTCAACGGCATCGGCGGGAACAGCATCTACGGCTTCGGCGATCCCCTGCCCGAGAGCGTCGTGCGCTACAATGGCGATTACGGGGCCATGCTGGTGGAGGCCGCGCCCACGCGCATTACCTATCGATTCGTCAACCGCCAGGGCGAGGTCATCGACCGCTACGAGTATCCCGTCTCGGGGGCGAACCCCAAACCCCCGCCCGTCAGGCGATGGTCTACCGCCTGGTCCACCGTGCAGATCGAGGAGGTGGATGGGGGATGGGTTCTTTCCGTCTGTTTCCACTCCAAGGCGCTGAGCAAGGCCTTCTGCCTCCATCGCACCATCGCCCGCTGAGCCTGCGCTGGTCAGCGCCTGACCCGGCGGAGCCACACCGCCCGCAGCGGCGCGGGAATCAGCTTGGTCGAACCTTCCCACATACGGTAAGATAATTCCATGCCTCCCATCTACGATCCCAATGACCTGCCCGACATTCCCCTGGAAGACCGGGGCTACGGCTATCTGGTGGGCACCGAGCTGTTCCTGGTGCGCCACGGCCAATCCATGACCAATATCTACAAAAACCTGGTGTCCTACGATCCCAACCTCACCGCGTTGGGATGGGCCCAGGCGCTGAGCGTGGGCGAGTACATGGCCCGGGAACTGCCCGTGGACGTGGTTGTCAGCTCGCCCCTGCGCCGGGCCCACAGCACCGCCCTGGCCGTGGCCCACGCCCAGGGCCTGGAGGTCATCGAGCTGGCGGGGTTGGAGGAAAGATTCGCCGCGTTCTACGAGGAAATGCCCCTCCATCATCCCACGCGCCCCTGGTGGGGCCGGTCCGACTGGACGCCCACCAGCGAGGGTGCGCCCGGCTTCACCGCGTTTCGGGACCGGGTGTTGGCCGCGCTGGCGGAGATACTGGAAACCTGGGCGGGGAAGCGCATCTGTGTAGTCAGTCATGGCGGCACGATGGGGGTGATTACGGCGGCGATGGTGGGCAGCCAACAGCTTTCGGTGTGGCAGCACAACACGGGCGTCAGCCATTTCCTCTGGCCCGAATGGAGGCGGTGGATGGTCATGTTCATCAACCGCCGGGAGCACCTGCTGGACCTGAACGAGGCCGACTATCCCCACCCGCCCGAAGCCATCCCGGACGAAGGGGGGTTCGTGCGCATTCCCGAGGGCCTCATCCAATCCTGGTCCGATCTGCCCGCGCATCCCCAACTGGCCTTCCTCAGCAACCATCTGCGCCGCTCCGACCGCATCCTCTTCATCCAACCGCCCGACCCACTCACGCCCCTGCGCGTCTCCCTGCGTTCCCGGGCCTCGGTCATCCTCAGCGATGATCTGCAACTGCTGGAGGCGGGCGAGCTGCGGCGGGCCGTGCTCAACGCCAATCACGTCCGCTACCAATACCTCTTCCTGCCCCTGCCCTACCCCGACGCTTATTTCGATTACGCGGTCATCCCTGCGAACTGCCATCAAGTGGACGACGCCGAGATCGCGCGGGTGGTGAAGGATGCTTCGGGCGTGATTCGGTATCCTGTCAGTGAATAGGTGGGGGAACTGGGAAGCCAGGAAACCTGCAAACCAGTTATTTTTGAGGAATTTCGAATCGAATTTTGGGCGATTGAGACAAAATGGGATAAGATAATATGTTCTGGCGCTTCGCGCCCATCTCATCCTGATCCCAATCCCGATCCTGTCCCATGCCTCAATCGAAGCTCATCGTTCGCGGCGCACGCGAGCATAATCTCAAAAACATCGACGTGGAAATCCCCCGCGACAAGCTGGTGGTCATCACCGGCCTGTCCGGGTCGGGCAAATCCTCCCTGGCCTTCGATACCATCTACGCCGAGGGCCAGCGACGCTATGTGGAATCCCTCTCCGCCTACGCCCGTCAGTTCCTGGGCCTGATGGAGAAGCCCGACGTGGACCAGATCGAGGGGCTTTCTCCGGCCATCTCCATCGACCAGAAGGGAACCAGCCGCAATCCCCGCTCCACCGTGGGCACGGTCACCGAGGTCTACGACTACCTGCGCCTGCTCTTCGCCCGCATCGGCCAGCCCCACTGCCCCCAATGCGGCCGCCCCATCACCCGTCAGACCGTGGAGCAGATCGTGGACGCCATCGCCGCCTATCCCGAAGGCAGCCGCCTGCTCATCCTCGCGCCCCTGATCAAGGACCGCAAGGGCGAGCACAAGCAGATCTTCGACCAGATCCGCAAGGCGGGCTATGTGCGGGTGCGGGTGGATGGCGAGATCCACGACGTGGACGAGGATATCGAGCTGGATCGCTACAAGAACCACACCATCGAGGCCGTGGTGGACCGGCTCATCATCCGGCACGGCGGCAGCAACGGCCACGGCCTGGACATGACCCGCCTGGCCGATTCGGTGGAGACCGCGCTGCATCTGGGCGGCGGCGTCATCATCGTGGCCGACGTCACCGACCGGGAGCATCCTACCGACCGGCTGTTCTCCGAGCATCTCTCCTGCCCGGTCTGCAATATCAGCCTGCCCGAGATCGAGCCCCGCACCTTCTCCTTCAACTCGCCGCATGGGGCCTGCCCCGCCTGCATGGGCCTGGGCACGCAGATGGAGTTCGATCCCGAGTTGATCGTACCCAATTCTGATCTCAGCCTGGCCGAGGGTGCGCTGCATCCCTGGTCGCGGGACACCGCGGCCTACTATCAGGCCCTGGTGGAGGCCGCGGCCCGGCATTACGGCATCCCCATGGACGTGCCCTGGAAGGAGCTCAGCCGCAAGCAGCAAGACATCATCCTCTACGGCGGCAAGCGCAACGACACTTTCACCGTGCGCTATGTGAACCAGTATGGACGATTGCGCCAGTTCCAGACCTCCTACGAGGGCATCATCCCCAACCTGCAGCGTCGCTACAAGGAGACGACGTCTGAATACATCCGCGGGGAGTTTCTGGAGCGCTACATGACCCAGCGCCCGTGCCCGGTGTGCGGGGGCAAGCGCCTGCGGCCCGAGGCTCTGGCCGTCACCATCCAGGGGTTGAACATCCATGAGGTGGGGGAAATGTCGGTGGCCGAGGCGTTGGCCTGGGTGAAGAAGCTGCGCGGGGCCAGGCCCGACGACCACTACAACGCGCCCCTGCCCGACGAGGTTCCGCCCAACTCGCCCCTCAGCCAGCGGGAATGGACCATCGCCCGCCAGGTGCTGAAGGAGATCCAGGCCCGCTTGCAGTTCATGCACGACGTGGGGCTGGATTACCTCACCCTCAACCGCAAGGCGGGCACGCTGTCGGGCGGCGAAGCCCAGCGCATCCGTCTGGCCACGCAGATCGGCTCCCAGCTCATGGGCGTGCTCTACATCCTGGACGAGCCCAGCATCGGCCTGCACCAGCGGGACAACGCCCGCCTCATCCGCACCCTCACCGACCTGCGGGACCTGGGCAACACGGTGCTGGTGGTGGAGCACGATGAGGAGACCATTCTGTCGGCGGACTGGGTCATCGACCTGGGGCCGGGCGCGGGAGAGCATGGAGGCGAGATCGTGGCCGAAGGCCCGCCTGAGGCCATCATGGCCAACGAGGCCAGCCTTACGGGCGCGTATCTCTCGGGCCGACGGCAGATCCCCATCCCCAAGCAGCGTCGCCCCGGCACGGGTGAATATCTTGTCATCCGCGGCGCGCGGGAGAACAATCTCAAAAACCTGACGGTGAAGTTCCCCCTGGGGAAATTCATCGTAGTGACGGGCGTCAGCGGCTCGGGCAAATCGACGCTGGTCATCGATACCCTCTACCGGGCCGTGGCCCAGCGCCTCTACCGCGCCCGCAAAAAGCCGGGCAAACATGACGCCATCGAGGGACTGGAGCATTTGGACAAGGTCATCGACATCGACCAGAGTCCCATCGGCCGCACACCCCGCTCCAACCCCGCCACCTACACCGACGTGTTCACTCCCATCCGCAAGCTCTTCGCCAGCCTGCCCGAGGCCAAACTGCGAGGCTACAAGCCGGGCCGCTTCTCCTTCAATGTCAAGGGCGGGCGCTGCGAGGCCTGCCGGGGTGACGGCATCATCCGCATCGAGATGCAATTCCTGCCCGACGTGTACGTGCCCTGCGAGGTGTGCCACGGCAAGCGCTACAACCGGGAGACCCTGGAGATTCGCTACAAGGGCAAGAACATCTCCGAAGTGCTGGAAATGACCGTGGACGAGGCTCTGGCGTTCTTCCAGAACATCACCAGCATCCGCAACAAGCTGGAGACCCTGAGCCGGGTGGGGTTGGGCTATATCCGCCTGGGCCAGCCCGCCACGACCCTGTCGGGGGGCGAGGCCCAGCGCGTGAAGCTGGCCAAGGAACTCTCCCGCCGGGCCACGGGCAAGACCCTGTACATTCTGG
>Ga0256832_1000791_pt1 | contig 20870 bp, 18 predicted proteins | sample 134614metaG_FD_190534 | JGI IMG/M metagenome (GOLD analysis project Ga0256832, IMG submission 190534) | Hydrothermal vent microbial communities from Lau Basin, Pacific Ocean - 134-614 | ecosystem: Environmental > Aquatic > Marine > Hydrothermal vents | place: Pacific Ocean: Lau Basin | collected... | reverse complement strand
AGAACTCGACGAACTTGCCCACCACCCCGTGCTTGCGCAGGAGCTCGGTGATGGTGAGCACCAGGTCGGTGGCGGTGGCGCCCTCGGGGAGCTCGCCGGTGAGCTTGAAGCCCACCACCTTGGGGGCGAGCATGTAGTAGGGCTGGCCGAGCATCACCGCCTCGGCCTCGATGCCGCCGACGCCCCAGCCGAGCACGCCGAGGCCGTTGATCATCACCGTGTGGCTGTCGGTGCCCACCAGCGAGTCGGGGAAGGCATAGGTCTTGCCGTCCGCCTCCTGGGTCATCACCACCCTGGCCAGGTACTCGAGGTTGACCTGGTGGATGATCCCCTGGTCGGGGGGCACCACGGCGAAGTTATCGAGCGCCTTTTGGCCCCACTTCAAGAGGGTGTAGCGCTCGCGGTTGCGCTTGTACTCGAGCTCGGCGTTCTTCTTGAAGGCATAGACGGTGCCGAAGAAGTCCACCTGCACCGAGTGATCAATCACCAGGTCGGAGCGAACGATGGGGTTGATCTTTTCCGGGTCCTTACCGAAGCGGGCCATGGCGCTTCGCATCGCCGCCAGGTCCACCACCGCGGGGACGCCGGTGAAGTCCTGGAGCACGACGCGGGCGAGCTTCAGGGGGACGTTGATGGCGCCGGGCTCGGGCTGCCAGCGGGCCAGGTTGACGACGTCCTCCTCGGTCACCTGGTAGCCGTCCACGTTCCTGAGGAGGCTCTCCAGCATGACGCGGATGGAGAAGGGCAGTTTCGAGACCTCGGCGATGCCCTGGCGCTCTAGCTCCATGACGTCGAAGTAGTGGACCTTGCCGGCCCGGGTCTCCAGGGTCTTCAGGGTTCCAAAGGCATCCTTGTACACGTAGCACTCCTTTCTGCCCCTAAGCGGGGCGGTGGATGACGGGAAGGTTTTGGCTGGGGTTGTCCTCGCCGCGGGGGGCGCCCCGCGCTCACACCCAGTCTACCACTAGAGCATGCCCGCCAAGAACCCCTCTTCCCGGATGGCGCGGATCAGATCCATCACCGTGAGCTGGTGGGGGTCGTACTCGACCAAGATCTGCCCGGGCTGGCTGGGCTCGACCTTGGCGACGCCCTCCAGGGCTTGCAGCGCGCGCACGACCTTTTTGGTTTGCTCGGGCGTTTCCAGCCCGCGGACGCCGAGAAGTACGCGGTTCATGGCGTCATTCTAAGACGCCCCGGCGGCCCGAGGCCGAGCCCAGGCGCTTGGCAAATAACCGCGGCCCCGGGTAGTAGCCGGCGTCAAGCGCTGCCCGGGCGAGGGGCGTGCCCTCGGCGGCGGGCAGGGCGAGCTCGTAGGCGGCGGCGTCGTAGGCGGATTTCTCCAGCGCTTTTAGGAGAGGCCCGAGCGCAGGCGCGCGGGCGACCAGCCGGGTGACGAGCACCGTGGCCCGGTCCCCCTGCCACAGCGGCTGGGCGAGCACGAAGCCCTGCACGCCATGTTCGTCCTCGGCAACGAAGCTATGGCCGCTGCGGGCGAAAAAGCGAAGCGCCGCGGCGTTGGCCCGGGGCTTGTCGTCGTCGGGGCGGAGGTCTTGCTCAAGGCGTTCGAGCGCGGGTTGGTCGGCTTCGCTTAGCGGGCGTACCTGCATACCTAGAGTGTAGGGCTTCAAAGGCCAGCACGATCGCCGCTAAAAGGAGCAGCCAGGGGGATAGGGGGCGCCGCGCCCCGGCCAGAACGCGCTTGGAGGGCCGGGGGCGGGGTAGAAGGGTTTCAAAGGGGGCTTCCAACGTGTGCATGGGGTCCGGACGCAGCACGCCATCCGCGCCGAGGGGCGCTTGGGCGCGGCGGAAGGGGGCAAAGAAGTTATAGACCAGCACCGGGAAGAAGGGCTGGTCCTCAAGGCTTTCCAGGGGCGGCAGGTAGAGGCTAGGGCCGTTTTTCCAGATCAGCCCCTCGCCCTCTGGGCCCCGCGCCAGCGGCCGCCAGGGGGCAGGCGGGCGCGGGGGCACGGGCAGCCTTGTGCCCAAAAGCGCCGCTCCGAAAAGCGCGGGGTCGGCGGCCTCGCGGTCCACGACCGGGACCGAGGGGCCGGCCTTGGGGGCGAAGTAGAGCGTGGGCCGCTCGGGCAGCGCGGGGGGCAGCGCAAAGCGGATGGCAAGCGGGGCATCTGCCAGAGGGCGAACCCCAAGCAGCCCGAGCAGGCGTCTAAGCGCCGGGGGCGGGTTGTGCACCGCCACCCGCAGGGCGCGCTCGCTATAAAAGGCCCGGTCGTCGAGCAAAAGGGCGTCTTTTGCCTGCAGCCGGGCGCTAAAGCGGCGGCGCACGGGCACCTCGAGGGCCACGAAGCTCCGCGCCGGGATGCGGACCTCGTAGGTCTTGCCCGCTACCTCCACCTTGCCCTTCCAGGGCCCGGGCCCGGCGTTCCCGAGCGCCACCAGGCCAGGGGCGAGCGCAGTGATGCCGACGTTCTTCTCCTTCCCGGCGACGTTGACGTCGTCCGCGGCGTCGCTCACCACTCGGAGCTGGGCCCCCGGAAGCCGCTTGAAGCCGAGGGCGGCGGCGGCCTCTAGGTCGGCGCTCCGGTCGCCGGGGGCAAGCTTTTCAAGAAGGGGGACGAGCCGGGCCCCGGGCGCGGGGCCGTAGGCCTCGGGCGCGAGCCCGGCGCGCACCAGTACCGCCCGCGGTGCTTCCTTAAGCAGCCTCATGGCCGCCTTTTTCGCCCGCTCCCAGCGGGCCCCGGCCGCCATCGAGGCGGAGGCGTCGAGCACCACCACTCGGGGGCCCGGGCGCGGGAGGCTTGGCCCGGATAGGGCAATAACGGCCAGCGCTGAGGCCAAAAAGAGCAGGATGAGGCTCAGATCCAGCCGCCGGCGCCGGGCGCGGGCCGCGGCCTCCTGCCAGAGAAAGACCGCCGTCACGGACCGGACGCGCGGCCCCGGACGGCGGTGCAGCCAGTACAGGAGGGCCCAGACAAGGGGTACTAACCAGAGCCAGCGGGGCTCGGCGAGGTCTACCAACGCACCTCGGCCCAGCTGGCGCCGATCAGGGCGCTACCCTTGGGTTTGGCGTAGCCCACGCTCACCCCGAGCTTGTCGGCAAAGTGGTTCATGAAGGCGCTGAGGCGCTTCATGTAGTCCTGGAGCATGGCGTCGGCCTTGGGGTCCCCGGCCGTGGGCAGGCTGGCGGCCAAGTTGGCGAAGGTCATCTTCAGCGTCTGACGCTGATCGGAGAAGTTCTTCATCGTCGCCCCCTTGGGCCAGAAGTTTTCGTAGCGGGCATAGCCGGGATGGTTCTTGAGCCGGGGGCCGAAGATCGCCTCGGCGGCGGTGCGGCTGGTGGCCAGCGCCAGCCGGTCCCCGAGGTCGAAAAGGTACACGGGCTGCCCGAGCCCCCAGCGGATCTCCTTGCCCGCGTGGCCCTTGATCTTGACCTTCTTCACCGCGAAGCCGCCCTTGTCCTCGGGGGTGGCCGAGGCGGCGGCGAGCTGCAGCCAGGAAAGCACGTTGACCTCGGCGGTGACGCTGTCCTTGGTCTCGATCATGAGGATCAGGTCGCCGAGCGGCTTTTGCTGCGCCTCGACGGGGTTCGTACTCATGCCCACGGTGACCAGCGCCAGCCGGTTGCCGAAGGCGCTGAGGTCGAGGTCAAGGTTGGCGCCGAAGGTCTCGGCGAGCCGGCTCAGGTACGCCCCCAGGCTCGGCAGGGGGAAGTAGTAGGTCGCGACGCCGAGCCCATCCGGCATCTCGCCCGGGTCCCAGGCCTCGCCTGAGGCAAGGAAGAGCGAGGCGAAGTCGAAGTCGGCCTTGGTGTCGAAGTCAATGCGGGTCTTGCCCGCGATCCCCGTCTTCTCCAGCGTACTTGAGCTGGCAAACAGGAGAGGGGTCTTAAAAAGCTGGAGCAGCTCTGGGGGGAGCTTCTTCCCGAGCCCCGCGAGCAGCGGGTGCAGGGGCTTGGCGTCCATAAAGAACACCAGGTCGCCGCTAAGCGGCAGGGCAAGGCCGCCCTGTCCGCGGGTCAGACGGGTAAAGGCCTGGGGGGAGGCAAGGAGCAGGGTGTTGCCCTTCCATCCGGCGAGCAGCGGGTAATCCTTAAGCTCCTCCGGCGCCAGGCGCTCCAGCATCCAGCCGCTCTGGGGCTTGGCTTTGTTCAGGAGTTTCTTGACCTGATTAAGGATCACGGTCCTTTTCGCCGCCGAGGGCCGGGCCATGGCCAGCAGCCCGCCGTCGGGATAGACGGCGATAAGCCCTTCCTCGCCAAAAAGGTCGAGGGTGAGGAGGTCAACGAAGGGCTTGACGTCCTGCTCGAGTTTCTTTGCGTCCTCCCCCTCACTCTTGGCGATGTCCGAGATCAGGTCCCAGAGCGTCAGACGCTGGCGCTTGAGCTCCGCTTGCAAATCAACGAAGTAGACTTTCTTGATGGCCAGGTTATGGGTGTAGATGCCGAGCACGGCGCCGGGCGGCGCGGTGGCGGGCAGGCTCTTCGCGAAGCCGAGTCCGAGCCCCGCGAGGAGAACGGCGATGGCGAGCCTCAATCCTTTCATACCCCTTAGCCTACCAGCTGCGCTAAAGGTAGCGGGGTTGCACGCCCCGCACGCCTTCGTTGAGCGCCTTTTCCCCGAGCATGGCGAGCGCTCGGCCCGAGGGCGGGGCATCCAGCAGGTGGCATCCGGGTAAGGCGAAAAAGCCTTGAAGGTCCGTCTTCATGGGGCCTTCGAGCGCGCTCACCCCTCCCTCCACCCGGTAGAGTCCGGCGTAGACGGCGCCATTCCGGGCCGTGAGGCCGGCGGCGACCAGGCCCTGCGCGCGCGCTGCCACCGCGCTGAGCGTGTCCACGCCCACCACCGGCACCCCGAGCCCCCGCCCGAGCCCCAGGGCGAACGCCACCCCCACCCGGAGCCCGGTGTAGGAGCCCGGCCCCTGGCCCACGGCGATGGCTTCGATCTCCTCTATACGCCGACTTGCGTCCGCGAGAAAGCGCTTGAGCTCCGCGGCCAGCCGCTCCCCGTGGCGGCGCTCGAGCCGGATCGCCCGCTCGGCCTGGCCAAGGCCAAGGACCAGGTAGGGGGTGGCGGTGTCGAGGGCAAGAACCTGCACGGAGATCAATATAAAGTGAGGGCATGACCTTTAAACATTTCGCCGAGTACCTAGCCCGGATCGAGGCCGAGAGCAGCCGCCTTGAGATCATCCGCCTCCTCTCCGAGCTCTTTGCCGAGCTCGAACCCGAGGAACTCCCGAAGGCGGTGCTCCTCCTCACCGGCAAGGTGGCCCCCGAGTTTGAGGGGCTGGAGTTCGGGGTGGCCGAGAAGGAGGCCGCCAAGGCGCTGGCCATGGCGCTCGACCGCCCCGAGGACGAGGTCTGGCAGAAGGTGCGCGAGGTTGGCGACATCGGTCGGGCGGCGCTGGAGCTCCTGCCGGAGAAGGACGAGGGCGGCCTGCCGCTCCTGGAGGTCTTTGACGAGCTCCGGGCGCTCGCCGAGGACAGCGGGCCCGGCTCCCAGCTCAGGAAGCGGGAGCGCTTGGCCAACCTGATCAAGCGCGGAACGCCGCTCGAGGCCGCCTACGTCCTGCGCATCGTCACCGGACGGCTGCGGCTCGGGGTCGGCGAGGCCACGATCCTCGAGGCCCTGGCCCAGGCGGTGCTCGGCGACCGTAAGCGTAGACCGCTCTTGGAGCGGGCCTACAACCTCACCTCGGACCTCGCCTATGTCGCCGAGCTCGCGCTCAAAGGGATCGAGGCGCTCGAGAACGTCCGCGTGCAGGTGGGCAAACCCATCCGCATGATGCTCGCCGAGCGGCTGCCCAACGCCGAGGCGATCGTCAACAAGCTCGGGCCCCACTTCGCCGAGTTCAAATACGACGGCGAGCGGGTGCAGGTCCACCACGACGGCGAGCGCTTTTGGGTGTTCTCCCGCCGCATTGAGAACATCACCCACCAATACCCGGACCTGCTCGAGGCCCTGAAAAAGGAGCTAAAGGGGAGCTACATCCTCGAGGCCGAGGCGGTGGTCTTCGACCCCGATTCCGGCGAGATGCTGCCCTTCCAGTACGTCTTGAACCGCAAGGTCAAGCACTTCACCCCCGAGCTCGCCGAGAAGTATCCGGTGAAGGCCTTCGTCTTCGAGCTTCTCTATAAAGATGGCGAGGCCCTCATTGATCTTCCCTACAAGGGGCGCCGCGCCCACCTGGAGGCCTTCATCCCCCAGGCGGAGCGCTTTGAGCCCTCGACCAAGCGCTGGGTGGAGACCACCGAGGAGCTCGAGCGCTTTTTCGACGAGGCGCTGGAGGCGGGCACCGAGGGCTTGATGTGCAAGAAGCCCGACGCCAACTACGAGGCCGGCAAGCGCGGTTTCAAGTGGGTGAAGTTCAAGCGCGCCGCCGGCGGCCGCCTTGCCGACACCCTGGACGTGGTGATCGTCGGCGCCTGGTGGGGCCGCGGGCGCCGGAGTGGCACCTACGGCTCGCTGCTGGTGGCTACCTACAACCCCGAGGAGGACCGTTTCGAGACGCTTTCCAAGCTGGGCTCGGGCTTCACCGACGAGGACCTGCAGGAGGTCTTGCCCAAGCGGCTCGACCCCCTGCGCAGGGATGGCCCCTCCCACCGGGTGTGGTCGTTCTTGGAGCCCGACGTCTGGTTCGAGCCCGCCCAGGTGATCGAGGTCGAGGCCCAGGAGATCACGCTTTCCCCGAACCACACCTGCGCCTACGGCAAGGTCAAAGAGGGGCGGGGGCTGGCGCTCCGCTTCCCGCGCTTCTTGCGCTACCGCGACGACAAGAGCCCCGAGGAGGCCACCACCTCCAACGAGGTGGTTGAGCTTTATCACCTGCAATGGAAGTAGCATGGGGGGCATGCAGCGGACCCTCTTCATCGTCGTCGGCCTGATCGCCGTGCTCGCCATCGGGGGCGTCTTCTTGCTGGGTAAAAGGGCCCCGGCTGCGCCCCCCGTCGCCAGCGAAATCGAAAACCCCGACCCGCTTTTGAAGGCGCACGTCGTCTTCGGCGAGCCCGACGCCCCCCACGTGGTGGTGGAGTTTTCCAACTACCTCTGCCCCCACTGCAAGAACCATGCCCTCAACGTGCTGCCCACGTTGTTTGCAAAGTTCGTCGAGACCGGAAAGGCCCGCTACGTCTTTCGGGCGCTGCCCTTTTCCGGCCAGCCCCAGGTCTTTGCCGCGAGCGTGGCCGCGGAGTGCGTCTACGACCAGGCTAAGGACCGTTTTCTGGCCTTCCACGAGCTGCTCTTCCGCGCCAACCAGGAGTGGGGCGAGCTCAGCGGCGAGGCCCTCAATGAAAAGCTCCTCGACTACGCCCGCCAGCTCAGCCTGGACACGGAAAAGCTCGCCGCCTGCATGAAGAATGGGGCCGTCGCCGAGCGGATTCGCTTCGATCAGAAGTTGGCCCAGGCCCTTGGCGTGGACGGCACCCCCACCTTCTTCGTAGACGGGGCGAAGAAGGTCGGGGTGCAGCCGCTTTCCACTTGGGAAGCGCTCCTAAAGTAGGCGCGGCGGCCCAGGGCCGCCGCGCTTTCTCAAAGGCACCCGGTTAGGGGAGCGCGAGGCGCACCTCGGCGTACATGTTCCGCAGGTGCAGCACGGCCTGGCCGAGCGCCCCGCCGTCCACCCGGGCGCCCACGTAGAGGTTGCCGTTATTCAGGCCCTCGGCGAGGACATCGGTGTTCCTGTCCAGCGCGAACTTCTTGGGGCCGGCCTCGTTGTTGAAGGTGAGGGTATCGCCAACCTGGGTCACCTGATCCTCGGGGCAGACCGCGTAGTCGCCGTTGACGCTGCAGTTCGAGACGTCGGTGGTGGCGAAAAAGGTCAGGCTCAGGCTCTGGGCGCTATCAAAGCTCGCCTCGCCAAAGACCCTGACCCCGACCAGGTGCCCTGCAGGAAGGGGATCGTGGGCAACCTTCACCAGTGCTACCTGACCGGCGGTGTTCACGAGCCGTACGTCGGCGTCCTGGATGGGGACGTTCACCGGCGGCAGGCTGCAGGCCGCGAGCAAGCCTAAGAGGCCGAGAAGGGGAAGCAGGTATCGCGCGCGCATAGCGCCCTTATCCTAGACCGGTTAGCCCCTACCCGCACCCCCTATTTGCGTGCTTGCAGGCTCGGGCTCTAGGGGTTAAGCTAAGAAAGCTTGCTTTTACGCGCACGACCACGACCGTGCGCAAGGGAGGAAAGATGAAGGCAGACATTCACCCCAAGCTCGTCCCCGCCCGCATCATCTGCGGCTGCGGCAACGTCATCGAGACCTACTCGGTCAAGCCTGAGATCCACGTTGAGGTTTGCTCGGCCTGCCACCCCTTCTTCACGGGCCAGCAGCGCTTCGTGGACACCGAGGGCCGGGTGGAGCGCTTCCAGCGCCGCTTCGGTGACTCCTACAAGAAGAACCTCAAGCGCCGGAAGAAGGCTTAAGAAGGCCGGGCCCGCACGCGCGGGCCCTTTTACTTTTTGCCATGACCGTATCGCCGCTCTTTCCCCAGACCGGCTGGATCGAGGTCATCGCCGGGCCGATGTTCTCGGGGAAGTCCGAGGAGCTGATCCGGCGCGTCAGGCGGGCCCTGATCGCGGGCCAGCGGGTGCAGGTCTTCAAGCCCCAGCTCGACGACCGCTACCACAAGACCGACGTCACCAGCCACGACGGCCGGCGCGCCGAGGCCCTGCCGGTGGCCGATAGCAAAGCGCTGTTCGAAGCCCTGGAGCGGCCCTTCCCTCACGTGGTCGCGATCGACGAGGCCCAGTTCTTCGACGACGGACTGGTGGCTCTGGCCGAGAAGCTCGCCGACAGCGGCGTGCGCGTGATCGTCGCCGGCCTTGACATGGACTTTCGCGGCGAGCCCTTCGGGGTGATGCCCGCACTCCTCGCCCGGGCCGAGTTCGTTGAGAAACTAACCGCGGTCTGTGTCCGCTGCGGCGCCCCCGCGACCCGCACCCAGCGGTTGATCGACGGCGAGCCAGCGCGCTACGACGACCCCGTGGTGCTGGTCGGCGCCGCCGAGGCCTACGAGCCCCGCTGCCGCCGCTGCCACGTTGTGCGCCGGGGGTAGCCGTGGCGGCGGTGGTGCCCGTCCTCGCCGGCCCCACCGCGACTGGAAAGAGCGCTTTGGCGCTCGAGCTTGCCGAGCGCTTTGGCCTTGAGATCGTCAACGCCGACGCCACCCTACTCTATCAGGGCCTTGATATCGGCACCGCGAAGCCCTCGCCTGAGGAGCGGGCCCGGGTGCCCCACCACCTGGTTGACGTGCTTATGCCGGACGAGGCCCTGAGCGTCGTGCGCTACCTGGAGCTCGCCGAGTCGGCGATCGCGGACGTCCTCGATCGTGGCCGCCTGCCGCTCGTGGTGGGGGGGAGCGGCTACTATATCCGCGCCCTCTCCGAGGGGCTTTTCGAGGTGCCCCCGCCGGACGCGGAGCTGGAGCAAACCCTGGAGGCCGAGTTAAAGGCCCGGGGGTTTGCCGCGTTGCTTTCGGAACTAAGAACGGCGAGCCCCGAGGACGCTGCCCGCGTGGGGCAGAATCCGCGCCGCCTCTTGCGGGCGCTATTCATCCTCAGAACCACCGGCCGCCCGCCCCGAGACCTTCCCAAAAGAAGGCCACGCTTCGCCTACAAAAAGCTGATCCTCTGGCCCGAGCGCGCCGCCCTCTTACCGGTGATAAAGGCCCGCGCCCGGGCGCAGTTCGAGGCCGGGCTGGTCGAGGAGGTGAAAGGGCTCCTCGATCGCTACCCCGAGATGCCCACCGCCCTGCAGACCATCGGCTACAAGGAGGTGGTCCGCTACCTCAGAGGCGAGTACGACCTCGAGGCCGCGATCGAAGCCGACTGGCGCGCCGTCTGGCGCTACGCCAAGCGGCAGTACACCTGGTTTCGAAGAGAGCCCGGCGACGTCACCTACCTGCCGCGGATGGGGGCCGCGGCAAAGCCCGGTCTTTTTGACTGGTTTTGCCTCCACTTCGGGCTTTGTTAAACTAATCCCGTCGAAAGGCAGGTGAAAACTCGTGGATCCTGAACGGATCGAGGCCGTATTGAAGGAGACCCGTGTATTTGAACCACCCCCCGAGTTCCGGGAAAAGGCCCATATCAAGAGCGAGGAGGAGTACGCGCGCCTTTACCGGGAGAGCCTGGAGGACCCCGAGGGCTTTTGGGGGCGCGTCGCCAAAGAGCTTTTCTGGTTCGAGCCCTGGGAGAAAGTGCTCTCGGGCGACCTCCCCGAGGCCAAGTGGTTCGTCGGTGGCAAGACCAACATCAGCTACAACGCCCTCGACCGACACGTTGCGACCTGGCGCAAGAACAAGGCAGCGATCATCTGGGAGGGGGAGCCCGGCGACCAGCGGGTGCTGACCTACCAGGACCTCTGGCGCGAGGTGCAGCGCTTTGCCAACGTCTTGAGGAGCCTCGGCGTCAAGAAGGGCGACCGGGTGACGATCTATCTGCCCATGATCCCCGAGGCCGCCATCGCCATGCTCGCCAGCGCCCGGATCGGCGCTATCCACTCGGTGGTGTTCGGCGGCTTTTCCGCCAGCGCCCTCGCCGAGCGTATCAAGGACGCCGACGCCAAGGTGCTGATCACCGCCGACGGCGGCTGGCGCCGGGGCCAGATCGTGCCCCTAAAGCAAAACGCCGACGAGGCGCTAGAGGACGCCAAGGGCGTCGAGCACGTGGTGGTGGTCCAGCGCACCGGCCAGGAAGTCGCGATGGAGCCGGGGCGCGACCACTGGTACCACGAGCTCATGGCGGCCGCCGACGACCGCGCCCCGGCCGAGCCCATGGACGCCGAGGATCCGCTTTTCATCCTCTACACCTCGGGGTCCACGGGGAAACCCAAGGGGGTCTTGCACACCACCGGCGGCTACATGGTCTACACCTACCTGACCTCGAAGTTGGTGTTCGACCTCAAGGACGAGGACGTCTACTGGTGCACCGCCGACGTGGGCTGGATCACCGGGCACTCCTACATCGTCTACGGACCGCTGGTCAACGGCGCCACCGTGGTGATGTACGAGGGGGCGCCGAACTACCCCGAGCCCGATCGCTTCTGGGAAATCGTTGATAAGTACGGGGTCACGGTGTTCTACACCGCCCCCACGGCGATCCGCGCCTTCATGAAGTGGGGCGAGCAGTGGCCCTTGAAGCACCGGCTCGACACCTTGCGGCTATTGGGCACCGTGGGAGAGCCCATCAACCCCGAGGCCTGGCTTTGGTACTACAAGGTGATCGGCAAGGAGCGCTGCCCGATCGTCGACACCTGGTGGCAGACCGAGACCGGCGGCATCATGATCACCACCCTGCCCGGCGCCCACAGGATGAAGCCCGGCTACGCTGGCAAGCCCTTCTTTGGCGTGGCCCCGAACATCCTCGACGCTGAGGCCCATCCCATCGAGGACCCCGGCCAGGGCGGCTACCTGGTCATCGAGCGGCCCTGGCCGAGCATGCTGCGCACCGTCTGGGGTGACCCCGAGCGCTTCATCAACCAGTACTTCAGTCGCTTTCCCGGCAAGTACTTCACCGGTGACGGGGCGCGGCGGGACGCGGACGGCTACTACCTGATTTTGGGGCGGGTGGACGACGTCTTGAACGTCTCCGGCCACCGGCTCGGCACCATGGAGGTGGAAAGTGCGCTGGTCAGCCACCCGGCGGTGGCCGAGGCGGCGGTGGTCGGCCGGCCCCACCCGGTGAAGGGCGAGGCCATCGTCGCCTTCGTGGTGTTAAAGGGTGGGGAGACGCCCTCGGAGTCGCTGGCCGAGGCGCTCAAGGCCCACGTCGCCAAGGTGATCGGGGCCATCGCCCGGCCCGACGAGATCCGCTTCGCCGAGGCGCTGCCGAAGACGCGCTCGGGCAAGATCATGCGCCGGTTCTTGCGCCAGATCGCCAAGGGCGAGACCGAGCTCAAAGGCGACACCTCCACGCTTGAGGATCGCAGCGTGGTGGAGCGCCTCAAGGATAGCCGGGGGCTCTAGAATAGGGCGGTATGCCGCCCGCCGTGGAGTTTGACCACCTCACCGTTCGTTTCGGACGCTATAACGCCCTCGAGGACGTTACCTTCAGCGTCCCCGAGGGCGCCTTTCTGGCCATCGTTGGGCCCAACGGCGCCGGCAAGAGCACGCTATTAAAGGTCATCCTGGGCCTGATCCGCCCCACGTCCGGCCGGGTCCAGGTCTTCGGACAGCCGCCTAAAAAGGTGGCCCCCACCTGGATTGGCTACGTGCCCCAGTTCAAGACCCTGGATCGGAGCTTTCCCGCGCTTGCCATCGAGCTCGTGGCCAGCGGCCGCCTTTTGCGCTGGCCCTTTCGCGTGCCCCCGGGCGTGCGCGCTGAGGCCGAGGCGGCGCTCGCCCGGGTCCGGGGCGCGCACCTCGCCGATAAACCCCTCTCCGGGCTCTCGGGGGGCGAGCTGCAGCGGGTGTACCTGGCCCGGGCCTTCGTGCGCCGGCCGCGGCTCCTCTTGCTCGACGAGCCCGCCACCGGCATGGACGTGCTCGGCGAGGCCGACATGTACGCCATGATCGAGGACTACCGGGACGAGACCGGGGCCACGGTGATGATGATTACCCACGACTGGGAGGCCGCCTACCACCACGCCACGCATGTGCTGGTTCTGAACCGGCGGGTGATCGGCTTTGGCCCCCCGGAGCGGGCCCTGACCGAGGAGTGCCTGCGGCGGGCCTTCGGCCACGTCGGCCACCTGCACCCGCTCGCCTTTCATGTCGAGGGAGGGCGCGATGCTTGAGGTCTTCAGCCTGCCCTTCATGCAACGGGCCCTGTTGGCGGGGCTATTGATCGGGGCCATGACCAGCTACCTGGGCGTCTTCGTGGTGCAGCGGCGGATGAGCTTTTTGGGCTCGGGGCTCGGCCACGCGGCGCTCGGCGGCGTGGCCCTTGGCATCTATCTGGGATTCGAGCCCGCCTACGTGTCCTTGCCGTTTACCGTGCTCGTCGGGCTTTTGATCGTCTGGGTCAAGGAAAAAGGCGGGCTTGGCGGCGACACCGCCGTGGGGATCTTCTTCTCGCTCTCGGTGGCGCTCGGCATCCTCCTTTTGGCGCTTAAAAACGCCTACGGCGCCGAGGCCCTGGCCTATCTTTTTGGCTCCATCCTGGCGGTGGGGCCGGCGGATCTGAAGGCGGCGCTTTTGGTCACCCTTTTCGTGCTCATTACGCTGCCCTTTTGGGGCCGATGGGCCTACGCCACCTTCGACCGCGACCTGGCCGCCGCCGACCGCGTGCCCGTGCGCCGGGACGACTACCTGCTCACCGCCCTGATCGCCGCCGTGGTGGTGGTGGGGCTGAAGGTGGTGGGCATCCTACTGGTGGCGGCTTTTTTGGTCCTACCCGCGGCCAGCGCCCGCCTCGTCGCCCGGACCTTCGCCGGGATGACGCTTTTCTCGGTGCTCTTTGGGGTTTTGGGGGTGGTGCTGGGGCTATTTTTGGCCTACGCCTACGACGTGCCCAGCGGCGCCGCCATTATTCTCGTCGAGGGCGCGCTGTTTTTGCTGATTCTGCTGGCCAAAGATGCGAAAACCCTAATGTCCTTGCGGGATTAGGGGTAAAATAGAGGCATGTGGATCTCGACCCGAGCCCAGTACGGCCTTCGCGCCCTTTTGGAGATCGGCGCCCGCGAGGGTCGGCCGGTGCCGCTCAAGGAGGTCGCCGAGGCCCAGAAGATCAGCCAGCACTACCTCGAGCAGATTGCCTCGGTGCTGCGCCGCGCCGGCTTCATCCGCAGCGTGCGCGGGGCCAAGGGGGGCTACCGCCTGGCTCGGCCGGCGGAGGAGATCACCGCCCTTGAGGTGGTGGAGGCGCTTGAGGGGAGCGTGGCCCCGGTGGGCTGCCTGGAGGACCCTGGCTCTTGCTGGCAAGAGGGGGCCTGCGCCACCGAGGACCTCTGGCGCCAGGTGGACTTCGCCGTCCGCCAGGTGCTCGGCCAGACCACGCTCAAGGACCTGATCGAAAAACAACAACTCTTGAAGCTCCGGCCCAAAGCGGCCGCTGGCGGGGCCTAGCGCCCCGCCTTTTTAGACTGGTGGCGAGGGAGGAACGATGCCCTACGTGTATACCTTCGAGTCGGCCAAGGGACTGGGACGGGACCTGCTCGGCGGTAAGGGCTATGCGCTGGCGGAGATGACCGCCGCGGGGCTGCCGGTGCCGCCGGGGTTCACCATCACCACCGAGGCGGCGCGGCGGTTTTTAAAGACCGGCGCGCTCCCCGAGGGCCTTTGGGATGAGGTCCGGACCGGGATCCGCGCGATCGAGGAACGCACCGGGCGCCGCTTTGGCGCCGAGGAGGGACTGCCGCTTTTGGTCTCGGTGCGCTCGGGGGCGCCGGTCTCGATGCCGGGGATGATGGACACCATCCTCAACCTTGGCCTCACAGAGGCGGCGGTCCCCCGGCTCGCCGAGGCCACCGGGAACCCTCGCTTCGCCTGGGACAGCTACCGCCGGCTGGTGCAGATGTTCGGGGAGGTGGTGCTCGGGGTGCCGGCCGAGGCCTTCGAGGCCATCCTAGACGAGGAGAAGGCCCGGCTCGGCGTGGAGCGAGACGTGGACCTCTCGGCCGAGGACCTGGCCCGGGTGGCGGCGCGGTTTAAGCAGCGCATTGAGGCGGCGGGGAAGACCTTCCCCGAGGACCCCTGGCAGCAGCTCGAGGCCGCCGTGCTCGCAGTGTTTAAAAGCTGGAACAACCCCCGCGCCATCGCCTACCGCCGCCACTACCAGATCCCCGACGACCTGGGCACCGCGGTCAACGTGCAGGCGATGGTCTTCGGCAACCTGGGCGACGACTCGGGCACCGGCGTGGGCTTTACCCGCAACCCCGCCACCGGCGCGAAAGAGCTTTATGGCGAGTACCTGAGGAACGCCCAGGGCGAGGACGTGGTCGCCGGCATCCGCACCCCCGAGCCCCTGGCCCGGCTAAAGACCGAAAACCCCGAGCTCTACGCCGAGCTCGAGGGGGTGGCCAAAAAGCTCGAGACCCACTTCCGCGACATGCAGGACTTCGAGTTCACCGTGGAGCGGGGGACCCTCTACCTGTTGCAGTCGAGAAACGGCAAGCGCACCCCCGAGGCCGCGGTGAAAATCGCCGTGGATATGGTCGCCGAGGGGCTGATCGACGAGGAGGAGGCGCTCCTCAGGGTGGACGCCAACACCCTGCCGGCGCTGCTGCGCGCTCGGGTGGACCGCGAGAATGCCCCCGAGCCGGTGGCCAAGGGGCTGCCCGCCAGCCCCGGGGCGGCGGTGGGCCACGCCGTCCTCACCAGCGACGGGGTCGAGGCCTGGGCGGGACGGGGGCTGCCGGTGATCCTGGTGCGGCCCGAGACCAGCCCCGAGGACATCACCGGCATGTTCCTGGCCAGCGGGATCCTCACCGCCCGGGGCGGCATGACCAGCCACGCCGCCGTGGTCGCCCGGGGCATGGGGGTACCGGCGGTGGTGGGCGTCAAGGCGCTGGAGATCGACGAAAAGAAGAAGACCTTCACCCTCGCTGGCCACGTCCTCAAGGAAGGGGACCTGATCAGCATCGACGGCAGCACCGGCGTCGTCTACCTGGGGGAGGTCAAGCTGGTCGAAGGCGGCGGGGGCGAGGCGCTAGAAACCCTGCTCGGCTGGGCGGACGCGGTGCGCCGGGTGGGCGTGCGCGCCAACGCTGACACCCCCCGCGACGCCAAGAAAGCCCGCGACCTTGGCGCCGAGGGCATCGGCCTCACCCGCACCGAGCACATGTTCTTCGACGAGGAAAAGCTCCGCTGGATGCGGGCGCTGATCCTCGCCGAGGACGAGGAGGAGGAAGCGGCGGCGCTTGAGCGCCTCAAGGCCTTCCAGACCGAGGACTTCAAGGGCATCCTCAGGGCCATGGACGGGCTGCCGGTGACGGTGCGCCTCTTGGACCCGCCCCTGCACGAGTTCTTGCCCTCGCTCGTCGAGCTTGAGAAAAAGGAGGCCGCGGGCACGCTCGAGCCCGGCGAGGCCAAGGTCCTAAAGCAGGTCCGGGCCCTGCACGAGCAAAACCCCATGCTCGGCTTCCGCGGGATCCGCCTCCTATTGGTGCGGCCGGAGATCCTCGACATGCAGGTCGAGGCTCTGATCGAGGCCACCAAGGCGCTCAGGGCCGAGGGGTACGACCCCCGGCCCGAGCTGATGCTGCCCCTCGTCAGCGATCGCCGCGAGCTCGAGCGCGCCCGCGAGCGAATTCAGACCCTTTTTGAGCAACACGGGCTCTCGATGCCGGTGGGCACCATGATCGAGACCCCGCGGGCGGCGCTGACCGCGGCCGAGCTTGCCGGCGAGGCGGAGTTCTTCAGCTTCGGCACCAACGACCTCACCCAGCTCACCTACGGCATCTCCCGGGACGACACCGGCAAGTTCCTGCCCGCCTACCTGGAGGCGCGGATCCTCGACTTCGACCCCACCGAGCGGCTAGACGCCGCCGGGGTGGGCCGCCTCATCGAGATCGCCGCCCGCGAGGGCCGCGCGAAAAACCCCGACCTCAAGCTCGGGATCTGCGGCGAGCACGGTGGTGAGGCGCACTCGGTGAAGTTCGTCGCCCGGCTCGGCTTCGACTACGTCTCCGCCTCCCCCTACCGGGTCCTCACCGCGCGGCTGGCCGCGGCCCAGGCGTCGATCGAGGAAAAGCGCGCCAAAGCCTAGCGGCCGGGGCCCTAGTCCCCGGCCCGCTTCAGGCTGAAGGCGGCGCGGCCGGCCTCGTCCCCGACCTCGACCCGATGGCCGTCAAACAGGCCGGGGGCGAGCCGGGTGGCCAGCACCTCTTCCCGGATCCGCGCCCCGAAGCGCTTGAGGGCCTCGGCGTAGTCGCCCGCGGCTTCAAACCCCACCTCGATGCGGTCGGCGACGTGGAGGTCCATCTCCTTGCGGGCGTTTTGCAGCAGCCGGATCAGGTCGCGGGCCAGGCCCTCGAGCCGCAGTTCCTCGGGTACGCGGGTATCGAAGAGCACCACGTAGCCCTCCCGGGCCTCGGCGACGTGGCCCTCGGGGGCGGTGGCCTCGACGACGAGCTCGTCGGGGGCCAGGGTGAACGTCTGCCCCTCGGCCGCGAGGGTCACCACCTCCCCGGCCAGGGCCTTCTTCGCGAGCGCGTTGGCGTCGGCCTCAGCGAGGGCCTTTTGCAGCAGGCGCATGGCCTTGCCGAGCTTGGGCCCGAGCTTCGGGAAGTTGGGCTTGACGCGGTAGCTGAGCCCCGCCTCCTCGGGGAGGAGCACCTTAAGGGCCTTGACGTTGAGCTCGTCCTTGATCTCGTCGGCAAAGCGCTCCACCCCGGCCCGGGCCCTGACGTCGGGGACCACGACGACGAGCTCGGGTAGCGGGGTGCGGGTCTTGACGCCGGAGCGGGCGCGGGCGGCCCGGCCGAGGTCCACCGCCTTCAGCGTGGCCGCCATCGCCTCGAGCAGCGATTCGTCGATCCAGGCTTTGTTCGCCTTCGGCCAGTCGGCGAGATGCACGCTCTCGGGGGCGCTCGCATCCGCCTTCCGCATCAGGTTCTGCCAGAGCAGCTCGGCCAGGAACGGGGTGAAGGGGGCGGTGAGCAGCGTCACCGCGACCAGCGCCTCCCAGAGGGTGGCGTAGGCGGCCTCGCGGTCGGCGGCGTCTTCGTTCTTCCAAAAGCGCCGCCGGTTCCGGCGCACGTACCACTGGGAGAGGTCGCGCACCACGAAGTCGCGGAGGCGCCGCGCCGGGGTGGTGGGGTCGTAGGCCTCAAGATCCCTCGTGACCTCCTCGATCAGCTGCTGGGTGCGGGCCACGAGCCAGCGGTCCATCTCCGGCCGGGCCTCGACGGGCGGGCGGTGCTCGAGGTCGGGCTGATCCAAGTTGGCGTAGGTGACGAAGAACCCGTAGACGTTCCAGAGCGTTAGGAAGTAGTCCTTCAGGGCCTCCTTGACCAGGTTGGGGCCAAAGCGTCTCGAGGCCTCGGGGGGCGCCGAGTAATAGATGTACCAGCGCAATGCGTCGGCCCCGTAGGCGTCGATGATCTCCCAGGGGTCGACGATGTTGCCCTTCGACTTGGACATCTTCTCGCCCTTCTCGTCGAGGATGTGGCCGTGGCAGATGACATTCTTATAGGCCACCGAGTCGAAGAGCATCACCCCCAGCTGGTGCAGGCTGTTGAACCAGCCGCGCGTCTGGTCGATCGCTTCCGAGATGAAGTCGGCGGGAAAGCTTTTTTTGAAAGTCTCCTGATTTTCAAAGGGGTGGTGGAACTGGGCGAAAGGCATGGCGCCGGAGTCGTACCAGACGTCGATCACGTAGGGGACCCGGCGCATGGTCCCGCCGCACTTCTCGCAGGTGAGGGTGATCTCGTCCACGTAAGGGCGGTGGGGGTCGAAGTCCTCGGGCAGGGGCCGGCCGGATTTTTCGGCGAGCTCGGTGAAGGAGGAGACCAGCGTCTTGTGGCCGCAGTCGGCGCAAACCCATACCGGCAGCGGCGTGCCCCAGTAGCGGTTGCGGGAGAGCGCCCAGTCGGTGAGGTTTCGCAGCCACTCGCCGTAGCGGCCGTGCTTGATGTGGGGCGGGATCCAGTTGATCTCCTCGTTCTTCTCGATCAGCCGCGCTTTATAGCGGGTGTTCTCGATGAACCAGGTCTCGGTGGCGTAGTACATCAAGGGCGTCTTGCAGCGCCAGCAGTGGGGGTAGTTGTGCAGGAAGTCGAGCCGCTTGAAGAGCAGGCCGCGCTCCTTTAAATCGCGGATGATCTCGCGGTTGGCGTCGCGGAAGAAGAGGCCCTTAAAGGGGCCCACCATCACCTTGCCCTCGTCGTCGACGGTGATCAGGATGGGCAGGCCGTAGGCCCGGGCCACCTCCATGTCCTCGGCGCCAAAGGCCGGGGCCTGGTGCACGATCCCGGTGCCGTCCTCCTTGGTGACATAATCAGCGAGGACCACGAAGTGGGCGGGCTTTTCGGGCTCCAGAAAGCGGTAGGGGGGTTCGTACCGGAGCCTTTCAAGCTCCCGGCCCTTGAAGGTCCGAAGCACCTCGGCCTCCTCGCCAAGCAGCGCCCTTCCTAAGCCTTCCTCAAGGATCAGTACCTCGTCCCCGTGCCGGAAGGCGGCGTAGGTGAACTCGGGGTGCACGGCGGCGGCGACGTTGCCGGTCAGGGTCCAGGGGGTAGTGGTCCAGACCAGAAGGCGGGTCTTCTCAGGTAAGACGAGCTTTTCCGGTTCCTTTAGGGGGAAGCGAACGTAGATCGAGGGGTCGGTGATCTCCTTATAGCCCTCGGCCACCTCGTGGGAGGAGAGGGGCGTGCCGCAGCGGGGGCAGTAGGGGACCACCTTGTAGTCCTGGTAGAGGAGGCCCTTCTTCCAGAGCTCTCCGAGCGACCACCAGATGGACTCGATGTACTTGGGGTCGAAGGTGTAGTAGGCGTCGTCGAGGTCCACCCAGTAGGCGATGCGCTCGGTAAAGCGCTCCCATTCCTTCTCGTACTCCAGCACCGACGCTTTACAGGCCTTATTGAAGGCCTCAATGCCGTAGCGCTCGATGTCGCGCTTGTTTTTGAGGCCGAGCTTTTTTTCCACCTCGAGCTCCACCGGCAGCCCGTGGGTGTCCCAGCCGGCCTTCCGGGGCACGTGGAAGCCCTGCATGGTCTTGAAGCGGGGGAATAGGTCCTTATAGCTCCTGGCCTGGGCGTGGTGAACCCCAGGACGGCCGTTGGCGGTCGGCGGACCCTCGTAGAAGGTGTACTGGGGCCCGTCCTTGGTCTTTTCCAGGCTTTTCGCGAAGATGCGCCGCTCTTTCCAAAAGCGCAGGATCTCTTCCTCCAAGCGGGGGAAGTCGGGGTTCGGTACGGGGTCGAACATCGGCATCACCTCCAAAATAAAAAATCCGCGCACGTCGCGCGGACGAAGCCTGGGCTTCGCGGTACCACCGCGCTTCGGAGGGCTTCGCCGGGTGTGGGAGGTGGGTTTTCATTGGTCTTTTCCCACTCCCCACCTCCTACTACCTACCTCCCACCTCCGACATAGCCATCCGCCCTCGTTTCGCGCGATCACGGGCGCACCCGGCGGGCATTACTCGGGGCGATGCCCCTTTCCTCCCGCGGCTCCGGGGTGATCTTCGCCCCCGCATCGCCGCCCGGCTTCCACCGTCCCGGGCTCGCTGGTGGCGAGCGGCGGGAGCTACTCGCCCCATCCTCGCCTTTACACCGCTTTGGGCGGCCGCGTATAATAGTCGTGGCCGTCCGGCGGTTGCAGCTCATCCTAGCAAAGCGCGAAAAAGCCCGTCAAAGCCGGACCCATCCCCCGAGGAAAAGCGAGGCGCTATGGAACTCTACCTAGACACCGCCAACATTGATCAGATCCGGGAGGTCGCCTCCTGGGGCGTTTTGAGCGGCGTGACCACCAACCCCAGCCTGGTCGCCAAGGAGGGGCGCGACTTCAAGGCCACCATCGCCGAGATCGCGGAGATCGTGAAGGGGCCGGTCTCGGCCGAGGTGATCGCCACCGACGCTGCGGGCATGATCGAGGAAGCCCACGAACTGGCGCGGATCTCCGGCCACGTGGTGATCAAGGTCCCCATGACCGAGGAGGGCCTGAAGGCGACCCGGGCCCTGTCCGACGAGGGCATACCGGTGAACGTCACCTTGATCTTTTCCACCCCCCAGGCGCTGCTGGCAGCGCGGGCGGGGGCGGCCTATGTCAGCCCCTTTCTCGGCCGCATCGACGACGTCGGGGGTGACGGGGTCGGGCTGGTGGAGGAGATCGCCGAGGTCTTCGCCCTCCACGACATCGATACCCGAATCATCGCTGCCAGCATCCGCCACCCCCGGCACGTGGTGGCGGCGGCGCGGGCCGGGGCCGACATCGCCACCGTGCCGTATAAGGTGATGAAGCAGCTCGTTAAGCACCCCCTGACCGATATCGGCATCGAGCGCTTTCTGGCCGACTGGCGCGCCGCTATGGAGCAATGAAGAAAATGGC
>Ga0256832_1000790_pt1 | contig 20876 bp, 14 predicted proteins | sample 134614metaG_FD_190534 | JGI IMG/M metagenome (GOLD analysis project Ga0256832, IMG submission 190534) | Hydrothermal vent microbial communities from Lau Basin, Pacific Ocean - 134-614 | ecosystem: Environmental > Aquatic > Marine > Hydrothermal vents | place: Pacific Ocean: Lau Basin | collected... | reverse complement strand
ATTCGATTTACTCTCCCTCTTGCTTTCGGCCTAAGTCTAGCGATAGTTGTACCCTTGAATTTCGAAGAAAATTGAGCTGTATTTAAAATTTTTGCTACTCTTAGCCCTTTAGGCATAACTAATTTGGTTGCCTTTAAGCCCTTACCCATTGGCAATGCATCTCCAACAGTAGCCTGTAAAGCATTAACTCTATCCATACCTCTTACAAAACTACCGTCTAAATGCCTTTCATGTGAAACAAATGGTCCTGCCAAGGTTTGCACATTAACAGAAAAGGCATCAGCAATGTCATAAGCCCAACTTCCAAGAAAACCAGAATCTCTCATTTTCCCTGCCACATTAATTTTAGTTGCCTGAATTGTACTCTTATATGAGCCCGTAAAAAATTCAATATCACCATTTTCATTTCTAGTAATTCGACCAGTACCTTCCCCGTAGTGTATATCAAAACGTCCAGTTTTTCTATTTTTCTTAATCTTATCACCTCGCCACCAGCTTAAACCTTTTTCTTTCCTTCTGTATCTTCTTGCTTCCCTCTTCGTCTCAAACAACCCGTAGGGGTCAGTATATTGAATCGGATCATTAAACCCGTATCTATATGGAGTTTGTTCAGGTGCCCAATCCGCCAGCGGATCCACACTAGTCCACCTACCGATACTAGCATCATACCACCGCGCCCCATAGTCATGCGCCCTTCCAACCCCAAAATTCAGACCCACAACTTTTCGTGGAACTCCACAAAGATAGCCCATTTTCCATTCAAAGACAAAAGCATGCTCGAACGGCTCGAAGATATCGTAAAACTCCCTTCCACTAAGCAAAAGGAACTATTCAATGTGCTCGATGCTTACCTTCGTGACTTTAAGACTAGTAAGGCTTATGCTAAATGAAAAAACCACACCTAGATTTCGTAGGCGAGACGCCTACATCTAGATGCGGTTAAAGCCTACAAGGCTTACCAAGCACGCTTGGTTTTTATTCAATCAGCATGGGGCAGTGCCAACGGGGCAAGACTAGTTTTAACAACTACATACTATTCGTATTAAACCATAAATCTTCCATTGTGAATGAATCAAAATCGATAGAGTTATCAAAATATTCCTTCAATTCATTATCATCAAGTCTAAAGAAATCTCCACTTAATGAATCAACTTCAATATAGCTTATTGAATCATGACCAATAAGTACACTTTTAATATCTAGACTATCTTTTTTTTCAATAATAATAAGTGGGTATTTTTTCCATATGTACCCAATAGTTTTATTGTTAACAAGAATTGACGCCCAATTTTCTTCTCCATCCCAAAAAGATACTTGAATACCAGCATTCTTTAATTCATCAATCACAAGATAAAACACAGAAAACATCCAATCTATATTGCTGGATACTGCATCTTTTATTATTTTATTAATTTCTTTCATCTCATTTATCTAATTGTCCCTGGAGAGCCATGAATAAAACCTTTTAAGTTTCTGTAAACATTAATAACATTCGTTGGAGTACCGTTTCCAAGTGTACCAATATTGGTATTCAATACTGGAACTTTGGCTTTATTTCCAATCCAAAGCCCAGCCTCGTCTGCATATCGAGCCGCTTTTAAAACTGCCTCTTCAGCATTAAGAGTTGGGTAAAAGATACTTCTACCAGAAACGCCACCAAAAACATGCTTTTTCATAGCCTCCTTAGAAACTGTATAGACTCCATCGGTTAATTGCCCATGCCTCGTTAGACTAAACAAAGCACTACTGCTCTCATTCGCAGCAATTTTTCCAGCAGAATAAGCCAACAACTTAGTTCCCAAATACTTAATTGCTCCAGGAGCCATCATCGTAAATGGGTCATCAACAGGTTGAATTGCATCAGAACCTGAAGTGTGCTGAACAATAGCGCCAGGCACTCTTTCCGTTGACCATTCACTACCAATTGCCAAATCCGGAGAGAACATCATACCAACACTTAAGACTTCCGTAAGCTCAGTAGTGTACGCCACTTGAGTAATATTACCGTCAGCGTCCTTCCTTATATGTCCTGAATAAATATAGTCAGTTTCATCACCACCTTTATCACCAACCTGAACTAATTCTCCTGTCTCATCATCTCTAACATATTCGTTCTCCACCCCCATCCCCAAAATATCTCTCAACAAAACAGGATTATTAGTAGCATAAGCATAAGGAGACTGAAAGGAATAATCCGAAGCCAGCGGATCCACGGAAGTAAACCGCCCGATAGCGGCATCATACCACCGCGCCCCATAGTCACTCAAATCAATCCCAAAGTCCTTTTCTAATTCCTTACCGTTGTATTGGAATCTATTCTCTGTACTAGTATTTAACGGCATAACGCCATCAAAGTTCATTCCGAAAGGATAGTAGAAATGACGTTGCAGGACGGTAATGGCATCGTTCTCTTCTTTAAAGGTGACCGCTAGATTGCCTAGGTGGTCGGAGATTTGGTATTCGTGGAAAGCAAAGATCAAGGTAACAAAAGAAAAAAAAATCAAACAAAAAACTAAGAATCAGCCACTATCCCATCCAAAGCAAACGCCCTTGATTTTCAAAATTTACCAAAGGAGCAAGACCAACTACCAAACTCCTAACCTATGAAGTCCAACTATATGGAATTTTGGAAATCTCCCCAAAAACCAAACACATCAGAAAATTGAATGCCGGCAAAAAGCAAAAGACTCATCCCCCCCAACCCAAAGACCAAAAGCAGCTTGCTGCGCCCAAAAGACCAAAGACTCAAACACTCCCAACAGAATCACGAATGATGAATGCCGAATATCAACAAATGATAAAGCAAAAAAAAAGCGCAACAGGAAAAATCCCATCACGCTTTTATTATTTTTGTAAGAAAGAACTCACTTATTCAACTTCCGTGGTTTCATCTTCGACAGGCATTTCTTCAAAGCCTTCTTGACTTTCCATTACCACCAGGTTGTCGAATTTTCTATTTCCGGTACCTGCAGGAATCTTCTTCCCGACAATGACATTCTCTTTCAAGCCCATCAACGGATCAGATTTTCCACCGATTGCGGCCATACTTAACACTTTAGTAGTCTCTTGGAACGAAGCCGCTGAAATCCAACTTTCCGTAGCCAAAGAAGCTTTGGTAATACCCAAAAGTACAGGCTTAGATGTCGCCGGTCTGGCATCTCTAAACTCCATTGGTTTCATATCATTACGCTTCAAGCTGGAATTCTCCTCTCTCAATTCACGCAAGGATATCAATTGACCGGCTTTGTATTTCATAGAGCCACCGGCATCAGTAATATACTTCTTGTCGAAGATACGGTCATTTTCTTCCAAGACCAAGTAATTTACGGCTGTTTCCCGTTCGAGGAAAGTAGTATCACCCGCATCAACGATTTCTACTTGACGCATCATCTGTCTCACGATGACTTCAATGTGCTTATCATTAATGGTGATACCTTGAGAGCGGTAAACTTCTTGGACTCCATTCAACAGGTAAGTTTGCACCGCAAACGCCCCCTGAACATCCAAAATATCCCTTGGTGCCAAAGCCCCTTCAGTCATGGCCGTACCGGCTCTAACCAAGTCTCCATCCTGCACTAATACGTGCCGGGACAACGGAATTAGGTACTTATAGACCTTCTTACCGTCCTTCGACTCAACTAAGTATTCTCTGTTACCCCGCTTAATATTGTTGGTTACTCTAACGATTCCATCGATTTCTGCCATGACGGCCGGCTTACTTGGGTTTCTAGCTTCAAATAACTCTGTGACCCTTGGCAGACCACCGGTGATATCCTGAATCTTACCTAATTTGCGCGGCATTTTCGCAAGAATATCTCCGGCTTCAATGGTCTCTCCATCTTCTACTTGGATATAAGACCCAACAGGCAACGGATAAGTCCGGATAATCTCGCCATTTTTGTCAACAATATGAATCGCCGGATTCACTTTCTTGTCCTTTGTTTCAATGGTAATCTTCTCTGTAGTACCGGTTTGCTCCGAACGCTCCACCCGGTAAGTCACCCCATTCACAATACCATCATACTGAATGATACCTGAATCTTGGGAGATAATCAAATTGTTAAATGGATCCCAATCACAAATCACATCTCCTTTTTCCAGCATAGCCCCTTCATCATGATGCAAAATAGCTCCATAAGGAACATAATTGGACACCAATACAGCCCCGGTCTTTTCATCCACTATCCGGTACTCGCCTGTACGAGTCGTCACAATCTTCTTTTTCTTTCCATCAATCTCTTTTTCCGCCCAACGCAAACTGGAATCATACTCTAAGCGGCCTGCAAAATTGGCCGAAAGGCTTGATTCCGTTTTTCCGATTGAAGCCACACCACCTACGTGGAAGGTACGCAATGTCAACTGTGTCCCCGGCTCACCAATGGACTGTGCGGCAATAATCCCTACCGCATCTCCTTCTTCCGCAATCCGGCCGGTAGCCAAGTTCTTACCATAACACTTGGCACAAACTCCGCGGTTCGTATCACAAGTCAATACCGAACGAATATCCACTTCTTCTATGCCTAGAGCTTCAATTGTCTTAGCCATATCACTGGTGATATACTCGGCAGCCCCAACCAACACCTTGTCCGTTCCCGGCTCATAAATATCATACAGCGAATAACGACCCTCTATCCTATCCGCTAATGATTGGATGACCATATCCCCATCTACTATCGCACGGGTCTTAATCCCCCGTAAAGTATCACAATCCACCTCCTTAATCACCACATCCTGTGCCACATCCACCAATCTTCTAGTCAAATAACCCGCATCCGCTGTTTTCAACGCCGTATCCGCCAAACCTTTACGCGCACCGTGTGTAGAGATAAAATACTCCAATACACTCAATCCTTCTACAAAGTTGGATAAAATCGGGTTTTCGATAACCGCACCACCAGTATCTCCGGATTTTCTTGGTTTAGCCATCAATCCCCGTAATCCACAAAGCTGCTTAATCTGCGCTTGGGATCCACGCGCACCGGAGTGCAACATCATATACACCGAATTAAAACCATCTTTATGAGTGGCTATCTCGGTCATTAATTTTTCGGTAATCTTTCTATCTGCATCGTTCCATTTGTCGATGACCTTGTTATAACGCTCGTTATTGGTGATGATACCAAAGTTAAAATTATTTTGGATTTCATCTACCTGAGCTTGGGCTTCTTCTAAGACCGCCTTTTTGTTAGATGGATTAATCAAATCCCCCAAGTTAAACGACAAGCCGCCTTTAAAAGACCAATAGAATCCTTTTTCCTTAATATCATCCAAAAACTTGGCAGTCGTTGGTATGTCTGTACGCAACATGATATTATGGATAATCTTCTTCAAGTTTTTCTTGGTCAATAATTCATTGACAAACGGCACCGTGTCCGGTACAGATTCATTAAATAAAACACGCCCAACAGTAGTCTTTACTCTACCCTGAACCATATTTCCTTCTTCATCTTCAACTCTTGCCCGCACCGTAATCTCTGCATGCAAATCTACTTGCTCTTCTGCATAAGCAATTTGAACTTCTTCGGCAGAATAAAATGTGCGTCCTTCTCCTAATACCTTTCTCTCATCATTGGACTTTAAGACTTTCGTCAAATAGTAAAGCCCCAAGACCATATCCTGAGATGGTAGCGTAATCGGTGTACCGTTTTGCGGGTTTAACATATTGTGCGTAGAAAGCATCAACACTTGAGCTTCCAAAATCGCCGCATTACTCAACGGTACATGCACCGCCATTTGGTCACCATCGAAATCCGCATTAAAGGCACTACAAACTAATGGGTGCAAACGAATCGCCTTACCTTCAATCAACACCGGTTGGAAAGCTTGAATAGACAATCTGTGCAGCGTCGGAGCCCGGTTGAGCAAGACCGGATGCCCTTTCAAGATATTTTCCAAAATCTCCCAGATAACCGGATTCTTTTGATCTACGTGCTTTTTGGCAGACTTCACCGTCTTAACAATTCCGCGATCCAATAACTTCTTGATAATGAAGGGCTTAAACAGCTCGGATGCCATCCCTTTCGGAATACCACACTCATGCAATTTCAAGTTAGGCCCAACAACAATCACCGAACGTCCTGAATAATCTACCCGTTTACCCAATAGATTTTGACGAAAACGTCCTTGCTTCCCTTTCAAAACTCCACTCAATGACTTTAACGCACGGCCGCCATCGACCTTAACTGCATTGGACTTCCGTGAATTATCAAACAAAGAATCCACCGCTTCTTGCAACATCCGTTTTTCATTTCGAAGAATGACTTCCGGTGCTTTAATTTCCAAAAGACGCTTAAGTCGATTGTTTCTAATAATGACCCGACGATACAAATCGTTCAAGTCAGAACTAGCAAATCGGCCACCATCCAAAGGAACTAAAGGTCTCAATTCAGGTGGAATCACCGGTAGGTAATGGACAACAGCCCATTCCGGTTTGTTCTCTACACGATTAGAAGAATCCCGAACCGCCTCGACCACTTTCAGACGCTTTAGAGCTTCTGATTTCTTTTGCTGAGACTTGACGGTAGCGGCCGTTTCCCGCAATTCGGCGGACAACGCATCAAAATCAATTCGCGAAAGCAAATCCCTGACCGCTTCTGCCCCCATCTTAGCAATAAACTTATTCGGATCTTCATCCGGAAGCATTTGCTCTTCTTTGGACAGACTATCCAAACGCTCGAAGTATTCTTCTTCTGTCAATAAATCATTGACAGAGAGCTCTTCGGCCAAGCTACCCGGCTGAATTACGACATATCGTTCGTAATAGATAATCATCTGCAGGTGCTTAGAAGCAATCCCCAAGATATATCCCAATTTATTAGGTAAAGACCTAAAAAACCAAGTATGTACCACCGGCACGACCAACTCGATATGGCCTTGACGCTCTCGACGCACCTTCTTTTCTGTGACCTCTACCCCACAACGATCACATACGATACCGCGATAACGAATCCGTTTGTACTTTCCGCAATAACACTCATAGTCCTTGACCGGACCAAAAATACGCTCACAAAATAGTCCATCCCGCTCCGGCTTATAAGACCGGTAGTTGATGGTTTCCGGCTTCAATACTTCACCATGCGAACGGTTAAGAATGGAGTCCGGAGAAGCCAAACTAATAGTAATTGTACTAAAATCACTATTCGTTTGTGAAGCTGTATTTTTATTTCTAAAAGCCATACTTAGCTGATTTTAAAAATTCAAAAAAGGAGTTTCTGATGACCGTTTTAGTCAAACTTAATATCCAATGCCAATCCGCGCATTTCATGTACCAGTACATTAAAGGACTCCGGAATGTTTGGTTTCGGTAAGTTTTGGCCTTTGACGATGGTTTCGTAGGCTTTGGCTCTACCGACCACATCATCAGATTTATACGTCAACAACTCTTGCAAAATATTGGCGGCACCATACGCTTCCAAGGCCCAGACTTCCATCTCTCCAAAACGCTGTCCACCAAACTGAGCTTTACCACCCAATGGCTGCTGCGTAATTAAGGAGTAAGGCCCAATGGATCTAGCATGCATCTTGTCATCAACCATGTGAGACAACTTCAACATGTAAATCACACCTACCGTCGCCTGCTGGTGGAATCGATCACCGGTCTCGCCATCATACAGATATGTTTGACCCAAATAGGGCAAGTTGGCCTTATTCAAATAGCTCTCGATTTCTTCCGGCTTGGCTCCGTCAAAGATTGGCGTTCCAAACTTAACGCCCAATTCTTGTCCGGCCCAGCCCAATACGGTCTCAAAAATCTGCCCCAAGTTCATCCGGGAAGGTACACCTAATGGATTCAACACAATATCAACAGGAGTTCCATCTTCTAGGAAAGGCATATCTGCCAATGGCACGATTCTGGAGACAATCCCCTTATTACCGTGTCTTCCGGCCAACTTGTCTCCTACTTTTAACTTCCGTTTTTTCGCAAGATACACTTTCGCTAAATTCAAGACACCGGCAGGCAACTCATCTCCGATACTGATGTTAAAACGCTCTCTCTTATAACGCCCAACTTCTTCGTTGACCTTGATGCTATAATTATGCAACATTCTGACAATCAAGCCATTAGCCTTCTTATCATCAATCCAATTAGAATAATCCACCGTAGAGTAATCAATCTCTTTCAACAAAGAACGAGTTAATTTGGTTCCTTCCGGAATAAACTCTTCTCCATAGATACTTCTAATTCCTTGGGTCTTTTTGTCTTTGACTAAAACAAGCAGCTTATCAATCAAAATGGTTCGCAACTCGTTTAGAGCAATCTTATGTTGATCTTCTAATTTTTGAAGAACAATCTTTTCCTTCTCCTTTTGGTCTTGGTCTTTCTTGGCTCTGGAGAATAATTGAGTACCAATAATGACTCCTTTCGCAGAAGGGGACGCTTTCAATGAAGCATCTTTCACGTCGCCGGCTTTGTCCCCAAAGATAGCACGCAATAATTTTTCTTCCGGAGTCGGGTCTGATTCTCCTTTCGGAGTAATCTTTCCAATCAAAATGTCCCTAGGCTTAATCCAAGCACCGACACGGATGACCCCATTTTCATCCAAATCTTTGGTCGCTTCTTCACTGACGTTGGGAATATCATTCGTTAGGATTTCTTCACCTAACTTGGTATCCCGGACATCCATCTCAAAGTGCTCAATATGTAATGACGTAAACAAATCATCATGCAAGACCCTTTCCGAAAGGACAATCGCATCTTCAAAGTTATACCCTTTCCAAGGCATAAAGGCCACTTTTAGGTTTTGACCTAGAGCCAACTCACCTTTCTCTGTCGCATATCCATCGCAAAGGATCATCCCTTTGTGTACACGCATTCCTTTCCGTACAATCGGCTTCAAGTTAATACAAGTCCCTTGGTTGGTTCTTCTAAACTTGGTCAATTTGTATGACTTATAATTATCTTCAAAAGAAGTCAATTGGTCTTCCTCTGTTCTATCGTATTTGATGATGATTTCGTTGGCATCGACATACTCGACAACCCCGTCGCCTTCGGCATTTATCAACATCCGGCTGTCCCGGGCTACTTTACCTTCCAAACCGGTCCCTACAATCGGAGAAGAAGGACGCAATAAGGGCACGGCTTGACGTTGCATGTTAGAGCCCATCAAAGCCCGGTTCGCATCATCGTTTTCTAAGAATGGAATCATTGAGGCGGATACCCCCACAATTTGGTTAGGTGCCACATCCATATAATCAATCTGATCCGGTGGCAAGGTTGGGAATTCCCCACTTTCTCTACTCCTGATTCTGTCGGTTGTAAAATGTCCTTTATCATCCAAAGGAGAGTTCGCTTGCGCAATAATCTTCTTCTCTTCATCTTCCGCAGAAAGATACTGAACATCATCAATCAACACGGTACCGTTTTCCACTTTTCTGTACGGAGTCTCCAAGAATCCCATTTTATTGACCTTGGCATGCACACACAAAGTCGAAATCAGACCGATATTGGGTCCTTCAGGAGTCTCAATCGTACACAACCGTCCGTAGTGCGAATAGTGTACATCCCGCACTTCAAAGCCGGCACGCTCTCTGGACAAACCACCCGGTCCTAATGCGGAGATTCTACGCTTGTGGGTAATTTCCGAAAGGGGATTCGTTTGATCCAAAAACTGCGACAATTGGCTGGTACCAAAAAAGGAGTTAATGACGGATGACAGAGTCCGGGCATTAATCAAGTCAATCGGAGTAAACACTTCGTTATCCCGGACATTCATCCGTTCACGAATGGTTCTGGCCATTCTAGCCAAACCGACACCAAACTGCGCATACAATTGCTCCCCTACTGTTCTGACCCGTCGATTACTCAAGTGGTCAATATCATCGGTCTCGGCACGTTGGTTAATTAAGTTAATCAAGTATTTGACAATCCCCAAGATATCCTCTTTGGTCAACACCAAAGTATCCACATCTTCAAAACCTAACTTATGATTAATCTTATACCGGCCGACTTCACCCAGGTTATATCTTCTATCAGAAAAGAATAACTTGTCAATGATACCGCGAGCCGTTTCTTCATCCGGTGGATCTGTCCCGCGCAATTGGCGGTAGATATATTGTACGGCTTCGATTTCTGAGCTGGTCACATCTTTCTGTAAAGTATTGTAGATGACCTCGTAGTCCATGTCGATATCATCCTTTTGGATGATAATGTCTTCGACCTCGGAATCCAAAATAGCCTGAATATTTTCTTCATCTAAGATGACATCTCTTTCGAGAATGATTTCATTACGCTTAATAGTAACGGTTTCGGAAGTATCTTCATCAACAAAATCTTCCACCCACGTCTTCAGGACTCTAGCGGCTAACTTCCGCCCAATATGCTTCTTTAAATCTTTTTTAGTCGCCTTTACTTCTTCAGCAAGCCCAAAAAGATTCAAAATTTGTTTATCGGTATCAAAACCAATAGCCCGTAACAAAGTCGTTACCGGAAATTTCTTTTTTCGATCAATGTACGTGTACATGACCATTTTGGTATCGGTCGCAAACTCCATCCAAGCTCCCTTGAAAGGAATCACTCTCGCATTATAGAGTGTGGTACCGTTAGGGTGTACACTTCTACCAAAAAACACACCGGGTGAACGGTGCAATTGAGAGACAATCACTCTTTCAGCACCATTAATGATAAAAGTACCTTTTGGAGTCATGTAAGGAATATTACCTAAAAACACATCCTGGATGATGGTTTCAAAGTCAATATGCTCTTCATCATTACAAGACAACTTTAGTTTGGCTTTGAGCGGGACGCTCATCGTCAAACCCCGCTGCATACACTCATCAATCGTGTATCGTGGTGGGTCGATGTAATAATCCAAAAATTCTAAATTAAAGATATTACGTGTATCCGTAATAGGAAAATTTTCCTGAAAAACTTTAAACAAGCCTTCATTAGATCTATTTTCGGGGGTTGTTTCAAGCTGAAAAAACTCTTGAAACGACTTCATTTGGATTTCTAATAAATCCGGATATTCAGAAGGAAGATTAATCTGCCCAAAAATGATCCTTTTGCTTTCTGCCGAAACTGTAGAAGCGGTGTATGTCATAATATGGCGTAAGTTTTAGGAGAAATGAAACACAGACAAAATATGCCTGATAAATTACACAAAATGGCTTAGCCGTTGATTTGCATCAACAGCTAAGCCTAATTTATTATCTTAAATAGAAGCTTTCTATCATTAAGATTGGGAGATTATTTTAGTTCAATGACTCCACCTGCATCTTCTACAACTTTCTTAAGCTCTTCAGCTTCGTCCTTAGAAACACCTTCTTTTAGGTTTGCAGGAGCGCCATCAACTAACTCCTTAGCATCTTTAAGACCCAATCCCAAAGCGGTCTTAACTGCTTTAATTACTTGTAATTTAGAAGAACCGGCTTCAGTCAATACAACTGTGAACTCCGTTTGCTCTTCCGCAGCACCGGCATCACCACCTGCGCCCGGAGCAGCAACAGCTACTGCAGCAGCAGCAGGCTCAATACCGTATTCTTCTTTCAAAATATCAGCCAACTCGCTTACTTCCTTTACGGTCAAGTTAACTAATTTTTCTGCAAAATCTTTCAAATCTGCCATTTTCAATTTTTTTTATATACACAATGAGTGTGCGATGAACTTAGAAGCCAAAATCAGGAAGCTGCACGCTCTTCCAATGTTTTCATCAATCCGGCTAAAGTAGAGCCGGCTGATTTCAAGCCACTGATAACATTCTTGGCTGGTGATTGTAGAAGGCCAATAATCTCTCCGACCAATTCTTCCTTGGTCTTGATTTTGGATAGTCCTTCTAGTTTGTCATCCCCAACAAAAACAGAAGCATCAATGTATGCAGCTTTTAAAATAGGTTTTTCCTTATCCTTTCTGAACTCCTTGATAATCTCGGCAGGAGCCTTCGGATTACTGGAAATCATGAGTGACGTAGGCCCTTTCAATTCCGGTAATAATTCCTTGTAGGTATCATTGCCGTCAGCGATTAAGGAGTCTAACGCCTTGGTTAGTAGTGTATTCTTTACTACTTGCATCGATACGCCTTTTTCAAAACAAAGGCCACGAAATTTATTGATATCTTCTACGGTCAAAGTAGAAGAATCTGTCAAATAAAAGAAGTTTGCTTCGGAAATTTTTCCCCGTAAGTCCTCTATTATTTGTGCTTTTTGTTCTCTTTTCATTTTTTCGTAATTTTAAGCGTCAACTAAATAGAGCGGGTATCAACTGTCACAGCCGGCCCCATCGTCGGTGCCACATTAACAGACTTCATATAAGTCCCTTTGGCGGAAGCCGGCTTCATCTTATTCAAGATATCCAACAATTCTTTCGCATTTTCCTCCAGCTTTTTGGGCTCAAAAGAGACTCGACCAATTGGAGAGTGAATGATTCCGTATTTATCAACACGGAAGGCAATTTTACCGCCTTTTACATCATTGACCGCTTTCTTGACATCCATAGTTACCGTACCGGTTTTGGGATTGGGCATTAAGCCGCGAGGCCCCAAGATTCGTCCAATACGTCCTACTTTTGCCATTACATTCGGGGTGGCAATGACGACATCTACGTCTGTCCATCCCCCTTGAATTTTTTGAACCATGTCGTCCAAACCGACAAAATCTGCACCGGCTTCTGTAGCTTCTGCTTCTTTGTCAGGAGTACATAAAACCAAAACTCTCTTTGTTTTTCCGGTTCCATGTGGCAATACTACAGTGCCCCGAATACCTTGGTCTGCTTTTCTAGGATCCACACCAAGCTTGACATGCAGGTCAACAGACGCATCAAACTTAGAAGTGTTCAAATCCTTCACCATTTTCATGGCATCGGCAAGACTGTACTCGCGAGTCAAGTCGAATTTCTTCTCAACTGCAGCTCTCTTCTTCGATAATTTCATTAGATTAAATTAAACTGAGGTAATAGCGTTTCAAACATTAAGAGGTGAAACTTCCTCTAGGGGCAAAAAGGTTTAGGCTTCCCAAGGAGGTGTACCTTTCACTTTTAGCCCTATACTTCTTGCAGTCCCTGCAAGCATTTTCATGGCTGATTCTACTTTAAAAGCATTCATATCAACCATTTTGCCTTCGGCAATTGTTCTTATTTGATCCCAAGTCACCGTACCCACCTTAATACGATTAGACTCAGCGGAGCCTTTTTTTACCTTAGCTGCTTCTTTTAATTGAACGGCTGCCGGTGGCGTCTTGATGATAAAGTCAAACGACTTATCCTTATAAACAGAGATAACTACAGGCAATACCTGTCCCATTCTATCTTGGGTTCTACCATTAAAACGTTTACAGAACTCCATGATATTTACGCCCTTACCACCTAAGGCAGGTCCGATAGGAGGCGCCGGATTAGCTTGCCCCCCTTTTACTTGTAACTTGATGAAAGCTTCAACTACTTTTGCCATTTCATTTTTTTTTCAGTATTCTATTTTTTTGAGAAGCGCCTCTACATCGTAAAGCAAAAAACAGAACAAATGATATATACAGTCTGACTTGCGTCAAACCAAAAACCTAAGATTGCTTTTCAACTTGAACAAAGTTGACTTCGACTTCGGTACCCCGACCAAAAATCTTCACAATCACTTTTAATTTCTTTTTCTCTTCGTTGATTTCTAAAATCTCACCAACAAATCCCTTAAAGGCTCCATCAATTACTTTGACGGTCTCACCAATTATAAACGGCTCAATTAATGCCTCAATGTTATCTTGTGATTCATCCACTTTTCCAAGCAAACGGTTCGCATCCGAATCTTTCATAGGAGTCGGCTTTGTACCGCCCAAGAAGTTGATAATGTTAGGGAGTCCCGTTAAAGCTCTAACGACATTACCTGTCAAGCCACCGTCCACAGCTTCTACCAAGATATAACCCGGTAAAATATTTCTCTCTTGGATGACTTTTTTCCCTTTACGTATCTTATAGACTTTTTCGGTAGGCACCAAAATCTGTGTCACCACATCTTCCCAACCGGATCTAGCTATCTCTAAATCCAGTCGCTCTTTAATTTTCTTTTCTTTGCCGCTGATGACACGCAAAGAATACCATCTAGTATTTGGGTTGGTCATATTCTTTAGATTAGGATGCTGACGACTAGCTATTCAGGCTATAAATCAAATTCATTACAGTCTTGGCGCCCAAATCCATAAAGAAGACAAAGGTCGTCATAATAATGGTGGCCACAAGCACGACAATAGTACTTGCCTGAAGACTTTCCCAAGAAGGCCAAGTCACCTTTTGCGTAAGCTCCACATAACTCTCTTTTAAAACTGCCAATAGCTTTTCCATATCTAATTTTTTGCACGGGAGCAGGGACTCGAACCCCGAACCTACGGTTTTGGAGACCGTCGCTCTACCAATTGAGCCACACCCGTAAGAAATCGAATATATATGCAAAAATTAAACACCTAAAAACAGGTGTTTAATTTTCTGCATATATTTCTAAAGCCGAAGCTTTGTTATTAATCCAAGATTTCAGTTACCTGACCTGCACCTACTGTACGGCCACCTTCACGAATCGCAAAACGCAATCCTTTTTCCATTGCAATAGCGTTAATCAACTTCACTTCTAAAGTAACGTTATCACCCGGCATTACCATTTCAACATTTGCCGGCAAAGTTACATCACCGGTAACATCTGTTGTACGGAAGTAAAACTGTGGACGGTATCCTTTGAAGAATGGGGTGTGACGCCCTCCTTCATCTTTACCCAACACATAGACTTCACACTTGAAGTGGGTATGTGGAGTGACTGACCCAGGAGCACAAATAACTTGTCCGCGACGGATAGCAGTCTTTTCAATACCTCTTAACAGGATACCGGCATTATCACCGGCTTCTCCGCGAGTTAAAATCTTACGGAACATCTCGATTCCGGTAACAGTTGATGTTAAAGGCTTTTCATCTTTTGGCATCATACCGACGATTTCTACGGCATCACCGGAGTTGATTACACCACGCTCAATACGTCCGGTAGCCACTGTTCCACGACCTGTAATAGAAAATACATCCTCAATAGGCATCAAGAACGGAAGATCAACCAAACGATCCGGCTCAGGAATATCCTTATCACAAGCTTCCATCAACGCTTTGATAGATTCAACAGCTTCGGCATCTCCTTCTAAGGCTTTCAACGCAGAACCGGGAATGATAGAAATATTATCGCCGTCATACTCGTATTGACTTAGGATTTCTCTGATTTCCATCTCTACAAGCTCAATCATCTCTTCGTCATCAACCAAGTCGGTCTTGTTCATATAAACGACAATCGCAGGTACACCTACCTGACGTGCCAATAGTACATGCTCACGAGTTTGTGGCATCGGTCCGTCTGTGGCGGCAACCACAAGAATAGCACCGTCCATTTGAGCGGCACCCGTAACCATGTTTTTTACATAGTCTGCGTGACCCGGACAATCTACGTGTGCATAGTGCCGATTTGCTGTTTCATACTCAACGTGTGCTGTATTGATAGTAATACCACGTTCTTTTTCTTCCGGAGCGGCATCAATAGCGCCGTAATCCATAACTTCTGCAAGACCGTCTTTTGCTAAAACAGTTGTAATCGCAGCTGTTAGAGTTGTTTTACCGTGGTCAACGTGACCAATGGTACCGATGTTTAGGTGCGGTTTGTTCCTTTGAAATTCTTCTTTTGCCATTAGTAGGACATTTTGATGATAACGATTAAACTAAAAAAATGCAACCAGAGCCAATGACGGGATTTGAACCCGTGACCTCGTCCTTACCAAGGACGCGCTCTACCCCTGAGCTACATCGGCTTAACTTTTGGCTAAACCGAAAGTGTGTTGAGACATCATTTGTCGTTGTTGGTAATTATGTCTCATTTGAGCGGGCGACGAGACTCGAACCCGCGACCCTCAGCTTGGAAGGCTGATGCTCTACCAACTGAGCTACGCCCGCTTAAAAAGCGCCCACAAGGGGTATTTTGATTGCAAAAATCGTGGGGGTGATAGGAATCGAACCTATTCAGACGAAGTCACTGGATTTACAGTCCAGCCCGGCTCTCCAACTCCGGCGCACCCCCATACTCTTGCCATCCTAACTTTTTAGGATGTGGAGCCGATAGAGGGATTCGAACCCCCGACCCGCTGATTACAAATCAGCTGCTCTGGCCAACTGAGCTATATCGGCTTGATAGACTGTAATAACACCCTGAATCTATTCACTTTGGTGCTATCCTTTTTTCAACTACTTTATTAGTAAACGCCTCCTTCCTTCCGAAAGCGAATGCAAAGATAAGACTTTTAACTTAAAATAAAAACTAAATGTTACTTTTTTTTCAAAAAAATCCTAAACCACCTATATCGGCGTACCGATGTATCGGCATGACGGCATTTGGGTTGGGCATTCTGTAGCCTAAAACTTGAGTTCTACAATAAAAAAAGGGAGCTTTTTCAAGCTCCCCATTTTGTTTTTTTGGTGATTTAATTGCTCTAAAACAACATCTAGGCTGATTTTCGCCCTTTATATCTTTTTAATTGAACTTTCAAGCCTTTGAGTGATTTATCGAAAGCGGGCTCAAATTTGTTGGCCACATCTCGATAAACCAGTAACTTGCCCGGGACTTTCACTTTAATTTCTACAATTTTGTCCTTGACCCGACCGGTGTTCTCTAATTCAAGATTTACATCCACATTCGTTATTCTGTCAAAATACCTCCCTAATTTTGCCAACTTTTTCTCAATGTACTCTTTTAGTTTCTTGTCGGCAGCAAAATGTCTCGCACTAATTCTTATCTTCATAAGAAGTCAAATTTTATTGTGAATAATGTAATCATAAGAAGCCGATGCTCCTTATTTGTCACTGCTAAAATACAAATTTCTATCCAAAAATGCAAGTATTATCCTTTAGAATAATTCGTCTAGTTATCTATTACCGATATTTTTTACTCAAACCCTGCTGATACTCAGGCAACTATACTTTCGTAAAAAAAATCTTGTCTCAAAAAAATCTTAATAAAGCTTTGTTGGAGTGTAGAGTACGCATAGCGTTTTGTCACATGTGTTTTGAGTTAGGAGATTGGAAGAGTTGATTGGCTTCGCTGGTTGAAGAAGTTGATTCGCTTCGCTAGTTGAAAAAGTTGATTCGCTCGCAAGCTTCGCTAGTTGATTCGCTTCGCTAGTTGAGAAGTTTGGGTATTAGTTTGGGATTTTTTCTTTATCATTGAGTTCACTCCTAAAAGTATTCTGATGCGAAACCACCAAATTTTATTCTGTTTGGAGATTTTGTTCAATTGTTGAGTCCGCTCCGAAAAGTCCACTCCGCTGGAAATTAAAGCACGAAACAAAATTTTATTTGGCTACATTGCATAGTGCAGCGTGGTGTCGCTCCTACGGAGCTATATTTCTACTATTTTAGTCTTTACAAAGATGTCGCCCCGATGGGGCTCAGGCATAGATATTTCGGCTATTTTCTCTATTGTCAGCCCCGTAGGGGCGACACCTTATGTAACAGACAACATCGCACGATACAGGAAGCCCCAGCGGGGCGACACCTTGTCTCAGTCGCACTAGTTACCATAAAGAAACCAAATAAAATTTTGTGAAACCCGACTTTTCGGAGCAGACTCATCATTTGATATTCGGGATTCTACATTTGATGTAGTTGTAAGATTTTTTAGCTGCCTAGCCGTTATACCGTTAAACCGCTACACCGCTATACCGTTAATTGCCTTCAGCAATAGCTAAATTTCTTTTTTACGGGCTTTGGGATGTGCCTTTTTATACACTTCTTTGAGTTGCTCGATACTATTGTGCAAATAGACTTCCGTAGAAGCCAAACTCGCATGCCCCATCAGATTTTTTATAGCACTCAAATCCGCTCCTTCATCACACAAATGAGTCGCAAAACTATGGCGCAAACTATGTGGTCCGCGATAAGCCAAAGATGTCACTTGCCCCAAATACTTTTTTACAATCAAATAAACGAATTTCGGATAAAGTCTTTGCCCATCGTTTTTTAGCAAGAGATAGGTCTCGTCCATCTCATCAAAATATTCTTTCCGAAAGGCCAAGTACTGCTTGATTTCCTCCACCACATCCGGCAGCAAGGGCACCAAACGTTCTTTATTTCCCTTCCCCAACACCTTCAGTCTTCCGGCATTCAAGTCTATATCTTCCACTTTTAAATGGACTAATTCGGCATTGCGCAAGCCGGTCGCATACAAAATAGTCAGCAACAACCGATCCCGTAGTCCTTCAAATCCTTCCGGAAAAACAACCTCATTAAACAAGGCTTCCATCTGATGGACATGAACCACTTCGGGGAGTTTCTTCCCGACTTTTGGAGAAATAATCTTCAACGCCGGATTCTCAGATTGTTGACCTATTTTTCGCAAGAATCCATAGTAGGTGCGCAAAACAGATATTTTTCGATTAATCGTCCTGGCGGAAATCCCTTTTTGCATCAACGACACAATCCATGCCCGGATATGATAGTGAGAGACTTCCGCATCTTCCGAAATTTCGTAGCCTTCCAACACAAAAGCCTGAAATTGCGCCAAATCCCGGCTATAAGCCTTGATGGTATGGGGCGAATAGTGCTTTTCGTGTTCAAGATAATTGCGAAATTGCGAAAGCGACATATCGTTGGATTTCGGTGTTTGGATTATAACGGTCTAGGGAAAACAAAGTTGAGTTGAATCCCAAAATGGCACGCAGCCGGGATGCTCAGATTCTCACCTTCATCCTTTGTCCTTGCTTAACCTTAATTCATCATCTAATCAAAGTAATATCGCCTGTACGTGTTTCAACGGTTCCATCCTTCAAACTCACTTCCAAGTAATAAACAAACACCTGCTCCGCCGCTTCTTGCCCTCTAAAATAACCATTCCAATGAATCATCGGCGTACCATTAGCCGGCAAATCGGCGTATCTCAAATACTCATTCCCCCAGCGGTCAAACAAGACAAATACATTGATCTTCTCCACCACCTTATTCGGATAAATCTCCAACAAATCATTGACATTATCCCCGTTGGGACTAAAAGCACTAGGGACAAAGACAATGGGCGGCTGCTCCACAAAGACGATTTTCTCATCTGTACCCACACAGCCTTTGTCGTCCGTCACATCGGCTCGAACCCGAACCGTAAACAAAGGAGATATGGTTATCTCCGGACAACTATTGCAGTCTATCAAGGTATCGACAAACCAAACAATCTCATCCACAATCGTATTGCCCGCATCCATTTCAATGGTGACTTCATCCCCTTGCTTGATAAATATATCCGGCCCTAAATCCACCGAAAAGCTTTCCTTTTTGTGAATATCAAAGCTTGATGTTTCGTCACATCCATTCGCATCCTTCAAGACTAATTGATGATGACCAATATTCAAAAATCCTGTATAGGCATTAGAATTATCACTCAATTGTGCAAACAAGCCATTATCTACATACGCCTTGTAAGGGGGCACTCCTCCACTCACTCTACTGATGATAAGCGCTCCTTGGGCTCCATCACAGCCTTCATCAACCGCTGTCATATCTGCAGCCAATCCATCCGGCTCCGTTAACTGAATAGTCGATGCGTCTGTGCAGCCCTCAGCATCTGTCACCGTTACACGATACTCCCCGGCCACTAAATCTGAATGAATGGCCTTATTCACTCCCACATTCCAAGTATAGTCAAACGGGGCAGTTCCTCCACTCACAAATGCTTGGACAGCACCACTTGAATCCCCCGCACATGGAACATCATACCCGCCATAATCGCCCAAGGAAGCCAACTCGACCTCTACTTGATTCAACTGAATAATCACATCGGACGATTTGGCAACACATGGGCCGTTGCCATCCGGATCGCTACTAATCAATGTTAGCTGAACTTGCCCGGCTTCAATTTCTGATGACGTAGGCATATAAGTCGCATTCAAATCATTCTTATCACTAAAGTTCCCGGCTCCACCACTCCAACTTCCCGTGGTGACATCTCCCAATATATTTCCGGCTAAGTGTATAGGCAATTGCTCCACACAGATTTTGGAAGGAATCCCCGCATCTACCGTATAAGTCAATCCACAGCCACAATTATTCACCACGATTAAGGCCGTATCTTGTCCGGAGCATCCGTTGCCGTCCGTATAGTCATAAGTCACTATGTACTGCCCTTCGCCTTCGGCCGCCGGGTCAAATTGGGTGAGTGGACTACCGCCTAAGCTGAAGGTACCACCGGAAGGATTTCCTACCAATAAAAACGCCCCGTCTGTTGCGCAAGAAGCCGGATAGCTACCCGCATCTACCGTGGGATTGGCGTGAATCGTTATTTCCACCGTGCTCTTTTTCGGAAGACATGGCCCTGTTCCATCCGGATCGGCCGATGTCAACGTCAAGCTCACTGTCGTTCCTATTTCGCTCGCATCAGGCGTGTAAGTGGCCAATAAATCCGTGACATCGTCAAAAGAGCCCAAGCCTCCACTCCATGTTCCGCTTGTTACGACTCCGGTAATTTGACCATTTAGTTGGACAGACCCATCGCCGGCGCAAATATCTTGGGGAGTCCCCGCATCTACCGTATAAGTCAGTCCGCAGCCACAATTATTCACCACGATTAAGGCCGTATCTTGTCCGGTGCATCCGTTGCCGTCCGTATAGTCATAAGTCACTATGTACTGCCCTTCGCCTTCGGCCACCGGGTCAAATTGGGTGAGTGGACTACCGCCTAAGCTGAAGGTACCACCGGAAGGATTTCCTACCAATAAAAACGCCCCATCTGTTGCACAGGATGCAGGATAATTGCCGGCATCTACATTTGGATTGGAAAAAACCGTAATGGTCACGGTACTCGTTTTAGGCAAACAAGAGCCGGCTCCATCCGGATCATCGGATGTTAGAGTCAAAACCACATCCGTCCCCACTTCACTAGGGTCAACCGTATAAGTAGTCAACA
>Ga0256832_1000789_pt1 | contig 20894 bp, 20 predicted proteins | sample 134614metaG_FD_190534 | JGI IMG/M metagenome (GOLD analysis project Ga0256832, IMG submission 190534) | Hydrothermal vent microbial communities from Lau Basin, Pacific Ocean - 134-614 | ecosystem: Environmental > Aquatic > Marine > Hydrothermal vents | place: Pacific Ocean: Lau Basin | collected... | reverse complement strand
ATCTGCGCAGCATTTTTGGTAAAAATATCATAAGGCTGTTTTATAAAATTAACTTTTCCTTGATATTCTATTTTATTATCACCAGCCACAGTAATGGTTTGAATATCCTTAAAAGTCAGTTGATCTTGTCTTATAGCTAAAACCAAATCATTTTTAACAAGCGCCTCCGTTTTTTGAAGTTTTTTAATCGCAGCCATCAACCCGTCATCCGGAAAAACCGCACTATTAATATAAATGTTATCAGGCTGATATTTAACGGGAAATTTTTGTTGCAGATATGCTTCCGTTAAGGCACTAACCGGAGATTGCAAAGCCCGTTCCCATTTTTCTTTTAAGGTTAAAATACCGCAACGTATTGCACTTACCGGACGAAAATAAGTCAATGGAAGAAGTGATTTTTTTATAATATCATCATCAAATAAAATGTAATTCATCGACTAAACTTGTAATTTTTAGGGTTATAACACAACACACATCAGATTTACAAAAATAAGCAAAAATTATACCCAAAAGCATTTTTATTTTTTAAATTAGCTGAATCAAAGTATATGTTTATGAAAACACCAATAATTTCTCCTTCTATTTTATCAGCTGATTTTGCCAATTTGGAAAAAAGTTTTAAAATGCTCAATCAAAGTGATGCCGATTGGGTTCATCTTGATGTAATGGATGGCAATTTTGTTCCTAACATCAGCTTTGGTATGCCGGTCATTAAAAGTTTGCGCAAACTCACCGACAAAGTTTTTGATGCCCACTTAATGATTGAGCAGCCCGAACGCTATATCCATAATTTCAATTTGGTCGGTGTCGATATATTGACAGTGCATTACGAAACTCAAATTCACCTGAACCGCACGGTCGATTTGATCAAAAAAACAGGTATGAAAGCCGGTGTAGCGCTCAATCCGCATACGCCTGTCAGTCTGTTAAAAGATATTGTTTCCGAGTTGGATTTAGTTTTAATTATGTCAGTCAATCCGGGGTACAGCGGACAAAAATTCATTGAACACACTTATCAAAAAATTGCCGAAGTCAAGAATATGATTGAAGCACACAACTCTAAAACTTTGATTGAAATAGATGGCGGTGTCAATGATGTTAATGCCCCAAAACTCTTTGCTGCCGGCGCCGATGTATTGGTTGCCGCCAGTTATATTTTTAATCATGACAATCCGATAAAAGCCATTCGAAATTTGAAATATTTTTAACAACAATATTCATTAAAATTATCGATTATCAACCACTTTCCTGGTTATCAACTCAATATAAAAAAGCAAAAAGTTTAACCTAAAAAGCTTTTGTTTTTTAAGGAATATTATTAAATTTGTTGGATAAATTAAGAACTATGTCCTATAAAGTTTACATTTTTGATAAAGCCATAACCATTACGGACAATCTTAATGAAAGTTCTCAAAACGTTTATGCTTTTTCATCGGTAAACTTGGACGAGATTATCAGCAAGTTACAAGCTAATCTCTTGCCGGAAGTTTTTTTGTATCATCCCCGTATCGATGAAGCTTGGGAGACTTTTAAAAAACATTTTGACGTCATTGAAGCAGCCGGAGGCATTGTTGAAAACGATGAACATAAATATTTGTTTATCTATCGTAACGGCAAGTGGGACTTACCAAAAGGGAAAATGGAACCGGGCGAACAACCGGCTGAAACCGCTATCAGAGAAGTTAAAGAAGAATGCGGTATTCAAAATATCAAAATTGACCATTTTTTATTAGACACATATCATTTGTTTAATGACCAAAACAAGAAACGGCTCAAAATTACCCATTGGTATAAAATGAATGAGCTGGAAAAAAGCGCTTTAATTCCGCAAACCGAAGAAGGCATTGAACGGGTAGAATGGATTGATGTAAATTCTGATGATTTTCCGCTTGAAAATTCGTATGAAAACATCAAATTACTTTTCTCCGATTTAGACAAATTGGAAAATCTTAAATAACATCAACGATATACGGGTCATATCCTTGACTATCAAATACTTTAAAACTTTAAAGTTCAATATAACAATGATTATTAAAAGTTTTAAAAACCTAGTAGATCTAAAACCAGAGCTTGGTTTTCAATCAGAAAATTTTGAAAACCGCCTAATATCAACTTCTTTTAGCATGGGCATATCAAATTCCAGATATTGAAACAATTGTTTGGCCGTAGCCGGTGCCAAGATTACACCGCGTGTGCCCATACCATTAAGCACCGCAACATTTTGATAATCCGGATGTTTTCCTGCAAGCGGTCGCCGGTCAATAACCGTAGGGCGTATGCCGGCTTTTTGTTGCACCACTTTATATGGTCGATGCAACAATTTTTGCAACTTGCTTTCCAAATGCTTTCGGGCAGCAGTCGTTGGTATATTGGTTTTGTCCTCCCAATTATAGGTCGCCCCGACATAATATTGTCCTTTCCGGGCAACATTGGGCGCTATAAAAACATTAGATTTGACAATGTATGGGATATCAGCTTCGGTTTCAATCATCAACATTTCCCCTTTGGTGCCTGTTAAAGGCAGGTGTTTGAAAAAAGGATTTCGCTTTATACCAAAGCCTTCTGCAAACACAATTTTGCGGGCTTTGATATCACCATATGAAACATAATCGGGAAAAATTTGAAGTTGCTCATAATTAAAATCCGCTTCAAATAATTTATGATGCCGTTTTAAATCGGTTGCGACATCATTGAGCAGTTGTGCTACATTGACAATGCCGGTGCCTTGCAAAACACCAAAGCCAAACGGCGCTTCAATTCCATCAATGGATTCAAAAACAATATCCTTCATATATTCGGACAAAACCGGCTTGTCAGAAGCAGCCACCCAATTGTTCTGTTCTTCCACACCGGTTAGTTTGCGATAAATATCAATATAATGTATATATTTTTGTCCGTATTGCAATTCGGCTTTTTGAAATTGCAGCAAGGCATATTTTAACCATTCATGAGCTTTCCAAGCCGGTGTAAAACGTTTAAGAATAACCGGATTAAACATACCACCTGCAATCCGGGTTGATTGTTGCGACTGATTGTCAAAAACTACATAATTTTGACGATTTTCATCCAATTGTTGCAAAAACGACCAACCGGCGACGCCCAGTCCTACTACAATATAATCATACATTTCTTTTTTCTTAAAATTCAAGTGCAAATTTAGAGGAAATAAGGAATTGAGGCAATGATGATTTTATTTACATCATAGATTACCTTAGAATATCAATGAAAATATTTCTTCATATTTGTGCTTATAATCTGAGAAATTGAAAAATGAAAAAAAATATTGAACATCGATTAATAATTTCAGATTTTATATTTTTGTAAAATTTAAATCTGTGACTTGTCCTAAAATAGGTTGACTCAAAAAGTAATAAAAAAATCAGGACGATTTAGAAATTTTTTGTTGCCATCGCCAAGCGTCGCGCAAAGCATCTTCCATAGTTAAGCGGGCTTTCCAACCCAATTCCTTTTCGGCCAAACTTGTATCTGCCCAAACGGCTGTGACATCGCCTTCACGTCTGCCGGTGATTTTGTAATTGAGTTTGATTCCGTTTACATTTTCAAAGCTTTTAATAATTTCCATCACCGAACTGCCGCGTCCCGTTCCGATATTAAAGACTTCAAAATTAACTTTTTGCGTATTGTTTAACAAACGCTCTAATGCCACGACATGCGACTCAGCCAAATCGACCACATGAATATAATCGCGAATGGCGGTACCATCCGGTGTCGGATAATCATCGCCGAAAACAGACAATTCTTTACGGATACCGGCTGCTGTTTGCGTGACAAATGGCACAAGATTTTGCGGTATGCCCAAAGGCAATTCACCGATATAACCGGAAGGATGCGCCCCAATCGGATTAAAATAACGCAAAGCAATACTTTTAAACAACGGATAGGCTTTCGCCGTGTCACGAATAATTTCTTCGCCTATTTGCTTCGTGTTACCGTAAGGCGATAAAGCAGGTTTAACCGGGGCGGTTTCCGTTATAGGCAAATCATCCGGCTCACCATAAACAGTACATGACGAGCTGAAAATAAAGTTGCGAATGGCTTTTTCTTGCATTTGTTGCAACAAATAAATCAAGGTATTGAGATTGTTTTCATAATACAACAAAGGTTTTTGAACACTTTCACCCACGGCTTTAGAAGCGGCAAAGTGAATAATCCCTTCAATATTATGGTATCGGTTAAAAAAATCTATAACTTTGGGTTTATCTCTTAAATCAATGGCTTCAAAACCGGGACGTATGCCGGTAATTTTAGTGATCCCCTCCAACACACTTATATCCGAATTGGATAAATTATCAATAATCACTACATCATAGCCTTTTTCTTGTAAAGCTACAACGGTATGCGAACCGATAAACCCCAAACCGCCGGTTACCAAAATCTTCATTTGAATATTTTTTAAGTTTGCTGACAAAAATAAGGATAATTATTCAACCGGTATAACTAAAATTGATACGAAAAATTATTAAAAAGCCCGTCATCGCAGCATTATTCCCAAAACATCGTTAACAAATCGGTATAATTTTTGCTAAGTTTTTTCTACCCATAATATTTTGCTATGAAAAACACATTCCTTTTTTGCCTTGCCCTTCTGTTTTCGTTAGGTTTTCAAAACTGTGTCAGAGAATATAACGAATTTGGTGAAGATTCGGTTTTTTATTATTTGAACGGCACGCCGGTTGTTCCAACCTGTCATACACTTTTTAACAACCATCCGATAAACGTTGAATTAACCAACAACGATTTAAACGTTCATATTTGCGGAGACATTAATATTAATTATACAATCAAACACTATCAAGGAAAAGGCTTATATGAAATGAATAGTGCCAATCAAAATACATGCACCATACAAGAAAATACTACGCAATATCATGCCATTGACAACCACAAAACATTCATGAGAGTTTTAGAATTGGATACTATTGCCAAACATTTTAGTGCGGTTTTTGAAGCCGATTTGGTAGATGACACCAACCATTATTTAAAAATAACCAAAGGCCGAATGGATGTAAAATACGCGGATTAAATATGCTCTTTAACAAATATTAACTAATATAAATTATGAAAAAAATTTTCCTATTGATACTTTTTGCTTCATATTTTCAACAGCAAGCACAAAATAGCAGTTTTGGTTTATCAACTGTTTTTACATATTTTGACGGACATTTTTACAGAGATCATACCGTCACTTTTCAACCCGGTTTTGATATCAGCTATCATTTTCTTGTCAGTGAAAATGCAGAAATTTTTTCAGGACTGGAAATCGGTTATTATAGAGGCGGATTAAAACATGTATCTAACAACATCATCTATGATTTACACCTTCGCACTTGGCATTTTTCCATTCCGTTTTATCGTCGCTTTTCAGTTTCCGAAAAATGGCAACCCAGAGTTGGATTTACTATAAACATCCCTTTTTCAACCACTTATACTTATGAAATATACGACGGCGAGCAAAATATTTATCACAATACTGATAAGCCTGTCAAAGAAAATTTTCTCGATTTGTTTCAACTGCAAGTTGGCTTTGAATACCTGATAAAAAAACAATGGTGGTGGAATTTTCAAATTAATTACTTAGGTTCGGCACAAATCAGTACCGGGATAAAATATTTTTTACCGGCACAAACTAAAAAATAATTTGTATTTTTGTTTGAGAAAAAAATAAGACTATGCAATTTTTAGTTTCAAGTGACGAATTAATCAAAAATCTACAAGCTTTAAGAAACGTTATCAACAACAATAACACCATTCCGGTTTTAGATAATTTTTTATTTGAGTTGCATAATAACAACTTAAAAATCACAGCTTCCGATTTGGAAACAACCATGACGGCAACTCTGCCGGTTGAATCGAATGAAAACGGCGCCTTTTTATTACCGGCTCGTATGCTGGTAGACACTATCAAAGCTTTACCGGTTCAACCCTTGACCTTTATGTTTAATGATGACAACACCATGGATATCATCAGTGAAACCGGAAAATACAGTTTTGCTTATACCGGTGCCGAAGATTATCCCAATCCGGTTGAAATGGAAGAAGCCGAAAGTTTAAAAATACCCGGAAGCATCTTGGCGGATGCCATCAGTAAGACCATTTTTGCAACCGGAAATGACGATTTGCGCCCGACTATGACCGGTGTCTTTTTTGAATTTTCGCCCGAAAGTTTGAATTTTGTGGCAACCGACGCCCATAAACTGGTCAAGTATGAGCGTCAAGACCTGAAAGCTGATACTGAAAACAATTTTATTGTCCCTAAAAAACCATTACAAATTTTAAAAAATCATATAGCCGGTACAGAAGATGATGTGACCATTACCTATGACGATCGGAATGTCAAATTTGACTTTGATAATATTCAATTATTGTCCCGTTTGATAAACGGAAAATATCCCAATTACAATGCGGTTATTCCTACGGAAAATCCTAATGTCATGGTGGTTGATCGTCAAAATCTGCTCAATGTCGTTAAACGAGTCGATATTTTTGCCAGTAAAGCCACACATTTAATCCGTTTTGATATTGCCGGTTCGGAATTAAAAATCTCCGCCGAAGATTTGGATTTTTCCAGTAAAGCGGAAGAACGTATGACTTGTAATTTTCAAGGTGACGATATGGCTATCGGCTTTAACTCGAAATTTCTAATTGAAATGCTATCCAATCTGGATTCGGATGAAGTGTCTATCAATATGTCTATGCCCAGCAAAGCTGCTTTAATCCATCCGGTTGACGGTTTAGAAGAAGGCGAATTGGTAACCATGCTGGTGATGCCGCTCATGCTATCATAAATGAGATAAAAAACACGCATTTGAAATATTTATACAATATATTGTTATGGATTTCCGAAAAGTTTCTCTTACTTTTCGGAAATTTTTTTGGATCAAAAGTCCAATATTTCAAAACCGGACAAAAACAGATTTTTAAAAAGCTCAAAACATGCTTAAATCCGAACCAAAAAACCATTTGGTTTCATGTGTCATCACTGGGTGAATATGAACAAGCGCTGCCGGTTATAGAAAAAATAAAATCACAATACGTTGATTACCAAATACTTTTGACATTTTTTTCACCTTCCGGATATGAAGTCAAAAAAGATAAAACACCGGCGGATTGTGTCAGTTATTTACCCATCGACACCCGTCAAAATGTCAAAAAATTTTTAGATTTGGTGCAACCCGATGTGGTGTTTTTTGTCAAATACGATTTGTGGCCCAATTATTTACATGAATTAAAAAAGAGACAAATAACCACCTATTTAATTTCGGGATTATTTACAAAAAATCATCCGTTTTTTAAAGCATACAGCCCTTGGTTAAAAAATGCCTTAAAAGCTTTTAACCGGTTTTTTGTCCAAGACGACAACAGTCAAAAAGTCTTAAACCAACAAGGATTTAAACAAGTTACCATAACCGGCGACACCCGTTTTGACCGCGTGTTTCAAATAGCCCAAACTGCGCCTTCTTATGATTTTATAAAAAATTTTAAACAAAACAATATTTTGTTGATTGCCGGCAGCACTTGGCCCAAAGATGAAGATTTGTTGACACGTTACATCAACAGCAGCCCGGAAAATTTGAAAGTTATTATAGCACCACATGAAATACATGATAAACATATTTCAGAAATAGAAAAAAAATTGCATGTCCATGCCATTCGTTATTCCGATATACATAAAGACACTGATTTATCAAAACACAAAGTGTTAATTTTGAACACAATAGGCTTATTAAATAAAATTTATGTCGATGCAGATATCGTGTATATAGGCAATGGATTCGGCAAAAGCATCCACAATATTCAAGAGCCGGCGGTTTTCGGCGTGCCAATAATTACCGGTCCGCATATTGACAAATTTAAAGAAGCTGTCGATTTAAAAATTGCCGGTGGCTTAATCACCATAAATAATTTTGCCGAACTAAAAGCCGCGCTTGACCGGTTGATACAAAAGCCGTATTTAAGAAAACAAAAAGCCGGCATTACTAAAACTTATGCCTTGCAAAATGTCGGAGCAACGGATAAAATAATGAAGCATATACGTTTATGACTACATTGTATTTACATGGCTTAAATAGCACTAATCAAAACAGCCGTACCGATTGGTTAAAACAATTTGGAAAAGTTGTCAATCCCTTACTGACTTATCGTAATATTCCCGAGACGTATCAATATTTGGAAAAATTAATTCAAAAATTTCTTCCTGATATCATTGTAGGTAGCAGTATGGGAGGGTATTTCGGGTTTCATTTGGGCAATTATTACCGTATTCCGACCTTATTGCTCAATCCCGCGTTGGTAATGACCCTTTTGGTGCGCCCCGACAACCGTTTGTTAGCAACCGATACCATACATCATATTAGCATGGGTAAACATGATAAAATTATCAAGCCTGACATAAGCATACAATTATTAAAAGACTGGCAAGTTTCTTACAAGATATACACATACGATACCGACCACGAAACACCTTTTGAAATATTTGTTGATGCGGCCGGAAAATCAGGTTTATTCCGTAAAAAATAGATATGCCAGCAAAAACCATCATAGAACAAATGAAAACTGCTGCAAGATTAAACCGGTTGCAGGCGGCAGATTATTTTTTAAATCATCCAGAAGAATCAAAAATACTATTACAACTAACTTTTGACCCCGGATATGCTTATCACTATAAAGCCGCTTGGGTGGTAGAATTTGTAGCTTTAAAAAAATTGGATTTAATATTGCAACATCTTGATTTTTTTACCGAGTCATTGTTGTTAATCAAAAAAGATTCGGCAGTAAGACCAGTCGCTAAAACAACGCATTTAATAGTTCAAAAACATTTTTCAAAAACACAAGAAGATACCGGATTTTTTTTAAACGACAAACATATTCAATCTATCATAACCGCTGCTTTCGATTGGTTAATCGGGAATTTTAGAGTTGCTTCTAAAGTTCATGCCATGCAAATTATTTTTGAATTGGGAGAATTACCTGCTACTGAAAATTGGATTTTACCGGAACTCAAAAATATTTTGTCTGAAAATATCTTCCAACAAACAGCCGGTTATCGCAGTCGGGCAAAGAAAATTTTAAAAAAATTGAAGTAAAAAGATTGTTTTTTCAAAAAAAATCTACTACATATCACCAGCTAGTCATAACTAATTCCCCATTTCCAAATAACGCCTTAAAAAATCGGAATGTTCTTTAAGTTCTTGCAGATGCAAATCTTCTTCCATTTGACTGATAATATTGTAATCATAACGGCGAAAGGTTTGAATGATTTCATTAATATCGTCTGTGGCTATTTTAATTTCTACTTCGGTATTTTGACCGGTTTCATTGACCAATATTCCCAAAATTTTGCCGCCGTCCGACTCCACAATTTGCGCCACTTGACTGACACTGAAATCCGCAGTTAATTTACTGACTACCAAGATGTAGCCATCCGTATTCACAAAATCTTTTTCGGTCAACAAATTCAAAATATCATCTAACAAACGAACGCCGATATATTGTCCCGATAAATCAAGCACGCCCATTACATTAGCTTCGTTGCGCATCATAACAGCCAACGATTCCGTCCAGTTCATCCGGTCAGACAAATATACTTTTTCTAATAAATGCCGGTGTTGTTGTAAACTATCCTCCTGATTTTCTATGTCCATTAAATCATCACATCTAATCATACCGCGATAAATTCCTTTTTCAACTACCGGTAAATGACTGAATCCGTAATGATGACACGCCTCAACCAATGTAACAATCGTTTCGTTAAATGTAAACGCTTCGAATTTATAAACCGGAATGTTCAACATAATTAATAATTTTTTATTGAGTTTTCAACAAATCCCACCTTGCAAAAATAAATAAATAAAAAGATAAAAGTCAGTTTTAGTAAGACACTTTTTTATAAATTTGCTTGTTATTTCAAAATAAGTGAAAATAATTTAATTGTTATGCATAAACAAGTCAAAATATCAAAAGGTTTGAACATCAATTTGAAGGGCAAACCGGCTCATAAAATTGCCGATGCACCCCGCTCAAATAAATATGTTGTCAAACCGACTGAATTTTACGGCATCAATCCGCGATTAACTGTCAAACCCGGCGACCATGTCAATGCCGGCGAGCCGTTATTCTATCACAAATATATCGACAGAATTAAATTTACCTCTCCGGTAAGCGGTACGGTTGAAGACATTATCCGCGGTGAGAAACGTAAGATATTAAAAATCATCATCAAACCGGATGCAACGGACAATTTTAAAACTTTTAAAACAGACAAACCCGAAAACTTATCGCGGGAACAAGTTTTAGACTTGCTTTTAGAAAGCGGGTTATTTGCTACCATTAAGCAACGCCCTTACGATTTAATTGCCCATCCGGATGACCAACCCAAAGCCATTTTTATATCCGCTTACGATTCGGCACCCTTAGGTGTGGACTATGCTTTTGCTCTAAAAAACAAAATTAAAGCTTTTGAAAACGGCCTCAAAGCTGTCAAAAAGCTCACGGACGGAAAAGTTTATTTAATCGTCAATGGAGAAACTGCTACTGACTTTGATAAACTCAATGATGTTGAAATTGTCAAGGCTTTCGGACCACATCCGGTTGGAAACGTGAGTGTCAGTATCGAAAAATTTGAACCCATCAGCAAAGGCGATCGCATTTGGACGATCAACCCTGCTGATGTAGCCCTAATAGGCGAATTTTTTGAAACCGGACAATACAACCCGGTGCGAACCGTAGCGCTTGCCGGTTCCAAAGTTAAATCGCCTATGTACTACAACATTAAAGCCGGTGCCGATTTGTCAGAATTTTTTAAAGATAAATTAGTCGATGATGATGTGCGGATTATCAGTGGGAATGTTTTAACCGGCGCCGACATCACCAAGGACAAAATTTTAAATTTTTATGACAATGAAATCTCGGTGATTCCTTTGGGCAACAAACCCAGATTTATGGGGTGGTTACCATTTATCGGAAAAAACAGAAAAGGCTTTTATAACTTCGGTTTTGCTCCCAAAGAACTCGACTTAGATGCCAGTTTGTACGGCGAAGAACGGGCTTTTGTGATGAATGAAGAATTTGAATCCGTTATGCCTTTGAATATTTATCCAACCCATTTGCTTAAAGCTGCTCTTTTGGGCGATGTGGAAAAAATGGAACAACTGGGCATTTTGGAAGTGGCTCCGGAAGATTTTGCATTATTGGACTACATCAGTTCCTCTAAAATAGATACACAAGAACTCATCAGAAAAGGCTTGGATATTATGCAAGTCGAAATGGGATGATTGTATAACAAACAGGTTTTAAACTTTGAAATAATAAATTGAAAAATAAATGAAAGTTTTAGAAAAGTTTTTTAATAAATACGAACACTTGTTTCTCGAAGGCGGAAAATATGAAAAATATCATCCCGCCTATATGGCGCTTTATACATTTATGTTTACGCCCGGAGAAACAACCAAAAGAGGGGCGCATATCCGTGATGCCGTCGATTTGAAACGAGTGATGTTTACAGTCGTATTGGCATTGATTCCGGCTACTATTTTCGGTATGTGGAATGTCGGTTATCAGTATTTTCATCAAGCCGGCATGGCATTTACCAATCTGGACGCTTTTATGTACGGCTTTTGGAAAGTCTTACCGATGATTATTGTGTCTTATGTGGTCGGATTGGGTATTGAATTTTATTTTGCCGTATTACGAGGGCACGATGTTAACGAAGGCTATTTAGTTACCGGATTGTTGATTCCGTTGATTATGCCGGTTACCATTCCTTTATGGATTTTGGCGGTATCAGTAGCTTTTGCCGTTATTATCGGTAAAGAAGTGTTTGGGGGAACCGGTATGAATATTGTCAATCCGGCGCTAACAGCTCGTGCCTTTGCCTTTTTTGCTTACCCGACCTTTATGTCCGGTAACGAAGTTTGGATTCCCAAACCTGAGAACGCTGATGCTTATTCGGGTGAAACCATATTAGGCGCTTTGGGTCAAGGACATCAGTTGGCTTATACTTGGAAAGACATGTTTTTCGGAACCATTCCGGGCAGTATCGGTGAGACATCGGTTTTGATGATTTTAATCGGTGCAGCCATCTTATTATTGACCAAAGTCGGAAGTTGGCGTATCATGTTATCGGGTTTTGCCGGTGCCGCTTTAATGGCATTGATATTTAATCTTTGGGGTGCCAATACCTTGATGCAATTGCCTTGGTGGCAACATTTGTTGGTTGGTGGTTTGGCATTCGGTGTCGTCTTTATGGCTACCGATCCGGTAACAGCGGCACAAACGCGGACAGGTAAATGGATTTACGGATTTTTAATCGGGATGTTTGCAATTTTGGTACGCGTCTTTAATCCGGCTTATCCCGAAGGCGTGATGTTGGCTATCTTATTGATGAATGTGATTGCACCGACTATTGATTACTACGTGGTGCAAGCCAATATCAAGAAAAGAATGAAACGATTAGAAAAACAAACGGCTTAATATATTTTGATTATGGACAGAAACAGTAATTTATATACCATTTTATTTGCAGCCGTTGTCGTCACCGTATCCGCTGTATTATTAGCAGTAGCGGTAATGGTTTTAAAACCGGCACAAGAACGCAATAAAAGACAAGAAAAAATGACCGATATTATGTATACCATCGGTCTGGACAACGAAGCTTTGGCCACCAAAGCTGCTGCCGAAGGTTTAAAATTAAACTACAAAACCATCGAAGCCTATTTTAAAAAATATTTTCTTAAACAATTTGCGCTTAAAAGTGATGGAACTATTGATAAATCTGTAAATGCTTTTGACATCAACCTTAAAACCGAAATGAAAAAACCGGAAGACAAACAACGTTATCCTATTTTCATAGCAGATGTTGATGGTAAAACTTACTATGTCATTCCTTTATACGGTAAAGGTCTGTGGGATGATATTTGGGGTTATATTGCTTTAGAAGAAGATGCCAATACCGTAAAAGGTGTCAAATTCGGTCATAAAGGTGAAACCCCCGGTTTGGGTGCCGAAATCACAAAAAAATGGTTTGAAAAACAATTTGAAGGTGAAAAAATTTTTGATAAAAACGGTACTTTTAAAGGCATTACTTTGCTAAAAGGTAACAATGACCCTGAGAATGTAGATAAAGAAGATCATGAAATTGATGCTATTTCAGGCTCTACTTTAACCAGTAACGGTGTTACCGATATGATTCAAGAACGACTAAAACATTATATCCCGTTTTTTAAAACAGTAAGACAACAAAAAAATTAAAATATTATGGCTAAAAAACATAAATGGGTAGATTTGATTAAAGACCCTTTAAACGAAAACAACCCGATAACCGTTCAGGTTTTGGGCATTTGTTCGGCTTTGGCTATTACGGTAAAACTGATGCCGGCTATTGTTATGGCTTTATCGGTAATGGTCGTGATAGCTTTTAGTAATGTTATTGTATCCTTAATGCGAAACTATATTCCAAATCGGATTCGTATTATCGTACAATTATTGGTCGTTGCCACCTTGGTAATTTTGGTTGACCAGATTTTAAAAGCTTATGCTTACGATGTCTCTAAACAATTATCAGTCTTTGTCGGTTTGATTATCACTAACTGTATCGTCATGGGACGTCTCGAAGCATTTGCTTTGGCTAACAAACCACTCGATTCGTTTTTAGATGGTATCGGTAACGGTGCCGGTTACGGATTGATTTTGATTATTGTTGCTTTACTCCGTGAATTTTTAGGTTCCGGCACTTTGCTTGACTTTCAAATTATACCGCAATCATTTTATGAAGCCGGATATGTTAACAATGCTATGATGTTATTACCTGCAATGGCATTGATAACCGTAGGAATCGTTATTTGGGTACAACGAAGCATGTATCCGCAATTAACTGAAAAAGAATAAAAAGGAAGTATTATGGAATTATGGAATTTATTTATACGTAGCATATTTATCGAAAATATGATCTTTGCCTTTTTCTTGGGCATGTGTTCATATTTGGCGGTCTCTAAAAAAGTCAAAACAGCCGTTGGATTAGGTGCCGCAGTCGTGTTTGTTTTAACGATTACCGTTCCTATCAACTTTTTGATTGACAAATATTTATTACAACCCGGCGCCTTAAAATGGTTAGATCCGTCATTTGCCGATATTGATTTGAGTTTTTTGAGTTTTATCATGTTTATTGCGGTGATTGCCGCTATGGTACAATTGGTTGAAATGTTTGTAGAACGTTTTGCGCCGGCACTATATGCTTCCTTGGGAATTTTCTTACCGCTTATTGCCGTTAACTGTGCTATTCTCGGTGGTTCATTGTTTATGCAACAAAAAGAATTTACCGAAGTATCCGAAGCCTTGGTTTACGGTCTGGGGTCTGGTATCGGCTGGATGTTGGCCATTATTTTATTGGCTGCCATTCGTGAAAAAATTTCATACTCAAATGTTCCGGCACCATTACGCGGACTAGGCATCACGTTTATTATTACCGGTCTGATGGCAATTGCCTTTATGGCCTTTATGGGAATCAAAATTTAATTCAAAGCTAGTAGAAAATGGATCAGAATACAATGAAAGTTATCATCGCCAGCGTCTTGGTATTTTTGGTTATCGTCTTAATTTTAGTCATGCTGCTCTTGTGGGCAAAAGCCAAATTATTACCCGGTGGCAAAGTCAAAATATTGGTTAATGGCGAAAAAGAACTCGAAGTAGAAAGTGGTGGGTCACTATTAAGCACTTTGTCTAATGAAAAGGTCTTTTTGCCTTCTGCCTGTGGCGGTGGCGGTACCTGTTTGCAATGTAAAGTCAAAGTGCTGAAAGGTGGTGGCAATATGCTTCCCACCGAAGAGCCTAACTTTACACTTAAAGAAAAAGAAGAGGGATGGCGTTTGGGCTGTCAAGTCAAGGTTAAAGAAGATATGGAAATAGAAGTACCCGAAGAAGTATTCGGTGTTAAAAAATGGGATGCCAAAGTGGTTTCCAATTATAATGTCGCTTCTTTCATCAAAGAATTTGTGGTAGAAGTGCCGGAAGATATCAATTACAAACCCGGCGGCTATATACAAATTGATGTACCTCCGGCAACCGTTCCTTATAAAGATATTGACATTACAGCACATCCGGTTGAACATCCGGGCGAACCTGATAAATTTAGAGAAGACTGGGATAAATTTAACCTTTGGCCCTTGGTCATGAAAAATGACGAAGAAGTGACTCGTGCCTACTCTATGGCAAGTTATCCCGCCGAAGGACGCCGTATTATGTTGAACGTTCGTATTGCTACGCCGCCATGGGATCGTGAAAAAAATACTTGGATGGATGTGAATCCAGGGGTGGCTTCATCTTATATTTTCTCACGAAAACCCGGTGATATTGTCAAAATATCCGGTCCATACGGAGAATTTTTTATCAACGAAGATTCCGATGCCGAAATGGTTTACATTGGTGGTGGCGCCGGTATGGCACCGATGCGTTCACATCTTTATCATTTATTTAAAACCTTGAAAACCAACAGAAAAGTATCTTATTGGTATGGGGGACGTTCTAAACGTGAATTGTTCTATGTCGATCATTTTAGAGAATTGGAAAAAGAGTTTCCTAACTTTAAATTCTATCTGGTCTTATCAGAGCCACGCCCCGAAGATGATTGGCAAGTCAAAGAGTGTTTAGACTGTCCGGGGGACGGTTTTATAGGTTTTGTACACCAAGCCTTGTATGATAATTATTTAAGTAAACACGAAACACCCGAAGATATTGAATACTATTTCTGTGGACCGCCCATGATGAACAAAGCGGTAGTAAACATGCTTGACAATCTGGGCGTGCCTCCAGAAAATATCCGATTTGACGATTTCGGCGGCTAGATAGAAACGCATAGTCATCGTCTCGAACTAAAAGTTTATAATGTTGACTGTTTTAATAATTTCAACAAAGTTTTTTAGATAACAATACAAACCTACCGGACTTCATAAGTATCCGGTAGGTTTTATTAATTTTGCATAATCTATTTTTCAATGAAGTCAACCATTTTAAAATTACTGTTTATTTTTGGTTTTTTGCTATCCTGCAAACAAAATAAGCCTGCACCAAGAGCTTATTATTTTGAAGGCGATGCTTTGGGAACCACTTATCATATCAAAGCTTTTCCGTCAGAAGATTCAAAGATTATCAAAAAAAAAGATGTGGATAGTGTCATTAAAGCGATCAATGCATCGTTATCAACTTATCAACCTAATTCGTTGATTTCTAGCATTAACAAAGGCGAAGTCTTAAAATTGGACCAACACTTTATCGATGTTTACAAGGCTGCTAAAAAAATCTACCGCGAAACCGGAGGCTTGTACGACCCTACTATCGGTATTTTGGTTAATGCATGGGGATTTGGTCCCAAAGAAAAAATAAAAAATATTGAACGGGATTCTACCATAGTCGATTCGCTCAAACGCTATGTCGGTTATGATTTTTTAAGCATTGATGAAAACGGGTTTTTAAAAAAACGCTATCCGCAAGTTTATATCGATTATAATTCCATTGCCAAGGGTTATGCGATTGATCGCGTTGGTAAAATGTTGTCTGATAAGGGTATTCAAAATTATTTGGTTGAAATAGGCGGAGAAGTTTTGGCAAAAGGAAAAAACGTCGCTAAAAACAGAGCTTGGTTGGTCGCCATAGACAATCCTGACCGGCAACACGGCAACAAATTTATTTCTGAAATAGCTTTAACTAACAAAGCCATAGCAACATCCGGTAATTATAGAAAATATTATATCGATCCAAAAACCGGCAGAAAATATGTACATACGCTGGACCCAAAAACCGGCTATCCGGTTCAACGGCATATTTTAAGCGCTTCTGTTATTGCCGACAACTGCACTTTGGCAGACGGCTATGCCACGGCTTTTATGGTCATGGGCTACAAAGCCGCCAAAAAATTTTTAAAATTGCACCCCGAACTACAAGCATTTTTAGTTTACAGCGATGAGCAAGGCAAGATTAGAACTTTTAAAACCGAAGGAGTACGAATTGTCCATTAATCTAATTAAGACCTACCAGGTTTTAAAAACCTAGCAGGTCTGCTTTATAAAGTTGACTATACTTTTTGCCGCTTTATTCGATGCCGGTTCCTTGCCTAACAAATTTTCCAAATCTTTGTAATCCAACAGCATTTGACGGCGTTTGTCGCCTTGGTTGATTTGTTGCAGTTCGGCTTTTAATACAGCCGGATTGAAATCATTTTGCAGCAATTCCGTTACAATTTGCCTTTGCATAATCAAGTTTGGTAGGGAAAAATAAGGTATCTTGACCAAATGTTTGCCTATTTCATACTGCCATTGATGGGTTTTGTAAACGACCACTTGTGGCACTTTAAACAATGCGGTTTCCAAAGCTGCCGTCCCGGAAGTAACGATGGCACTGTGACTGTGTTGCAGCAAATCATATGTATGATTAAATATAACAGGTAATTCAAATTCTTTTAAAAAATCTTGATAATCAGCTTGCGAAAAAGATGGCGCTCCGGATATGACAAATTGATATTCAGGAAATGCTTTAACAACTGACAACATAGTCGGTAGCATCATTTTGAGTTCCTGCCGGCGGCTTCCCGGAAGCAACGCTATAATAGGACGGTTATCGAGTCGAAATTTTTCTAAAAATTCATTCCTGCTCAATCCTTTGTGATTTTGCACCGCATCGACTACCGGATTACCAACATATTCGGCTGCAACCTGATGTTTGTTATAAAAAGCAATTTCAAATGGCAAAATGACCAGTAGTTTATCGATATATTTCCGTATTTTTTTGACGCGTCCTTCTTTCCAAGCCCACAATTTCGGGGCGATATAATACACGGTTTTAAATCCTTTCTTTTTGGCAAAACCGGCAATTTTCAAGTTAAATCCCGGGTAATCTACCAAAATCACCACATCTGGTTGGTAAGACAAGATGGCTTTTTTGGTTTGTTGCAAATTGCGATAGATCGTTCGAATATTTTTGACTACATCAACCACACCCATAAATGCCATTTGTTTATAATGAATCAAGGGCGGGCGTTTGGTTACTTTGTGCATCAAATCGCCACCGAGATATTTGAATTCGGCTTCTCGGTCTTGCTGTTTCAAAGCTTTTATAAGATTGGCGGCGTGCAGGTCGCCGGATGCTTCTCCTGCTATGATGAAATATTTCATCTGTTTATGTTTTATGAGGAATTGAGGATTTATTATGCTTCATAGTATGTTTTACACTTTGATGATTGTTGTTTACTTCATACTTTAATACTGCATCTAATCTGAGGAATTGAGGAGTAGGTCACCGAGTGATTTTGCGAAGTATGAGCAAAATTGTACCGAAGTGCCGGGTTGAAGAATTGATAAATTGATGACTTATTGTGTTTCATTGAATATTTTATTTTCTTATGTTTGCTTTTTACTTCATACTTTAATACTGCTTATAATTTGAGAAATTGAGGAAATAAATAGTAAGTCAAATTGTCATTTTCGATCCCGACTTTTGTCGGGATAGAAATCTCATATTAAATCATCCATTATCCATTTTTAATTCTCAATTAATTAACCTGCTACTCAATCACCATATTATCATATTTAGGCAATTTGACGGTATAATGCAATATCAATTCTTTTTTCTTGCCGGGTGCCAAATGCAAATGCCAAATAACTTCACCGGTTTCGGTGTTTAGCTTACCACCGGATAAATTTATGACTTCAACATCAATATCGCTACGGTCTGATACGGGTACTTGGTCGTGAACTTCTATATTAACAGCTTGATTTTTGTTATTTTTGATGACAATACGCCATTTTCGAGTATCGGTGCGTTTGCTGCCGAGAAATTTTCTACCCGTAAATCTTTTATCGAGTTTGCGCTCAATATGAATACCTTTGTCAACACCAAGCGAAACTTGCAGCGTGTCCTTAGCAAAACCGGTATCTAACAAAGTTTTACCAACTGATGTCCCGTCTATAAAAACATTGGCTTCACCCGACAACAAATTATATTGTTCCCAATCTTTGATATAGGCGGTTAAAAAAGCATTGTTGTCTATTTTTGGCACAGTGATGTATTCATAATTAGCCGGAATATCATAATTGATAATAGGGATAACTTTTACTTGATTATTAGACGGCACCGTATAAGATCGTTTGATTTTAAAATTGACACTTGTTTGTTTTTCAATGCGATCCAAAGGAATGGGCTTATTCATTTCGGCTTTTTTCTTCCGTATTATTTCTACATGAGAACCTTTAACCGACATTTTTTTTGTGTTATTGAACGAATACCCATTATCTTCATCATCATCACCACTTCTATTAATATCAACGCCCAATGCATTGACAACAACGGATTCTAACATCTCTTTACTTTCTTCCATTGCCACATTAATCACCGGACTATGCACCGGCACTTCCACTGTCTTATAACCAATAAAACTAAAAACCAAAGTGTTAGAAGACTTGTCAGGCAATACGATTTGATATTTTCCATCAAAATCCGTTGCAGTTGCGATAGAAGTACCTTTAACAACGACATTCACCCCGGGCAGATGCTCGCCATTTCCGGCATCGATAACGGTACCGCTGACTTTGGTGATGTTTTTATCATAAACCGGCGGTGCCGTATTGTATCCCAAACGATAAGGAATCAAATGCGGTATTTCGTTTGACTGCGTCGGATTGCTTGATGAAAATGTTAATTGGATTTTTTTCCAATCTATTTGTGTCGCTTGTTTGACATTGGCTTTATAGGTCAAGCGTAAAGGTTTATCAATATCATCTAACCTGATATCATAAGAAGGGAACCAATTGGCTTGTGAAACATTGTAAGTCAACTTAAATTTGGAAGTAAAAGCTTTATCCGAAGAGACTTTTACAACAATTTCTCCGGATGGATAGATTTTAGTATCGGCTATTTTCCGGATTTGTTTTATTAATAATTTTTCATCTTTATGTAACTTTTTCAAGGTTTTTTGTTGTTTGAGCTGTTTAAATTTCAATTCCGACATTTTAGCAGCATAATAATCTGCCATTGATTTTAAAACCTGCGCAGTTAAGACTTGATTTTTACCACCGATATCTTTATTGCGTTGCAACAAATCTATCTGATCATTGGTAAGATCCAAGCGGGTTTCGGCTTCGGCTATTCGGTCTTTTAAAGCTTTGTATTTGTTTTCCAAAGCCACCAAAGCCGGCGGGCGAAGACTTTTGTCTTTATAATTTTGTTCGTGTTTAACAGACAAGATCATCAAAGGACCGGAAGCACTCACTTGAATACTTTTAGGATTGATAAATGGTGATAATCCGGTAAAACGAAATGTTGATTCACCTTTTGGAACGGCAACATTTTTAACCCGATGGATTTGGGCATTGTCTAAGAAAACGGTCACTTCTTTGATTTGACTACTGATTTTTTTTTCAGGATGTTCTTGTGCCGTGGCTTGGTGTAAACTCAGTATTGTAAGCAGGATAAAGATTGATTTTTTCATAATAGGAAAAACAATAAATTTCAACTTCAACAAATATAATTATTTTTAATGATTATTAAAAAATAATGGCTCTCTATGCCGAAAATAATGGCTAATATACACTTGTAAAAAATTTTTATTCTACAAAGGTGTCGTGCCTACGGCACTCAGCGGTATTGTTCTATTGTTTATACAAAGGTGTCGTGCATACGGCACTCAGTTTTTTCCTGACCTAGTCGGTTTCTAAACCTGACATACCATTTTAATTATTTAATTATCAATTGTTTACCGTTTCAAACATATATCTATCATTTCAAACTATAGAGGTATGAGTGAGGTGAAATATAGAAATCTTTAGTATTGTAATATCACCCCTACGGGGTTCAATTAAATCGAAAATCTGACATTTAGACAAGCTCAGTAACCT
>Ga0256832_1000788_pt1 | contig 20894 bp, 20 predicted proteins | sample 134614metaG_FD_190534 | JGI IMG/M metagenome (GOLD analysis project Ga0256832, IMG submission 190534) | Hydrothermal vent microbial communities from Lau Basin, Pacific Ocean - 134-614 | ecosystem: Environmental > Aquatic > Marine > Hydrothermal vents | place: Pacific Ocean: Lau Basin | collected... | reverse complement strand
CGATCGGCCAAGCCCACCGCGTCCAGCGCCAGGGCGGCGCGGTGGCGACGCTGGGCCGGGGGCAGCCCGGCGTAGAACAGGGGCAGCTCCACGTTGGCGCGCGCGCTCAGCTCGGGGATGAGGTTGAAGGACTGGAAGACGAAGCCGATGCGGCGGTTGCGCAGGCGCGCCAGGGTGTCCTCGTCGAGGTCGTCCACGGGGTGCCCGTCGAACAGGTAGCGGCCGCCGTCGGGCACGTCCAGCAGGCCGATGAGGTTCATGAGGGTGGTCTTGCCGGACCCGGAGGGGCCGGTGATGGCGACGAACTCGCCGCGGGCGATGTCCAGGTCGATCCCTTGCAGGACCTCCACCCGTCCGCCGGCCACGGCATAGCCCTTGCGGATGCCCTGCAGGCGGATCATGGGCTCAGCCGCGGCCCGCGATCCTGACTGCCTGCCCTTCCTTGAGCGTGCGCCCGGGCGCCAGGACCACCCGGTCCCCGGGCCGCAGGCCGGAGCGGATCTCCACGTGGGTGAAGTCTTCGATGCCGGTCTCCACCGGCCGGTAGTGGATCTTGCCGTCGCGCACGACCATCACCGCTGGCTTGCCGTCCACCTCGACGAGGGCGGCCAGGGGCAGCTTCACCGCCCGCTCGCTGCCCTGGATGCGGATCTCGGCGGAGACCGGCTGCCCCAGCCGCAAAGGCGGCGCGTTGCGCCCCAGGGAGACGTCCACCTGCACCGCGTTGGCCTCGGTGGCGGGGGCGATGCGCAGGATCTTCTCCTGCCAGCGGCGATCGGGGAAGGCCTCGCTGGAGAGGACCACCGTCTGGCCGGGGGCGAGACGGGCGCTGTCGGCGGCGTCCACCCGCAGGCGCACCAGCTTGCGCCGGTCGTCCACCAGCTTGAGGATGGGCTGGGGCGGGGCCACCCACTGCCCCGGGTGGGCCACCACCTCGGTGACGATGCCGGCGAAGGGGGCCTTGATGCGGGTCCGTTCCAGTTCCAGCTTGGCCGCCGCCAGTTCCTCCTGGGCCACCGCCTGGCGGGCGCTGGCGGCGGTCCAGTCCGCCTCGGCGTCGTCCAGGGCCTGGCGCGACACGGCCCCCACCTGGAAGGCGCGGCGCAGGCGTTCGCGGATCTTGTTGGCGCGGTTCACCTCCTCCTCCAGGGAGATGAGGGTGGCCTCGATGCGCTTGACGCGCATCTTGGCGTCCTGGTCGTCCATGCGCGCCAGCACCTGCCCCTTGTCCACCCGCTCCCCTTCCTTCACCAGCACCGCCACCAACTGCCCGGGGCCGTGGCTGGTGACGTCCACCAGGCGGTCGCTCACCACCCGGCCGGCGGCGTGCACGGCCTCGAAGATGGGCCCCTGTTCCACCTCCACCAGGGCCACTTCCGGCTCCCGCCCCTGCCACCAGCTCCACAGGCCGAAGGCGGAGGCGGACACCACCAGACCCACGAGGAGGAGCAGCAAAGGGATGCCCAGGGCGCGGCGCGGACGCTTGGGCGCAGCCTCGGCCTGGGGCGTGGGGGCGTCGAAATCCTCCAGCAGGGAGAGGAGCGAGTCCTCGGCGATGTCGGCCGGAGGCGGCGGCTCGGGGGCACGCTCGGCCGCTTTCCGGGCCTGGGGCTTCGGCGAGGGTCTTGGCTCAGGTTTCGGGGGCGGCGGAGGCGGTGGTTCGGGCGCCGCTTCCACCTTCGGCGGGGGTTCACTCGGGCCGATCGGTTCGGATTTCGGGGGGGGCGGGGCCTGCCGCCGGGCCTCGGCGGCGGGGCGGCTGGGGGGTTCCAGGGCCGGTTCGGCGTCGTCCAGGAAGGGGTTGGGGCGTTTGGGCTGCGCCGGCCGGCGCGCCTGGATGGGGTCCTCCAGTTCGGAAAAGATGGACGGGCGGTCGCTGAAGTCCTCGAAGCCGTCGATCACCTGGGTGACCAGGTCGTCCATCCCGTCCTCCTGCGGAGGCTCCGGGGACGGCTCCGTCGCCGCCTTCGGGGCAGGCTGCCGGGGTGTCTCCTCCGCCGGCGGGGACACCGGCTCGTCCAACACCGGGGCACTCTCCGGGCGGCTCAACAAGCGCCGCAGGACCTGGTTCAGGTCCTTGCCCTTCAGGGGCTTGACCAGCACCTCGTCGACGCCGATGCGGCGCAGGCGCTCCCCCACCCCGCCGTCCTGGTCGCCGGTGATGACCACCGCCGGCAGGCGGGCCTTCTCCGGCAGGCCGCACTGGCGCAGCACGCGCACCAGGTCGTCGCCGTTCATGCCGTCGCCGTGGGAGAGGACCAGATCGGTGAGGAGGAGGTCGTAGTCCCGCTCCATGAGGGCCTCGAGGGCCTCCTCGGCGGTGCGGAAGGCGTCCACCTCGTAACCGTACTGGCGCAGGATCTTGAGGGTGACGTAGCTGGACGTGCGACTGTCGTCCACGAAGCAGATGCGGGCGGCGCGCGCCTTCTCACCCACCGGTGCCCCCGGGCGCGGCACCATGACCCCCTTCTCGGCGTCGTAGACGAGCTTGACGTGTGACACGGTGTACGGTTTCTCCAGCGATTGGCGACTCGCCCCCATGAGACCGTGGAACGGCGCGGTGGTGCCAGTATATCAACGGCCATTGAACCTGTCCGTGTGTCGGCAGGGCGCGACGCGGGGTTTAGCCGTTGCCCGCGGGGTCATACAATCCGCCCATGGACAGCCGATCCGAACATCTGCCCGGCCCCGCCCCGGGCACCCTCTCCCCCGACGCGGTGGGCCACCTGCACGGCCTGTTCCGGGCGCGCGTCGCCGCCACCCCCGAGGCCCCGGCCTACCGCTACCACGACGAGGACGAGCGCGCCTGGGTCACCCTCACCTGGGCCCGGGCCGGCGAGGCGGTGGATCGCTGGCGCGCCGCCCTGGCGCGGGAGGGCCTGCCCCCGGGGGAACGGGTGGCGATCATGATGCGCAACCGCCCGGAGTGGATCTTCTTCGAGCAGGCGGCCCTCTCCCTGGGCTTGGTGGTCGTGCCTTTGTACGTCAACGACCGGGGGGAGAACCTGCGCTACGTCCTCGAGCACGCCGGCGTGCGCCTGCTCCTCATCGAGGGCGAGGCGCAGTGGCGGGCCCTCACCGAGGGCGGGGCCCTGCCCGAGGGGCTGCGGGTGCTCTCCATGAAACCCCAGGCGGGGGCGGAGACGGTGGCGGACTGGCTCGCCGCGGCGTGCGACGACCCGCCCCCGCCGGTGCACGAGGCGGCCCCGGACGATCTGGCCACCCTGGTGTACACCTCGGGCACCACCGGCCGCCCCAAGGGGGTCATGCTCAGCCACCGCAACATCCTCGTCGATGCCTACGCCGCCACCTGCGCCGAACCCGCCCGCGCCGACGACCTGCTCCTCTCCTTCCTGCCCCTGTCGCACATGCTGGAGCGCACCGCCGGCTGCTACCTGCCCATGATGGCCGGCGCCTGCGTGGCCTTCGCCCGCTCGGTGTTGCACCTGGCCGAGGACCTGCAGGCCGTGCGCCCCACCGTCGTCATCCTCGTCCCCCGGGTGCTGGAGCGCTTCCATGCCCGCCTGGACGAGGCCCTGGCCAAGCGCGGTCCGCTGGCGCGCGCCCTGTTCCGTCTCGCCGAGGCGGCCGGCTGGGCCCGGTTCCAGCGCCGGCAAGGGCGGGGCGGGTCCTGGCTGGCCTGCCTGTGGCCGCTGCTGGCGCCCCGCGTGGCGGCCCCGGTGCAGGCCCGTTTCGGCGGCCGCCTGCGCCTGGCGGTGAGCGGCGGCGCCCCCCTGCCCCTGCCGGTGGCGCGCCGTTTCATCGGCCTGGGCATCACCGTGCTGCAGGGCTACGGACTCACCGAGGCGAGCCCGGTGGTGTCGGTGAACCGTCAAGGGGACAACCGCCCGGAGGGGGTGGGCCCACCCCTGCCCGGCATCGAGGTCCGCCTGGGCCCCGACGACGAACTGCAGGTGCGCGGGCCGACGGTGATGCTGGGCTACTGGCGCAACCCCGAGGCCACCGCCGAGGCGATGACGGACGACGGCTGGCTGCGCACCGGCGACCAGGCCCGCTGGCTGCCTGGCGGGCACTTGCAGATCACCGGGCGGTTGAAGGAAATCCTGGTCCTCTCCAACGGCGAGAAGGTGCCGCCGGTGGACATGGAGATGGCCCTCGAACTGGACCCGCTCATCGAACAGGCGATGGTGGTGGGGGAAGGCCGTCCCTACCTGACGGCGGTGCTGGTGCTCTCGCGCGAGGGCTGGGGCGAGCTCGCCCGCGAACTGGGGCTGGATGCGGACGACCGCGCCAGTCTGGAAGACCCCCGCGCCCAGCGGGCGGTGCTCAAGCGGGTGCAGGCGGCGACACGCGCCTTCCCCGCCTACGCCCGCATCCGCGCCGTGGTCCTGGATCTGGAGCCGTGGACGGTGGAGGACGGGCTCCTCACCCCGACCCTGAAGCTGCGCCGTAAACCGGTGCTGGCGCGCTATCGCGCGGCCCTCGATCGTCTCTACGCGCGCTACTGAACAGGCGGAAGAAGTTGTCGGTGGTGGCGCGCGCCACCTCGTCCAGAGACTGTTCCCTCAGTTCGGCGACGAACTCGGCCACCCGGCGCACGTACTTGGGCTCGTTGCCCTTGCCGCGGTGGGGCATGGGGGTGAGGTAGGGGGAGTCGGTCTCCACCAGGAGGCGGTCCAGGGGGGTGCGGCGGGCGGCCTCGGCGATGGCCTGGGCGTTGCGGAAGGTGACGATGCCCGAGTAGGAGACGTACATCCCCAGGTCCAGCACCCGCTGGGCGGTGTCCCAGTCCTCGGTGAAGCAGTGCAGGACCCCGCCCACCTCCTCCACCCGCTCCTCGGCGAGGATGCGCAGGGTGTCCTCGCGCGCCTCGCGCATGTGGACGATGACGGGCTTGCCGATCTCCCGCGCCGCGCGGATGTGGCGGCGGAAGCGCTCGCGCTGCCACTCCAGGTCCCCCTCGCAGCGGTAGTAGTCCAGCCCGGTCTCGCCGATGGCCACCACCTGGGCGTCGGTGGCCAGCTCCACCAGTTCCGCCACGGACGGGTCGCGGCCGTCCTGGTGGTTGGGGTGCACGCCCACCGAGGCACTCACCGATGCGTGCTCGTGGGCGATGCGCTGCACCTCCGGGTAGGTCTCCAGGTCCACGCTCACGCACAGCATGTGACACACGCCGGCGGCATGGGCCTCGTCCAGGACCTGGCGCAACCCTTCCTGGGTGCGGGCGCGTTTGATCATGTTGAGATGGCAATGGGAGTCCACCAAGGGTTCCATGGGTCTTCTCTCGAATCGTTGTTGTCAGAAGGTGTCGGTGGGACGGTCGGTCTTGAGCAACCCCCCGATGAGGGTCTCGATGCGTGCGCGCAGGGCCCCCTCCCCGTCGTCCAGGAATTGGACGCCGATGCCGGCGCGGCGGTTCCCCTGGGCGTGGCGCGGGGTGATCCACACCACCTTGCCGGTGACCGACTGGGGCTCGGGGACCCCGGGCAGGTGCAGGACCAGGAACAGGCGGTCGCCCAGGCGGTGGGGGCGGTCGGTGGGGATGAACAGGCCGCCGCCCTTGACGAAGGGCATGTAGGCCCGGTGCAGGCGGGTGGCGTCCTCGATGTGCACGTGCAACAACCCGCCGCGCGCTTCGTTCCGTTCGTCCATGGTCTTCAACCTCTCGCTTGCCGCAAGGGCCGGGTGAGCCGAACCCAACGGTTGAAGATATCGGCCAGTTGCAGGGCGACGTTGACCGGCCCCTCCAGTTGCGTCTGCAGGCGCTCCAGGCGCCGGTCGAAGGCGTGCACCGCCTCGGGCGGCAGGGGGGCGAGACGCCCCAGGCCGGCAGGCGGACTCCCCGGGAGGCCGGCCTGCAGGCGGCGCAGTTGCAGGAGCCAGCGGCGCCACCAGAGGAGGCGCTGCACGGGCTCCCCGGCGGACCAGCGCTCGGCCGCGCCCATCACCTCCCCGCGCCCCTCGGCGAGGGCCAGGAGGTCCTCCCAGGTCTCCCGTTGCCGTTCCCGCACCGCCTCGTCCCCCCAGGCCAGGGCCTGGAGGGGGGCGCCGCCGGCCATCTCCAGCAGGGTCCCGGCCTCCGCCACCCCCTGTTCCTCCAGCCAGCGGACGGCCTCCCTGCGCGGCGGCAGGGGCAGGTCCAGACGCTGGCAGCGGCTGCGGATGGTGGCGGGCAGGCGCCCGGGGCGGTGGCTCACCAGGATCAGCCGCGCCCCCGGCGGGGGTTCTTCCAGGGTCTTGAGGAGGCTGTTGGCGGCGTTGACGTTCATCGCCTCGGCCGGCTCGATGTGGGCCAGCTTCACCGCCCCGCGGTGGGCGCTCAGGGCAAGGAAATCGATGAGCTCGCGCACCGCGTCCACACGGATGGCCGCCTTGCCCGCCTCCGGCTCGCAGCGGTGCAGGTCCGGATGTTCGTCGCGCACCACCCAGCGGCAGGCGGGGCAGGCCCCGCAGGGTTCCCCGTCGCGGGGGGACTCGCACAACTGGGCGGCGGCCAGACGCCGGGCCAGGCGCCCCTTGCCCACCCCCGGTGGTCCGGCGACGAGGAGGGCGTGGGGCAGGCGGTCGTCTCGCAGACGCTCGCGCAGCCCGGTCCAGACGGCCTCTTGCCAGGGCAGGAGGGCCAGCTCATCCATGGATGAGGGGCTCCAGGCAGTCGCGCAGGCGCCGCTCCACCTCCGCCAGCGGGCGGCTTGCGTCCACCACGCAGAAGCGTTGCGGCTCGGCCTCGGCGCGGGCCAGGTAGGCCGCGCGCACGCGCCGATGGAAGTCCAGGGCCTCCCGCTCGATGCGATCGCCGGGGGCGCGTCCGCGCGCGCGCGCCAGGCCGGTCTCCGCCGGCAGGTCCAAAAGGAGGGTGAGGTCGGGGCGCAGCGTGCCCTGGACCCAGTCCTCCAAGATCTGGATGCGCGCCGGGTCGATGCCGCGCCCGCCCCCCTGGTAGGCGTAGCTGGCGTCGGTGAAGCGGTCGCACAGGACCCAGCGGCCGGCGTCCAGGGCCGGACGAATCACCCGCGCCAGGTGCTCGGCGCGGGCGGCGAACAGGAGCAGCAGCTCGGTCTCCGGCGCCATCCGCGCTTCGGGGTCCAGGAGCAGCCCGCGGATGCGCTCGCCGACGGGAGTACCGCCGGGCTCGCGGGTGACGGTGACGGGAATGCCGTGGCTCTCCAACAGCCCCTGGACATAGGCCAGGGCGGTGGTCTTGCCGGCGCCTTCCACGCCTTCCAGGGTGATGAGACGGGCTCGCATGGGCGCGAAGGATAGCACAGCCCCTCAGGGGGCCGGGCGGCTGCGGTAGTCGGATTTCCGCCGCAGTTGGTAGCGGCGCACGGCGCGGTTGTGCTCCTCCACGGTGGCGGAGAAGTGGTGGCTGCCGTCGCCCTTGGCGACGAAGTAGAGGTCGTCGCCGGGCGCCGGGTGGAGGACGGCGTGGATGGCGGCGCGTCCGGGCAGGGCGATGGGGGTGGGGGGCAGGCCCGCGTGGCGGTAGGTGTTGTAGGGGTTGGCCCGGTCCTGCAGGTGGCGCTTGCGCAGGTTGCCGTCGAAGGCTTCCCCCAGGCCGTAGATGACGGTGGGGTCGGTCTGCAGGCGCATGCCCCGTTGCAGGCGGCGGATGAACACCCCGGCGATGCGCGCCCGCTCCTCGGACACGGCGGTTTCCTTCTCGACGATGGAGGCGAGGATGAGGGCCTCGTAGGGCGATTGCAAAGGCAGATCGGGGTCGCGCCCGGCCCACTCCTCCGCCAGCACCCGCTCCATGGCCTGGAGGGCGCGGGCGAGGAATTCGCGGTCGCTGGTGCCGCGCGGGAACAGGTAGGTATCGGGCAGGAACCAGCCCTCCGGGTCCATGCCCGGTTTGCCCAGGCGGGCCATCACCTCGGCGCGAGGCACGTCGGCGAGGGTGTGGCGGATGGCCGGATGCGCCGCCAGGGCCGCGCGCAGGCGGTCGAAGGTCCAGCCCTCGACGACGGTGAGGCTGTGCAGGCGCACGCGTCCGTGCACCAGGTTCTGCACCAGCTCCTCGACGGTGATCCCCGGGGGGATCTCGTACTCCCCCGCCTGCAGGCGCCGGTCGGCCCCGCGCAGGCGCAGCAGCCAAAGGAAGTAGCCCGGGTGGTCGATGACCCCCTCGGCGGCGAGGTGCGCGGCCAGGCGCGGCGGGGTAATGCCCGGGGGCACTTCCAGGATCACCGTCTCTTCGTTGCCCACCGGGGCCTCGGCGAAGGTGCGCAGGCCGATCCAGAACCAGCCCCCGGCGAGGCTGGCGATGAGGACGAGGACGCCGAACAGGCGGAACAGGGCGGTGCGTTTCACGGGGCGAGTCCCAGGGCTTCCTGCAGGCGGCGGGTGAGCGGTCCCGGCGCGGGGTAGGTACGCCCCTCCAAGCAACGCACGGGCCAGAGGCCGATGACGCTGTTGCTGAGGAACAACTCGTCGGCGCCTTCCACGTCGTCGGGGCGAAGGTCGGTTACCCGGACTTCCAGGCCCAGGGCGGCGGCCGTCTCCAGGAGCAGGCCGCGCATCACCCCGGCGACGCCGCAGCGGTCCAAGCGGGGGGTGAGGAGAACGCCGTCGCGCACCAGGAACAGGTTGCTGCGCGTGCCCTCCACCACCCGTCCGGCCCCGTCGCACAGGAGCCCCTCGGCGATGGCGGGGTCGCGCCATTCGCTGCGCGCCAGCACCTGTTCCAGGCGGTTGAGGTGTTTGAGGCCGGCGAGGGCCGGCTGTTCGCCCAGACGGGTGCGGCACCAGCGCACGGCGACGCCGGCGCGGCGCCCGGCCTCCACCCCCGTCGGCCACGGGTGGAGGAACAGAAAGCGCCGGGGAACGGGGGCATCGGGCGGGGCGTAACCGCGTCCGCCGCTGCCGCGGGTGACCACCAGCTTGAGCACGCCCCGGCCCTCCGGGGCCTGGGCGGCGGCGGAGAGCAGCTCCGGGGTCCAGGGGGCGGGATCGGCGGGGATGCCCAGGCGCGCCAGGCCGTCCTTCAGGCGCGCCAGGTGCCGGTCCAGGTGGCGGGGGCGGCCATCGGCCACCGCCAGGGTCTCGAACAGGCCGTCGCCGTAGTGCAGGCCCCGGTCCCCCGGATCCAGGGGGGCGCCGGCCACGCCGTCCACCCAGTGGCGGATCACGCCCCCTCCAGGGCGGCCAGCAGGCCGCGGGCCTTGGCGCGCGTCTCCGTCAGTTCCTTCTCCGGCCGCGAGTCGGCGACGATGCCCGCGCCGGCGCGCAGGGTGAGGCGCCCCCCCTGGAGGACGAAGCTGCGGATGAGGATGTTCAGGTCCATGACCCCGTGGCGGGAGAGATAACCCAGCGATCCGGTGTAGGGACCCCGGCGCGCGCCCTCCAGTTCGGCGATGATCTCCATGCAGCGGACCTTGGGGCAACCGGTGATGGTACCGCCGGGGAAGACGGCGGCGATGGCCCGCGCCGGGGTGATCCCCTCGGTCAGGCGGCCGCCCACGTTGGAGACGATGTGATGGACGTGGGCGTAGCTCTCCAGGACCATGAGCTCGTCCACGCGCACGCTGCCGGGTCGGCACACCCGCCCCAGGTCGTTGCGCTCCAGGTCGATGAGCATGATGTGCTCGGCCCGTTCCTTGGGGTCGCCCAACAGGTGGCGGGGGTCCTCGGCGCCGCGTGGCAGGGTGCCGGCGATGGGGCGGGTGTCGATGCGCTCGCCGTCGCTCCACAACAGGCGCTCGGGGGAGGAGCTGACCACCGCCCCGTCCGCCCAGGTGGCCAGGGCGCAGAAGGGGCCGGGGTTGGATCGGCGCAGGCGCCGGTAGAGGGCGGCGGGGTCGATGCCCTCCCCTGGCCCGTTCCACAGGCGCGAGAGGTTCACCTGGAAGACGTCCCCCTCGCGGATGTAACGGCGGATGCGCGCCACACCGTCGAGGAAGCGCTCGGGCGCCTCCTCGTGCAGCGCCAACGCGGGCAGGGGGTCGTCGGGGAGCGGTGGCAGGCGTTCCAGGTCGGCGGCCATGGCCGCCAGGCAGTCCTCCCCGCCCGGTTCCGCCACCAGCCAGGTGCATCCCTCTTGGTGGTCCACCAACACGGCGGCGGGAAAGCGCTGCAGGCGGGCCTCGGGGAGGGTCTCTCCCGGGGCGGACAGCGGCAGGCTGGCGCCCAGGCGGGGCTCGATGGTCGCCCCGACCTCGTAGCCCAGATAGACGAACCAGCCGCCCAGGAAGGGCAACGGCGGGGCGTCGGCGAGGCGCGGCCAGGGTCGATCTAGGGCGCGCAACACGGCCCCGGCGCCGTCGATGCACTCGCCGGGGAAGGCGAACAGGATGTCCCAGCGCCCGGTGCGCGGGTGACGCGCGGCGCTCTCCAGGAGGTGGGGATAGCGTTGCGGGTCGGCCCGATGCAACCGGAGGAGATCGACCACCCCGTCCAGGCGGTGGACGATCCCTCCTCCGGCGACGTCCAGCGGGCGGCTCACCGCAGGCGGGAGAAGACCACCGTGCCGTTGGTGCCCCCGAAACCGAAGGAGTTGGAGATGGCCACGTCGATCTCCATCTCCCGCGCCTGGTGGGGGACGTAGTCCAGGTCGCACTCGGGGTCGGGGTCGAAGAGATTGATGGTGGGCGGGGCCACCTGGTCGCGGATGGCGAGGACGGTGAAGATGGCCTCGATGCCCCCAGCGGCCCCCAGCAGGTGCCCGGTCATGGACTTGGTGGAGCTCACCGCCAGGCGCTTGGCATGGTCGCCGAAGGCACCCTTGATGGCGCGCGTCTCGGCCACGTCGCCCACCGGCGTGGAGGTGCCGTGGGCGTTGATGTAGTCCACGTCCTCGGGGTTGACGCCGGCGGCGCGCAGGGCGTTGAGCATGCAGCGGCGGGCGCCGTCGCCGTCCTCGGGGGGGGCGGTCATGTGGTAGGCATCGGCGGAGAGGCCGCAGCCCAGGTACTCGGCGTAGATGGTCGCCCCGCGGGCCTTGGCGTGTTCGTACTCTTCCAGCACCAGGACACCGGCACCGTCGCTGAGGACGAAACCGTCCCGGTCGCGGTCCCAGGGGCGGCTGGCGGTCTGGGGGTCGTCGTTGCGGGTAGAGAGGGCGCGCGCGGCGCAGAAACCACCCAGGCCGGTGGGGGTGGTGGCCATCTCCGCCCCGCCGGCGACCATGACGTCCGCCTCGCCCACCTGGATCAGCCGCGCCGCCTCGCCGATGCTGTGGGTGCCGGTGGTGCAGGCGGTGACGATGGCCAGGTTGGGCCCCTTCATGCCGAACATCATGGAGACGTGCCCGGAGATCATGTTGATGATGTTGCTGGGCACGAAGAAGGGGGAGATCTTGCGCGGTCCGCCCTTGAGGTAGGCGTCGTAGCCCTTCTCGATGCCCCCCACCCCACCGATGCCGGAGCCGATGATGACCCCGTAGCGCTCGGCCTCGTCCTCCTTCACTTCCAGGCCGGCGTCGCGGATCGCCTGGGTGGCGGCGGCGACGCCGTAGTGGATGAAGGGGTCCATCTTCTTGAGGTCCTTGCGGGGGATGTACTCGCTGGCGTCGAAGCCCCGCACCGATCCGCCGAAGCGGGTGGGGAAGGCGCTCACGTCGAAGTGCTCGATGGGCGCGATCCCGCTGTTGCCGGCGAGGATGTTCTCCCAGCTGGAGGGCACGTCCAGGCCCACCGGCCCGACCATGCCCAGGCCGGTGACCACGACTCGTCTCTTGCTCACGGATTCACCTTGGTTCGTATAAGAAAAAGGCCGAAACCCGGACGGTCACGGCCTCTCCCGTCCTGACGACGTCCGGTTACTGCTGGACGTGGGACTCGATGTACTTGATGGCGTCCTCGACGGTGGCGATCTTCTCCGCCTCCTCGTCGGGGATCTCGCAATCGAACTCCTCCTCCAGGGCCATGACCAGCTCCACGGTGTCCAGGGAGTCGGCGCCCAGGTCGTCCACGAAGGAGGCCTCGCGGGTCACCTGGTCCTCGCTCACGCCCAACTGCTCGACCACGATCTTCTTAACTCGTTCTTCGATGTCGCTCATGATTCTAGTTTCCTCCCAACGATGGTGCGCAGCGTCGAGCTGCGCCGGTATTGTATTGAAATCGCGCCGGCAAAACCACAAACGGCCCGGCCGGCTCAGGCCATGTACATGCCGCCGTTGACGTGCAGCGTCTCGCCGGTGATGTAACCCGCCGCCGGCGAGGCGAGGAAGGCCACCGCCTCGGCCACTTCCCGGGCCTCGCCGAAGCGCCCCACGGGGACGTTGGCCAGCAGGGCCTGGCGTTGTTCCTCGCCCAGGGCACGGGTCATGTCGGTGTCGATGAACCCGGGCGCGACGGCGTTGACGGTGATGCCACGCGCGCCCACCTCCCGCGCCAGGGACTTGGTGAAGCCGATCATGCCCGCCTTGGCGGCGGCGTAATTGGTCTGACCGGCGTTGCCCATGGCCGCCACCACCGAGGCGATGTTGACGATGCGCCCGTAGCGGGCCTTCATCATCGGCCGCAGACAGGCCTTGCACAGTCGATAGACGGAAGTGAGGTTGGTGTCCAGCACCTTCGCCCACTGGTCCTCCCCCATGCGCATGAGGAGGTTGTCCTGGGTGATGCCGGCGTTGTTCACCAGCACCTGAACGGGGCCGAAGCGTTCCTGCACGGTCTTCACCACCGATTCCACCGAGGCGGTGTCGGTGACGTCCAGCACCAGGCCGGTGCCGTCGATGCCGGCCGTCTCCAGGGCCTCGGCGATGGCCTGGGCGCCGGCCTCGGAGGTGGCGGTGCCCACCACCGTCATGCCGCGCTCCCCCAGGGCGTGGGCGATGGCGCGGCCGATGCCGCGCGAGGCACCGGTCACCAGGGCGACGATCCGGGTCTCATCCATGGGCGGTCTCCTCCATGGCCGCGAGGGCGGCTTCCAGGGTCTTGAGGTCGAACACGGGCAGGGTGGTCACGGCCCGCTCGATGCGCCGGTTGAGGCCGGCGAGGACCTTGCCGGGGCCGGCCTCCACGAGGGTGTCCACGCCGTCCGCGTGCAGCTTGCGCACCGTCTCCACCCAGCGCACCGGGGAATGGAGCTGACGCACCAAGGCGTCGCGGATGCGCTCGGGCTCCTCGTAGGCGGCCACGTCGGCGTTGTGGATGACCGGCACCTCGGGGGTGCGGATGGGCACCTCGGCGAGGCGCTCGGCGAGGCGTTCGGCGGCCGGGCGCATGAGGGCACAGTGGGACGGGGCGCTCACCGCCAGGGGCACGACGCGCTTGGCACCGGCCTCGCGGGCGGCGGCCACGACACGGTCCACCGCCGCTTTGTGCCCCGCCACCACCACCTGCCCCGGGGCGTTGAAGTTGACCGCCTCCACCACCTCGTCCCCGGCGGCCTGGGCGCACAAGCCGCGCACGGTGTCGTCGTCGAGTCCGAGGACGGCCGCCATGGCGCCACTGCCTTCGGGTACCGCCTCCTGCATGAGGCGGCCGCGCTCGGCCACCAGGGGCACGGCGTCGCGCAGCTCCATGGCGCCGGCCGCCACCAGGGCACTGTACTCGCCGAGGCTGTGGCCGGCCATGGCCGCGCCCCGCGGGCCGCCCTCGGCCAACCACAGGCGGTACACCGCCACCCCGGCGGCGAGCAGGACCGGCTGGGTGTTCTCGGTGCGGTTCAGGTCTTCTTCCGGGCCCTCCTGGGCGAGACGCCACAGGTCCAGGCCGAGGGCGTCGCTGGCCTCCTCGAAGGTCTCGCGGACCTGCGCCCTGGCCTCGCCCAGCTCGGCCAGCATGCCCAGGGATTGGGCCCCCTGGCCGGGAAAGACGATTCCGATGTCGCTCATGGGGTGTTCACCTTGTCGTTGTCGTCAGTAAACCAGCAGGGCGGAGCCCCAGGTGAAGCCGCCGCCGAAGGCCTCCAGGAGCAGGGTCTCGCCGCGGCGGATGCGGCCGTCGCGCACGGCGGTGTCCAGGGCCAGGGGGATGGAGGCGGCGGAGGTGTTGCCCTGGTCCTCGATGGTGACGATGACCCGCTCCATGGGCAGCTTGAGCTTGCGGGCGGTGGCGCGGATGATGCGGATGTTGGCCTGATGGGGCACCAGCCAGTCCACCGCCCCCTGCTCCAGGCCGTTGGCGGCCAGGGTCTCGTCGACGATGGCCCCGAGGGTGTTCACCGCCACCCGGAACACCTCGTTGCCGCTCATGCGGATGTGGGGGCCGCCCTCGGGGGCGGGCTCGGAGACGCCGCCGTCGGTGGTGAGGAGGTCCTGGTAACGGCCGTCGGCATGCAGGTGGGTGGAGACGATGCCCGGCTCGTCGCTGGCCCGCAGGACCACGGCGCCGGCCCCGTCCCCGAACAGGATGCAGGTGCTGCGGTCGCTCCAATCGACGATGCGCGACATGGTCTCCGCCCCCACCACCAGGGCGCAGCGGGCGCCGCCGGTCTGGATGAAGCGGTTGGCCACGTCCAGGGCATAGACGAAGCCGGTACACACCGCCTGCACGTCGAAGGCCGGGCAGTCGCCCAGTTCCAGGCGCGCCTGCAGGAGACAGGCGGTGCTGGGGAAGACGCGGTCCGGGGTGGTGGTGGCGACGATCACCAGGTCGATGTCCGCCGGCCCCACGCCCGCCGCCTCCATGGCCCGCCGGGCGGCCTGTTCGGCCAGGTCGCAGGTGGTCTGGTCGTCGGCGGCGATGTGGCGCCGGCGGATGCCGGTGCGTTCCACGATCCACTGGTCGGAGGTGTCCACCATCCGTTCCAGATCGTGGTTGGTGAGGACCTTTTCCGGGAGGTAGCTGCCGGTGCCGGCGATGCGCGAGTAGATCACACCGCCTGCCTCTGTTGCAGCTGCCGGGACAGCAATTGACTGATGCGCTGGGGCACCTGCTTCTCCACCTCGGTCACCGCCACCGAGATGGCGTTGCCGAAGGCGACCTCGTCGGCGCCACCGTGGCTCTTGATGACGATGCCGCGCAGCCCCACCAGGGAGGCGCCGTTGTACTGGCGTGGGTCGATGCGGTCCTTGAAGCGCTTGAGCACCGGCGCCGCCACGAGGGCGGCGAGGCGCCCGTACCAACTGGATTTAAAGGACTCGCGCAGGAAGTGGGCGATCATCTTCGCCACCCCTTCGCTGGCCTTGAGGGCGACGTTGCCCTCGAAACCGTCGCACACCACCACGTCCACCTCGCCGTTGAAGATGCCGTCGCCCTCCACGAAGCCGGCGTAGTCCAGCCCCGAGGCGGCGAGCAGTTCCGCCGCCCCCTTCACCTTGTCATTGCCCTTGATCTCCTCCTCGCCGATGTTGAGGAGGCCGACGCGGGGTGAGGGGTTGTTGTCCACGGCGCTGGCCAGCACCGAACCCATGACGGCGAACTGGAACAGGTTTTCCGGAGTGGAATCCACGTTCGCCCCCAGGTCGAGGACGTGGCAGTGCCCCCGGGTGGTGGGCAGGGCCGTGCAGATGGCCGGGCGGTCGATGCCGGGCAGGGTCTTGAGGACGTAGCGGGCGGTGGCCATGAGGGCGCCGGTGTTGCCGGCGGAGACGCAGGCGTCCGCCTCGCCCCGCTTCACCAGCTCCAGGGCCACGCGCATGGAGGAGTCCTTCTTGTAACGCAGGGCCTGGGACGGGGGCTCGTCCATGCCCACCTGCTGGGAGGCATGGACGATGCGCAGGCGTTCACCGACGGCGGCGCCGCATTGCGCCAGGGCATCCTGGATGTGCCCTTCGTCGCCCACCAGGATCAGGCACAGACCCGGATGGCGACGCAGGGCGGCGACGGCCGCCGGGACGACCACCGTCACGCCATGGTCGCCACCCATCGCATCCAGGGCGATGGTCTGGCTCAAGGGTCAGTCTTCCTGCGTGTCGAAATCGATGACCTTCTTGCCCCGGTAGTAACCGTCAGGGGTCACGTGGTGGCGCAGATGGGTCTCGCCGGAGGTGGGATCCACGGACAGGGTGGGCGCCTTGAGGGCGTCGTGGGAGCGGCGCATGCCGCGCTTGGAACGGGTCTTGCGATTCTGCTGAACGGCCATCGGTCGGCTCCTTCACTGGTCTAGTGTTCTTTGCGCCCCTTGAGTTGGGCGAGTACGGCGAAGGGATTTTCCCTCGCCGGGGATTCGTCGTCGTGCCTTTCGTCGCTGCCCAGGCGCGGCTGGCAGTCTTCACGCTCGTGCTTCGGGATCATGGGCAGGGCGAGCAGGAGCTCGTCCTCCACCAGATCGCGCAGCTTGAGCTCGTTGCGCTCGAGCACCACCGGTTCGTAGCCGTGCTCGGCGATGAGCTCCGCCGCGCCCGGCTCGCGGGTGAAGCCCAGCCGCACCTCGCGCCGCACGCGCGTCTCCCACGGTCCGAGGCATCGCTGACAGACGAGCCGCAGGCGCGCGTCCAGGGTCATCACGGCAAAGGGGATGCCCCGCGCGTCCTCATCGAAAGACAACGACAAGACCACCTCGCCTTCCTGATCGCTCAGGAATTCGGCCAGGCGGTCCATATCGTCCAAACCGAGCTCGCCCGAGAGGACCGTGCGCATCTCGCACAGGCGCAAAGGCGCGATGAAAACGGGCAGCGGTTGCGACATTGGGCGGCAATGATAGTCGTGCCTTTTCATGGTGTCAAAAAGGGGTGTTGAGGGAGGTTAGAAGACCTTTTTGACCATCCCCGCGCCTTGACATTCCCTCCCTGCGCTGGGGAACATGGCCGCTCCACGGGCAAGGACCCGGCCGAGCGCCATGATCCGCAAAATCCTCATCGCCAACCGGGGTGAAATCGCGGTGCGCATCGTGCGCGCCTGTGCCGAACTGGGCATCACCTCGGTGGCCATCTACACGGAGGCCGACCGCCACGCCCTGCACGTGAAGAAGGCGGACGAGGCCTATCACATCGGCCCCGACTCCATCGCCGGCTATCTGAACATCCACCGCATCGTCAACCTGGCGGTGGCCACCGCCTGCGACGCCATCCACCCCGGCTATGGCTTCCTTTCCGAGAACGCCGACTTCGCCCGTGCCTGCGAGGAGCGGGGCATCCTGTTCATCGGCCCCACGGCGGAGGTGATCGCCCGCATGGGCGACAAGACCCAGGCGCGCCAGGCGATGATGGAGGCCGGCATCCCCGTGGTGCCGGGCAGCGAGGGCAACCTCGCCGACGTGGACGAGGCCCTGGCCCTGGCCGAGGCCATCGGTTACCCGGTGATGCTCAAGGCCACCTCCGGCGGCGGCGGGCGTGGCATCCGCCGCTGCGACGATCCCCAGGCCCTGCGCGAGGCCTTCCCGCGCGTGGTCTCCGAGGCGAGCAAGGCCTTCGGGCGCGCCGAGGTCTTCCTGGAGAAATTCATCGAACACCCGCGCCACATCGAGGTACAGATCCTCGCCGACCACCACGGCAACGTGGTGCACCTCTTCGAGCGCGACTGTTCCCTGCAACGGCGCCACCAGAAACTGGTGGAGATCGCCCCCTCGCCGCAACTGGACGAGACGCAGCGACAGAGAGTGTGCGACTACGCCGTGCGGGCGGCGCGCGCGGTGGGTTACCGCAACGCCGGCACGGTGGAGTTCCTCCTCGATCACGAGGGGAACTTCTACTTCATGGAGATGAACACCCGCCTGCAAGTGGAGCACCCGGTCACCGAGGCCATCACCGGCATCGACATCGTCGCCGAGCAGATCCGCATCGCCCAGGGCGACCCCCTGCCCTTCTCCCAGGACGACATCCAGCGGCGCGGCTTCGCCATGGAGTTCCGCATCAACGCCGAAGACCCGAAGAACGACTTTCTCCCCTGCTTCGGGCGCATCACCCGCTATTTCGCCCCCGGCGGGCCGGGGACGCGCACCGACGGGGCCATCTACACCGGCTACCGGATCCCGCCCCACTACGATTCCATGTGCGTCAAGCTCATCACCTGGGCCCTGGACTGGGAACAACTCCTGCGCCGCTCCCGGCGCGCCCTGAAGGACCTCACCGTGGACGGGGTGCGCACCACCATCCCCTACCACCTGGAGATCCTGGGCAACGAGGAATTCCGCAGCGGCCGCATCGACACCGGCTTCGTGGAGCGCCATCCGGAACTGGTGGACTACTCCACCCGCCGCCCGCCGCGGGAGCTGGCCGCCGCCATCGCCGCCGCCATCGCCGCCCATCAGCGTCTGTAGAACCGAGGAGCCGATGCCCAAAGTCCACATCACCGAAACCGTGCTGCGCGACGGGCAGCAGTCCCTCATCGCCACGCGCATGCGCACCGAGGACATGCTGCCCATCTGCCCCAAGCTGGACCAGGTGGGGTTCTGGTCCCTGGAGGCCTGGGGCGGCGCCACCTTCGACGCCTGCCTGCGTTTCCTCAAGGAAGACCCCTGGGAACGCCTGCGCAAGCTGCGCAAGGCCCTGCCCAACACCCGCATCCAGATGCTCCTGCGCGGCCAGAACCTGCTCGGCTACCGCCACTACGCCGACGACGTGGTGAGCGCCTTCGTGGAGCGGGCGGCGGCCAACGGCGTGGACGTGTTCCGCGTCTTCGACGCCCTCAACGACCTGCGCAACCTGGAGACCGCCATCGAGGCGGTGAAGCGCAGCGGCCGCCACGCCCAGGGGACCATCTGCTACACCACCTCGCCGGTGCACGACATCGACGCCTTCGTGGCCCAGGCGCGGGAGCTGGAGGCCATGGGCTGCGACTCCCTGGCCATCAAGGACATGGCCGGCCTCCTCACCCCCGCCGCCGCCACCCACCTGGTGGGCGCCATCGTCCGCGAGGTGTCCCTGCCCGTGCACCTCCACTCCCACGCCACCGCCGGCCTCGCCGCCATGTGCCAGTACAAGGCGGTGGAGAACGGCTGCCAGCACATCGACACGGCCATCTCCGCCTTCGCCGGCGGCGCCAGCCACCCCCCCACGGAGAGCATGGTGGCGGCCCTGCGCGACACCCCCTACGACACCGGCCTGGACCTGGCCCTGCTGCAGGAGATCGGCTTCTACTTCAAGAGCGTGCGGGAGAAATACAAGCGCTTCGAGAGCGAATTCACCGGCCTGGACACGCGCGTGCAGGTGACCCAGGTGCCCGGCGGGATGATCTCCAACCTCACCCATCAACTGCGCGAACAGGGGGCCCTGAACCGCATCGACGAGGTGCTGGCGGAGATCCCGCGCGTGCGCGCCGACCTGGGCTACCCGCCGCTGGTCACCCCCACCTCCCAGATCGTCGGCACCCAGGCGGTCCTCAACGTCCTCGAAGGGGAACGCTACAAGACCATCACCAACGAGGTGCGCCTCTACCTCAAGGGCTGGTACGGCCGCCCGCCCGGGCCGGTGAACGAGGCCCTGCGGGAGGCGGCCATCGATGGCGAGGAGGTCATCGACGTGCGCCCGGCGGACCTCCTGGATCCGGAGCTGGAATCCCTGCGCGCGGAGATCGGCGATCTGGCCCAGAGCGAGGAGGACGTGCTCACCTTCGCCCTGTTCCCGGACATCGGCCGCGAATTCCTCCAGGAACGGGCCGCCGGCACCCTCCAGCCCGAGCCCCTGGAAGTCGCCGACGAGGAGGCCCTCGTGTGCGGCCCCGCGCCCACCGAGTTCAAGGTCACCCTGCACGGCGAGACCTACCACATCCACATCACCGGCACCGGCCACCGCCACCAGACGCAACGCCCCTTCTACGTCCTCGTGGACGGGGTGCCCGAGGAGATCCTGGTGGAGACCCTCTCCGAGGTGGAGGTGGCCCCGCAGAGCGCCTCCGGCATCGCCGCCCGGGGGGCGAAGGAAGCGGGCAGCACGCGCCCCCGCGCCACCGCCCCCGGCGACGTCACCACCACCATGCCCGGGACCATCGTCGAGGTGATGGTGAAGGAAGGGGACGAGGTGGCCGCCGGCGACCCCCTGCTGGTCACCGAGGCGATGAAGATGGAGACGGAGATCCGCGCCCCCATCGCCGGCAAGGTCACCGCCGTGCTGGTGCAGAAAGGCGATCACGTGAACCCCGACGAGACCCTGGTACGCATCGAGCCATGAGCGAACGCCCCCTCATCCTCGCCTCCACCTCCCCCTACCGCCGGCAACTGCTGGAGCGCCTCGGCGTGCCCTTCGCCACCGAGGCCCCCGGTGCCGACGAGACGCCCTGCCCCGGCGAGCCGCCGGAGACGCTGGTGGTGCGCCTGGCCGAGGCCAAGGCGCGGGCGGTGGCGCCACGCCATCCCGACGCCCTCGTCATCGGCTCGGATCAGGTGGCCAGCGTGGAGGGGGAAATCCTGGGCAAGCCCGGCGACCGGGCCCGCGCCGAGCGCCAGTTGCACCGCCTGAGCGGGCGCACGGTGGTGTTCCACACCGGCCTGTGCCTGCTGGATACCCGCACGCAGGCCGTGTGGCGCGACCGGGTGCCCTTCTTCGTCACCTTCCGGGAACTGAGCGAGGCCACCATCCAGGCCTATCTGGACCGCGAGCCCGCCTTCGATTGCGCCGGGGCGTTCAAGTCGGAGGGCCTGGGCATCGCCCTGTGCCAGCGCATGGAGGGGGAGGACCCCACCGCCCTCCTCGGCCTGCCCCTGATCCGCCTGTGTCAGATGCTGGAGGCGGCGGGGCGACCGGTCATCTGAGGGTGGGCGCGAGGATGAGGGTGGCCAGGTGGTCGGCCATGGCCGTGCCGATGCGGCGCGCCAGGCGCTCGAAGTAGTCCTCGCGGCGGGTGAAGTCCACCACCCGCTCGGCGCCGATCACCTCGCGGGCCACCTGCCCGACACTGCCCAGCCCGTCCACCAACCCCAATTCCAGGGCCTGGCGACCGGTCCAGATCCAGCCGCTGAAGATTTGCGGGTCCTCGGCCAGGCGCTCGCCGCGCCCCTCCTTCACCGCCTGTACGAATTGCTCGTAGGTGTCCTGGAGGAGGCCGCGCAGGTGTTCGGCGTCTTCTTCTTTGAGGGGCGAGAAGGGGTCGAGGAAACCCTTGTGCTCACCGGCGGTGAACAGGCGCCGCTCCACCCCCAGCTTGCGCAGCGTGTCCACGAAACCGAAG
>Ga0256832_1000787_pt1 | contig 20895 bp, 18 predicted proteins | sample 134614metaG_FD_190534 | JGI IMG/M metagenome (GOLD analysis project Ga0256832, IMG submission 190534) | Hydrothermal vent microbial communities from Lau Basin, Pacific Ocean - 134-614 | ecosystem: Environmental > Aquatic > Marine > Hydrothermal vents | place: Pacific Ocean: Lau Basin | collected... | reverse complement strand
ATCCCCTATTATCGTACCGTTTACTATGTATTCCCCCGGATATAATCTGCTGTGGAAGATGCCCTCCCCCCTGATTACAGCCATGCCCTTCGAGGGGACCACCACGTGAATCCTCTCTCCATCGATGGATTTTCCCGTTTTTATATAGAGATTCATCCATAAATTCCCGATGAGGGGGATAATCAGAATAAGGGACCACCTGCTTCTCAGAAGTGCGGGTATGGATAGCAGGGCTACGGATATGGAGAATTTCAGGGGGAGGATTATCCCTAAGAAAAAGAGGAGTCCGACAATCAGTGGCAGGTGTATTCTTATCGTACCGATTAATTTTTCCATTATTCTGGCGATTACAGCAAATTCTAAAGGTGCTCCCTCCTTTTACTGTGCAATTCCATCCAGTTTATCCGGAGATATGTTTCATAGATGATTTTTGAATCGACACAGGGGAAACCTTATACTTTTGTGCCAATTCAGGAAAATGATTATGGTGGTGAATATCCTGATATCTTCATGGATGATACTCTTCGATGGACAGGATACCATTTACGTGAATCTCCAGGCAGGAGGACTGAAGGCTCTCATCTCTTCATTCAATCTCACATATAAAAAACCCTCTGTTCCCATGCTGAAGGAGCTCAGGGATTCCATATACTTCAGGAATATGTCCGTGAAATCGCCATATCTGTCCATGGGAGATACGATAATGCTCCGAAACGTTATGGATAAACTGGGAAGGGAAAAACTATACGATGTGGAAATAATAGCCCTTCTCGCAGCTGTCGCCAGGGTTTCCGGAATGGATTACGATGTTTATTGCCTTTCGAGATACAATGCGCGAACAGGTGATATAGTCGCATTCGACCTGAGTTCCCTCTATGGGAAGTATTTCTATGGATGTTATCCCCTCATCGCCTTGGATGGGAACATTATCTCTGCCAGGAAATTCTTTACAGTGGGATTGATATACGATATCGCACGATTTCCGCAGCAGGTCTTACAGGTGGACGCTCCACCCCTCCTTTATCAGCTCAGGGGTTTTCGCACGGTGCTCGTAAAAGCCGTGAATGTTGAGGGTAAAATTCCGGATTCCCTTCACTTCGAGGTTCTGAAGTAATTGGCCAATTCGTCTATGGATATTTCGTCCTGTGTGCGCCTCTTCAGGTCCTTTATGGATACTGTTCTTCTGCTTATTTCATCCTCCCCTATGATAATCGCCCATCTTATTCCCCTCTCTGCAGCATATGCCAGCTGACCCCTCATCTTTGCATCCCCCGAATAGATATCCACATTCATAAAGTCCAGGCGCCCCTTTATTTCCATTGCATAATCGAATGTCTTCTCATCCATATTGAAATAACATATGAGGGCATCCGTATATGTTGATGGGAATTCCCTGAAGAGGCCCATTTCCTCCATTGCTGTTATGAGCCTGTCTATTCCTATACTCCCGCCGACAGCCGGGACAGGATATTTTGTAAATATCTCTATCAGGTTATCGTATCTTCCACCTCCGGATATGCTCCCGATGGGAACATCTGTAAGTACTATCTCAAAGACCATTCCCGTGTAGTAATCCAGCCCCCTTGCAAGGGAGATGTCGAATACCGCCTCCTCCACGCCGGTTTTCTTTAGGTAGAGGAAGATTCTTTTGAGATTTTCATATGCGGAGAGACTGTCCTGATTATCAATTATCTCGACAATTTCCTCCAGTGATGGGGGATTCTTCAGGATGTCCATTATTCCCTTAATCACCTCTTTCGGGAAGCCTTTTTCCATGTACTCCTTCTCTATGCCCTCCAGACCCACCTTGTCCAGTTTATCCAGTATGCGGGCGAATTCCACTTCCCTTTCCTGAATGCCAAAGTGTCTGGCGATTGCGGAGAGGAATTTTCTGTGGTTTACCTTTATCTGAAATCCATATATACCCAGCTCCCTGAGGGCTTCCCTTATGGTTATTATGATCTGGGCATCGGATAGGGGATTCCTGCTTCCGACGATATCGATATCGCACTGGTAGAATTCCCTGAATCTTCCCTTCTGTGGTTTTTCTGCCCTCCATACGGGTTGAATCTGGTACCTCTTGAAGGGCTTCGTTATATTTCCCTGATTGGATGCAAAGAATCTTGCCAGGGGAACTGTAAGGTCGTACCTCAGGCCCACATCCCTGCCCCCCCTGTCCTGAAACCTGTATATGAGCTTCTCCTCCGCTCCGTATTTTCCGGAGAGTACCTCCCAGTATTCTATAGCCGGTGTTTCTATGGGGTCGAATCCGTGTTTTCTGAAAACTTCCTTGATTTTTTCAAATAAATACTCCCTCCTTATCTGCTGCTGGGGGAGTAAATCTCTCATCCCCTTGAGGGGTTTCAGGCCTGCCATTCTCTGTTTTCTTCTTCCTCCTCTGAGATGGGAAAACGTCTCTTGGTTTCCTGAACTTTCCTCGCTGCCCCTCTGGAGCTATAAGCCCTCCGCCTGTCCTCTATCCCCGCTGCTATTATAATTACGCGCACCTCATCCTCCAGGTCATCGCTCTTGGAGACTCCAAATATCATCTCCGGCTCTATTCCCGTGTGCCCACTGGTGGCTTCCGTCATAACGGACTCCATAATCCTGTTCAACTCCTCCCCTGTCAGCTCGTAATTTTCGTCGTTGCTCGTTTCTATGTTCAGGAGTATCTTCTTCGCTCCCCTTACCACGGATCTGTTGCTCTCGATATCCAGCAGGGGGTTGTTGATGGCTTTCTTCACGGCTTCCATCGCTCTGTTTTCGCCCCTTCCCGTTCCTTCTCCTATGATTGCCTGTCCACTTTCCTTGAGGACTGTACGTATATCTTCGAGGTCCACGTTTATGTATCCGGGTTTCCTTATCACATCGACGAATGATTTCACCGTTTTGTACAGAATATCGTCTGCAAGGGAGAACATCTGACTTATTCCAATGCGCTTATTGCTCTTTTCCTTCAGCAGCTTGTCGTTGGATATGACGATGAGGGAGTCCACGTATTTCCTTAATTCCTCTATTCCTTTAAGAGCCTTCTTCATCTTGGCTGGACCTTCAGCTTTGAAGGGCTTGGTGACGACGGCTATCGTCAGAATCCCCAGTTCCCTCGCTACCTTCGCTATTACGGGACTTGCTCCTGTACCTGTTCCTCCTCCCATTCCTGCCGATAGTATCAGGATATCCACACCAGTCAGGAGTTCCTTTATCTCATCTATACTTTCCTCGGCAGCCTTCCTTCCTTTTTCCGGATTTGCACCTGCTCCATGTCCTTTAGAAGATGATTTTCCCAGGTGTAGTTTGTGCTCTGCCAGGCTCTGCTCCAGGTGCTGTGAGTCGGTATTGGCTGCGACTGTTATTACTCCTTCTATACCCTTCTGAATCATGTAGTTGAGGGCATTGGTTCCACCCCCACCTATTCCCATAACCACTATTCTCGCATCATTTATCCAGTCCGCATCATACTCCAGCTGCGGGAGATCGAAATTATCCATGCCAATCACCTCCTATTAATGCTTCTAAAACATTTCCCTGAATTTTTCTCTCAGAATCTCAACCAGACCCTTACCCTTTCGGGTCCGTGGGGAGTAAATTGTATAGGGTGCTTCGAAGTAGTATTTTATCAATCCAGCAAGAACCCCATATCTTGGATTATCGTATGCCTCATCTATTACCGAAATCCTCAACTCACCTCTGGATACCGGTATCTCCATGATGTCTTCCGCGTACATCTCCAGTCCGTTGATGAGGGCTCCCCCTCCTGTCAGATAAATCTGTACCTGGTCAAGTTTAGAGTAAACATCCAGTTCTTCGAGTTTCCCCCGTATTTCCCTGAAGAAGGGCTCCAGACTGCTCCTTGCTATATTGGATACCAGGTTGGCATTGAATGTCCTCTTCGTATTCGTTCTCCTGTCAAGCACCTCTATGGTTTCTTCCTGCTGATAAAAATCCCCCTCGGTTATATAGAATTTTCTGGTTAATTCCTCTGCCATATCCCTGGTGATTCCCAGACCTCTTGCAAATTCCCTCGTTATGAGCTGGGACACGCCTTTCTCCATAACCGATGTGTAGTATATGGAATCCCTGCTCCATATGGTCATGAGGGTGAGGTCCTTCCCCATGTCTATGAGTATCGAGCCCTCGCTCCTGTCCTCCGGCAGGAGAATACCGTAGCTTTCCACTATGGGGTTGAAGTAGAAATTTACATCATCGATATCCGCATGGTGAAAGACGGATTTGTAGTTCCTCAGAACGCTCGAATCTATGCTGATTATGTATGCTTTTACTTTGAGGCTCTTTCCGTGCATCCCGATGGGATTCTTTACGGTTCCGGTTTCCGGTTTATCCACTATGAATAGGTGGGGGTGTATGTAAACTATCTCGTGATCGTTTGGAATATTTGCCATGGTCTTTGCCTGCTCCAGGACCTTCTCCACATCCCTTTCGTCTATCGGCTTGTTTTCCCGGAGGGATATCATCCCCTCCACATTATTCGAAGAGAAAATGGCTTTTCCGGCAATTCCAGCAATTACCGTCAGATACTCGAACTTCTCCACATCCGTTTTATCGTAGAGTTTTTCTATAGCCCTCTTAATGGTTTCTGAGGCTCTTGGACCATCTGTTATGAGTCCCCTTTCTATTCCCACGGATTTTTCCTCAACCACAGACATCAGATGTATCCCCTGGGGTGCCCTATACCCCAGGGCTGCTTTTACGAATCCGGAGCCCACGTCCACTGCAATCACATAATCTTTCATCGCAGGATTATAACCTCCTCTTCCAGTTTTATTCCGTATTCTTCGAATACCCTTTTTCGGGCAAGCTCTATCAGATAGATGACATCCTCGCTTCTGCCATTGCCGAGATTTATGAAGAAATTGGCATGCTTATCGGATATCATGATATCCCCCTTCCTCTCCCCCTTCATCCCCACCGAATCCAGCAATTTCCCTGCAGATTTTCCGGGAGGATTCTTGAACATGCATCCTGCTGTTGGGACTCCGTAAGGTTGTGTTCTCTTCCTTCTCTCTGAGAGTTCCATTCTTCGTTTGCGTATATTTTCCGTGCTGTCGTTTTTCAATCTGAAACCAGCCCTGTAGACTATTCCGAATTTCAGTACATCCGACTCCCTGTACCTGATATTCAATTCCTCTGGTGAGAATCTCCTGAGCTGCCCATCCCACGTGACGATATCCACGAATGACAGGAGCTCCTTTATGTCGTTTCCGTATGCCCCCGCGTTCTTCGCTATAGCCCCTCCAATCTTCCCGGGGACCCCGAACAGGTATTCGAATCCGGATAATCCCCATTTCTCAAGTGTTATGGCAATATTTGGAAGGCTTTCCCCCGCGTATATCAGGACTTCATCTTCTGAAATTCTTTCTATTCCTTTTATCCTGTCCAGTCTCATTACCATGCCATCGAAACCCCTGTCGGGAAAGACTATATCCGAGCCGCCTGTGATTAAGTATATCTTCGAGCCCTTTTCCTTTGCAAACTGTATCGAATACTTTATCTCCTCGAGGTTCGAGGGTCTGGAGAAATACTTCGCGGGACCTCCTATGCGTATCGTGGTGTGTTCTTTCAGGGGTACGAATTCGTGCAGGAAAGACAGTGCTACAGACATTGGATAAATTTTAAAGGTTTGAAATCCACGTATTACGTCAATTTTCTGTCAATTCTATACGATTTTGAAACACCTTGCCAGAAGACCTGGAATCTTCAGGCTGCTTTGAACATGGATACTATGTTTTTGAGTTTCTCCATATCGTAAGCATCCATCGCTTCTATCCACCTGAGGAGTTGCTCCACTCTCTTTTCCGGAACTATCTGTATAGGCCTGCCCCTCAGGTCGAATACCAGCCCCACAACTCCTCCAGAAACCTCCGTTTCCAGTCTCCTGTTGGGACCTGCTCCCACATCCATGCCACCGGATGGCTGCAATATCACATGGGCTTTTTCCCCTGTCTCCAGCTCGAATCGTACAATATCACCGAATCTGAATGAGTAGTCCTTTGTGGTACCATCGGGGAAGGTTATCGTGGCTTTTAGAATCTCTTTGCCTTCTTTTGCAATTCCCTTGGGCGCGATAGCGGTTCCGAGCCTTACCAGGCAATCCCTGTCGAATACCTCGAATGCAGCCTGCTCGTTGATGGTGGAAAGGACGCCCAGGTGGGGCATCATGAATATGCTATCCACTGCTATTTCTGTCACTCCCTCCGGCTGGAAGGCATCGAGCATCATGAGGAATGATTGGGAGCGTCTGGGGGCATGGGACAGAACTCCTCCAGAGCCTATCACCAGGTCCAGATTCATCATGTTCACAAGCGTCCTCTCCAGTTGCTGCTGGAGGGCTCTGGAAATATCGCTGGCAGCCTGAACGCCTTTGAGTTCCGTTGCAAACATCTTGTGATGCTCCAGTGCGAGTCTGAGGGCTTCCCTTGCGATTGCCTGTTCCACTATCAGGTCCTCCAGTGTCATTGGAATGGTTGTCGGACGAATCATCTTGTTCTTTATGCGGTTCCTCAATTCCGTTTCGTCTATGTGGAATGGAACCCATCTGAGGATGTTCTCTATACCGGATTCCACCATTACGTTCGATATGGAGTAGCTCATCCCCAGATTTGCTGAAACTGTTCTGTTGAATACCAGCTCCCCTTCGCTATTTCTGAATACGGAAAATACATCTGTCGTTGCCCCGCCGATGTCCACACCCAGAACCTCTATCTCGTTTTCCCTTGCCACCTTCTCTATGAGCATCCCCACCGCACCTGGAGTGGGCATTATGGGAGCATCAACCATCTGCATCAGTTTGGAATAACCCGGCGCCTGCTGCATGACATGCTCCAGAAACAGGTCGTGGATCTTCTCCCTGGCAGGTCTTAGATTTTCCGTCTCCAGCGTGGGCCTTATATTATCGACGATGTAAAGGGCAACCCTGTCTCCCAGAATCTTCTTAATCTCTTCCCTTGCAGCAGAATTGCCTGCATAAATGACAGGCATCTTGTATGTGGCTCCGAACCTCGGTCTGGGGTCTGCTGCCACTATGAGCTGAGCCAGATGAACCACGTGCTTTACCGTACCCCCCTCTGTACCTCCCGCAAGGAGAATCATATCGGGTCGGAGCCTTCTTATGAGTTCGATTCTCTCGTGATCCATCCGACCATCGTTTATGGCAATGGTCTCCATGACTATTGCACCGGCACCCAGAGCAGCGCGGGCTGCGCTTTCTGCGGTCATCTCCTTTACCACCCCCATTACGAGCATCTGGAGACCGCCGCCGGCTGAGGATGTGGACACGTAGGCATCCACCCCTTCTTTTTCGTTTTTGTAGGGCTTTATGAAATTACCATTTTCATCCATAAACTTCTTTCCGGTGATTTCTTCCAGTTCGTGAACGGCATTCCTGACACCTATGGTGACATCCTCGAAGGGCTTTTCTACGGTTGTGGGGGCTTCCCCTCTCGAAATAAGACGATAACCTTCATCCTTCTTCTCTATTAATATCGCTTTGGTGGTAGTACTCCCGCAGTCCGTGGCTATTGCCCTCTTTAGATCCCTTTGAGCCATGGGCTAATTTTAAAGGGGAATATGCTATTACGCCCAGAAAAGACCATAAATATACCTGAATATTGGGTACATTTAAATAAGCGGCTGTAAATCCGGTTACAAGTAGTAGTGTGAGATAGTATATCGGTAGAATGGCTCTTTTATCACCGTTTCTGAACCGTGCCAGGGCATATACGAAGAAAGTGCCATATACAATAATGTTGATAACTACTCCCACGATACCCCCATCCATAAGCCACTGAAGGTACTGGTTGTGCAGAAATCCTCCCGTTATGGCCGTCCCTGAAACAAACAGTCCAAAAAATTTCGAAAATATCGGGGAGGACATAAAAGCATTCAGGCTGAATTTCCATATGCCCACCCTGCCGCCGAATCCATAGGGTGATTCCAGTGTAAATCCGCTATACAGAATTCGCTCAACCACATGATTCCAGTTGAATATTATAATTATTGCTGCCAGAAGGGGTACAGTTATGTTTTTCCTCCATACTGACCACAGGATGAGAACTGTGAAGAGGAAGAACCAGAATGCCCGTGTATATGTATAGAACATGAGAAGTATGGCAAGAATCGAGAAGAGCAGATATAGATTCCTGATTCCCCCACTTTTTTCGTAATAAAGGTATATACTTCCAATAAGCAACGGAACCATCTTCAAGCCAAACACTGATGCATCGTGATAGAATGTTTTCAATCTCCAGAATTTTTCTGCTCCTCCGGTAATCTGGAACCCCGCGGGGTCTCTTGAAATTAAAAAATACAGCCCGGATATTGCAATTGGAACAATAATCCATACGGTTAGAGTAAGGAATTTCTTTAAAAGTTCATCTGTGTTCAGGAATTTACCGAGAATAAAGAAAAATGGAACCCCATATGTCAGTCTGGTAAGGTACTCTACGGTCCTTATGAAATTACCCGTGGATAGAAAGTAAAATATAGAGAGCGTCAGGTAGTATAATCCCATAATTATCACAAGTGGATAAAACTTGAAGTCGCGTATGATATTCTTTCTCAGCATAAGTAAAAATATGGCATACAGGTAAACAAAAGCAGAATAAATGTGAAGTAGCTTGATGCTTCCAACATAAACACTCCAGCTTACATCGACGACAGGTTTTAACACTACTAATAATAACAGGAACCATTCGAGGAACTGGGAAGATATAATAATTTGCGGATATAGCAACATAATGATAACCAGTATTACTGCAATTATAGCTATCATAAAAACAGGATTCAGAGTCAGGGACAGTATCAACCCTGTAGATATTGCTATAAGTAGGAGAGAAAAGAGAATCATACTTATCGGGAATTTTATAGGATTAAACTTTAACAATGTACGGTTTCTTTACCAATATTCCTACTCTCCTCATGTAGCAAGAATGTTCAATGCACTTTATGAACGTCTGGGGTGGAAAGCCGCTATAGGTTTTAAAACCAGAAAAATACAATTATTTTTTAACCTTTTAGGGAGGAAAGGTTTGATAATCTTCACAAAAATTTTATAAAGAAGGCTCGGGACATTATCATAATAATCTTCAACGAGGTCCATATAAACAACATTATAATTATATCTTCTGGCAAGCTCCTGCAATGTTTTTGGGCAGAACCAGCAAGTATGTTCAGGATTCGAACAGGTATTTGGGAACTTTAATAAGGCATAAATAAAGTTGATTAAAGAAAAAGGATAGGGAGTTGTAATTATTAATATACCATTTTCTTTCAGATGTTTTTTTGCTTGATTTAGGAAAAGACCGGGATTTGATAGATGTTCTATCAATTCACCCGCCACTATGGTGTCGAATTTCATATCTAATTCAAAGTTTTCAGCATTTGCAACATAACATTTGTAATCTTTTTCAAAGTGCTTTATTTCTTTCACGTTAATATCGATACCTACCACATTTTTAAACTTTTGACTTAACAATCCATGTAACCAGTATTTAGAGTCCTTGGGATGACTTCCAACACAACCTATATTTAAAATATCTCCTCTAGCAAATTCCAGAATTTTTCTGATTCGTTCATTCATAATTTGCAAAGTCTAAAGCCCGTTAAAGACTTAAAGAAGGTGGAAAATTCAACAAATACAATAAAATTTCACATAACAATGAGAACCCTTCCGAAGGTCCTGACCATCATACCACCGCCGCGCCAGTGGGATCCGGTTCGAGTGGATAGAAAAGCCTTCGAAGTAGCCATGCTAACCAGGACATTGAACATCAACACCGTCAGCATTCCGGAGGTTATAGAGGAGAAGAGCAGGGGGCAGAGAACAATTCCCTACCGGTTGAAAGTGGATAATGCGCACTTCGGAAGGCTCCTTAGGAGGCACAATCCCCATCTGGCCATAATACTGAACAAAGTGGTTCCTATAATGGAGAAAGGGGAATTTGAAAGGTGGTTGAGGGATCATAGCAGAGAATATCAGCATCTGGTGTTGGTGGGAGGGGAATCGAGCAGGATTCAGTATCCGGGATACAATCCAGTGGAAGCGGCGCCCATCGCTGCCCAATACATGAAGCACCTGTATGGCATAACCATCTTCCACAGGAGAAACGAAGCCCAGAGGATGCTGAGAAAGACAAAAGCTGGCATAAGGGGTTTTTTCTCCCAGATAATCTTCGACCTGTGCCACGTCAGGGAGACTCTGGACGAATACTACTACCTGACGAAGAAGGAAGGGATAAAGCCAGCGAGGGTATATATCAGCATAGCCCCCGTATCGAGAGAGAAGGACTTGGAGTTTCTCAAGTGGCTTGGAGTAATGATACCGTACAATCTGGAAAAGCAACTGAGGGAAAATTCCGACAGGATGGAAGGGATGAGTCTGGAAATCATAAAAGATTTGGTAAAGGAAATCGTGCAGTGGGATTACGACATAGGGATAAACATAGAGCATGTGATGCTGAATAATCTGCACCTTGCGGGATATGTCCTGCACAGGATAAACGATATACTCGGTGGGAAATGAAGAGATCGGTTTCTTTAAACGGGAAATATCCAAGAAGCGAAGCCCTAATAAGGGCGACCAGGGACTACGATAGGGGTCGAATAGGGAAGGAGGAGCTGGAAGAAGTATACAGGAAGGACTACGAAAGGGTGAAGAAACTGCAGGATGGATTTCCCCTGAGGAGCGATGGCCTTCTCAACTGGCAGGATATAGTAAGGCCCTTCGCATATCTGGTGAAGGAGGCCCATGTGGGAGGACTGGTCAGATACTTCGAGACGAACACATTCTATAGAAAGCTCTTCTTCTACGACGTATCTATACGAGGCGACATGGAGGCCTGGGCATCCCAATTCTTCCGATTCGGGAATCTCGCCATACTCCCTTCCCCATACACCCTGCACAGGTTCTCCGAGGGCTTGAGCATAGAAAAGGCGGGCCATCTCGTGGGGGCAGTGGTGGAATACCTTTGGAGCAATGGATACGATTACTTTTTCCTTCAGGAGCCTGCGATAGTGTATTACAGGGATATGGAAGCCATGGAGAAATTGGAAGAAGCCCTCGAGTTCATAGCGAAAAAATCGAATGGAGCAATAATTTCTCTCAATACTTACTTCGCAGATGTTTCCCCCATGATAAAGCACCTGCTCAGTCTGCCCGTATCTGCCATAGGAATAGACTTCACATTCACGGATGTAGAATCTCTCGTGCAGGCAGGATGGGATGAGGACAAGGGACTGGTGGCAGGCATAATAGATACGCAGAACTCCCTGATGGAGACAGATGAAGTGCTTGCGCCCGTTATGGAGAAGATAGAGCAGGAGCTTGAGCCCAAGTTTTTCATATATACTGGAAGCAGCGATTTCGAATTCTTACCATCTTCAGTGGCCGATAGAAAGGTGGAAATTTTGAAGAGATTGGGAGGTGTGAAATGAGAAAACCACTTCTTACCCACGAAATAGGCTCCCTGGCCAAACCCAACTGGAGAGTTAAGGCAATAACAGGCAGGTTCCTTACAGATAAGGACTTAGAAGAGGCGAAGAGATGGGGAGAATTCCTTCAGGTAGAGACGGAGGAGCTTCTTTCCATCCTGAGCAAGAGAACGGATTTCACACCGCAGGAGAAGGACAGAATCGTATATTATTCTTCTATGATGGCCGTCAGGCTTCTGGAGAAAGCGGGCCTGGATGTGGTCTACGATGGTGAGCAGCACAGGGTGGAGATGTACGAATACCCCATAAAGAGAATAGAGGGATTCAAGTTCTATGGACACGTAAGGAGCTTCGACAATAAATACTACAGGAAGGCTGCCCTCACGGGTCCCATGAAGCTCCGGCATCCCTACCATGTAGAAGAATTTCGCAGAATTAACTCTTTTGCAAAAAAGCCCGTAAAGATTCCCCTGACGGGGGCTTATACGCTGGTGGATTGGTCCTTCGATGAATACTACATGAAGGACATAGAAATTGGAACCAGAAGGGGACTGGAGAAGAGAAGGGAAGCCCGAAGGAGATTCGTGATGGATATGGCAAAGGAGGTCATATATCCCAACCTGAAGGCCCTCTACGAGGAGGGAGCCAGAATACTCCAGATAGATGAGCCGGCTGCCACCACCAAGCCCGCAGAGGTTCCAGATTTCGTCAGGGGAACTGTAGAATCGGTTGGCGATTTGAAGGACAAGGTCTTCTTCGCAATGCACATCTGCTTCTCCGATTATAGCGTCCTCTTTCCCCATATCGAAGGGCTTCAGGGAGTAATACACGAGATGCATTTCGAATACGCCAACAGGGATACGAAGGAGAAGGGAAGGACTCCAGAGAAGAGAGTTGGATACGGAATTCTGAAGGCGCTGGCTAAATACGATTTCATAGTGGGCCTTGGAGTGATAGATGTCCACACGGACTTCGTGGAGCCACCGGAGCTGGTTCGGGATAGAATCCTGTATGCTCTGGATATAGTTAAGGACCCCAGCAGACTCTATGTGGCACCTGACTGCGGTCTGAGAACCAGAACATGGGATGTAGCCTTCGCCAAACTGCGCAACATGGTGGAAGGAAGGAATCTGGCTCTGAGGGAAATAGGCCTATGATGGGAACATCTGCTTTCCATTGGGAATTTCAATAATTATCTTAGTGTAAAATTTGCCCATGTATGCTTTTTTTGCTACCATACCTTCGCCTCATAATGTGATTTTGTTGAATGCATTAAATGAATTACTGAAAGGTAACTTTATAGTTTATTTCTTTGGTAAAGAAGCGAAAAAGAGAAAGCACTGGTCCAAGTATCTAAGCAAAGCAAATTTCGAATATAGAATCTTGAAAACTCACAGTTTCAACATAAATCATGTTTCCGATCCAGCATACTTCTTTGTACCACTAGAGCTTCCTGAATTGCAAAGATTTAAATCCATAATCGTTGGTGGAGGCATAAGTCCTGTAGCGGTATCTATAATAATGAAGGCTATTTCTAAAAAGATTCCCTATATACTTTGGTCAGGAGCAGTTTCACTGAAAGGAGGTTATCCTTTTCTCGTTCCCATTAGATATATTGCTCGAAAGCTGATATTCTCCAGAGCAAAAGCGGTTGTAGCAACGAACACTCTTGCCGCAGAACATGCCAGTAAAATGGGAGCGAAGAGAACTTCCATTGCATATACTTCCTTCGATATCCACAGGTTCGATTACGACAGGAAACACAGGGGTGAGAATTTGAAAATTCTGAATATCGGGCGAATAATAAAGCGGAAACGTTTGAAGGACCTGTTGAGAGCACTTTATCTTATTGGAGATACGTATGACTGGAGCCTGGATATAGTGGGTGATGGACCGGAAAAACCGGAAATTGAGAAGGAAATTAAGAGGCTTTCTCTCGATGATAGAGTAAAACTGCTTCCTCCAGTTTCATACGAGGAGGTTCCTGAAATTTATAAAAAATATAACCTGTTCGTACTGCCATCCGAGAACGAGGTTCATGGATTCGTCGTAATGGAGGCTCTTATGTCCTCTGTTCCGGTTATCGTAACCAACGAGGTGGGTGCCAGGGACTTCGTCATTCCAGAGGCAATTTATCCTGTCGGTGATATAGAAGAGTTGAAGAAGCGTATAGAGTGGATGAGGAATCCGGAAAACAGGAATAGGGCTGTTCGATACGGTAAGGAATTGATTAAGAGCAAAGCAACTCCAGAGAAGTGGGCAGAGGTGTTTTATAAAATACTTATTTCTTGAAAAATTAACAGCATTAAACTTTTAAAAACAATGAAAATATTGATGATAACCGACGCCTATCCGCACAGGGAAAAACCACATATAGCTATTCCCTTGCATGAAGAAGCAAAAATTTTAAATAAAATCGGGCAACTTAGAGTTCAAACGCTGATCAGAACAGAAAAATTAAGGTTTGGATATAGGAAATACAGTTGGGAGGGCGTGGAAGTAGAAGCATTAGAGATGCCTTATAGGGCTGGGATGGGTTTTATTTTTCTTCCTTTAGCAGTATTATTGCATTTCTTACTATCATTAAAAAATATTATATTTTTCAAACCTGATGCTGTTATATTGCAGATGTCACTGCCCCATGGATTGGGCTATTTACCATTGAGTTTTTTTAAGAAATATGTTGTAATTGAACGTTCAAGTAGAATATTAAACGCAAAAGGAATATTTGCGTTACCCTTGAAATGGGCTTATAAAGTTTACAGTGTAAGTAAATTTCACGCTCAAAATATTGAAAAAAAATTGGGGGTAAAAGTGGATGGAATAGTTCCGAATGCCATTGCAACTGACATTCCTTCGAATGGTATGGAAAATAGAAAAGGAAAATTTTATAAAAGAATTATATTTGTTGGGAGACTGGACGAAAATAAGTCTCCTGATTTGTTTATAAACGCTGCAAAAATATTAAAGGATTATGAATTTGTATTAATTGGTGAAGCAATAAATGAAGAATATCTAAAAAACTTACCGGATAATGTGATATATAAAGGTCCACTGAGCAATGAAGAAGTTCTGCAGGAAATTTACAGAAGCGATATTTTGGTTTCTACCAGTAAATATGAAGCTTCTGCAAGGGTTATAGCAGAAGCTTTGTCTATGGGCAAGCCTGTTGTCTGGACTTATTCTGGAGGACCGGGCGATTATTTAGATGAAGAAAATTCTGTTCTTGTTAAAGAGAGAACGCCTGAATCTCTTGCCAAATCCATTTTAGAAGCATATAAAAAACTTGATACTGGATATTTTGATTCCGATACCATACGAAAGAAAATACTTGATTATGCCGGTCCTGATAGGATGATAAAGGTTTACAAAAATATCTTAAAGTCCTTTAAATAGAAACAGATGGACTGAAATAAAACAGGAAGAAATTTAAAGTCAATATCATAAAAATGAATAACAATAATGTGTAAGCATTTATAACGCTCCTGATATCGATGCCCAGTTTTATTACCCATGCCAGTCTAAATATGAATGCAATTAAAGATTCCAGAACTATAGCGATTGCTGCTCCTGTCAATCCAAATTCCGGAATAAGGATGTAACTGGCATAAATAGAAATAAAGGATGCGAAAATGTGGGTTATTAATATCCATGTTGTTTTCCCATATGCGATAATAACATCCTGGCAGAGATATGACCATGATTCCAGAACTAACATATAGCTCATTATAACAATAATTGGGTACGCTTTAAGGTATTCTTTCCCCAAATAAATTAGAAAAAATTTAGACAATATAAGAGTGGTAATTATTAGAATAGAAGTTATTGTAAAGTTCCTTACAGTAGCTTTTCTTAAAATTAATTCGATATTTTTATAGTTTTTTACTGCTACTTCACCCGATATTTTAGGAAGAATTACCCCAGAAAAGGCTATGCTAAGATTAAGAATTGCAGTAATTGGGAAGTTTGCTATCCTGAAAATGCCAGCACTTATAACATTTTTAAAATTTCCAAGGAAAATGACACTAATATTCTGAGCTATATAATTAACAAAATACTTCATAAAATAAGGAAAGGAAAAATAAACCCATTCTTTTAATTTATACCTTGGCCGTGAATTTTTTATAATATATAATTCATCCTTTAAAAACCAGAGGGAAATTAAGCTTGTCGAAATATTTTTTATAATAATTGAGGTAATGGCTCCCAATAGCTTATAAGGTAAAAATATCCACCATGTAAGTAAGTATATTAATCTCAGTGAATTTGGGATAATATTGACGGAATAAGTGTATTTATAGAATTTCTCCAATCCCAGAAGAAGATTGGAAAAAACAGTATATAAGGAAAAAACTATGATGCTGGTACTGTATAAAATGAAAGCCCATAAATATTTTTCGTCTAACTTTAACAAATTTGTTACAATAAAGTTGGATGACAGTATAAGGATCAGGCTAAAAATTAAAGACAAAAAAATAGAATAAAACAATGAAACCTTAATAAGTCCATGTAAATACTCTATTTGCTTTCTTTTTATATACATTGGAACAAATCTCTTTATACTTAATGAAAAAAATCTGGATGCCGGAATTGTAATTATACTGATAAATGTGGTTAAAATTGCAAATACTCCATATTGTTCTAAAGAGAGCATTTTAATTACAATCAATCCAGAAATGAATGAGAAGATTTGCGAATGTAAAGAACCTCCAAAAAGGACGAATACTTTCTTTATCATTTATCTCTTAAGGCTCAAATTTTATACGTGATTGCTGAAATTCATGACTCCTTTCAGTATGCGAGATATACTCGTCGATGCCAGACTATTTCACCAAATCCAGTATCAGCAGTTTTCATTCAGGCAGGTCAGAAGGTATGAGATAAACAGTGTGGTTTTTGCTTATTCCATCGCTCTTCTCCTTGGAGCCATATCATCCAGATGGCTCAAAGCGCTTTTTGCTTTTGGCGATGTTCCTTATGAACCCCGGCTCATATAGGAAAAAATTAGGCATAATAATCTAGTTTGTCTAATCTAGGACCCTGTAATCGCAGGCTCCCCTCCATCCATTGCACCTGAGTATCACTTTTCCACCGGGGGGTACGATTATGGATGTGGTGAGCTTCTGTCCGTTCTTTATCTTTATTATTTCCACCCTTTCACCTTTTCCGTTTTTCACTATTATCAGCGATGGTTTTCCATTGGTTCTATCCCTGACGCGAAGGTGTATCTTCACCCTATGATTCTTCGTGTTGTGGAACACGAGCATGCTCCTGCCGGCTTTCACCACAGCATGCACTCCAGCCGGTCCGGATTTTACGACCACCACGTTGGGAGCCGCGGAGGTGCATCCGGTTGTTATCCACAGAAGGGCTCCCATCATCAGTATTTTCTTCAGTCTGTTCATGTCAATTTAGACGCACGAGTGGATATCAGGTTCCCTCCCTGTCCAGCAGGTACATGAAATAGGCGATGATGCTCAATACGAATTCCACCATGGTGGTGAAGATTCTGAACATGACCCCAATAGCCACCGCCGTTTCCATATCCACGAATGCGTTGAGAAAATACGAAAGTGAAATCTCCCGCATTCCAAGACCCCCAGGGGCGAAGAAGGAAAGCAAGCCCACCAGATACGAAACGGGGAAAATACTCACCAGGCTAACGATGTTCCCATCTATCCCTAGACCGTCTATAAACAGGTAAAAAGATAATCCCGTCAGGAGCCATGAGAAGAAATAAATAAGGGTAAGGACAAGGAATTTAAATCCGATAAGTGGAATCCTGTTCTTCCTGTATATCCACCAGCTTCCAGCCACTGCACCAATGGTCACCGCTACGGAGCCGATTAATAGCCATACATTGCTTGTTTCAAAATAAAGGAAAAATGCAAAGGGAATTATGGAAAAGATGGAAATCATCTGATTGACGAGGGAAGCCCAGAGAACTTTTACCGGGTCCTTCCCTATGGATTTCGATATGTAGGATGCGAATCCGAGAATCCAGAATTTTCCCGGTATGTACCTTCCCAGCAGGGAGAGGAACGCGATGTAATATGTTCTCCAGAAGGGAATGCTCACGCCGAAGGTGATGTACAGCCTGTGCAGGACAGCGACGCTCAACAGCAGTCCGAGTGCATATACAATCGATGCCAGAACTAGATTCGAAACCCTTACGGATTCGAAGATGCTCTTTATCCTGTCTATATCCCTGAATCCATAGTAAATGAGTCCGGCGAAGATGAGGAGGGCAATTATGCCCCCCACCTGCTTGAGGGTTTTAGATGATGGGCTCTTCCACAAGGCTCTTTACCAGTTTATATGTGTTCTCTATATCCCTTCTGTCCACTATCTGGAGGGGTGTGTGGATGTAGCGGGCTGGAACCGAAACAACGGCCACATTGGGACTGGTTCTGTATATAGCGCCTGCATCCGTTCCGCCGATAAGGGGACGCTTAAATTGATACGGTATATTCAGCGATTCGGCTCTTCCGGCTATGGCTTTCCATATCCTCTGCTTTACGATGACGCTTCTGTCCGCTATCGTTATGACGGGACCCTTTCCCAGGAAAGAGGACTGTTTGTCGTCCGGCAGGTATGGACTCTCTGCGCTGGTGCATTCCAGAACGATAACGAAATCGTACCTCCTTTCCATCGACAGGGCAGTAGCACCCCTCAGGCCCGCCTCCTCCTGAAGGGAGAATATGAAGTGGGTCTCATACAGGGGGCTGGAATTCCTTATCAGATGGTAATTGATGAAGGAGCCCACTCTGTCGTCGAAAGCCTTACCCATGAATTTATTTTCCGAAATCTTGAAGAAACAGCAATCAATAACGGCGGGGTCCCCCACATTCACCCTGTCATAATTCTCCCCCACGTCCACCCACATATCCGTTATATCCACATCCTCGCTAATGGAACTATTCCTCTTCAGGTGTGGTGGTATGGATGCAAAAACTCCGAGTACGTATCCGCTATCGGTCTTTATCTTCACCCTAGTGGAAATGGGAATCCGCTTATCCCATCCTCCAATCGGGGTCAATTTTACGAATGTTCCGGGACCTTTGTAATGGACAATGAAACCTATCTCATCTATATGGGAAATAACCGCAATCTTCTTCCCCTTTTCCTCTCCTTCTTTATGAAATATGAGGTTTCCGAAGTGGTCTTCCTCATGGGGAGTCTCCTTCAGATGAACTATGAGAAAATCCTTAACTTCGTCCTCGTACCCGGAAGGTCCGAACAGGTCAGAGAACTTCTCGAGTAGTTTCCAGTCCATTGGAGAATTTTAAAGAGGTTACCCCCGCAACCGATAATTTTAAAACACCCGGAAACTCTTAATTTTTTATATTCTTGAAGGGTCAAAAATGCCCTGTTAAAATTTTTATCGAACAGGAGGTAAATGATATGTTAGGTGTAAGCCTATTTTTGATAGGCTCGTGTTCGACCATCTATGATATTCAGCAGCCCGCTGATCCCTCGAATGGAAATTACGATTCTCAGTGCGTGGATTCCCTTGTCACAGTTACCGGAAAGGTTCTCTTTTATTCTGGTAGTCCCTATACGTTTTACCTTTACGAGGAGCCCTATGGAAGGTACAGGGCTGTTCTGGTTTACAGGGGTTCCACAACCCTTCCAGATAGCCTTGCAACGGGGGATAGTGTAATCGTCACCGGCAATGTACAGGAATACTATGGAAACACAGAGATTGCACTCACCCAGACAGTTCAGATAATCAGTTCTGGGCACCCCACACCCAGCCCGCTTCTCATAACTGCCGCCCATCTGGACACCACTTCCTCCAGCGCATTCTACGATGGCCAGCCGGACACTGCCGAGGCTTACGAGCATACCCTGGTCCGTCTGGAGAATGTGTATGTTGTGGATACTGTTCACATCGGAAGCGGATTCTATGCAAAGATTACCGACGGAACCGGCTATACCTTCCTGAGGGTGGATGGCATTACCTATAATCCCAATGTTGGAGACCTTTTGAATGCTCAGGGACTCGTATATACCCGCTATGGATGGTACGTGGTGGAGCCCAGAAACGATGCCGATGTGGAAGTTCTTACCCTTGGACTCAACGTTGCATTCGCCATAAGCCATAACCAGATAAAGGTCATGTACACACAGGATATTACAGGAAATTCAGAAGTTGTGGATATTTCCAGATACTCCTTAATGCCGTCGCTAAATATCCTTTCCGCCCAGTACGACCCGGATGATAACAAATCCGTTATCCTGACCACGGACCCCATGACGGATGGTCAGGTTTATAGCCTACATGTGAACCTTTCCACACTTCAGGATTCTGCAAAGTTCTTCGGCGGCATTACACCCATAACTGAGATTCAGAGCAACTTCGTTTACGACTCTGCCAACAGGTACTTCCCCAGTATCTATGCCGATAGCGCATATCCAATAACTGTTGCCGGCGTTATAACCGGATGGAAGGATAAGTTCCCTGCCCCATGGGTATTCATACAGGAGGCTGAGCAGCCCTATGGTGGCATGCTTATATGGGGTCTCGGAAGCTCCACCATCACAGCAGCTGAAGGAGACAGTATGGTCGTTGCCGGATATGTGACTGAATACAATGGACTGACAGAAATAGCCACCCTTCTGTACACGAAGGTGGTCCCCGGTCCCTTCAACTATAATCCTATAACTGCCGAACCCACTGCGCTCGTCTTCAACAACGATTCCTCCGAAATGTATGAGGACATGTTCGTGTCTGTGGATTCCGTGTATGTCATAGACACTGCCGGAAACAGCGTAACCGTTACATCCTATCCTCCCGATAGTACTGTGACCTTCCAGGTCAGTAAATATGCCCTTTCGACGACCACTCTCGTTCCCGGTGCCCTCATAAATGTTCAGGGTCCTGTTAGAAGAATCTATTCGAGCGTTATCCTCTATCCGAGAAGCGATGCGGATGTTGAGGTAATAGCCGTCGGTGTTGCCGAGAAGTCCGGATTCAGATCCATCAGGGTTCTCAATGCTAACAGGAATTCCATAGAGATCTACTATAGTCTTCCCTCTGCAAGGGACATTGCTTTCCAGATATACTCTGTCTCCGGAAGGCTTGTACATTCAAGGAATGTGCATCTGGGAGCGGGTTCCGGTACTCTGCACCTTCCCGTTTCCCTGAGGACCGGTGTATATATTCTCAGGGCAGATAACCTGAGTCAGAAGGTTCTGGTAAGGTAGTCTTCTGCCCCGCAATCGGCGGGGCTTTTAAACTTTATCTGTGAAGCGGGTTCTCAGGTCTCCGGCAAAGATAAACATCGGTCTGTGGGTAATCGGGAAGCGTCCAGATGGATATAACGAGATAAGGACTATCTTCTACAGGTTCGACGAATTGTTCGATGAAATCGAGATAGAGGAATCGGAAGAACTTCAGATAATTGTCGAGGGAATGCATATTCCCATGCAGGAAAATACTGTTTA